>Ga0308160_10002071_pt1 | contig 25466 bp, 20 predicted proteins | sample PhyFR1_FD_201036 | JGI IMG/M metagenome (GOLD analysis project Ga0308160, IMG submission 201036) | Phyllosphere microbial communities from UC Gill Tract Community Farm, Albany, California, United States - DLSLF.R1 | ecosystem: Host-associated > Plants > Phyllosphere > Unclassified | place: USA... | reverse complement strand
TCGTCGAAGGCGTGATCGTCGAAGAGAACTCGGTGATCTCGATGGGCGTGTACATCGGCCAGTCGACCAAGATCTACAACCGCGAAACCGGCGAAGTCACCTACGGCCGCGTGCCGTCGGGTTCGGTCGTGGTGTCGGGCTCGCTGCCGTCCGCCGACGGCAAGTACAGCCTGTACTGCGCCGTGATCGTCAAGCGCGTGGATGCGCAGACGCGTTCGAAGACCGGTATCAACGAGCTGCTGCGCGGTATCTGATCTGTCGAGCCGTAATTAATTAATCAGCTCCAAAACGTCGTTCCTGCCTTCGCAGGAACGACGTTGTTTTGGGAACATCGTTTTCGCTAACAATAGCCATTCCTGCCACGCACTCCCCTTCACAGGTTAGAATCCTCCCAGCACCAAAAAATTACCGCACAGCAAGGGAGCGACCACCATGGCCATGGAACGCCTGTTCCAATTGATGAAAGAAAAGAACGCGTCGGACATGTTCTTCGCGGTCAATTCCCCAGTTCACATCAAAATCAACGGCAACCTGATCCCGATCAACCAGCACAAGCTGGAGCCGGAAAACATCGATTCCTTGCTGTCCGAAATCGCGACGCCCGAGCAGATGGCCGACCTCGCGCGCGACAACGAACTCAACATGGGCATCTCGGTGCCCAACCTGGGCCGCTTCCGCTTGTCGGCTTTCCGCCAGCGCGGCACCGTCTCGGCCGTGTTCCGCTTCGTGCCGGCCAGCATCCCGCCCCTCGGCGAACTCGGCCTGCCGCCGGTGCTGTCCGAGCTGATCATGGAAAAGCGCGGCCTGCTGCTGATCGTCGGCGCCACTGGCTCCGGCAAGTCGACCACGATCGCCTCGATGCTCGACCACCGCAACGAGCAGCGTTCCGGCCACATTCTGACCCTCGAAGACCCGATCGAATACCTGTTCAAGAACAAGAAGTCGATCGTCAACCAGCGGGAAATCGGCAGCGACGCCGCCAGCTTCGACATCGCCCTGCGCAACTCGATGCGCCAGGCGCCCGATTGCATCCTGATCGGCGAGATCCGCGACAAGGACACCATGGCCGCCGCCCTCGCCTACGCCCAGTCCGGCCACCTGGTGCTGGCGACGCTGCACGCCAACAACAGCTACAACGCGCTGAACCGCATCATCAGCTTCTACCCGATCGAAAACCGCCCGGCCCTGCTGCAGGACCTGTCGTCCGCCGTGAAGGCGATCGTCTCGCAGCGCCTGGTGCGTGCCAAGGCCGGCGGGCGGCGCCAGGCCGCGGTCGAGATCATGGTCAACACGCGCTACGTCGCCGACCTGATCGAAAAGGGCGACATCGGCCAGATCAAAGAAGCGATGGACAAGAGTTTGTCGCCGGGTTCGCAGTCCTTCGAGAAGGCGCTGCTGGAACTGGTGCAGGCCGACCTGATCACCCAGGACGAGGCGCTGGCGAATGCCGATTCGGCGACCAATCTGCTGTGGCTGATCAATAACGGGCCGGACAGCCAGGCAGCCAAGGCCGAGGAACCCGCCAAACCGGCCGAGCCACCGGCCGGGCCGTCATTCACCGAGTTCACGCTGGACAATTAATTGAGGCAGGGGCCGTGCGTCAAGCCTGAATCAGGTTCAGCTCGCATGTCCTGAGGCGGCGGCCGCCGACCGACAGGCTTCCCTTGCCCTGGTAGGACGTGGTTCCCAACGGGAAGTCGCCATCGATCTCCAGCCGCCACGGCCTTGCCGGCGCGCCAATACGGTGTCCCGTTCCCTGCAGTTCGAGGTGCCCGTTCATGGCCAGGCCCGACAGGTTTTCCACCACCGCTGCCGTGCGGCGGTACAGGCTGACCACGCTGTCCTTGATTTCCACTGCGAAGCGCGCTTCGTAGGCATCGGCGTGCATGCTGCGGTCGGCACGTGCGCTGCAGGTCATGACGCCTTGCCATGCGCCTTCGCTGCCGGCCCGGGCCTGGGCCTGGGCCTGGACCTGGACGGGCATCGGCACCTGTACCGGCACTGGTGCCGGCGCCTGCACCGGTGCCGGTGCCGGTGCCGGTGCCGGTGCCGATAGCGCCACGGGTGCCGCTAGCGGCGCCAGCCTCGCTGCAGCCGGCGCCGCTACCGGCATGCCGACCGGTCCCTGCAAGGCCAGCATGTCGCGTCCGAAGCTGTCGGCGCAGGCCCGGGCATATGTGGCATTGATCGATTTCAGGCGTGCCGCGTTCAGGGCCAGCATCTCGTCGAAGGTCGGGGCCTTGGCGTTCGATTCCGGAAGCTGCTTGCAGAATGCCTCCGCAACGACGGTCCCGGCAGCGACGTCGATCAGGCGGGCCTTCGCGGTGTACATGACCTGGTAATGGGTCCAGTCGGTCGGGAAATACATCATCTGCCACATCAGGGTGCGCACATCCAGCACATAGCGTGCCTTGCCCCTGGCGAGCCCGGCGATGCGCGCCGGATCTTCGCTATCGATGCGTACGGGCGACGCGACGGCCTGCATGCCGTGCGACGACTGCATGGCACCCAGCAGCGCATCCGCGATCGCGACGGCAGGGTCGGCGATATGGTTGGTGGCCACCGTCTTGTTTCCTTCGGAGATCGTCGCCACTGCACCGAGCAGGCCAAACGGGGCTTTCGCCGGCGTCAACTCGCCGAAATCCGGCATATCGCGCGCGGTGCGCAGCACGCTCTGGTTGCGCACCGCGGTAAGGGCTTGGGCATCGATTGTCCTCGTTGCCGTTGATACGCATCCCGACACCAGTGTGGCCGTTGCGATGAGTAGAATCCATATCTTCATTACCGTCTCCAATGCGGCATGCGGATGCCTGGGATCAACGAATAGATTACGCAATACACAACATATTGTCCACGGGAAATCCATTTTTTGTCTTTTTCCAGGCGACCGCCCGGCCTCGGAAACCATTGCTAAACTATCCGCTGGAGATAGCGGCCTGTGCTATCCTTCGCGCCTTATTTATCAGCAACACCTGCGGTCACCACGGCCGACACAGCGATTCTGTTCATGAAAACAACCCTCTACGGTATTCCCAACTGCGACACCGTCAAAAAAGCGCGCACCTGGCTGGCCGACAACGGCCATGCCTTCGACTTCCACGATTTCAAGAAGCAGGGCCTGGACCGCGCCACGGTCGCCGGCTGGCTTGAACAGCTCGACTGGGAAACCCTGGTCAACCGCAAGGGCACGACCTGGCGCAAGCTGTCCGACGAGCGCCGTGCAGCCGTCGTCGATAGCGCCAGCGCGCTCGAGCTGATGCTGGAAAACCCGTCCGTGATCAAGCGCCCGGTGCTGGTTGGCAGCGGTCCGCTGTCGGTCGGGTTCTCGGCCGACCAGTACGCAGCCAAGTTCGGAGGCCAGTCATGAAAGCATCGCGCACCCAGGAACTGACCGAAGAGCTGATCGCGCTCGATTCCGTCACCCCGCAGGACAAGGGCTGCCAGCAGCGCCTGATCGAACTGCTCGAACCGCTCGGCTTCCAATGCGAGACCATCGCCTCGAACGGCGTGACCAACCTGTGGGCACGCCGCGGCACCGAGGCGCCGCTGTTCGTGTTCGCCGGCCACACCGACGTGGTGCCGTCCGGCCCGGTCGAGCAGTGGCACTCCGCCCCGTTCACCCCGACCCGGCGCGACGGCAAGCTGTACGGCCGCGGCGCCTCCGACATGAAGACCTCGATCGCCGCCTTCGTGGTCGCGGTCGAGGAATTCGTCGCCGAGCATGCCGGCCATGCCGGCTCGATCGCCCTGCTCATCACCAGCGACGAGGAAGGCCCGGCCGTGGACGGCACCGTGGTCGTGTGCGAGATGCTGGAAGAACGCGGCGAAAAGCTCGACTATTGCCTGGTCGGCGAGCCGACCTCCAGCCATGTGCTGGGCGACATGATCAAGAACGGCCGCCGCGGCTCGCTGTCGGGCTGCCTGGTCGTCAAAGGCGTGCAGGGCCACATCGCCTACCCGCACCTGGCGCGCAATCCGATCCACCAGGCAGCGCCGGCGCTGGCCGAGCTGGCCGCCGAAAAATGGGACGACGGTAACGAGTACTTCCCGCCGACCAGCTGGCAGGTATCGAACATCGCGGCCGGCACCGGCGCCACCAACGTCATCCCGGGCCAGCTGAAGATCGACTTCAACTTCCGCTTCTCGACCGCCAGCACCGCCGACGGGCTCGAAGCGCGCGTCCATGCGATCCTCGACAAGCACGGCCTCGACTACGACCTCAAATGGACGCTGTCGGGCCAGCCCTTCCTCACCCCGAAGGGCACGCTGTCGGATGCGATCTGCGGTAGCATCCACGACGAACTGGGCGTGGTGACCGAGCTGTCGACCACCGGCGGGACCTCGGACGGGCGCTTCATCGCCCGCATCTGCCCCCAGGTGATAGAATTCGGGCCACCCAACGCCAGCATCCACAAGATCGACGAGCACATCGAACTGCGCTACATCGACCCGCTCAAGAACATCTACCGCCGCACGCTGGAACGCCTGCTGGCGGCCACGCCGGCAGCAGTGCAGCCGCAGTAAGCGCTTAATTAGGGATACGACATGACCACGACGAATTTTTCCACGCCGCGCGACCTGCTGCGCTACGCCGTCACCCGCTTCAACGCCGCCAAGCTGTTCTTCGGCCACGGCAGTGCCGAAGCCTTCGACGAAGCCGCCTACCTGATCCTGCATACGCTCAAGCTGCCGCTCGACAAGCTGGACCCTTTCCTGGATGCGCGCCTGCTGCAGGACGAGGTGCTGCAGGTGCTGGCCGTGATCGAACGCCGCGTCAACGAGCGCGTGCCGGCCGCCTACATCACCAACGAAGCCTGGCTGGGCAGCTACAACTTCTACGTCGACGAGCGCGTGCTGGTGCCGCGTTCCTTCATCGCCGAGCTGATCCCGAACCAGTTCAGCCCGTGGATCGCCGATCCGGACGGCGTCGAGAACGTGCTCGAGCTGTGCACCGGTTCCGGCTGCCTGGCGATCATGCTGGCCGACGCCTTCCCGAACGCGGTGGTCGACGCCATCGACATTTCGAAGGATGCTCTGGCCGTGGCCGAGCGCAACATCCGCGACTACAAGCTGGAAGGCCGCGTGAACCCGGTCGAGTCCGACCTGTACGAAAACGTGCCGTTCAAGAAGTACGACCTGATCGTCTCCAACCCGCCATACGTGAATGCGGATTCGATGGGCAAGCTGCCGCCGGAATACCTGCGCGAACCGCAGATCGCCCTGGCCGGCGGTGTGGATGGCATGGACCTGGTGCGCAAGATCGTCGACGGCGCCGCCGAGCGCCTGACGCCTGAGGGCGTGCTGGTGGTCGAAATCGGCAACGAGCGCGAATTCGCGGAAGCGGCCTTCGGGGCGCTGGGGCTGACCTGGCTGACCACGAGTGCGGGCGATGACACCGTGTTCTTGCTGACGGCGGACCAACTCGCGAAGTAATTCTCCCGACAGCAGTAAAACCGTCATTCCCGCGAAGGCGGGAATCCATACTGAGCCTCCAAAGTCATCAGCCGCGGATACGCCAACTCAGCATAGATTCCCGCTTTCGCGGGAATGACGTTAATAAGCGCTAACGAAGTTCACACGATAACCTGGTTTTCACATGATCCGATTCTCCAACGTCAGCCTCATGCGTGGCACCAAGCCGCTGCTCCAGGATGCCGACCTCACCCTCAATCCTGGCGACAAGATCGGCCTGATCGGTGCCAACGGCGCCGGCAAATCCAGCCTGTTCGGCATGTTGAGGGGCGAACTCCATCCGGACCAGGGGTCGATCGACTTCCCGCAGCGCTGGCGCATGGCCTACGTGGCCCAGGAAACGCCTGCACTGGATCGTCCGGCGCTCGAGTACGCGATCGACGGCGACGTCAACCTGCGCAAGCTGCAGGCCGAACTGGAACGGGTCGAAGCGCTGGAATACACGGAAGAAAACGGCATCGCACTCGGCGAGATCCACGGCCAGCTGGCCGACGCCGACGCCTACACCGTGCAGTCGCGCGGCGAGCAGCTGTTGCTGGGCCTGGGCTTTACGCTGGCCCAGATGCAGCAGCCGGTGGCCAGCTTTTCGGGTGGCTGGCGCATGCGCCTGAACCTGGCCCAGGCCCTGATGTGCCCATCCGACCTGCTGCTGCTGGACGAGCCGACCAACCACTTGGACCTGGACGCGATCATCTGGCTGGAAGACTGGCTGAAGCGCTATCCGGGCACCCTGATCATCATCTCCCACGACCGCGACTTCCTCGATGAAGTCGTGAACGTGGTGGTGCACATCGAGGACCGCAAGCTGAAACGCTACTCGGGCAACTACAGCGGCTTCGAGCGCCAGCGCGCCGCCGCCCTGGTGCTGGCCGCCGCCGCCTTCGAGAAGCAGCAGCGCACCCGTGCCCACCTGCAGTCGTTCGTGGACCGCTTCAAGGCCCAGGCCACCAAGGCGCGCCAGGCCCAGAGCCGGATGAAGGCACTGGCCCGGATGGAAGAGCTGGCGCCGCTGCGCGCCGCCGCCGAGTTCTCGTTCGAGTTCCGCGATCCGGTGTCGGCGCCGAATCCGCTGCTGGTACTGGACGGCGTCGATGCCGGCTACCCGATCGTGGACGAGCACGGCGACAAGGTCGATACCAAGACCATCGTCCACGGCATCAACTTTTCGCTGCAGATCGGCCAGCGCATCGGCCTGCTGGGCGTGAACGGCGCCGGCAAATCCACGCTGATCAAGACCGTGGCCGGCGAACTGCTGCCGCTCGCCGGCGAATCCACCCTCGGCAAGGGCCTGGTGGTCGGCTATTTCGCCCAGCACCAGGTCGAGATGCTGCGTCACGACGAATCGCCGCTGTGGCACATGCAGAAGATCGCGCCGACCGTGCGCGACCAGGAACTGCGCAACTTCCTGGGCGGCTTCAACTTCCCCGGCGACATGGTGACCAGCCCGATCCGGCCCTTCTCCGGCGGCGAAAAGGCGCGCCTGGCGCTGGCGCTGATCGTGTGGCAGCGCCCCAACCTGCTGCTGCTGGATGAACCCACCAACCACCTGGATCTGGAAACACGCGAAGCGCTGACGCTGGCACTGGCCCAGTTCGAGGGCACGCTGGTGGTGGTGTCCCACGACCGCCACCTGCTGCGCGCCACCACCGACGAGTTCATCATCGTGGCCGACGGCCGCCTGCAACCCTTCGACGGCGACCTGGACGACTACAAGGACTGGCTGTTCAAAACCAAGCTGAAGACCGTCGAAGCCGGCAAGACCGCAGCCGCGCTGCCGGTCAAGGAACCCAAGGCAGCCGCCCCGGCGCCAGTGCCTTCGGTGCAGGCCGCCCCATCGGCGCCGGTCGCGCCGGCCGACCGCAAGGAACAGAAGCGCCAGGATGCCGAGGAACGCCAGCGCGTGGCGGGCCTGAAGAAGCCGATCGAGAACCGCATCAAGCGCATCGAGGAGCAGATGGCCAAGCTGAACGCGAAAAAGGCGGATGTGGACGCGCGGCTGCTCGAGCCGGGCATCTACGAGGCCGACAAGAAGGAAGAGCTGAAGAACCTGGTGGCGGACCAGGCCTTCCTGACGCGCGACCTGGGGAACCTGGAGAACGAGTGGCTGGAGTTGCAGGAGCAGCTGGAAGGGTTGATGGCTTAAACGCTGTATTCGCTAGCGTTCAAACGTCGCCCCCGCGAAAACGGGGGCGACGTGCTTGAGACGCGGGCCGCTTCACGCCACCTGCCGCGCCCCGTCCTTCCGCACCGACATCAAGCGGTCGATATCGACCAGGATCAGGCGCCGTTCCCCCTTCTGGGCGATCCCGATCAGGTAATCGGCATCGATGCAGTCGGTGCCCGGCACCGGCGCGATCTGGTCCGGGTGCAGGGTCACGACGCCGGTCACGCCATCCACCACCATCCCCATCACGCAGCTGGTCAGGCGCAGGATGATCACGTCGGTCATCGGATCGGGCGCGTGCGGCGTGCTGCCGAAGGCGGCGCGCATGTCGACCAGGGGCATGATCACGCCGCGCGACACCGCCACGCCGCCAATGATCTCGCCGCTGGAAGCGAAGCGCTCGAGCGCCTTTAGCACACGCAGTTCCTGCACCTTGGCGAAGTCGAGTCCGTACTCCAGGCCGCCGAGCGTGAAGCTCAGGTACTGCGTCGCGCGCGTGCCGCCTTCGATTGCATTGCTGGTCATGTCGTGCATGGCGATTCTCTCCTAAGGGTCCCCCATGCTAAGATAGATGCCGTAAAGAAATCTTGAGTGCAGTCAATTTTTCTAAATACAATCCTACCCGCGCGAATAGATTCCTACCCTTGCATTCAGGCGGCGTCGGCTTACAATAAATACATCTAATAATTTCTAACACTAAAGGGACGCCGACAATGTTTCGGTGGCTGAAACAGCTTTTTTCCCACTCTGCCGGACTACATGTGCCGCCGGCGCGCGCCCCCATTCCGACGCCTTCCGGTGTCCCGCACAGCATTCCCGAAGAAGACGACGCGCCGGATGCCCCCCTGTCAGGCGCTGCCGCGCGCGAGGTCCAGCCGCCGGTCTCGTTCGAGCAGCTCGACTACATCAACGGGGCCTGGAACAGCTGGCTGTTCGACCGCCACGACCAGCGCGGCCTGGACATGAACGATACCGAGGCGCGGGTACTGGAATCGCTCGACACCATCCTGTCCTCGCAGCAGTCGGGGGCAGCACTGGTGCGGCGCATGCCCGGTCTGGTCCCGCAGCTGCTGCAAAGCCTGCGCAGCGACAGCTTCTCGGGCGCCGCGCTGTCGCGCACCATCTCGTCGGACGTGGTGCTGGTGGCGGCCGTGATCCGGCTCGCCAACAGCAGCCACCAGGGCAGCGCCAATGCGATCACCAGCGTCGAACACGCGGTGATCCTGATCGGCCAGGAAGGCCTGCGCCAGCTGATCACGACGGTGGCCTTCCGCCCCATCATCGACGTGAACTCCGGTTTCTATACGCGCCGGCTGGCGCCGCGCCTGTGGGAGCATGCGGAGCGCTGCGCGATCAGCGCGCGCCCGCTGGCGGCCGAGATGGGCATCGAACCCTTCGACGCCTTTCTAGCCGGGCTGCTGCACAACGTCGGCCTGATCGTCTCGCTGCGCCTGATGGACCAGATGGCGCGCGGCGAACGCCGGCTGGGCTCCGACATCTTCCTGGCCCAGCTGGGACGCGACGCCCGCCGCCTGGCCTGCAGCATCGCGCGCGAATGGCATTTTCCCGAGACCGTGGTGCAGGCGCTGTCCGAACAGGGCGAGATGCGCAGAGGTGCCCGGATGTCGCCGCTCGGGCGCCTGCTCAAGCTCACCGACTACCTCGGCAAGGTGCGGCTGCTGGTGGAAAACGAGTTGCTGGACGAATCGAATCCGGAACTGTTCGCCGGATTGCCGCCGAATGCGGCGCAGTGTTATTCGGCACTGGCGGCGAGCCGCGAACAGGCCGCCCCGGCCTGAGAGCCGCTCGCCGCCAATTCTCTTTTTCTGGCGAGCCGCGAACAGGCCGCCCCGGCCTGAGAGCCGCTCGCCGCCAATTCTCTTTTTCTGGCGAGCCGCGAACAGGCCGCCCCGGCCTGAGAGCCGCGCACGGCAATTGCAACGTTACGCTCAAGACCGTCGCCCCTGCGCAGGCAGGCCCAAGTTTACCGGCGCTAACGTTACGCGTACAACTTGGGGCCCTGCCTCCGCAGGGGCGACGTCGTTCGATGGCCGGTGCGAGCGCACCGAACCTCTTTATTTGATGGCGCCGTCCGTCACCGCCAACTGCCGGTTCTGCGCATCCAGCCAAGCCTTCAGCGGCGCAAAGTAATCCAGCATCGCCGTCGCATCCATGCGCTCCTCCCCGGTCACCGCCTTCAAAGCTTCCGGCCACGGCTTGCTGGTGCCCATTGCCAGCATCTGCTGGAACTTGGCACCGGCCTGCTTGTTGCCGTAGATCGAGCAGCGGTACAGCGGGCCGGTGTCGCCGGCTTCGCGGCACAGCGCGCGGTGGAACTGGAACTGCAGCACGTGGGCCAGGAAATAGCGCGCGTACGGCGTGTCGCTGGCGACGTGGAACTTGGCGCCGGCGTCGAAGCCGCGCTCGCCGTCGATCGGCGCCGGACGCGCCACGCCCTGGTACTGCTCGGTCAGCGCCCACCAGGCCTTGTCGTAGTCGGCCGGCTGGACCTGGCCGCCGTAGACCTGCCAGCGCCATTTGTCGACCTTGTAGGCAAACGGCATGAAGGCGACCTTCTGCAGCGCCGTGTACAGCAGCGGGCCGATGTCCTGCGAGGGGTCCGGTTCGCTCTTCATCAGGCCCACGCGCTTCAGGTAGGCGGGCGTGATCGAGAGCGCGACGGTATCGCCGATCGCTTCGTGGAAGCCGTCGTTGGCGCCGTTCCTGAACAGCGGCGGCTGCACGTTGTAGGCGAGGTCGTAGTACAGGTGGCCGAGCTCATGGTGGATGACGCGGAAGTCCTCGGCGGTCGGCGTGATGCACATCTTGACGCGCACGTCGTCCTTGCCGTCCAGGTCCCAGGCCGAAGCGTGGCAGACCACGTCGCGGTCGCGCGGCTTGGTCAGCAGCGAACGCTCCCAGAAGGTCGCGGGCAGTGCGCGCATGCCGAGCGAGGTATAGAAACCTTCGGCATAGCGCGTCATGTCGACCGCGCTGGTCTTGCGCTCTTCCAGCAGCGCGGTCAGGTCTTCGCTCTTTTCCAGGCCGGCGGGTTTCAGCAGCGGATACAGGTTATCCCAGCTCTGGGCCCACATATTGCCCAGCAGGTGGGCCGGGATCGGACCATCCGCCGGCACCGCGGCGGCGCCGTAGGCCTGGCGCAGCTTGTAGCGGGTGTAGGTGTGCAGCGAATCGTAGAGCGGCTTGACCTGCTGCCACAGGCGCTCCATCTCGGCCGAGAAGGCGTCCGGCGGCATGTCGTAGAAAGAACGCCACAGCGCGCCGGTGTCCGCCGCGCCCATCGCGCGGGCGCCCTTGTTCGACACGGCGACGTACTTCGCATAATCCTGCTTGTAGGAAGGCGACTGGGCATGCCAGCCGAGCCAGACTTCCTTCAGGCGCGCCGGATCGCGGCTGGTGGCAAGCACTTTTTCCAGTTCGCCGAGCGGCATGCATGCCGGCTTGGCGGCGCCGGCGGCGGCCGGAGGACAGTACTTGGCCTTGCCGTAGGCACCGGTCATGCCGGCTGCCAGCCGCGCGTAGCTGCTCCGGTCGGCGGCCTCCGGCAGCATCAGCGTGCGCTGCATCAGCAGCAGCTTGCGCGCGCTGGCCTGCGGCAGCTTCAGGTCCTTGAAGCGGCGTGCCTGCAGCGCCACTTCGCCGCTCAGGGTCAGGAACTGCTCGTTGGACTGGGCGGTCATCGTCTCGGTGTCGAGCGTGATGAAGTTCTCGGCCACCCATTCGGCGCGCTGGGCATCCAGGCCGAGGCGCTCCAGGCGCTGCTCGGCATCGAGGATGAAGCGCTCGGCCTCGGCAACGGTGGGTTTTGCAGCGGCCCTGGTGGCGGCAACGGCCGGCAAGGTAAAGGCAGCACCGGCAAACAGGCCGGCAATCAAGGCAGGAATCAAGGCAACACCGGGGCGAATCTGAAGCATGGTCCTCACATCTCTCTTCTGTAGTAACGATTTATACGGTTTCCGCGGCGGCCGATTCGCTGTTCCAGGCAAAGCTGCCCGCCTGTCCGGCAAACAGCTGCGCACCACGCTGCGGCCCGCGCAGCCGCGCGCGGATCTCGCGCGGCGCCATCAGGTAGGGACTGCCGCCGGTGGGGCTGAAGCCGAGCACGCGCACCTGGGTCTCGCCCTGCACGTGCTTCACCTCCACCTGGGCCACGCAAGCCGCATCCAGGCGCTGCGCCTCGAGGCCGGCCAGCATCTGCGCGCCCTTCTGCTGCTCGGCCTCGACCGCCTTGACCCTGGCGGACGCGTCGGCCACTTCCTTCAGCGCCGGCGCCACCTCTTGCGCCATGCGCTGGAACTGGCGCGCCTGCTCGGGCGACAGGGTGATTTCCTTCTTGCGCACCCTGGACGCCACCATCAGGTAGCGGCGCACGTCGGGACGCCCGGCCAGGCGTGCCATCTCTTCCTTGTGGCGCGCCGCCAGTGCGCCGAACTGGGCGATGCGCTGCGACACCGCCGCGATCAGCTCGGCCACCGGCGGGCCTTCGGGCTGCAGCACGCATACCAGCATCTCGCCCTGCTTGCGCGGCGCGGCGCCGTCCACCGTCACGCGGCGGCCGGCGATGGCGCTGCCCTCGGCCTGCCCGACCGCGACTTCGTCGCCGATGATCTCGCAATTGACCGCGTGCGCGATGCGGACGCGGGTGCCAGCCACGATGCAGTTCTCGGCGCGCTCCAGCACCACGACGCCGTCGAGCGCCTGGATCACGGCGCCGGAGGCCACGCCGCACACACGGATGTCGCCACGCTTGCTGTGGGCGCTGCCGCCGACCAGGTTGGCGCGCAGCAGGATGCGGCCGCCACGCGAGGCCAGGCGGCCATAGACGTCGCCGTGGACGGTGATGCCCTCGCCTTCGATCGTGCGGTTTTCCTGCACCTCGCCGAATTCTTCGTAGTCGCCGGTCAGCTGCAGGTTGCCGGTGGTGCGGGCGCTGACGCCGTCGCGGCTGACGATCTTGTCGCCGACCGACATCTGGCTGGTCTTGGCGTCCACCGACAGGAAGCCGGCGCGCTGCGCCACTAGGAATTCGCCGTCGCGGACACGTTCGACTCTGGTGCCGGCGCCGGCATACGAAGCCAGGTCGGTATCGGCGCCGGGCGTGGCCGGCAGCCGGGTGCCGGACAGGTCGATGCCCTCGGTGCCGGCGCCGGCCGGGATCTTCTGCAGCAGGCGCACGCCGGCCCGAATCTGCGGGAAGCGGTTCTGGAAGCTGTTCAGGTCGAGACGGCCGTTGGCCAGCTGGCGCGGCGCATTGCTGCGGTGGATGTCGTCGGAGACTTCGACGATGCGCGCGTCGGCGCCGGGCACCGGCTCGCGCCGCTGCGCGGCAACGATGCGGTCGGCTTTCGGGGAAGCGATGGCGGCGCGCACGGCGGCGGCCGCGATGCCGAAGCGGACGCCCTTGAGCCAGAGGTCGGCGACGAATTCGTCGAAGTCGAGGCAGGTCGGCTCGCCCGGCGCATCAGGGTCGCCAGGATTGGGCAGCCAGACCGGCTCGACATAGTATTCGGCGCGCCCGCCGCCGAGCTTGAGCGGGCGGTACAGCGCACGGCGCGCCGGCGCGAAGGGCTGGATATCGGCAGCGATGCGGACCATGGCGGCCGCGCCGGCGCCTTCCGGTACGCCGGCGCCGAACAGGACCCGCTGGAAGGCGGGGTAATCGAGGCCGGCAAGCAGGCTGCCGCTGCGATAGAGTCCGTCGACGGCGTCGGCCAGCAACCTGGCCGCCACGGCGGGATCGGCATACACGCCATCGGCACGCTTGACGATGCAATGTTCAGGGGACACGGTAAGCTCCAGTCACGCAGGCAGGGTTTGGGCCAGGACAGAAGCTTGGTAGCGTATCACGTTGCTGCCGATAAATAAATATCGATCAACAACGTTGTTTTAAAGGAACGGTAGAGCTGAAGCAGCCGTAAAAAACGGCCCTGAAAGGCCGTCTAGAGGGGGTGTCAGCGGCGGCGCTGGTACAGGTCCATGCCGGCTTCGTTGATCTGGCGGCGCAGGTCGCGCCGCTCGTCCGGCGTCAGGCGGCCGCTGCCACGGCGACCGTCGTCGCGCGGACCCTGGCCGTATTGCTGCGCCTGCTGTTGCTGCTGCTGATATTGCTGCTGGGCGCGGCGCTGCTCTTCGTATGCGCGCATCTCGGCGTCACGCTGGCCGCGGTCTTGCGGCGGCAGCGAAAAGCGCTCGCGCCCGCCCGGCTGGTGCTGCTGTTGCATGTCGTCGCGACGGTCGCCGCCGTACTGCTGTGCGAACGCGGTGCCGGCGCCAAGGACCAGAGCGCATGCCAGCGCACCGCGAAGGGCGACGCGCGCGATGCGCACTGCCTTCGTTGCTGCCTGGTTGTCGATGAACGCGCTATTCATTGGTGTTCCTCTTCCGCGATGCCAATTTAAAAGTTAAGCTGTACTGCGTAAAACGATGGTGATAAGTCGTGATTCGATGAGGTCAGTTTATGTGTATTCCGCTGTGGGTATAAGCCCAAATGGGTAAAGTTTGTAACACAATGTAATGCCTCAACAGTAAGCCCTGTCCAGCTGGCCATATGAAGTTACCATAGCGACATTAATCTGACAAATCTTGACAGAATCATGAATGCAACAAGCCCGACTCCCGGCACCGCCAACAACGGCGGCCACGCCTCCAAGATCATGGTCGTCGACGACGACGTCCGCCTGCGCGACCTGCTGCGCCGCTACCTGACCGAACAGGGCTTCCAGGTCGTCACCGCCGAAAGCGCCCCGGCCATGAACAAGCTGTGGCTGCGCGAGCGCTACGACCTGCTGGTGCTCGACCTGATGCTGCCCGGCGAAGACGGCCTGTCGATCTGCCGCCGCCTGCGCGGCGCCGGCGACCAGACCCCGATCATCATGCTCACCGCCAAGGGCGAAGACGTCGACCGCATCGTCGGCCTTGAGATGGGCGCCGACGATTACCTGCCCAAGCCGTTCAACCCGCGCGAACTGGTGGCTCGCATCAATGCCGTCCTGCGCCGCAAGGGCCCCGACGAAATCCCGGGCGCGCCGAGCGAGACGCCGCAGACCTTCGAGTTCGGCGACTTCGTGCTCGACCTGGGCACGCGCACCCTCAAGAAAAACGGCGAGACCGTGCCCCTGACCACCGGCGAATTCTCGGTGCTGAAGGTGTTCGCGCGCCATGCGCGCCAGCCGCTGTCGCGCGAAAAGCTGATGGAACTGGCGCGCGGCCGCGAATACGAAGTCTTCGACCGTTCGCTCGACGTCCAGATCTCGCGCCTGCGCAAGCTGATCGAGCCCGATCCATCCAGCCCGCTGTACATCCAGACCGTCTGGGGCCTGGGCTACGTGTTCATTCCTGAAGGCCAGCCGCGCTAGTGTCGACGACGTTTGCCAACGGGCGCACCGAACGGCGCGCCGCACCGCGCCGCCTCGGCTGGATACGCAGCGGGCTGTTCTGGCGCACCTTCTTCCTGCTGTCCGTGCTGACCGCGCTGTCGATGGCGTCCTGGATCGGCATGCTCAGCGTGTTCCAGCGCGGCTCGCAGGCCGAGCAGACTGCCGAGCTGCTGGTGTCCGTGGTCACCATCACCAAGGCGGCGCTGACCCACTCGGCGCCCGACCTGCGGCTGGAACTGCTGATGGAGCTGGTGTCGAACGAAGGCATCCGCGTGCTGACCCTGGAACCGACCGACCACGTGGAACCGCCGCCGGCCTGGCTATTGCCCGAGATCGCGGCGAGAGTGCGTGACCGGCTGGGCCAGGACACGCGCTTCTCGCGCCGCGTGAACGACATGCCGGGCTTCTGGGTGAGCTTCGACATCGACGGCGACAAATACTGGCTGATGCTGGAACGCGAGCGCATCGCCAGCCTGACCGGCGTCCAGTGGCTGGGCTGGGCCACCCTGGTCGGCGTGCTGTCGCTGGTGGGTGCGGCGCTGATCTCGAGCCTGGTCAACCTGCCGCTGGCGCGCCTGACCGCGGCCGCGCGCGCGATCGCCCAGGGCAAGCGCCCCGCCCCGCTGCCGGAAAAAGGGTCGAAGGAGATCGTCGAGGCCAACCGCAGCTTCAACCAGATGATCGACGACCTGCAGCAGCTGGAAAAGGACCGCGCCGTGATCCTGGCCGGCATCTCGCACGACCTGCGCACGCCGCTTGCGCGCATGCAGCTCGAGCTCGAGATGGCCAAGCTGTCGACCGAGGCGCGCGAGGGCATGCAGTCGGACATCGCGCAGATGGACGCCATCATCGGCCAGTTCCTCGACTTTGCGCGCCCGACCGAAGCCGCGACCTTCGTGCCGATCAATTTGTCCGAGCTGCTCGAGGACTGCGCCCGCGAAGCGGCGCGCCTGCAGGACGTGCGCGTCAGCGCCGACATCGACGGCGACATCCACGTACCGGCCAACTCGACCGACCTGCGGCGCGTGATCAACAACATCATCGAGAACGCCCGCCGCTACGGCAAGACGCCGGGCCAGGACGTCACCGAGATCGACATCGCCTGCCACGTCAAGCTCGGCGGCCACGGCCGGCGCGCAGTGGTCGAGATCAACGACCACGGCGTGGGCGTGCCGGAAGACCAGATCCAGCTGCTGCTGCGCCCCTTCACGCGGCTGGACAGCGCGCGCGGCCAGGCCAACGGCGCCGGGCTGGGCCTGGCCATCGTCGAGCGGGTAGTCACGCGCCACAATGCCGAGCTGTCGGTCCGCAACCGCGACGGCGGCGGGCTGGTGATCGCCTTCTCATTGCCGCTGGCCGCCTAGGAGTGGCTCCCGCTATACTGGCGCCTTTCGTTTGTACAAAATGAAGGCGACAGACATGCTCGAAAACGCAACCCCACTCCAGTACGGCGACGTCGAACAGGCGGCCGCGCGCATCGAAGGCGCGGCCCATCGCACGCCGGTCCTGACCTCGCGCACCGCCGACGCCAAGGCCGCTGCCACGCTGTTCTTCAAGTGCGAGAACTTCCAGCGCATGGGGGCCTTCAAGTTCCGGGGCGCCTACAACGCCATCGCCAAATTCACCGAGGAACAGCGCCGCGCCGGCGTCCTGACCTACTCGTCGGGCAACCATGCGCAGGCGATCGCGCTGTCGGCCAGGCTGGCCGGCATCCGCGCCGCCATCATCATGCCGAACGACGCCCCGGCACTGAAAGTGGCCGCGACCAGGGAATACGGCGGCGAAGTGATCTTCTACGACCGCTACACCGAAAACCGCGAAGAGATCGGCCGCCGCCTGGCCCAGGAACGCGGCATGACCCTGATCCCGCCCTACGACCACCCGGACGTGATCGCCGGCCAGGGCACGGCGGCGAAGGAACTGTTCGAGGAAGCCGGCGAACTCGACGTGCTGCTGGTGCCGCTCGGCGGCGGCGGCCTGCTGGCCGGCTCGGCACTGTCCGCATCCGCGCTGTCGCCCAACTGCAAAGTGATCGGGGTCGAGCCGGAGGCCGGCAACGACGGCCAGCAATCGCTGCGCACCGGCCAGATCGTCGACATCGGCGTGCCCCAGACCATCGCCGACGGCGCCCAGACCAGCCACCTGGGCCAGCACAACTTCGCCGTGATCCGGCGCCTGGTGGACGATATCGTCACCGTCAGCGATGCCCAGCTGGTCGACACCATGAAATTCTTTGCCGAGCGCATGAAGATGGTCGTCGAGCCGACCGGCTGCCTGGCCGCGGCGGCAGCGCTGCAGGGTGTCTATCCGGTGGCAGGCAAGAGAGTCGGCATCCTGATCAGCGGCGGCAACGTCGACCTGGCGCGCTTCGCCAAACTGGTCGCCTGAGCGGCGTTAGGCGCCGCACAGTCGCGCCTGCCTCCTTGATCTAGAGTGGTCCTGTCGTCAATAACTCGATCAAGGAGGCCAACATGAAACACCTGCTTCTTGCGGCCCTCGTGGCCGGCGCCTTCGGCAGCATCAGCGTGCCGGCCGGTGCCCAGGTCGTCTACGTGGACACCCCACCCCCGCCGCCACGCGCCGAACGCATGCCGGCCCCGCGCCACGGCTACGTCTGGTCGCCCGGCCACTGGGAATGGCGCCGCGGCCACCATGTCTGGATGCCAGGCCAGTGGTATCGCGAACGTCCGGGTTACGTCTACCAGGCCCCGGCCTGGGTCCAGCGCGACGGCCGCTGGGTGATGGAAGGCGGCCGCTGGGACCGCGGCGGCCGGCGCGACCGTGACGGCGACGGCGTGCCGAACCGTTACGATGCGCGGCCGAACAATCCGAACCGCAGCTGATTCCTTGTCCTGAGCGCGCCCTGCTCGGGCACATGCACGAACGCAGTCCTGTCAATCCGGCGGACTGCGTTTTTCATTTCCACGCCACCAAAAAAAACCGCCTGCGCATTGCTGCGACAGGCGGGACAATCCAAGTTTTCACTTGGAGGAGACAGAGAGACGGGCAACACCCCTGCGCTGCCCTACCCGCCTCACATTGGGCCGGGGTCTTTTCCCGCAAGTCCTTATCGAGGTTATGCATGGCGCGTCAACTTGTCAGCGTAGTCGCACAATCTGTTTCGACTGCACCGCACACGCGGTCACGGCCACCGCGTTTTGCCAGGTAGAGCTGGGCATCGGCCAGGGCAACCAGCCGGGAAAACTCGAAGCTGCCGTCGAGCGGCATCGCCGCGACCCCGATGCTGACCGTTGCGCCGGAAAGCAGGCCGGGATGCGCGCAGCTGGCCCGATGGAATTCCTGCCGGGCGCGCTCGGCAAGTTCGATGAGCGACGCGCCCGAATGGCCATCGACGACGAAACAGAACTCTTCACCTCCCCAGCGGCATGGCATGACGTGCGGACTGCCGAGCGTGCGCATGACGTCGCCCATCATGACCAGGACGCTGTCGCCGGCGTCGTGCCCATACTGATCGTTGAGTGCCTTGAAATGGTCGATATCGAGCAACAGGACGCCCAGCGACCCGATCGGTCGCCCCGGCGCCAGCAGCGAATTGATGTGAGCGCGTAGGCCGCGGCGGTTCAATAGTCCCGTCAGCGGATCATGGGCCGCAACGGCCTTCAGCTCGCCGACCAGGCGCAGCAGGACCAGCAGGAAAAGTATCCAGTTGCCGATCAGCGCATTCGCCATCACGCCCAGCCAGGTGACGATATTCGCAAACGGCAGCTCGGGCGCAGCGTAGGTAATCGGGGCGGCCGCGGTGATGACCAGGAGCCCCTGTGCCAGCGAAGCTGCGGCTTCGGCCAGCAGGACCAGGGCAGCGACCAGGTAGGCGCGCGAGGACTGCCGTTCCCGGTACCGCCACAGATACCATGCCGTCAGTCCGTTCACGCCCGCCTGGTAGACCGATTGGGTAAAGATGCGGGCGACGCTGTCCGGCACGACCAGCGTAAATGCGATGGTCAGCAGTACGGCAATGGCAATGAGCAGAGACAGGCCGTGTCGCCGCAGCGGGCGCCCTACGAACTGCGCTGTCCCGGCCAGGAACAAAGCGTGACCGGTGTCGAACGGGATGTTGAACAGCAGCGATGCCCACTGCCAGTCGCCGATCAGGCGCGGCGCATCGAGCAGCACGGCACACCCTACCGACAGGCAGGCCAATGCCCATAAGCGCACGCCGGCAATGTGGCGCGCGGCGGCATGCAAGGTAAAGAACATGGCGCTGGCGGTGATCGAGGTCACGCCGAGCACGACCATTAAAGTGGATTCATCGATATTCATTGCACTGTCAGACTGGAACGGGCTTGCGATGGCTAACCAGGCACAAGCTCCCCTGCAATGAACGACCCGATGCGACTGTTCAGTTTTACGCGGCTTATTGTGCAAGCTGCATAGTCCGCTACAAAGCCTCGGCGGGCAAGATAATTACCCCTGCATGTTGCAACGCACCAACCAACTGTCCATCGATGCCGTCGTTTGCCTGAAATTCCAAAAAAAAACGCCAGCCCGAAGGCTGGCGACAATCCAGGCGGGAGAGGCCCGGAGGAGACAGAGATAAAGCCAGCACATCACTGCATGGCTACGAGACAGAGGTTGGGACAGTCGGGGCATCTACAAGGGGCGCGACGGGTTATCGATGGCGCGCCGCTCGGTAGGCCCAGTCGTACGGCCTGTTTTTTCCTCTGGCGAAGCGGCCGCACTCCCGCAAAAGGGTGAGGCACCTAACAGACCACCCTGCCCTGGCGGCGCACGATGCAATTTCGATAAGGAGATTGCCATGAAGCGTACCGCCAGGATGATAAGCATGATAGCCGCCGCCGTGCTGGCGGCACCGGCCGCGATGGCCGGCGCCGACATCGTCAAATGCGTGGATTCGAGCGGCCACGTGACGCTGACCGACCAGCCCTGCGACGCCGGTGCGGTAACGGTGCGGCTGGGACAGGAGGCGGCCCAGAATGCACAGCAGGCGACGCCGCGGCGCTACGTGCTGCCGGCAGTCGACCTGCGTCACGAGGCCTGGAAGCGGCCTGCCGTGGAGCGTCCGGCGCCGCTGTCGCGCGATGTCGCGACCCTGAAGGCGGCGCGCCAGACCCTGCTGATGCTGGATGCGAAGCCGGCGCTGGCTGGCCTCAACTAAGCATCATTGCTGAGCGTCAGTGCCGGTCCCAGCGCGGTGAGTACTCGGGCAATGCCGGCTCGTTGGCCGGGGCCCCCAGCGTGCGTACCAGCTGCAGCACGTCTTCCGCCTTGATGAAGCTGGCCGACGAGCTGGCCGCCAGCAGTTTTTCCGGCGGCTGCGAGCGCGCGATGGCGAAGCCCTGCACGTAGTCGACGCCGATCTCGGCCAGCGTGCGGATCGTGGCGGCGTCCTCGGCCCACTCGGCGATCGTCTTCATGCCCAGGTTGGCGGCCAGGTTGACGATTGCCTCGACGATCGCGACATTGGCCGGATGGGCATTGATGTTGACGATGAAGTTGCCGTCGATTTTCAGCACGTCGGCCGGCAGTTCCTTCAGGTAGGAGAACGAGGTGTAGCCGGCACCGAAGTCGTCCAGTGCGACCTTGACGCCGAAGTTGCGCACCTGGTCGATGAAGCGGCGCGTGTTGTCGAGGTCGTGCAGCGCCACGCTCTCGGTGATCTCCATGCACAGGCGCGACGCCACGTGCGTGTAGCGCGACAGGATCTCCAGCGTGTCCTGCACGAAGCGCTCGTCGTTGAGCGAGGCGCCGGACAGGTTCATGCAGACGAAGCGCGTGTTCTTCAGGTTCTCGACGTTGTCCTCGATCCAGCCGAGGGTCGTATTCAGGACCCAGCGGTCGATCACGCCGGCGCGGCCGCTCTTCTCGGCGGCGGCGATCAGCGGGCCGGCCGGCGAGACCCGGCCGTCACGCTCGCGCATGCGCAGCAGCACCTCGAAGTTCAGCGATTCCATCGGCGCGTTCAGCGACATGATCGGCTGCATTTCCAGGAACATGCCTTCGGTGGCGTTGGGGCCGGCCAGGCGCTCGACCAGGTTCAGCTCGGCCTCGCGCTCCTGGAAGGCGGTCGAGCCGCGCTCGTAGACCACCAGGCCGTCGCTGTGGCCATCCTTGGCTTCGCGGCAGGCGCGGTCGGCGGTCGACACCGCATCCTTCATCGGCATCCCCGGCGCGACTTCGATCAGCCCGACCGAGCTGCGCACGTGGAACGCCTTGTCGCCGACCCGGTATGGCGTGCCGCCGATGCGGTCGACGATGCCGCGGCAGATCAGGGTCGCCAGCGGCACCGCGGTATCCGGCATGACGATCACGAATTCGTCGCCGCCGACGCGGCCGATCTTCTGGCCGCCGCCCAGCATCATTTCGATCCGCTCGCACACCTGCTTGAGCACCTCGTCGCCGGCGGCGTGGCCGAACAGGTCGTTGATCAGCTTGAACCGGTCGAGGTCGATGTAGGCCAGGCTCAGCGGCTTGCTGCCGGCGAGCGGCTGCACCGCATCCTCGAACACCTTCTCGATGCCGCGCCGGTTGTAGACCTTGGTCAGGGCGTCGTTGTCGGCCATGAAGCGCAGCTGTTCGGTGGCTTTCACCTTTTCCGTCACGTCCTGCATCACCGCTTCGATGCGGCCGTGCGCCAGCGTGGCGCTGACCATGAAGCAGCGGTTACCGTCGCGGCTGACGACCTGCATCTCGGCGTCGCTCTGCATGTGCACCTGCTCGTGCAGCGTGATCCAGAAACTCTCGGCGAAGAACTGCTTCCAGGCAGTGCGGCCGGGGATGATGTCGACCACGTCGAGCATCTTCAGCATGGCCGGGTTGGCGCTCAGGAAGTGGCCGTACATGTCGAGCGTGAACAGGCCGACCGGCATCGCCTCGTAGGCGTGCTGCAGCTTGTCCTGCGCTTCCAGGCGCTTTTCGGTCTCGACCCGCATCTGTTCGGCCACGGCCAGCGCCGCCAGCATGCTCGAGGTCAGCGCCGCGGTCACGCTGTTGGCCACGCCGAGCAGCTCGCGCACGCCCAGCGCCGCCGCGAACACCTCGGTCAGGCTGGACAGGAAAGTGACGGTGAAGGAAGCCGCGAACCACATCGCCACGTGCGACTGCGAGCGCAGCATGACGCTGACCAGGCCCAGGATCATCAGCGACAGGCTGCCGGCCACGATGATCCACATGACCGGCAGGAAGCCGCCGTAGGGAAGCCAGATCGCGCACGGCAGCAGCGCCAGCACCAGCCACTGGACCACGCGCAGCAGCGGCGCAAAGCGGGTGCGCAGCAGGTCGGCGCCGAACAGCGTCATGTAGAGAGTGAGGGTGGCGATCGCGTACAGCGCCATGGTCAGCGCACGGCTCGGCAGCAGCCACTCGACCGGCACCTGCTGGCCCAGCCACTGGGTATCCCAGCCGGCCGACAGCGCCGCCACCCGCAGGTTCAGGATCAGCCAGCCTGCGAACTGCAGGTACAGCACCTGGCGGTTGATGACGGCGGTGACCAGGATGAACAGGCTCAGGACGATCATGCCGCCGTCCAGCAGGCCGGACTGGCGGTGGAACTGCTGGGTCGACAGCGCCAGCCGGTCGGCCGGCCATTGCAGCAGCGTCAAGTGGGCCGGGCCGGAAAAGACGGCGCGGCACAGCACGTCCCCGCGCGTCTTGGGCAGGCTCAGCGAGAAGCCGGCCTTGGCGTCGGCCAGGGCGCCCTCGGCGCCGCCGCGGGTGGCGCTGCCCAGCATCTTCAGCGTTGCGACATCCCAGCAGCGCAGCGCGACCATATGGCGCGACGGGAATTCGACCGCATCCGGGATGCCGCCGAGGTCACGCGCATGGAAGGCGAACCAGACCGGCACCTCGGACAGGTGGGTATCGTAGGCATCGACCGGATGCGAATGCGCCAGTTCGCGCAGCGCGGCCGAAGGAATGAAGTTGGCGTCGTGGTCGGCGACGGCGCGGAAGGCCAGCGGCTGACCGCCGCCGCCGGTGAAGTGGCTGTTCCACAGCATCAGCACCAGCACCGACGCCAGCGCCACCCCGGCCGGCACGCAATACACCGACAACAGGCGCATCGTGGTCTCGATGCCCCGGTGGATCGCCATCAGGAACATCGGCTTGGACGTGGGTGGGGACGGCTGGAAAGGTTGGAACATGGATATCAATCAGGCTGTCAGGCGCCGGCGAACCGCCGGCAGCATCGGCCTAAAGGATACAGGCTCGCAATAATTCCGTCATGCAATATATTGCCGTCAGGCCATAGCGAAGCTTGGAACCCGTTCCATAACTGCATTGGGACGCGCCGCCGGCACGATCTTGTGGCGTGGCCGCAACTCGCCGATCTGGATGTCCGGGTGGTTGGTGTGGAACACGTACTTCATCAGCGGGTGGCGTGCTTCGCTCCAGCGCGCTTCGGCGGTAGCGACTTCGAAGGCCATCACACGGTGCGGTATGTTGCCGACATGGCGCAGCGGGATCCGCTCGCCCGGCCCGAACACGTCGCTGAACAGCAGCTGTTCGTACTGGCGGTCGATCGGCGCGCGGCCGGTGGCGATCGCGTACTCGGTGCCGCTCAGCTGCCAGTACTGGAAGAAGGCCTTCATCAGCGCGACCTTGACCACGTGGCCGATGCGGCCTTCGGACACGCCCAGGCGCGTGACTTCGGCCAGGCGGCGGTCGCGCAGCCAGTCCGGCAGTTCGATCGATTGCTCCAGGTGCAGCGGACGGTAGGTATTGGTCTGGATGCGCGCGGTGCCGAGCGCCGTGCCGTCCAGCTTCGATTCGGCCAGCAGCACGATGCTGTCGTCTTCGTAGTCGCAGGCCTCGGGCGCTGCGAGAGTGCGCGCGAATTCCGGCACATGGCGTGCGTAGGCAGCATGGCGGACGCCGATCGCCTTCCACAGGCTGTCTTCGGTATCGACCCGGCGAATCGTGAACGGCAGGCGCTCCGTGGGCAGGGAAGACAGAATGTGTGCGGTGCTCATTTCCATGGCGGGGCAGTCCTTGAATAAGATGACAACAGAGAGGGGTGTTGATAATTATCAACCTTTTAAAAAAATCCTAAAGGTCGAAAAGACATCCCTTTTGCCTTCTATTCAACGAACTGCAGCCTACTGCACCGCTTCGGTGCGCATCACGCCATGAAACGCGCGGTGCCGGACACTCGGATCGAACTGCCGGGCAGCGCGCCGATGTCGGCATGCAGGCGCGAGCGCATGCCCATGTCTTCGCCCTGCACCACGTCGATGGCGCCGCCGTGCGGCCAGCCGATATCGCGCAGGTAGCCGGCCAGCGCGGCGGTGCCGGCGCCGGTGGCCGGGTCCTCGTACACGCCGCCGATCGCGAACGGATTACGGGTATGGAACAGGCGCTCGGTTTCGGCCCAGGCCAGCACGATCGTGGTCAGCCCGTACGCCGCCATCAGCACGCGGCCGGCCTCGAGGTCGTAGCGCATCGCCGCCAGCTTGGCGCGGCTGGCCAGCGCCAGCACCAGGTGGTCGGCGCCGGCGTGTGCAAAGCCGGGCGCGATGCGCGGGTCGAGATCGGCCTGGCTGTAGCCGAACAGCGCCAGCGCGGCCTGCACCAGTGCCGGGTCGGCGGCGCGGCTGGAGGTGGGCGGCGATTGCAGCGCCGCGCTCACCAGGCCGCCCGCGTCGCGCCGCCCCTCGACCGTGATCGCGGCCGCGTTCAGGGTCAAGGCATACACGCCGTCGCCGTGGGCACCGGCCAGCGCCGCGCCCAGTGCGATCGTGGCGTGGCCGCAGAACGGCACCTCGGACGCGGGCGAAAAGTAGCGCACGCGCCAGCCGCCGTCGACCGGCGCGGCGAAGGCGGTTTCGGAAAAGCCGACTTCGTGCGCCAGGCGTTGCATGACGTCCGCCGGCGGCAGGACGGCGCCGGTCCAGACGCCGGCCGGGTTGCCCCCTACCGCGCCGTCGGAAAAGGCGGCGATGCGCAGGATCGGATCTTGATGTTCAGTCACGCTGGTCTCCTCGACAATATAGATAGAAAAACATGTTCAGAAACCCGGCGGGCGCTCGCCCGCCACGCCGGCTTCCTTTTCCAGCGCCAGGCCGACCCGGGCAATGGTGCCTTCGTCGAACAGGCGACCGATCAGGGTCACGCCGTGCGGCACGCGGCGCGGCGGCGCGAAGGTCGGCAGCGGCTGGGCGGGGTTCGGCGCCCAGTCGCTGCGCGCCTGCCCCACTTCCACGGTGCCGGTGCGCAGCGTCAGCGACGGGTGGCCGGTATTGTTCGAGATGGTCAGCATTTCGTCGCGCAGCGACGGCACCAGCAGCAGGTCGACCTGCCGGAAGATGCGCGCCATCTCGAGCGCCACCTTGCGCCGCAGGCGGTCGGCCTGCACGAAATCCACCGCCGACAGGAAGCGCGCCTCGCGGAACAGGTTGGGCCAGGCATCCGGCACCTGCGCCTTGAGCTGGTCGACGCGGCCGTCCAGCGTGATCTCT
>Ga0308160_10002069_pt1 | contig 25477 bp, 41 predicted proteins | sample PhyFR1_FD_201036 | JGI IMG/M metagenome (GOLD analysis project Ga0308160, IMG submission 201036) | Phyllosphere microbial communities from UC Gill Tract Community Farm, Albany, California, United States - DLSLF.R1 | ecosystem: Host-associated > Plants > Phyllosphere > Unclassified | place: USA... | reverse complement strand
CCCACTGACGACAGTGCGACAGAGACCTTCGACGGAGAATACGGAAAGTCCCGGGTGTGCCGTTGATGTATGTCGTCAAGCACAAATACTCCATTGAGCGATTACCAGAGTGAGTCGGCGTGGCGATGCGGGCGGGACAATTTAACTGATATCAGTGCCGGCGCGGCTTTTCACTAGGGCGACGAAGGAGGCGGAGGTGTTTGTTGTACATTTTTATATATGCATTGGCTATGGCTACATTGAGTAACTGATCCGACATGCGGAACAGCATGACACGCGCGAGCAACAAGAAGGAACGCGACATGGCGTGTGAACATACAAGCTTGGTATTGGCTTCGTCTTTAAGCGTGAGCAGATCAGATCAAGCAAGATCCTGCATGTCAGCGCTGTCTCGGTTCCAGCTTGCGACGTACAGCGAGGATATCCTTCGCGAAGGGCTTTCCGCCCAACATTCCCGCTACCTTTCCCTTCGCCTTCGCAGTTGTTGAGGTCCTGCTACCCTTCTCCGTCTTCACATCACAGCCCGTCTCGACTTTCACTCTGACGTCATCCCCAGCATCCTCCGCCTTCATCGCGTGCAAGGTGTCTGCGCCTTTAGGCAGCCGATAAATCCACCCTTTTCCGCGCATCAGTTCCAAGAATTCTTTCAAGAGCGGGTCCCCCTCCAATGTTTTTCTCGACCCAAAAATCACAAGCTTCGACTTTGCGCGGGTGAACGAGACGTTTATCCGTCTCCAATCCTTCAGCAGATCTCCAATCTAAAGTCAGCTCTTGTCACCTTGCGAATGAACGACTGACAATTCCGTTCTCATTAGACCGAACCAGTGAGATGAGGATACACTCCTTATCCCGACCTTGACTCTTGTCCGCCGTGAGGATCTCGACCCGCGGCATCGGGGTAAACAGACCAGACAGGAGCTTGATTTGTTGTCGATATGGCGTGATCACTGCGAGGTCGGATTCTTTCAGATCAGAAGCTGTCAATGCTCGTGCAAGCTGTCGTTAGCGATGCTCGTCAACGTTATATCGCGCTTACTTGAAACACCAATTTGGCCTCTGTCTCATTCTGGACCAGATCCCCAACTCTTGAATCCGTACCGGGAACAGCGTCCGTATCGACGAAGACTGCTTTGATGCTGCGTTGTCAGAGCTGTCTTAACCCTGGTCGAGTCTGAGGGCAACTCACGACTCGTCCATGAGATGTTGAATCCAGCAAGGCAGTCGCTGACCATCCGCGCAGGTCGTGATTGAGACCTCGCCGCACGCCTTCGCCTGCAGCTTGAGACCACGCTGAGCTACCGCCTCAGAGCCGCACTTCAAGCGGCCCTCGTAGATCAGCTGATTCGACAGCGTCATTATGTCCTCGTTCATCCGGTACTGGAATGACAAGTCTGTGACCGCTGCAGGATGGGCCTTCGACAAAGTCCGGAACAAGCTGACATCGAGTCCCCCTCGTCTCGCTTCGGCGTTTCGCACCTGTTGTCAGAACTGCGCGCTCAATGCATACACGACTCACGATAGGAGGCAGCTGGAAATGATCTCCTACGAGTACGAAGCGGTCCGCCAGTCTCAGTGGGCCGATGCACGTCGGCAGAGTGATTTGAGAAGCCTCGTCCACGATGCAAAAGTCAAACTTGCGTCGAAAGAATAGAGGACTGAGTTGTCAGTGACGGCAACCCCAACACTCGCCGATGCTTACTGATCAACTGAGAGACAAGTCGCAGCGACTACCGGTGGAGTCATCAACCTGTTCTCTAAATCGTCCATGCTCGTACTGGGCATCGCTTCCAGCGTGAGATGCTGGACATCCGGGTGGACCTGGCGTCAGCGGATGCAGTGAAATGCAACCCACCTTGTCGACATTTCCGAGACGAAGTATACCGAATTCAGCATTGACCAACTTCATCAAGATCGTGTCCACTGCTGAATGGGTGTAACTGGTCAAGAGAACACTCTTGCCCCGCTCGACTAGGCATTTGATGATTTCCGCGATGGTTGTCGTCTTGCCAGTTCCCGGCATCCCCAGTATCAGAGCATAGTCTCTCGCACTGAGCACAGCTGACATTGCTTGGCGCTGGTCTGCGTTGAAGCTCGGCGGTATCTCTTCAAGGGTGGGGCGATCTGACAGGTCGAATCGCGGCGTTGAAAGGTCCACGATGAGCTTGCGTATCGTTTCAGCTCCGCTCTCAAAGAAGAGACTGGCGAGATTCGCGCGCATCTTCATGACCCCGGACGTCATCTCGTCCTTGTCGATCCGAAAAACGACTCGATCACCATCCATCTTGTGTCCGCGATGCGCCGTCCTGGCGAGGAGAGCCTTCGTGTCAATCACGTATGTTACGCCGACGGTGATAGACAGGGGAGTCAAGTCCAAAACAAAGCCACGCCACATGCAGATCAAATCGGGCTCGATGGATATGCTGACCGGATCACCTTTGGCAATGTGGCCCGAGAGCAGGCTTGTCTGCGGAGTTGACAAGTGCGGTGATCGTATGAAGGTGTAGGCATGTCGGTGGATCTTTGCAAGAGATTTGCCCAAATCATTCGAGTAGGACGCGATTATCATGTCGCCAAAGCACCTATGGTCAGAGACCATCTCGCATCGGTACCTCACCTTCCCGTCTTTGCGCGCTGCGCAGAGGTCATAGTCCACAACTGCGACCGAAAACGACCCATGTCTTGCTCCTCCACGGTCAACAAGGTCTCCCACTTTTTGAAAAAGGCGACATCCTTATCCGAGAGGTGACCTGTCTTTTCCTCGTACAGCTCAACGATCGGGTCGTCGGCGGACAGAGGCACGGCATCGACTGTCTTCAGGTTAGTATACTTCCAGGAGTGTTTGGCCTACCTTCCGGAAGAGCATGCAGGTGTCTGAGGCGTAGCACATCTTGCATTCCCGAGGATCGTCAATTGTCGGCGGCAGAAAGGACTCGACATCGGTTTCCGGACACTCTTCGGACCGACTCGCGGCTGATGAGGCTAGTGGTGAGCTTGTGCCGAGTGATCTCTGCTTCGCAAGATAATGCGCAAGCTCATTGCGCGTGGCAATCAACGCTCTGATCTCGTTCGGTCTTGCCTCCACGCGTAAGACGGAGTCCAGTTGCGAATAGTACAGCAAGCCCGCAGGGATGGGAACACCTTCCATCAGTATTCTCCGCTTAGGCGATTCGCACTTACCATATCGATCCTCCATGAGCAAGGTGTACAGCATGGTCTGTGCTCGATGCGCCATGACGCCGACAGATCTCCCCGTCTTGATTTCTAAAGGCGCTATTGTTTCCTCGGCCTCGTCCTGGCCAGCACGTTTGACCAGAGCCTGGACTGAAGCGTCGACCTTGCCTTTGAGACCCCATTTTGGCGACCAAATGTCCTCCTCGATATCGTGCAAACCGTTTATCGCTAGAAGAGAAGGAGTTTCCCCCTGATGAGCGTGTAAGTCTCCTTCATCCTGGGATCAGTCGTGTTCGCGTGCTCGACCGACATTGCACGCACCTTCACTTTTGCTCCGACCCACTTCCGCGCAAATGTCTCGAATCCTTGACCGGCTTTTGCGCCGACTTCGAGGCGAACATCCTCGACCGCGAGACCTGCTCCCCAGACTTCCAAGCGACGTTCCTCTTTCTTCAAATCATTGTCCAGCCGCCGCCGAGTCGAGTCAATGTCGAAATCCTGCTGAGACATGGCCTCTTGTAGAAGACCGTGCAGAATGTTTCCGTATAGCATGGCTTTGGAGCCTGGTCCTGGGATTTTCACCAATGATTGGAGTAACGGCTTGCGAGGGCATGGCATAGCGTTGGAAATGGCAGTCATGGTAAGCATGAGATCGGGATGATGGATCACAAAAGACGCGGTATCTTTGTAGGTGATGACAATGGGCACATCGGCTGCTCCCTGTAGCTGGATAGATATGACGTTGACGAAGTCGCCTTGCGTTAGCGTTCGCTCGATGGGAGGTCCTACCTGACGCAAGTGGCAGATCAGCCCATCTGTCTTTGAGATGAAGTATCCGTAGCTGGCCGGTGTCTTTCAGCTTTACTACTGCGGTCTGGACGTAAGCAAACATTGCTAATGTCAGCAAGACCTCACCTTGCCATTGACGATGCTTGGTCCAGTGCCTTCTTTGTCCAGCTGCGAGAGCACTTCTGCTATCGGCAAAACGCCATCAGCAAAGCGGAGTCCGGGCAGCACAGCTTTGACTCTGCCCCGCGCCCACGGCGTCGCGGTATAGCCAGAAGGGGGGCAGGGTACGGCTGGGTGTAGCACGGGGTACCGGGTCTGTATAATCAGCAGCGGATCTCATGCAGCATGCCAACCGACCTTGATTTCCGGCTTGGTATCCGTCACAGTGTCAAGCGCTCCGAAGTCCGCGAGATCTAGATCGAGATCAAACTCGAACAGCTCGTCGTCGAATGCATCCGCCTCTTCCTTGACCTCCTTCTTGATCGTCACAGCAGGAGGCGCCGGTCGCGCGTTGAATGTCTGCGGTTCGGATTTGACAGCGATGCTTTCCGGCTCCTTCTTGAATGATATTGAGGCGCGGGCGGGAGGGCCTTTGCGCTTAGACGGCGACAAGACTTCCCGCTTGATCCGCTTCTCCTTTACTCCCAGCGCCTCTAGCAAGCTCCCTTCCGGCGTGGAGCTCTTGACAGGCGACAACAGATTATGTGACACCCTTTTTTGAGATCCTGTTCTCTGTGAGACGGCAGGCGAACTTGGAACGTAATCGAAGATCGACGCGTCCAATCCGGCCATGAGATCGTCGAGCAAAGCTTGCTCATCCTTGCCTTTGGCTGACACGTGTAGCTCGCTACGGTCTCCATTTCCAGATTCGCTCTTTACATTCTCCTTCTGGCTGCTCCTGCTCGATGTGAGACGAGCGCGCTTCAGGGTCGCCGGAGAGTTGGCCGGAATATAATGCTTTGACGATTTTGGTGTCGACGTGATGTTCACCGGTGACAATTGAACCATATTGGATCTCTTACAAGAATTTGACGAGACACTTCGACATGTGTGCGATCGAGGGGATCGAGATAGCGCAAGCAAGATAATCAGGCTACAAGAATGAATGAGCGATACTGAGATGCTTTCCTAATGTCAGTCGCGTCGGCCTTCACGACCATGTTGATCATGTGACCGCGTTGTGGTTGTAGTCGTTGACCCATGATTACGACTCGATTACGATCTCCTGATTAGCCGAGTGCAGGTTTCGTAATTCAAGGTGAAACCTCGGAGACCCCAGAGCTCGTGCCCTCCTTACCTCGCACCTGGCGCTTCACGACAAGTGTTGTCAACTGGCCCAATCGCTGCAATCACGGCGACCTCAACCGACGCGGAAACAGCCAGCTGTTGCGATGTCTAAGAGGGAGCAAGCGGCCCTCGTGGCCTTCTTCAACTCTTTTGGACTGTCTCGAAGGATCACGTCGTTCGACCAGCTGTACGATGGAACGGGACTTACCGAGGTCAGTAGGCACGACCGCTTGATTCTTGACTAACCTTTAGGTGATGAGCAAGATGTGCGTGTTGAGGAAAAATGCGATCGCTACTGCTGCTGATGTTCCCCAGCGATGGCGCCCACTTCAAGAGCCCTCCTTCCAGGTCCCCCGGGGATTCGCGCGCAGAGCAGAACTGGGTCTTGCGCATGAACACACTGTGAAGCCAACCCGTTCTCACAGCTCATCTCAGGAAACGACTGTACCGTCTGCTACTATCATATCCTCTACCCTCTCCGCATGCGGCCTCACTGTCACTCTCCACGCTGCCCGAACCTCCGTTCTCGACAATCGCCCAGACCCCGACCAACACTCTGGCTATCTCTGGCTTGGTGCAGATATCACGACTCTGCCTAAGCCTTGGAGTATGGGCCCCTGGGAACGAGGTGGTTATCGGGAGAATACAAGGTCTGGGCGAGGCCCATATGTCCGAGATCATGAGGAGCATACAAGAGGTGTGCACGCTGCACGATGAGGCAATCCGCTGACGGTCAGGTCATGGATACAATGCCGGCACAGAAATCTCAAAGTACTCAAAGCTCACCTGAGAAGCTCCAACAGCGAGACTTGTCGTAAGTGAAACGACTTTGCCGGGCTAATCATAGACCTACCCCTTCCCCTTCGGGATTGCGCGGGGAGCGCGACAAGCTTCTTCAAGAGAACGATGATCTGCGAGCCAAGTGCGAGCAAATGATCGGTCAGATTGCGGAAATCTCAAGCAATCTGGTGTGTGGCTGTCGGGGACTAAAGCTGACCCCCAGGAGGACGTCACCGCGGAGCGAGATGAGGCAGAAGCCCGATTCATGCGCGAGACCGCCAGCAACGTCGGTCTTAGGAGTAGTCAAGGCGCAACCAGCGATATCGAAGCCCTTCGAGCCGATCTGTGTGTCAAGTCGATCGCGTCTCCAAGCTGATAGCAGAGCGAAGGCAGAGGACGACCTGATGCACACGCAGGCAGAGCTCGAGAAGCAGCTCGGGGTCGCGAACGAATTGACTAAACAAGTGTGTGCTTCTCATTCGTTCGCTTGCTTTGACTGATCCAATAGGTCGAAGATTTTCGAGCCAGAGCCGCAGAAGCCTCCAAGCTGAAAGATCAGCTCGATGAGTATGCGCGCTGACTGTGTATACTGGACTTTCAGCTGATGAAGAGGTATCGCCACGCTGTAAATAAATTACAACGGACGGAGAACGTCATCGAAAAGTACAAAAAGAAGCTCGAAAATTCAGCCGTGCTCCGACGCGAAATGAAGGTGAGCTTGCCCGGTTGAAGTCCTGCTGAGCACCAGAATCTGGAAGCTGAAAATGCCACTCTGATCAACACGAATTCGACACTGGAAGCAGATCTGCAGAAAGCTAGCGCGTCTAAGGCACTCGTCGAGAACTACCGAGCACAGGTGAACACGTTAGAGGCGAAGGCAAACGGACAGGCAGAACAGGTGAGACTCGGTTTCGAACCGGCAGCTGATGAATAGATCGCAGACATGACTGTACAGCTAGAGCACGCCCAGGCAGATTTGGACAATCGCGTGCAGGCTCATGAGCGAGACCTGGAAGAGCTCCAGTTGTATCAGGACAAAGCGAGGGAAACACAGCTGGAGGGCGGATCCGAGCTTGCAACCTCGTCTCGCGACGAAGGCATAGACGGGGAGGGCAACGCCTCGCTTGGCGACGAGCTCGCATCTGGGAACGACATGTTATCGACAGAGTCAAAGACCTCGTAAGCTTCTGTGGTGGGACAGGAGGAATAACGCTAAACTATAGGCTGAAGCTGCGAGTACGCAAGCTGCAACGTGAGCTTGCCGAGGCCAAAGTCGTCTCCCAAGAAGGACACCGAGTCGCCACGCTGGGCACCCTTCTCACGGAAGCCACCCAGGCTAGAGATCGATATCAAGCAGACTACCTGGAAGCCCGTAGAAATGGACTCCGACTCGAGGCAAACCTGGAGCAACTGCGTACTGGAAGGACCAGTGATAGGTACGCTAACAGCTGACAGATCGCCATCTTCTAGCTTATCTCTAGGGTGCCTTCGAGGTCGCAGGCCGGGCTCGTTGAGAGATCGCATAGTGAAATTAAGGTTGCGAGATCTAACGACAATCTTGCCGGAATTGACGACGCCGAGCCAGAGCCCATTGCGGCTCACACCGACCGTACGCCCTGTCCGGCATGCGGGAAAGAAGCTGATCATATCAGCAAGCTCGAAAAGCGCAGGTCACAGAGAGGATCTAGCAAGTGCGTCTCGCCGAGACCCGCCCGGCGGAATCCAGCTGACTCTATAGACGCCGAGTTGCAATCCTCCGTGTCTCAAGTCGAAGTAGTCGCACTGAAAGACAAAGATGGTCTGCGCCTCGAGGAAATCAAGAAGCTCTTACTTGAAAAGGTCGACTTGCAATCGTCAGCAATAAGTCAGCGAGATCAGCTTCTGGCGAGGGAGCGAGAATTTAGGTCAGCAGGGTGTTACGCTGATGTGTGCGAGACGTTGACGTCCAGCGATATTCGGGCTACGCTGTCTCGCAGCGGAATTGACGATGTCACCCAGACCAAGATCACGGAGCTTCATCAGACGAACGGCGACCTCTCAGCAGAAATCAAGACTCTGTCGGAGAAGCTGGCGAGAGCAAAAGATGTGAGACCGATCAAGTTCCGCTTCGCCTTCGTATTCATGTGCAGTTCATTCGGAATCAAGATACGCTGTTCCGGGCTGATCATGCTAGATCTGTGAGTTTGTGGTTTCGCTCGGACAACCCGAGCTCACTCCATCAGGCTGTAAGCGATTCTGTCGATGCACAAGAAAGCTTCGAGAGACAAGTCGCCCAGCTCAGACAGGAGCTGCTTCAGACAAAGGTGTGTAGTCGGTGCAAGAATTATGACTGATGACCAGCAAAAGGCATCAGCTCGCGACCAGCAATACAAGCTGGAACAGCAACTCATGCTCTCTGCCTGGCATGAGCTTGGCGCAAGAACCGTAAGGGATCACATATCCCAAGCTGGTATGCGGCGACCGATTCATCGGCCCGTAGCTACCAGTTGGTTGGGAAGGCAGCGAAAGCAGGTACGTCCTTTCCCTGACGTGTTGCTCCTGCGAGCTGACCGATCAGCAAGAGGACGCCATATTCGTGAGTTGTCTTTGTGCTCCTGTGCACAGCTCATGTCCAGTCACGATGACAGAGTGATATTGTCCCATCTTCGCGTGGCCACGCAATGAGCTGGAATCGAGCGGCGTCGAGATGAAATCGCGACGAAGGTGCCTTTTGCTCCGTTTCGGTTTGATCCGTTTGTTTTTGGTGTGGGACACAACTTTTATTTGTTGCGCCGCCACCGGTACCGATGTCACCATTCCCATAGATGTGGGCTGTTTTCTTTCGTGCAGCTAACAAATGCTACAAGATGCGAGCCCTTGTGTCCTGTGCACTATGTCAGTTGCTAGGGCCTACACAGCTGTTTGCAGTTCACGGGATTGACTAAGTTGCCCGAGCTTAAGTTAAGCATATGACGCGACTTTTAATTTGCCTTACATCAATTGAGAATCTCGCAACCTCACTTCACCCTTGCTTGACCAGCTCGTTCCCAAGGATTGCAGCATTGCCAGGATCAGATCACTGAGAACGGAACGCTGTGTCCGGAGGCCCGGTTCCAGAACTTCATCTCTTAGGTCGACACGCGTGTCTCATTACGGTCTCACCTAGCGCTTACCCGCCTTCTATTGGAGCTCGGGGATTGAGAGGCGTCTCGGTGTGATCCATCGTCCGACGCTCGGGAGGGACGCGTAATATACGTGTCGGAACACAACAAGGGTTTCGATCGATACCAAGGGAGCTGCGCGGTTCGTGTCCCATGTCTAACGATGGGTGGGATACTGACTACTAGCAAAGCGACGATGGAGGAGCAAAGTCAAGCGGAGCAAGCGGAGGAGGACGCCGAGGGCCAGTTGGTGCTGGTGAGCGAGGATCAAAAGGCTCAGCAGGAGGATCGTCGACGTTTGACCGCGCAACAGAGGATCATCTCGTCGTCGCGCTACAATTATGTCGACATCACCACGCTGCCCACACTGTTCCCGGCGCCCGTGGCGGCTCTGATCACTACCATGGCGACATCTGCGCGTGTATCGTTGAAGATGTCGGCGTTTCTGATCGAGACGATCCTGGACGGATCGCAATATACCACACGGATGTCGCTGGGTTATACCCGTCGACTGCTCATTACGGCCATCTCGTCCGCTCGCCGCGTCTATCTTATGTCGAGCGCGGCCGCGCATGGAGACTTTCTCCCTGTGGTCGGCTTTGATCCGGAAGAACCGTCTCCAAAAAGCAAAGAAAGCACCTCGGGCTTTCTTCAAATGCTCGACAAGTACACAAATCTCGGCATATACCTCATACACCACACTTTCACCCTCGCCGAGCTGTTCACGATGTCCGGCTTCTACCTCACTGCCAACGCCGTTCAGTCTGCACATTTCGCTGCGCAGGAATCTGTGGCGCTGTTCGATGGGCTGTTTGGGTCGAACGAGTCGTCGCGGGCTCTGTCCGCCATCATCGGGATGGTGAAACGGGAACTGCTAGAGGATCAACGGTTCAAGGACAAGAAGAAGGGGACGATAGCGAGCCTGACGGCGTTGACCAAGGCTTTGACGGCGTTTGCGTGCTTGCAGAATGCGACGTGTGGGTATACTGCCAAAGGAGTCAAGATGAGATTGTGAGTGCCATGGCTACTTGAGCTAAGCGTAGGCTATATGATTGCGTCGTGCTGGGCGAGAAGGAAGAATCGGGACAGCACCGATATACGGCGACAACGGAGTCCTCGCCACCTTACGTTGGTATAGCCCAACCCGAGAGTAGCAATGGGATCATGAGTCCGTCACACCTTGCGCGCGAGACGGAGAATCTCACTTTGGAAGATGTGGATGGAAGGCTACGCGCGCATGTCAATGCCCGAAACGATACACCATCCGAGCTCGAGACGAATGACTGGGTCATGGAGGACATCGACAGCGTGTACGAGGCGATGCCCGAGCGGACGCGAACGAGAAAGCGAACGAGACGGACTGGAAGTGATGTCTACGAGGTGACCGAAGAGTACACTGAATCAACGACTGTGACGCAGACGTTCGAACATGTCTCTCCGGTCGTTGAGCAGCCGTCCACGCGGCATATACACCGGCGGATGCGTAGTGAGCCTCTCTCGTTGGACCTGCTGGACCGCGTGCGGACATCGCTTGCAATCACACCTCAGTCAGAATCAGCTCCGATCGATGACCCCGAGTGGGCCGCTGTCGACCGCCTGCTCGACCAGGAATTGATCTCAACCCCCTCGAATGACGACCCCGTCGAAATCGCCGTCTCCCGAGAAGAAACCTCTGCAAATAACGGCTCAGAACAGGTCCAGCTTGTGCTTCGCACAACAAGCCACAAGCTACTCTCGCGAAAACGCGTCGTGAGGCGGATATCGACTGATGAGGTTACCTCGGAATCGACGACCGTTCCAGAAGCTAAATCGACAGAATCCCGCGGATTTCCCTGGAGCAGAGGGAGAAACGGATCCCCATCACGGAGACCTTCCCCGAGTTCTGCTACGTCAGCAGCTACGACCGAGCCGGTCATCACTACGACCTCCTCATCGCCTAGAAGGCGCAAGGGGATCTTATCAAGCATTCCTGTTGGCTCAGATATAGGTCGTCCGGTTGTGAAGCTGCCGAGTATCCGAGCACGATCCCTCTTGAAGCCGTTCACAATGTCAAGCCGGCGCACGCCCCGCGCAACCAGTCCGACTCCCATGGCTCCGACTTCGTCGCCGGTTGCATCCTCTGCCATAGTGGAGGAAGAGGACGAAGATATGCTGGATTTGGAAGAGCCAGTCGGTCCCCCTTCTTCGCCTCTAACCTCGACGGGTGCGCTTGATAGCGAGTCCTCCTTGACCTTCCCTGTTGCAGGGCCCAGCCTAGATCGAGGCGGAAACGGCACGAAATCACATCGTCGTCTGCCTTCTTTCTCTCGCGTCGATTCGCAAAGCTCGGTCAGGTTCAGCTCGACGCTAACAGAGGCACCGCCCGCTTTCGGTACTGACACGCCGGAAGCGCTGTTCCCGCACGATCTGCTGCTGAAGAATATCCACCGATTTATGAAGTTTTCCAGTGCGGCGTATGGTCAGAACTTCTTGCGGATATTCGGCATGGGCTCTTCCGAGTTCCACTTTCCGTCCACCGATCTTCACCACGCCAACACGTGGAGTTTCGTGAGCATGCCAAAGCCGCCATTTGCTGACGTCAGGCACAACACACCGATCTGCCTATAGACTCGGTGCTGCTCTCGTCCTATACAGAGTCGAGCCCCACTTTCGGTCAACAGAAAACGCCGCCACTGGTACATTACGTCGCAGTGGACCACCAGCTGAAGGCGATCATATTGTAAGTCATGCTGTCCCCATCGCTGTGGTCTCATGAGCAGGACATGTCGAGGTACACTGGGCCTTTCTGACGTTCTAATCGATCTTACGTGTGACTATTGTCCGGTCGAAATCGAGGGAGCGGATCTTTACGCCGAATACTACGCTCACTCTGGAATGTACCGGTCCGCCCTCAATCTGACTTCACGGAAAAGTAGCGTTCACCAGCACTTGGTACAAGCGTTAGAGAGGTACCCAACATACGGTCTAGTTGTGACTGGTCATTCCTTGGGCGGAGGGGTGGCCGGTCTACTCTCCATCATCTCCTCAACACCCAGCAAGAGGTTCATCAAGGAGAACTCTGAGAGACCGCGGGCTGTCGATCACCCTCCTATCACCACCCCATTCGTCACCAGCTTCGCGTCTGGTCTACCGCCCGGCCGCCCGATTCACTGTTACACGTACGGAGTGCCAGCCATTACTTCGCTCGATCTTGCAGAATACTCGAAAGGTTTAATCACGTCCGTCATCCACAACTCTGACGTGGTACCTTGCCTAAGTCTTGGCGTGCTTCGAGATCTCAAGGATGTCGCTCTGACACTTTTCGAAGAGGGTAATGTGGCCGAGGAGATTGTCGGACGGGTGAGTCATGCAGCTGATTGAGCTTGATTAAGCTTATTCCAGGTGATCGGGATATATCAGTCTAAGCTCCGCTTCAAGAGCGTACTGGGCGATGTCAAGCTGGAAGAGGGAATAAGTGAGGAGGAAGCTACCAGTGACTGGATGATGAGCCTCATCAAGACGATGCGGGCCGATATGGACAATGACAAGCTATACCCGCCTGGAGACGTGTATATCATGGTGCGTGAACTGATGAGTGTCGACGAGAGCTGACGAGAAGCAATACCACGACGTATTTGTGACTGTAGACAAGCGCGGAGAAGGCCTGCGCGAGGGAGAGAAGGCAATCACGCACAAGCAAGCACACCGAGCGGTAAGTATGCGGTCCGCCAAGGGAGACCGCGCTGATAGTCTAGACCCTGCATAAGTGCGAAAGCGTACAAGAAAGGTTCAGAGAGCGTGAGTCTATGCCCAAGGTCGCGTGGTAACGAGCTGAAGACGCAGCACTGTTCAGCAAGTCGATGCTGAACGATCACTTGCCGTCGCATTACGAACGAGCCACGCAGCTTTTGTTGGACGGAAGCACGCAAGGCCGGCAGTCTGGTCTATCGCAAACACAAGCGGCCTGAGGAAGGATAAGATACGATTAGATTATGTAGCCAAGTGCACGAGCGACGATTATCTAGTTTCAAGTTGTATTCGTTTTCGCTGTATATTACCACTATCATTATTCGTTGCATGCACATGAGTCTCGGTTTGCTGATGTGCGTTCAATGTGCCTTGGTCCGGCTACGGCTTCTTCCTCATCTTCTCGGGTAGGGGCAGTACCTCGCCCGTTTCGGACTGTATGCCGATTGGATCCATCTGCGTTATAATCGCTTGGTTGGCGGGATTATCCATCATGAGATTTCGCACCGTCAATAGAGCGTGCTCTCGAAGATCTGCTGGTCAGGTATGAATATCACGCGGTGAGAATGGAGTACATACAAGGATTCGACTCGTCAACTTCTGTGAGGCCAAGGAGCAGCTCAACCCCACTGTGCTCCCTGACTTGGTCGCCGACGGCAGTATCGTCGAATGTGAGGATGCCCAGCAGTTGCACCGAGAGTCGCTTCAAGAGAGTCACAGGCGCAGCTTGTTCTGCCGATAACGCGTTTGTCGGTGTTGAGCCGGGTTTGACGCGAGGTATAAAGTGATTCAGCTGAGCTAGAAGTTCTTTCGTTAGCCAAGGCAGTACGAATAAAAGGCAACGTACCGATCAGCGGCTTCACAATCCCGTCCGCTTCTCTCTTCATCAAGGTGACGACCTCCTCGTCGCCTCCCACCGACACTTCTCGCCCTTTCCCCTTGTCTCTTCTCTCTTGCGAAGCGAGTCCCATACTACACAACCCCTCGCATACTAGGACCAGCGCTTCGAAGACTTTGGGCAATCGGGCATCGTCTTGGCCCGATCGAAGGGAGATGACGGCGTAGCGGCTGTAGTCTCTGAACGAATCGACCAGGAAGATATGCGGGCTTGGGGATGTGTTGGCTCGAGACGAGCTGGATAGGTGCGAATCGAGCAGTTTGAACAGGATGGTTTGGGACGGCGTGACTGGCTCGGTGTCGTCTTGCAGCATCAGAATCAGATCGTGATGCAGCCCAGAATCGATAAAGCCGGTGAAGATCTGTACACTTCTACTTCAGTCATGTTGTTGGAGTCCAGATGAAAGACTCACGCCAGGTCAAATCTCCCATCGTCCAGTTCGAGCCATTCGTCCATCTTCCCAAGGATATTGCCGAACCATCTTGTCCCGGTAACGTTCAAGCTCTGTTTCCTTACTGATCAGTCGGTGACCCGCAAAGACTTGGCTGACTGACTGTCGTTCAGGACTTCCGCGGGTGAGATTCGAGATGAGATGCAATGTAGCTGTATTCGTCTTGACGTCTTTTGAGTCTAAAAGTCGTCTGACATGAGCTAAGTTACAAGGGGAACGTTTACATGATGATGTCGTCTTCCCTGTCTCCGCTGAGATAGACTGCGAGCTTTTCACTGGCATAACCAGAGGTGTCATCTGGTGATATAGGCGAGATCAGATTGGACAGTAGCTGCGTGATGACAGAATGAAGTGTGAAGACTGAGCGAGGTCAGTCTCAAATACACCGATGCGAGGCTTACATTTCTGGTCCTCTATCCGACCAAATGTCGTCAAATTAAAGATAAGTTTCCGGATCGCCAGCTCATGCATTCTAGAGGTAAGAATTCTTGTATCACAAACGTCGTACTCACATTGCTGCGCCTTGATGCGATGCGAGACCGGCTATCAAATTCCGTTCGAGCTTTGCGAGTGCGAGAGCCAGATTCAGGAGCGAATCCTCTGAAGCGCCCGACGATGCCCTTGGGTGGAGTGATCCAGCCAACAAAGTCCAATATCGACCGAGAGTGGCCCAAAGATTGTCAGACAGCTCTTCCACAATCTCGCTCCTGCTGCATCAGACCGATCATAGAGCTCAGCTCACCTTTGGTCCATGACCCGCACGACATGACGGGCTATACCTTCCGCCCGGGAAGCAAGGGAGAGGCACAGCTCGTCTGAGTGGACAACCTCTTCTTCCGGTAGCCGCAAAGCATATCTCAGGCCCTCAATCGACATGATAGTAACCGGACGACAGCTGTAACATATTCAGAACCAAAGAATGTCGATGGAGCGGAGCCCCACGCTCGATTACAAACTTAAAACGCATTTGTCGGGACAACCGTCTCAGCATTGGATCTGCTATCAGGTCGACCTCGCAAGTTTGTCTTTACTCACCGTCCTACGTTGCAGCTTCATCTGTATATAGTCCCAAGAGCTCGACAACATGTCGATGCCCCCTCCTAGAAGTCCTTCGACCTCGCGTTTCCGTGATGGCGACAAGAGGCCTTCGTCCCCGCTTGCCCCGCCTACCGGCTCGAAAGCTCCGACTGTCGTTCTCGGTGTCTGCGCAATGGACGTAAAGGCCCGTAGCAAAGCTATGCGTGAGATCCTCACTCGACTAGTAGATATAGAGAAAGGCGGCGTCGACGTCAAGATCTTCGGCGACGTCGTGATCCTAGAGGAAGGCAAGCCTCTTACCGTCTAGACGATCCACATATTGACCGAATAGATATCCACCACTGGCCACCTGTCGATGTGCTCATTTCGTTCTTCTCGACTGACTTCCCTCTCCCAAAGGCCCTGGCCTACACCCAACTGCCAAATCGCGCTCCGCCAATCTCGATAAACTCCCTGGCTATGCAGTCCCTGCTCTGGGACCGACGTTTAGTACTGGCTATTCTCGACCATATTGGTGTGCCCACGCCGAAGCGTGCGGAAGTCTCTCGTGATGGAGGGCCTAAGATCCCTCGCCAACTGCGTAAGCGAGTCCGCAACGACCTTGGGTTGGTCCTACCCGGACACAAGGCCAAGGACGAGGACGAGTGGGAGCTAGTTGTGCCTGACAGGTGGAAGGGTAAGATGAAGAAGGAGCCAACTCCAAGAGGTAGAGAAATCATCCTCCGAGAAGACGGCGACGCGGTCATCATTGACGGCCACGTCGTCGAGAAGCCATTTGTTGAGAAGCCGGTGGATGGAGAGGATCACAACGTCTACATCTATTACCGGGGAGGAGGAGGAAGGCGGCTTTTCCGAAAAGCGAGTGACCACATCACTCCTGCCACGGTGCTAATGGCAGGTCGGAAACAAGTCCAGCGAGTTCGACCCGAACATGGTCCACCCCCGATACCTGGGCTCTTACGTATACGAGGAGTTCATAAACGTTGACAACGGTGAGCCAGCGCACCGATGGCCGTTAGCTTACAGCCAGCGGAGGATATCAAAGTATACACCGTTGGACCCAACTTCTCGCACGCGGAGACACGTAAATCCCCTGTCGTGGATGGTCTGGTCCGACGAAATGCCGATGGCAAGGAGACCCGCTTCATCTGCAAGCTATCCCCAGAGGAAGTCGAGTACGCTCGCGATGTCGTCGATGCGTTCGGACAAAGAGTCTGCGGTTTCGACCTGCTTCGATGTGAGGGTGGAGACAGAAGCATGGTGATTGACGTCAATGGATGGAGTTTCGTGAAGGGCAATCAGGTGAGAGCCCGTCGATGTGCGCGCGCGCTGACTTACAGGCATACTACGATAAAGCTGCCGAGATCATGTCGTCCGTCTGCAATATCGCCCGTCAAAACAAGATCCTCGCTGCACCGGTCGGATCGAGTACCCTTCATGCGACCGAGTCTCAATCCGCCGCGTCGAGCTACAGTACTCTGAGAGCCACTGTCACAGGTGAGCTCGGACGGCAACAGTCCATTATCAGGATCTAATGTCTAGTGCTTCGCCATGCCGATCGAACACCGAAGATGAAGATCAAGGTAGGCCGCTCGATTCCAGCAGTACATGCTGACCGTGCAGTTCACCTTTCCCGCTCATGAAGAATACTCGCAACCTTTCCTCCGTCTTTTGCGAGGTCATCGCGAAGAGATCATCCTTCGAGACCCGCGACAGCTTCAATATATCCTCAGTGCGGCGGAAGAGTCGGCCAAGACACCTGGCATTACCGACGAGATCACCACTAAACTCTCTCAGCTGAAGGAGGCGCTGAGCAAGAAGATGTCGATTCCAGGAACAAAGGCACAGCTCAAGCCGAGTTTTACCAAGAAGAAGGGTGAGAAGGACAGCGAGGGTAAAAAAGAAAAGAAGGACAAAAAGAAGGACAAGGGAGGCAGCGACGATGAAGACGAAATGACCGAGACTGAGCGAAGTGCCAAGGTCAAGGCGTGGCTGCAGAAAGGCGAAGACTTGGAGCCGACTTCAACCCACGAGGAGATCTCGACAGTGCTCGTCAACGGCGAGACCACGACGCCTCTCTTCGATGAGCCATCACGAGACGTGCCAAAGACGCCGGACATGCCGGCTTTGATTGGCGGCAGCGTCAGGTCGGACAGCGTTCACATCCCCAAAGGCTTGGAGAAGATGCAGCTGGTCGTCAAGTGGGGCGGAGAGAGTACCCATTCGAGTCGATATCAGTCGAGAGATCTTGGAGATGCTTTCAAAAAGGTGAGCCACTCGCTCACAGAGTTAGACCTTCGCTGACGTGTCAGGACATCATGATCATGAGTATGATGATCACTCGCAAGAAGACTATCGCTAACGGCAGACAAGGACGTCCTCAACAACGTCAAGATCTACACTTCTTCAGAACGACGAGTGATCGTGAGTCTGACAGACTGCGATTTGTTGACCGCAGAATACCGCCCAGATCTTTGCGCACGCGTTGCTGGGTGTAGAAAGCGGGTCATCCGCCTCGTCTCAATCTTCCGCTTCTTCCATTGCCGGAAGCCGCAACCCGGAGCCTTGTCCGCTGATTAGTCACCTAATTCAACGTCGAGATCTGCTCGATGACAACAACGCTGGTAAAGAAAAGATGACCGAGGCGAAGAAGAAGCTCAAGGTGCGTGGAGCCAGCGGAGCCAGCGGAGACACGAAGAAAAAGCTGATAATAGATTCTTCTTCGACCAGGGGAAAGCGACAAGCGTCCCGATCTCGCTTGGGAAAAATCGTTCAAGAAGGAACCCGTCGAGGTTGTTAAAGAAGTGATAGACCAGCTCACCGAGCTGCGAGCGATAATGCGAAAGAATTTCGAAAACGGCAACGTCGATAAGATCCGCCAGACTAGGTGGTGTTCTGGAGACAGTGCTTGGCTCTTCAAGGAGCGATGGGAGAAGATCTTTGAAGATTGGGTTGGCGTCAAGCAGGAAAAGTTTGATCCATCAAGAGTGTCAGAGCTTTATGACAGTGTGAGTACGGGTTCAACGGCGGACCGCCCACGGCTGATCTCAGCTTAAATACGATGCTTTGCACAATCGGACATTCCTATTCGCCGTCTTCGACCCTAAAGGTCTTGGACAAGCCAGCAAGGCCGGAGCGGAGAACCAAGATCGACGTAAGTTTTCAGAACGATTTTCTTGCTCTGTCTCATTGCAGGCCTGCACGACCTCTACGGCAAAGCGAAGGCCTTGTTCGATCTCGTCAGTCCACAAGAGTACGGATTCGACGCCGAAGAGAAGGAAGAGATTGGTATTCTCACTTCTTTGCCTCTTGTGCGCAAGGTGTGGGAGGATCTCGAAGAGGCAAAGACGACTGGCAAGTCGTTGGCTTGTTTCTACTTCACGTAAGTTTCCCTTCTACTGCCCGACAAGGCTGACGGAAATAGCAAGGAATCGCACATCACGACATTCGTCCACCTTCTGTTGGCCTCAGGACTGCCGATCACCAACGTCCGCATCCCCGAACTCGACTACTGCTCGCACTGCACGATCGAGTTGTGGGAGAAGACGTCGACCAAGGGTGCCAAGGACTTTTCGATCAGATTGTCCATCAGTGAAGGAGCTCACTCTCCCGCTGTGCTCGACTCTAGTGTAGATGCTGTGGGTTGACGCGACCTTGCACGATGTTGCGCTGACGATGCAGCGCCACAGTCTGACTGTCCAACCCAAGAAGAAGCTGTCTTCGCATGTTGATTACGACCTGGCGAAGCAGTGTTTCTCCAAACACTTTGGGAAAGGTCTCTCGTTCTCGACGACTCCGTTGGAGGTGAGTGGTATCAGCGTGTGTGCGGTGATCCCGCTGATGACCAGGGCGACGAAGTATATCTCAAGAAGGCAGTCGAGGACGAGTCAGTTCTTCCTCTCTCGCTAACTCGACCGGGTGAAGAGACGCCCCGAATGATCTCTTCCGCCAGCAGCGATAGGAGCCATGCGGATGGCGCTTGGTAGTTCTGTCCCAGTCTTTGTATCTTCAGCACAGTAGGCTTGATGCATTGCGCGAATTATGCATCCGCCGGACGTCGGCGGCTAGGAAACGTGTGTCGCTCGTTTGTCGCTGTTCGGGCCTGGACGGAATATCCCCGGGTGTAGATTGAATGCTGTGCGGAACCAAAAAAACGGCGACGATGACGCAGGTAAGGCTACGTTTGAGACTCAGTCCGCGTCGGTCGCAACGACTACACAGGTTCTTCATTTCGCTACTTGTACCTCTCCCAATCATCGTTGAAACCATCTTATCCAGCGACTCTAGGCCGATACTTGATCCACGCGAAATCTATACCTCGGTCGCTACTACGGATCTTTCGCACCGGCGCGCCAAGCACTAGATCCCCTTCAACACCGTTGCCACAGCAACGAACAAGTACGCGCGGAAATGGGTTTATTGAGCGGAATGAGCGGAGGCATGGAGCACCTGTCAAAGGGTCCCCGTAGCAGGGGCAAGAGCGATGCTTCGGCCAACACGGTCGGTGCGCCAGGCGCAGAGGGAAACGCATACGACACGACCAATCTGGACAAAGAGCAGGGAAACGTTCTGATGTCGATCATCTCGCAGCGTGAGTGATTGGGCTAGGGAACGTTTGTAATGTGGGAAGAAGACTGACAAAAGTCCGCCCGGGGATGGACCTTAGCAAGATTGCGTTGCCGACCTTTGTGCTTGAGCCGAGGTCGCTCTTGGAGCGGATCACCGATTTCTTCTCACACCCCGAGCTCATCGTTGGGTAAGTTGGGCCAGGGATAAACGAGAAGCGCTGGCTAATCGCAGTGTGGGTAACGAGCCTGATGCGAAGGAGCGATTCCTGAGGGTGATGACCTACTACTTGAGCGGGTGGCACATCAAGCCGAAAGGGTGAGCAGGACTTTGTCAGAACAATACCGACGGAGCGCTGACTTTGCAGAGTGAAGAAGCCGTGAGCTTCTTTCCGATATGCGGGAGTACGCTGCTTACTTCAGATACAACCCCGTCTTGGGCGAGTTTTTCCGATGCACCTACACCTACGCAGACGGCTCGCACGGGTACTACGTCGCCGAGCAAGTCTCGCACCATCCTGTACGTCTGCGTCTATTACTCAGCTCACCCACAGCCTGTCTCTGCGTTCTTCTATGTATCTCCACAAAACGGCCTGCTGGTCACCGGCGAGCTCAAGCCAAAGTCGCGTTTCCTCGGTAATTCGGCCGCGACGATCATGGAGGGAGAGGACAGAATACGGCTTCTCGATCGACCGGAGGATGGAGAGTATGTGATCACTGTGAGTCGACCTTTTTGCTCTTACGGGGAGTTTCGCCGACGCTTTGGACGACCTGACGATAGATGCCGAATACATACGCTCGGGGGATTCTGTTCGGAAAGATGACGCTGGAGCTGTGCGAAGTCTCGACCATTGAAAACCGATCTACAGACCACCACTGTGACGTCGACTTCAAGGCTAAGGTGCGTTGTTGCGCCGGCTCCAGAGCCGATCTGACCAGTAGGGATGGATCTCAGGAGGCTACAACGCTATCGAAGGTCACGTCAAAGGGCCGGGGAGGGCAGACTTGGGCACAGTCTCGGGTCATTGGTCGGATGTCATGGAGTACAGCGATAAGAAGTCGGGCAAGAAGCGGGTATTGTTTGACCCTGCTCAGGCGAAGGTGGCGCCGAAGAACGTCATCCCGGAAGCAGAGCAGGAGGAGTACGAGTCGAGGAGGTAAGTCGGTCGACTCTAGCGGGTATAGGCTGACGATGAGGCTATGGGCAAAATTGACCGACGCGATCGACGCGGCCGATATGCACGGAGCGACCGCTGCTAAATCAGCGGTAGAAGACAGGCAGCGGGAACTGGCGAGACAGCGTGAAGCATCGGGAGAAACCCCCAAGGCGAGGTACTTCAATCATGTCGAAGGGGACAGATGGATGCCTAAGCTTGACGTAGACCAGTAAGCATCGCTCTCCGCAATCGGCCATGTCACTAACGTGCAGCCTGCCCAAAGACCGGACACAATTGGAGCAAGAGGTGCAGAAATGGATCTTTGGCGACAACACACCATCGACAACACCGGCAAAAGACGAGCCTGTAGTCCAGTCCAGCGCGCTACCTGCACAACCGCAGTCTCCTCCGACTTCCGCTACGTCGCAAACGGCCCCCACGCCGACAACGGCCGACAGCGTCGCGTCTTCTGTTTCAAACCTGAGCATCTCCGAGCCGCGTGAGTGAACGTTCGGTACGAGGATGTTGTCTAATAAAAGCTGCGGTCCCGACCGCCCCTGGCCCGCCTGCTCCCGGCCCGAAGGCGTCCCATCCGATCTAAGTCGGCCGGGATGACGGACGGACCAAGCGTTGAAAATACCGACGGACCAAGGTTTCAAACGGACGAGACAGGGGGAGGGATACGAGAAAAGCAACGAACTTCTTATATCGATTATAGCTGATACTCGAAGCAACGCGAGTACGGATCGTAGAACTATGTAGAATAGTGATATGTCAGCAACGTTTCCGACTGTGCGCCGCGCGTGCATCGGGAGTACTGTTCTTGAACTATCGGTGGGGATCACGAGACGCAGCACCTTCCCTCGTAGTCGGCTCCTGATGACTGACTCACTCCCACGCCGCCACGTTCCCGCTGTCAGGGTCAAAACGCCCGTTGTACGTAGAGCCACTGTGTAAGTCAAGTGCAAGTTGTCGCGTGGACAGATTTCGATGATGCAGAGCGTGAAGCAGCTTCGGTCGCTCAGTTGGCCTCGGCAACCCTCCGCTTCGTTCTGCTAGCAACACCAGTCTCCTCAAACGTCCGACAACGGAACAAATCGCACAATGTCCATATCCATCCTACACACAACAGTATCATGATCATTAATGAGGGTTACGATCGGCTCCCTGTCTCGTCGCTCGGGATTGTCGCTGATATCCGCCCTAAACGCCATTCTCGGGCAGCTGGAATGGGCAAACGACATTACTAATCTGTGTCTGGGCGAACGGTTTCGTCACTAGCCCGGCTATGTCCATACGGAGTTCAAGCCGGAATTTGAGGTCGGGCCGGACTGTGCCTGTCCACAAATGGCCGCAGGCATCGTACATGTTGTTCCCTGGGATTAGCGGGTGGTGGGTGGGGGCATGAAAATGAGGTCGATGGGTAGATGCGGAGGGGGACTGAGGCAGGGCAAGGATGGGTCCGATGCGAGGACGAGCGTGGAGGTGAGGGCAGGAGGACGGAAGTTGTCATTGGACGGGCGTTGCTGGATGGTCGTTGCAGTCGTTGGACGGGCCTTGGTCGTTGTCCAACGACCACTTAGCGACTCTCGTCCAGCAACATCGACGTTGTCTAACGACACCAGCTGTAGTACAATTGAAATGCAACTCACAAGTCGTGTCCGACGTGTTGAACGCGGTGTACGCGAACGTGACAGGCAAGACGACCGCCACCTGATCTCCCCTCGCGACCTTCGCATCGGCCAGATCGCCGGTCGCTACGACCTTGAGCGTGTCAAGGTCGAAGACCGTCGCGCGCAGGTGTTTGAAGTGAACGGGGAGGTAAGACGACGACGTGTCGGCTGGCATTAGTACATGTATCACGCGACGGGAGAAGGATGCGCAGAATGTGTGCGATATGCAATGTGTGCACAGGGTGGGTGGACATCTCCCACACCTCCCACACTTCTACGCCCGCAGAGTCGGCCACTCACCGTAAAGATTGAGGTTGCCGGTGAATGAGAAATTGGTTGGTACGCGGTTAAAATTGATCGTCGAGTTGTCGACCGAGAAGGGGGATTGTTCGTAGAATTCGAAACTTGGCGCACGGGGGATGAGGAAGAAGAGGGTGATGCCGAGGCTGAAGTGAGTTTGGTCCGGATGTGCGAGGGTAATCGTCTCGTGATATGGGAGGCTGGTTTGGAAGGTTGAGGTCGAGGTCCTTGGGGAGTGGAGGGAATTGTGGTACTGAGGGATCGAGAGGAGTCAATCCGCCATTTCCACCTCCTGCACAGCCTACGCCTGTCTCATGTTGCGCAGTGTGATCCGCTCTGGTGTCTCCAACTCCAAGACCCAGTGGGGATCGCCAACGTCGGGCTCTCGCACGCAACTCCGCGAATACCACAAAACCCACAGACGAAAGGTCAAGAACCACCCACTCACGCGATGCAGAAGATGAAGAAGGCAATGACGAGCAACCGCCTTGTGAGCCATTGAACCCCGCACAACCCCCTTTGATCCCTCGCGAACAGTTTCCACGATTTCGACCGTTTCTCCTGTCGCACCTCCGCCTGGCCTCGCCTGCTCAGCTCGTGCAGCTCGTTCCTGTTCCACCTGGAATTAGCCTGTATGCTTTCGTCCACCGTCCGCCTGAGCGACTCACTCAGCCCCCAACACCGGCACTGACACCAGCTCTTCTCCGCCGACCTCTTTCCCGCCATCTCGTCCGCCGTACGCCTGCATCTGGCCGCTAGGGGCTACATGGCTGTCGAGGCGTTTGTAATCGACTCCACCTTCTGGATCACGCAGGAGGACTTTCGACTTTGCTCCGTACTTGTCTGACCAGCGGGGTCCATCTCCGTCAAAATCCGCCCGAACGTCGAAGGGGTCGTCTCGATCGTCGGGGGTCTCGTGGGCTAAGGGCCGGAAGTTGTCGTGAGAGTAGGACTGGGCATATGGATCGGCGTAAGAGGCGTAAGAGTCGCGTGGGTTGGAGTCGTGGTACGATTGGCGTTGTTGCGACTGTGGGAGGTATGCGTTTGACATAGTTGCGGCGGCCTTTGTCGCGAGGTGTTCGACTTTCGCCTTGTGTCGTAGATACGGTCTGATGGATTATTATCTGTGCGTTTATCTGTGCGTTTATCTGTGCGTCTGTCTGAGTTGCTGCCCTCGTCGTGATCCTCGTGAGCTCGTTGAACCTTCGCAGTGACCTGTTGAAATCATCGAAGATCGGCCAAAAGCCAGCCACGGATCCCACACCGCTTCTCCGGGGCACCACATTGTTTCAGACGAGTGGCAAACTTGAAGTCTGAGAGGGCAGCATTACAAGTCGCCGCCCCGGGTGCCTTGCGCGTTTGTAATTGGCAATATAGGAAAGGGGAATTACAAATCCTGCTTGAGACGGTGTAAACAATTTACAATCGCTGTGCCACCCCGCTCCAAACCGATTAGTGGGTGGGCGAGTTCGCTTCAATCCTAATTCCATTGTCGACATCCTATTGCCCCATCCTAATCCGTTGAATATCGTCACTCGGTGGAGGCTGTCCACTGTTTTTCTCGTGAGTCACAACGCAGTGTTGCAAGGTGTATCTAGACTCGACACAATGTCGCGAGCATTGCACGACGCTGCGGGGTGCGCGGACGCTGATAGGTAGCCATTACTCACGCAACTCCTTCCCCAACAAACAAGCTGAATCACAATGTCCGGCCCATCCGCTGAAGAGATGGAAGCCAAAAGGCAGGAGGTGAGTTCTTTCCCTTCCTCCCCCCTTCGACGCCTTGTTGACGCGCAGATGATCGCGTCTTTCAAGGACATCGCGGCCGCCATGACCCGCTGTGTGTCTATCATCGAAGACTACACGCGTCTCTCCCCGTCTTCCCTTCCCGGCCTGATGCCAATCCACCAGAACATCTCCACCCTCTCCGCGTCGGACATCGCCAACGCCATTGGCGGGACTTCTTTCGCGTCGCTCAACGCGATCTCCCCGGAAGCCGAGGTGAAGAAGCGCAAGCCGAGAGAGAAGAAGATCCGGGATCCGAACGCGCCGAAACGCCCGCCTTCCGCCTACATCTTGTTCCAGAACGAAGTCCGGGACAAGGTGCGCGCTGCAAACCCTGATAAGCCGTACAAGGAGATTTTGGCCGTGATCTCGGAACAGTGGAAGAAGCTCCCGGATACGGAAAAGAAGATCTACGAGTCGGCGTACTCGGACGCCCAGACCACGTTCAAGAAGAATGACGACGTGTACAAGGCGGGCCAGGTGTGTTGAGCGCGCCATTGGAAGCATATATCACTGACATACAGCCTGGCGCTGTCGCTGCGACGCCGGCGCCCGTCGAGGTGAGCTCGTCGGAGGATTCTTCTTCGTCGAGCGACTCCGACTCGTCAGACGACGAATCGACCGTAAGTCGCGCGAGGCTTCACCGCCGCATTACTGCCTCATGATACGGCTGGGCTAACGTCCAGGTCAGTCCCTCTGTGCTGCATAACATCAACC
>Ga0308160_10002068_pt1 | contig 25479 bp, 24 predicted proteins | sample PhyFR1_FD_201036 | JGI IMG/M metagenome (GOLD analysis project Ga0308160, IMG submission 201036) | Phyllosphere microbial communities from UC Gill Tract Community Farm, Albany, California, United States - DLSLF.R1 | ecosystem: Host-associated > Plants > Phyllosphere > Unclassified | place: USA... | reverse complement strand
CGGCGCAGCAGCAGCACATAGGCAAGGGCGACTGCGGGCAGTAAAGCCAGCAGCCACAGCATTTCCGGTAGCAGAAAGGTCATGGTGGTCCGATTTGCTTGAGGCGCCGCCATGCAGCCGGCGGACCATGGTCACTGTTTGAAAGCCGAAGGGGGGAAACGGTTCCTGCGACAGCAGCGGTCCTCTTCGCGGGATCGTTGCCAGCCTGTTGATGGTGATCGGGCTGGTCTGCCGGATACGTGGTGCTTTGATAGGAATGTAACGCCGATCTCGTTGTTTTGCAGCGCAGGCGGGCAGAAACATTGCGTAATGCCGCATGGCGGGATGCTTGCAATGGCATGCCGAATAAGTTTCCTTCAGGCAGGCGGTTGGTTGTCTGATGGTATTCAGGAAAAGGGAAAAGACTGCATTGCCAGGCACGCTCTGGTTCTTTCCTGCTTTATCAGGGCATGTTGAAAACCGCCGGCATTTCCCTTCGTATTCCAGACTTGGAAGTTTTCCAGGTTTGCAATTGGTGGTTTTGAAGCAAGCGCGAACGGAACATTCACAGACCCCATATCGTTGCCGTGACCGCAATAGCCAGCCTGTTCAGACTGTCATCGACAACTTTCAATTACGGTGGCCAACAACCATTTCCCTTGGAGAAATTAAATAAAAACGGAGTCGTTGCGATATTTATTCACTGGAATTCCAAATGTGGAAAGCAGGCATGCATTTTTTCTGCGATGAACGACGACAGCTTGGTGTTGCATAGTCGCATCGTTAATTATTCGTTGTTTAAAATTTAAAGATTAATACAAGTTTCCTTATAAAAATATTTCCTGGATGAAGCTATAATTTCATATTTGAAACATTCACCCGTGAAGTAGAACCCTTTAAAAGTGTCGTTCATGCACAATCGTCTTCCCGCCAGCGCCTCGTCTTCCGAGCCATCTAGAATCGATCGCATTGTATGTATCGCCACAATTACACTCGGTCTCCTGGTCTCCTTATTTTATTGGTGGAACAGGCAGGGGTTGTGGGAAGACGAAATCATTGCAATCACCCACGCAAATCAGCCATTCCCATTATTCTTTATTGAGGTGCTGCGTAATGATGTGCATCCTCCGATCTACTTTCTGCAGTTGAAACTGTGGCAGCAACTCGGATTTCACTCAGATCAGGCAATCCTGGCTAATTCGCTGGTCTGGGCTGCCATTAGCCTGTGTGCCCTGTTTTATATGGCCAGGGCGGTATATGGCGCCAAGGCTGCATGGTATGCCGCCGCTATCTATGCCGTTTTCCCGATTTTTGCCTACAGCGCAGCTAATCTGCGGATGTATGCCATGGTGCCTGCAATGGCGGTATTGGTCTGGTATGCCAATCATCGGTGGTTCGGCACTGCGCGCAATAAATGGCTCGCCATAGCGATCCTGACGGAAGTGGTTCTGGCATACATGCATGCCGACAGCAGCCCGTATGGCAAGACAGTCGCCAGGCATCCTCTGAAGCTCGATCAGGATGACGTAATGACCATCGAGACGGCGTCGGCGCTGTAGGCCTTATGCGTAACTTATCAGAGACCAGGACTGCAGTACGCGCGATGCATCCCGCAATCCACCGCTTTCTTGCCTTGGGTTTGGCAGGGTTTTGCATCGGCCTGCTTTCCGGCGCGCTGGCCTTGATGGTGACGGGCGCCCATGTGAGCGGCTTTTCGGGTGCCGATGAGTCGGCACATTTCCTGAATAGTTATTTCATCAGCGATTATCTGAAGGGACATGTCGGCGCCAACCCGCTTGGGTTCGCCACCGACTTTTATATTCATTACCCAAAGATCTCGATCGGCCATTGGCCGCCTGCTTATTACGGCCTCGTTGGCCTGCTGTTCCTGGTGATTCCGCCAAGCGTGAAAGCCGCGTTCTTCATCAACCTTGTCTTTTCAGCGCTCCCTGCGGCGCTGGTTGCCATTGGCCTCGGTTACCTGGCCAGCCGCCGCGTCGCGCTGCTGGGGGCGGCAGTTTATGCACTGACGCCGCTGGCCACGGAAGGCCAGGCTTATTTCATGCTGGATCAGGTTCTGGCAGCCACCTGTATTGCCGCCACCATGGCCTGGTTTGCGTATGCAGGCAGATCAACCTGGCTGCGCGCCATGTTGTTTGCCGCACTGTGCGCATTCGCCATCCTCACCAAGGGCAATGGCTGGCTGCTGGTTTTCGTTCCGTTCTACCACATGTTGCTCACCCGGAATTGGCGACTGCTCGCCTTGCCCTCTTTATATGGCGCAGCGCTTGCGGCCGGGCTGGTTGTGTTTCCCTGGTATTGGCTTACCAGCGGTATCGCAGCGGAAGGCTTCAATTACCAGGCCGGTCTTGACTATGCGCTTACCGCCTTCCTTGCCGCCATCCAGCATTTCGTCGCTAACATTGGCCTGCCCGGCATTTCCCTTGCCGGGTTTGCCGTTCTTGTCGAATGGCGCCGGCGCCAGCAAGATCCGGTTCGCTGGTCTGCAGTCAGTGCATGCCTGAGCCTGGTGCTGGCGACGCTGACCCTGCAGGTCCTGGTTCCCGTTGATATTGTCGCGCGCTATATGGCGCCTGCACTTCCTGCGCTGCTTGTGCTGGCCATGACAGGCTTGGCGCATTGCTACGCCATGCTGTCCGGGCGCGCAAGGCTGCCGCAGCGCTGGCCTGCTCATGGCAGCCTTGCCGCCATGTTCCTGCTGATCGTATTCATGTCTATGCCTGGCGTGCAGCATCTGGCCACCAGGATGCCAAAACCTGACTATCGGATGGCCGAAGTCATTCCGCTTCTTGATGCCAGCCTGCCGCACAATGTCTGCCTGATTGACGGCACAAGCAATGCCGAAGGCGCATTCATGGCGGAAATGGCGATCACGGATAGCGGCTTGCGCCACTACGCGGTTCGGGCCTCCAAGCTGTTTGCCAATACCAACTTCATGGGGACGCAATATTCGCCCAGGTTCACGGATCCACAGGCCATGCTGGATGAACTCAATCGGCTAGGCACACATAACGTCATCATCGTCCGCGCCGGCAACGAACCTGCATTTCCACACAGCCAATATCTGGCCCAGGCACTGCAACTGCCGGAATCGCCATTCAGACGCGTGAAGTCACTGCCTCATGGCGGACGTGCCGGCACTACCGAAGTCTACGTGTCGACACGTCATGCGACGCCTGATCTGAATGCACTGCGCCAACAGGGCATTCCAGCGAAGGTTTCAAACGTCATCAATACCCAACTCTAGAAAGCCCCTATGGATGCGAACCCATCTAATCAGTCCGATCGGCCGTTGATGCACGCGCAGCCAGGACAATCCGGCAATCTGAAAATTGCCGTCATCCTCCCTTGCTACAACGAAGAGGCCGCAATCGGCACCGTTGTGCGGGACTTCCGTTCCACGCTGCCGACGGCAGATATCTACGTCTACGATAATAATTCCCGGGACCGGACCATTGAAGTGGCCAGAGCGGCCGGTGCCATCGTTCGCAGGGAGCCGCTGCAGGGCAAGGGCAATGTCGTGCGCCGCATGTTTGCCGACGTCGATGCCGACGTCTACGTACTATGCGATGGCGACGTGACCTACGATGTGGCAAGCGCTCCGGCCATGATCGGGAAATTGCTTGATGAGCAGCTTGACATGGTAGTGGGTTGCCGCGTCGATGAGGACGTGGCCTCGTACCGCAAGGGGCATCGACTCGGCAACGCCCTTTTCACGGGCGCAGTGGCACAGCTTTTCGGCAACCGCTTTTCCGACATTCTTTCCGGCTACCGGGTCTTTTCACGTCGCTACGTGAAATCCTTTCCGTCCCTCGCTCGTGGCTTCGAGATCGAGACTGAACTGACAGTGCATGCGCTTGAGTTGCGCATGCCTATTTCGGAAATCGATACGCCCTATGGCGCACGGCCGGAAGGCTCGGTAAGCAAGCTGTCGACCTACCGGGACGGTTTCAAGATCCTGCACATGATCCTGAAGCTGTTCAAGAACGAACGACCGCTGCAGTTCTTCAGCATCATCTTCATGGGGCTGGGCCTGCTTTCACTGGCGCTTGCCATTCCTGTGATTGAAACGTATATCGAAACAGGCCTGGTGCCACGTCTGCCTACCGCGCTACTGTCGGCAAGCATCATGCTGCTGGGCTTTTTGAGCCTGACCTGCGGATTCGTTCTGGATACCGTCACGCATGGACGGCGGGAAATCAAACGCCTTGCTTACCTGAGTGTGCCGGTGCTTCAGGCAAGCCCTACGTCCGATAAGAAGAAAGCCGCCGACAAGCCTCTTCCGAAGGAAACGGATGTGCCTCTGTTCGAGGCGCCGTTGTCCATCGCGATTCCGGAAATGCACCGTGCCAACTGATAGCCGCCGGCTTTGACTATCATGCGCGATCGTTTTTATCCGCGGACTTCTGGCAAGCCATGCTGAACAGGCAAACCATGCGGCAGTTCTGGCGTTTTGGCGTTGCCGGCGGCATCGGCTTTGTGGTTGATGTGCTCGTGCTTTATATCGCCATTGCGCTTGGTTCGGGCGTCTATCCTGGAAGAGTCGCCTCCTTCTTGTGCGCCACATTTGCAACCTGGCAGGTCAACCGCAATTTTGCTTTTGCTGCTGCCACCTCCGTGTCTGCATGGGTGGAATGGTGGCGTTATGTATTGGCCGTTTTGGGAGGCGGCTTGGTCAATTACCTGGTATTCAGCCTGGCTATGGCTACGCTTCCCCCGAGCCCGTTGCTTCCGATGATCAGCGTTGCGGCGGGATCCATCGGCGGCATGGTAGTAAATTTTGTCAGCACCAAACTGCTGGTGTTTCGCCAGTAGTGCTGCCATGGCAATGGCTGACGGGAAGGATCGGTTCATGAGCAGGATCGTTGCCGCCGAGCCTGCAATAAGCAATTTCTAGAACAACGCGCTTTGGGAGTAATACATTGAAAAAACATCATGAAGCGGTTCATGGCATGCTGCCATACTTGGAAAACGAATTGCAGCCCAAGGGTATACCCGGATGGTTGACCGCGCTTTTCATCGCCTTCGTATTAGCCGCTTTACTGTTTCCGTTTTATGCCTGAGGCCCGATAAAGGCGTTTGCCTGCGGAAATTATTCCCAGTAACCGTTATTACTGGAAAAATGGCCATTTCTGAACTGGCCAACTTTCTCCGTCGCCAAACTCATGCACAAGCATCCCTCTACCCCTTTTCCACAACACCGTCCCTTCCTGCTGCAAGACTTCGCGCTGTCGCCACGCTCCAGCATTGTCGTGCTGGCGCCGCATCCGGACGACTTCGACGCCATTTGCATCACGCTGCGGCACTTTCACCAACAGGGCCATGACATTCACCTTGCGGTCCTGACGTCCGGCGCGAACGGCGTTGAAGATGGCTGGCAGGGCGCACACACCGTAGCGGAGAAGGCCGCCCTGCGCGAGGCCGAGCAGCGGGCAAGCTGCGACTTCTTTGGCCTGCCTGCGGAAAGCCTGACATTCATGCGCTTGTGGGAAGGCGATGATGCCCAGGCTAGCGAACAGGCCAGCAGCGACGCGCTACGGACCTACCTGCACGCCACGCGTCCCGACCTCGTTTTTCTACCACATGGCAATGACAGCAATCGCACGCACCGTCGCACCTATCAACGCTTTCATGCCATTGCCACTGAAGATGGGCTGCGCCTCCATGCCGCCCTGAATCTCGATGCCAAGACCGTCTCCATGCGTCCAGACCTGTATGCCTATTTCGGCGGAGAGGAAGCCGCATGGAAAGCGCAGCTGCTGCGCTTTCATCGTTCTCAGCAGGAGCGCAACCTGAAGACCAGGGGGCAGGGTTTCGACCAGCGGGTGCTGGAGGTCAACCGGCAGGCCGCTGCGGATGCGGGAGGCCCGATGCCGTATGCGGAAGTGTTTGAGCTACAGGCCTTTGGCTTATAGGCGCTTCACAATACGCTTGTGGGCGCATGCACTTGGGCGGCATCGCCCGAAAGGCCCCGATGGCGTGACGGCTGGCCGGATTTGTTTGCGATCCAGGTTATCCCATGTCGAGTTTCTTTACAGAAAAGAAATGGTACTGAAAAAGCATGCAGTAAGTGGTTGATTTAAGGAACTAATTTATTTCAGGCACAATTTCTGCTAGGAACTGGAAAGTAAAACTTACCAGGGAGAATAAAATGAATATCTTTGCTAACATCAAACGCAGCCTGGCGATCCTTGCTCTTGCCGCAGCTTCTTTTGCCGCGCCTGCGCATGCGGAACTGTTCCAGGACTTCACTGTTAATCTGAACGGACGGACCATTACCGCTGACAAGATGGTCATGGGCTACCAGGAAATCCTGACCATCGATAGCGCGTCCACGTTCAAGACGTCGGCATTTGCAGCAATGCCTGCTTTTTGGGCCAACGAGGCTAGTCGCCCAGTGGCAACCGATATGAACGTCTACGCAATCTTCACGGCAACCGGTCAGGTTATCGACAATGGCGGCAAGTTTGTCGGAACCTCCGGCAGCATCCAGCTTTATCTGGACCAGGGCGCCTTCACGGAACTCACGCTGCCTGGCGTTGGCGGCGGTGTTGTCAGTGTCGCTAATGGCGACACCGACCTGCTGCTTGCTTCCACCGAGAACTTCCGTTTTGGTTCCGGCTCTCTGCGCCCTGGAAGCATTACTAACGCAAATGGCGATTTTTCGCTGACCTTCGATGACCTGGTGCTGACGGCCGCAGGCGCTGCGTACTTCACTTCTCCTACGCCGTTCTATTCGCAACTGACCATCGATGGCAATTTCAGCAGCACTGAGCCAATCAACCTCAACGGCACAAGCTCGCTCATAACGGGCGCTGCCAATGTGTTCTTCGTGCCAGAGCCCAGCGCAGTGGCGCTGTTCGGCATCGCTTTGCTCGGTCTCGGCATGAGCCGCCGTCGCCGCGCCTGATCCCCAGCGCAAGGCATGTAATGACGATGGGCCAGCATATGCTGGCCCATTTGCTTTTGGCGCCTGCAAACATCAACATATTGCACTCGCCTGAACCGCGCCTGACTCACTGAATGCGCGGGCCGGGAACTGCTTGCCATGCACCCGAATTGCGGAACCGGCGTTCAAGCCGGGAGAATACGCAAGGACATCATGGCGCGGCCCGGCAAGCCGCTCCTGGCCGCACCACTACCATCTCCCTCGCAACGCCAGCCTGCCTGAGGAGGCGCAGTACATTGCCCCCGTTTCTCGTGCTGACGGCGTTTGTGACGCATCAAGGAAATCCACGACGCGCCGCGTAAGGTTCAAACCCTGGGCATGAAGCCTTGAACCGGGGCGTGCAGCCTCGCCAACATGCGAAAGACCATCGGTCCGCCCAGGCAGGGTGCATGACCACTGCCGCCTGCATCCACCTGCCAGCCCGATCATCCGCATATCTCATCCGTAACCACTTCCGTTCATTCGCGAAAGGTGTTGTCATGAATACGAAGAACAAACTGGTATCCGGCGCAACTGCCGTTGCAGGCGTGCTTGCCTTCATGGCTGGTCCATCGGCCCATGCAGGCCCCAGCGTTCCCCTGACCGGCGGATTCTCCTATACCAGCACGCTGGATGCGGCCAAGGACCCGGCATGTCCGCTTGCGGGCATGATGGTAGGCATCGGCAACCTGAGCCATCTCGGCAAGTCGGCCGTCGTCGCCACGGACTGCATCACGCAGGCATATGGGAGCTTCGTCATCCTGCATGGCTCCATCACGGTGACGGCCGCCAATGGCGACAAGCTGACCGCCACCTACACCGGCAGCTTCATTCCGGCGGGCGGCACGCTGCTCCAGACCAGGGATGTCACCTACAGCATCACCGGCGGCACCGGCCGCTTCGAGGGCGCAAGGGGCACAGGGCGGCTGGAGGGATCGGAGGATATGGCGACGCATCAGGGGGCGCTGAGCGTGGTGGGGACAATTTCGTATTGAGGGAGGGGGCCTCCTGCTCATGCGAAACCTACCACCGTGACAGCATGAAAAAACGCCGATGATGGCATCGGCGTTGAAGGTTTGCTATGCCAGCGGTGAGCTGGCGCTTGATTAGCCTGGTATGTCGCAGCGGGAGCCAGTTCCGTAAGGGCTGATGAATCCCGGCGGCGTTACCTTAATATCGTTCAGGTCTTCCGACGCAGCAGGAAGGATGAAGCTGGCTGTTGCGGTGGCTTCAGAACCTGACACCTGAGCAGTTGCCTTCAGCGTGACCGCCGTCCAGTTGGCCCTGTCCTTGGGATAGGTGATCGATGCTATCGCGAAGCCTGCGGCATTGGTGACCTGCGATGCATTGACTGAATAGGAATTGCCGGTGTCGAGTACGCCGTTGCTGTTGTAGTCTTCGCCATCGTCATAAATGATGCCGTTGAAATTGACGTCTTCGTTGTTGCAGCTTGCACTCACGACGGGCGTCCAAAAAGTGCCACCCCACGTATATGTGCCTTTGTAATAGGCATAATCTCCGGTAGTACGTTCCTGGAAAGCCCTAGCACCCAGGTTCGGATCATAGGCTTCATCCTGTCGCGGCCGGATCACGAACTGCACCGTGGCGTTGGGCACCGGGTTGCCAGCCGCATCCGTTACGAAGGCTGAGTACTTCTTCACGTAATTCGGCGCATCCGTCTCCAGCTTGTTGTCAGTGCCGATACGCACGAACAGATTCTGGCTGGCGACTGTCAATGCCAGCGGCCTGGACTGCACCGCTGTATCGGCAACCTGCGCCACGATGACCACGCCATTGGTTGGGCTGGACTGGCTGCTGGGCACATACTGGCTCTTCGCGATGCCATTGACGTCGGTGATGGCGGATGCGACCGAAAGCGAACCCTGGGTCGGGTCCTGGTCGATGCGGAAGTTCACCAGCTTGTTGGGAAGGCGGTTGTTGTTGACGTCGCGCACGACAGCCGTCAGCGTGGCGACATTGCTCGAAATGCCAGGCGGATTGATGGCAACCGTGGTCTTGTCGGCTTGCAGGTCCAGGCTGTTGGCCTCCTGCCGGCTCTCGAACGACACATTGATGGAGCCCGCCACGCCGCTGCCGGCAGGGCCGGAGGCGCTCACTGTGGATGGGCCAGGCGATGCCGACTTCAGGTTTGCCGTGGCAATGCCGTTGGCGTCCGTGGTGGCCTGGGCAGGGGTGAAACTGCCGCGGGTGGCGGTAAAGCTCACGACCCTTCCCGACACCGGCTGGCCGTTATTGGTCCAGCGAACGGTGACAGGCAAATTCTCGTTGATGCCAGCGGTGAAGCCGGCCGGCGGGGTAGTGAAGGCGAAGCCATTGCCGCTGACGGTAACCGCATAGCTGGTGCTTGCGCCGCCCGCGGACACGGTGATGGTGTCGGCGCCCGCCTTGGTGCCAACGAAGTTGATGCTTGCCTTGCCGCTGGCATCGGTTGACTGGCTGCCCAGGGTCACGGTGTTGCCGGCCGAGGACGTTACCTTCAAAGGCACCGCGCCAACCGGCTTGCCGCTCGAATCAGTCAGCACCGCATTGAGCAGCGTCGATGCGCCAAATACCAGCGCGTTCGAGCCGCTGACTGCAATCGTCGTGCCCGTCACCGTGACCACATTGGAAGCGCTTGCGCCATCGGTCGTGGCAGTCAGCGTGATGCTGCGGTTGGCCTTGCTGCTGCCAACGTTGAGCGATGCGGTCAGCTGGCCGTTGGCGCCCGTGGAGTGCGTCGTGCCGGTGGTCTGGCTGAAGTTGGAAATGTAGGCGGTGTTTTCCGGGTCGGCCACGGTGAACTGCACCGCCCGGCCGGAAACGGCCTGGCCGTTGGCATCCCGCGCAATCACGGTCACGTCCACCGGTGCCGTGCCGGCCGAGTTGAGTTGCTGGCTGCTGACCAGGAACTGTACGGTCGATGCCGTCGTGCCAGTCGTCGCGCCACTGCTTCCTGTCGATGACGACGTGCAGCCCGGAAGCGCTGAGCTGCGGCTGGCGTCGATGCGTGCGCAGTCGCTGCCTCCACCGCCTCCGCCGCAGGCATTTAATACCCCGGCCAGCAGCACCACGGCCGCCAGCCTCATGCGCGTTTCTCTTCTTGACCCGTAAAACATTTTTCCCCCGGTTCCTGTCAGTCCTGTTTTCGTTTTTTCTGCAAGCGCCCTGTTGCCTAGCGCGCCCGTGTTCCATTCAATGCCAGCAGCGGCGCTTCTCCCATCAGCGCCACATGGCCGGCCGCGTCCCGGCCCAGCACCAGGCGCACGTCCTGCGTGCCCGCAATGACGGAGACTGGCTTCATCGTCACGTGGGACGCCATCGCAGTCCTGACCCGCTCGGCTTCCTTCTCGAAGCCGGCGAGGTACTGGATTTCGGTGCTCTGGGTGTTGAAGGGCCGCTTGTTGGTGACGCGCACTGCGTGGATGCCGCGCCGCGCCAGCGCGTCGCGCATCTTCAGCGCCATGCCGGGCACGCCGTTGCCGTTGGCAACGTCGAAGCGGAAGGCGCGTGGCTGCGGCGGCGTTGCGGTCAGCGACTTGCTCTCCACCACAGCCGCCTTCTGCGTCTTTTCCTCGCGCCGCTCGGCCACCACCGGCTGCGCCGGCTGGCGCTGCCGCAGTTCGATCACATTGGGCAACAGCTGCACGACTTCCATGCGCGAGATCGGCGACAGCACTTCAGGCATGGCCGGCTTGGCTACAACCGGCGCGGGTGCGGGCGTCACCAGCGAGGTCGCCTGCCTGGCTGCGGCCAGTGCGGCAGCGGCGGCTTCCTCGGCCGGCTTGCCAGCGCTGTCATTGGCGCCGGCGACTTTTTCCACGATCACATCGGCCAGGCCCAGCGCGGCCGTCAGGCGGTCGCGCTTTTCCAGCAGGGCGGTTTGCACCAGGCCGAGGTTGTTCAGCGCGCGGGCATTGCCCGGCTCCAGCGCCAGCGCTTTCTCCAGCGCAGGAATGGCGGCATCCGGCTCGCCGCGCAGCAGATGCACAAAGGCCAGGTTGTTATGGAGATAGGCCATGCGCGGATAGTCGCGTGTCAATTGCTCCAGCATGGACAGCGCCTCGTCGAGCTTGCCGTCTTCGGAATTGAGCACCGCCAGCGCATTGCGCGCCTCTACCTGGCGCCGGTCCAGTCCGATCGACTGTTGGTAGGCGGTCCGCGCCCCCGCCTTGTTGCCGCGTGACTGATGGAACTTGCCGAGCTGGTAATAGGTGGCGGCCGTCTGGTCGCCGGAACCGCGCACCTGCAGCAGCGGTTCCATCTTCATCGCGCGCGGCTCGGTGGGCGCCGGCGCGGTGGCGCAGGCCTGCAGCAGGCAGAGCGATGCAACGGCGGCCAGGATAGGGCTGGGTGTTGGCATGATTTCCCCTTTTTTTGTGGTTATTGGCCGCCGCCCATCGTGGGCAGAAGCACGCGGTAGATCTGGATGAACGCAGGCCCCATCAGCACCACCAGCAGCGACGGGAAAATGAAGAAGATCAGCGGGAACAGCAGCTTGAGTGCGATCTTTGCCGCCTGCTCCTCGGCGCGCTGGCGGCGCTTGGTGCGCAGCATCTCGGACTGCACCCGCAGCGAGTCGGCCACGCTGGTGCCGAAACGCTCGGCCTGGATCAGCATCGCCACCAGCGCATCCACGTCGTCCACGCCGGTGCGCAGCGCCAGGTTGCGCAGCGCCTTTTCCTTGCCGCTGCCGGCACGCAGTTCCAGCGTCACCAGCTGCAGTTCCTCGGCCAGCACTTCGCTCTTCAGGCTGATTTCCGTGGCCACCCGCGCCAGCGCGGCATCCATGCCCAGGCCTGCCTCCACGCAGACCGTCATCAGGTCCAGGGCATCGGGGAAGGTTTCGAAGATTTCCCGCTGGCGTCGGGAAATCAGGTTGCGCAGGATGATGTTGGGCAGGTAGTAGCCCAGGCTGGCGGCGAGCAGCAGCCAGAACAGCAGCGCATTGGTGCCGTAGCTGGAGCCCGACGTGCTCAGCGCGATGAACAGCACCGAGGGCAGGGACAGGGCCAGCAGCGTCTTGGCACCGAAGAAGATCGCGGGCGCCGAAGGGCTGCGCAGGCCGGCGTTCATGAAGCGGGTGCGCAGGGCCGAATTTTCCCAGCCTTCCTCTGGCACCGAGAGCCTTGCCAGCGGGCCGGTCAGCTTGATGATACGGGCCAGCCATTCGTTTTCCGTGCTGCCGGGCGCGGGAGTGACAGGGCCGATTACCGCGTCGAGCCGGTCACGCACCGGGTCGCCGGCGAACAGGCGCATGGCCAGCAGGGCGGCGCCCATCACGGCCACGAAGATCATTCCGAGATATACGAGGTGCAGGGTGCTCATGGTGTTTTCACTTTTAAAAAATACGCGTTGTCCTATCTCACACCCGTATCTTGATAATTTTTCGCATCACGACGACGCCGACGAACATCATTACTCCAGCAAAGGCAACCATCTTGCGTCCACCCGGGTCGGTATAAAGTACTGCCAGAAAATTTGGGTTAATTAGCTGCATCATTAGTGCGGCGCCAAAAGGCAAAAGTCCTAGAATCCAGGCCGACATCCTGCCCTCTGCCGACAGCACCCGAACCTGCCCCAGCAGCTTGATGCGGTCGCGTATGATCTTGCTGATGTTTGCCAGCAGCTCGGACAGGTTTCCGCCGGTCTCCCGCTGTATCAGCACCGCGATCACGAAATAGCGCAGGTCGGTGCTGGGCACACGGGTCGCCAGGTTCATCAACGCATCCTGCATCGCAATGCCGAAGTTCACCTCGTCGAACACAATGGCAAACTCGCTGGCCAGCGGCTCGGTTGCTTCATCCGCCACCATCTTCAGCGCGGTCGGAAACGCATGGCCGGCGCGCAGCGCGCGGCCCATCAGGTCCAGCGCGTCAGGCAGCTGCTGGTCGAAGCGGGTAAGGCGCTTGTCGCGGGCGCGCACGACATACAGATAAGGCAGGGCAGCCAGCGCGGCCGCGCCCGCCAGCTTGATCAGCACCGGAATGGCGAACAGGCCCATCAGGAAATAGGTCACCACGAACAGCGCCAGGCTGATGCCAAGCAGGGTCGCCACATTCCATGACAAGCCGGACTGCTGCAGCAGCCGATCAACGGCATGCACGCGCGGCAGCCTCAGCAGCAGGCGCTGCATGGTAGGGCTGTTGCTGAGCAGCCTATCCTTCACGATGGAGACATCGCCGCCTTCGCCGTGCGCGCCGGCTGACAGAATCCGCAGTCGGCGCGCAATGCGGTTCGCCTCCGGCCCCTTGCTGGAATTCCAGGTCAGGTAGGCGCCTTCGATGAACAGCACCACCGCAATGAAGATCAGTGTGCCGAACAGGTAGTAGAGGGTATCCATGGCGCCGGGCTCAGTGGTACTGGCGGGTCGGGTCGAACAGCGTGTCCGGCACCGCGATGCCGAAGGCGCGCAGCCGCTCCAGGAAGCGCGGCCGTATGCCGGTGGCGCTGAAATGGCCGATGATGGCGCCGTTCTGGTCGGTGCCGGTCTGCTTGAAGGTGAAGATCTCCTGGGTGGTGATGATGTCGCCTTCCATGCCGGTGATCTCCAGTATCGACAGCACCTTGCGCTTGCCGTCGGTCAGGCGGCCGATCTGCACCACCACGCCGACTGCCGAGCTAATCTGCTGACGCACCGCCTTGGTGGGCAGGCTGGCGGCCGCCATGCTGACCATGTTCTCCAGCCGGGTCAGCGCATCGCGCGGCGTGTTGGCGTGGATGGTGGCCATCGAGCCTTCATGGCCGGTGTTCATCGCCTGCAGCATGTCCAGCGCCTCGCCGCCGCGTACCTCGCCGAGGATGATGCGGTCTGGCCGCATCCGCAGCGCATTCTTCACCAGCGCCCGCTGCGATACTTCGCCCTTGCCCTCGATGTTGGCCGGCCGGGTTTCCAGCCGCACCACATGGGGCTGCTGCAGCTGCAGCTCGGCCGCGTCCTCGATGGTGACGATGCGCTCGGAATGGCTGATGTAGCCCGACAGCACGTTGAGCATGGTGGTCTTGCCGCTGCCGGTGCCGCCGGAAATCACGATGTTGATCTTGGCCTTGCCCAGGCCCTGCAGGATCTCCGCCATTTCCGCGGTCAGGCTACGGTGGCCAATCAGGTCGTCCATCTTCAGCGGCACCGCGGAGAAGCGGCGAATTGACATGCAGGGTCCGTCGATGGCCAGCGGCGGGATGATGGCATTGACCCGTGAGCCGTCCGGCAGGCGGGCATCCACCATGGGGCTGGACTCGTCGATGCGGCGGCCCACACGTGAGACGATCTTGTCGATGATCTTCAGCAGGTGGGCATCATCGAAGAACACCACGTCTGTCAGCTCCAGCCGGCCGCGCCGCTCCACGTACACCTGCTTGTGGCTGTTGACCAGGATGTCGGACACGCTCGGGTCGGCCAGCAGTTCCTCCAGTGGCCCGAAGCCCAGCATTTCATTCTGGATATCGCGCACCAGAGTCTTGCGCTCGATGTCGTTGAGGACGGCGGATTCCTCTTCCAGCAGCCGCTCCACCAACGCCTGCAGCTCGCGGCGGATCTGGTCCTGCGACAGCCGCTGCAGGCTTTCCAGGTCGATGCGGTCCATCAGCACCTGGTAGATATGGTTCTTCAGTTCCTGGTAGGCCCGGTTCTCGATGTTGCCGGTGCGCGTTGAAACGACAGCGGCATTGCCGTTGACCGGGGTGCTGCGCAGGCGGTCCCTGAGTGACATGTTTTCCGCGTTCATGATGCAGTGGTCCTTTCGTCGCTATTCGATGGTGTGCCGTGCGTCAGGCGCGCTTGAGCACGCGCGAGAGCCAGCCGGATGAGGCGCTCGCTTCCTCGGGGCAGAGCGCATCCGCGAATTCCGCCAATGCCTTGGATATCGGGCTGGACTTGGCCAGCTTCAGCACCGGCACGCCCTGGTTCACCGAGGCGGCGGCGGCGTCGTAATGGTTGGGTATGGTCCGGATGTCGGTGGCGCTGAAGGCCGTCTCCACGTCGCGCAGCTTGATGTCGCCGTTCTTTTCATGGCGGTTCACGATCAGCTGCACCTTGTCCTTGCGGTAGTCCAGCGAGCGGAACACGCCCAGCAGCCGCTTGCCGTCGCGGATATAGGGCAGGGTGGTCTGCAGCACCGGGAAGATAGTGTCGGCATGGTCCAGCGCATGGATGCTGACCGCGTCCAGGCTGCGGCCCAGATCGAGAATGACGAAGTCGTAATGGCGGCGCACCAGCTTGATCAGCTGGTCCACATGCTCGGGCTTCACGTCATTGGCATGCGCCGGGTCTTCCGGCGCGGCCAGCACACTGAAGTTGGGCGTGACGCTGAGCATGCTGGCCTGCAGGAAGGAGGCATCCAGCCGGTGTATCTGCTGCGAGATGTCGGCGATGGTAGCGCCGGGCTTCTGGTCCGACACGAACAGCGAGGCGTCGCCGAACTGCAGGTTCAGGTCGATCAAGGCCACCCGCTTGTTCTTCAGCGTGGCCAGCGCATAGGCCAGGTTGGTGGCCAGGAAGGTGGCGCCGCTGCCGCCCTTGCAGGAAATGAAGGCCAGCACCTTGCCATGGGTTTGCGCCTGGCTGCCGCGCTTTTCCTCGATGCGGCGCACCGCCGCCGCCAATGCGTCGCCATCCAGCGGCAGCGGTAGCACTTCGCGCACGCCGGCGCGCATGGCGCGCATCAGGAATTCCGGCGAGGTCTGCTGCGACAGCACGATGAAGGCCAGGCGCGGATGCACATGGCTCAGGCGCTCCAGCTGGTCGAGGTCGCCCTCGCCCAGCGAAGGCGCGTCCAGCACCAAGACGTCGGGCGTGCTTGCTCCCGCGCCTGCCGCCAGCACGTGGGGAAGACCGGCAATGGCCTCGACATCGTCCGACGGGCTGCGCTCGCGCAGCCGCCGGACGATGTCCATGACTAGCCTGTCATTGGGTGATACGACGGCAATTTTCAAGGTAACTCCTGTTCGTGATGCGCTATACAAACTACTCACGGCGTCTAGCTACACACTGGATTCCCCACGCTACCGGCAGCACTCTGCATGCTTTCCCGTGGCAAGCTGGTGGAAAAGGGTGGAAGGCTAAGGGAAAGAGGCACATAGGGAATGAAAGTGGCGATCGACACTCCTGCCAATATGCTGACTGTTACGGACTGGCAGGTATTTATCGTGCAGCCGGCCGGTTCATAGTCGATTGAAATTTTGTCCGGGGGCAGGATAGGTAAGCGTTCTCGCACACGCGTCTTCACCAAGCCCTGATCCGCCTGATCGCAGACGACCGCCATACGGGCGCCGAAGCGGGTGGCTTCGGCAGCGGAGTTCCAGTAGAACAGCATGCGCCCCATTTCCATCATCCCAATCAGGAGCATGAAGAATATGGTGCAAACAAGCGCAAATTCCACGGCGGCCACGCCTTGCTGTCGGCGATAAGGGCCGTGAAAGGAGTTCGACGATGCTCTCATAACACCTGCCGCATGGTTGTGCTAATTGGCCCAAACGTGATATCCGGCACCAAGAACGGCACCATCGAACTGAATGGATAGCCGGTTATGGTGACGGTAACGAGATTGATCACGCCAGTAGTGGTACTTTGATTGAGATGGTCTGCACAGTTGCTGCTATCGCAAACCGTCACCATGCCTTGAGTAAGCCCAGGTAAAAGCACACTGCCTGAACAGGTCCTTTTGCCATAAACAGCGAGGCACTTTGCCGTAGCTAGATCTACCGCGTCGCCTGGACCTTGGGAAGATAAAAAACGCACTGCGTCTCTGGTTGCTTTTGCCAAGCTGTTGTACTGATAAAAAGCACGGCCCAGTTCTGTCACGCCAAACGTCAGCAATAGCAATGGAAAAAGGAGGATTCCCAGTTCCACCGCTGCTACGCCTTTTTGCTTACAAAGAAATTTCATGGCGCATCCTCATTGCACCAGTGCGGGGACGAGTGGACCGACACTTCCGGGGCCTCCAACCATGCCCGAGGTCGCACATGGGCTGCCAGGATCAGTCGATCTCCCACGGTATTCCAAAAACACTTCCTCCGTGCCGCTTGGACCATTGTCGCTAGACATCGGATGAAGCATCAACACGCAGGCGTAGCCCAAAATAGGCACCGTTTGCGGACTCGATCCAGCCCACGAGGAGCAATCAACGATTGGAGCCACCGCAAGACGACGGTCAGCTCCTGATGTACTCAAGGTAGTGGAAAGCGCGGTTGAGTAGCCATTAAGCGCGTTTCTTGGAAGGCCAGCTGCTGTCTCTCCCTGAAACGGCGTGAAGGCCGCTCTTGCGCTTTGGAAGTTGCTGAATGCATCAGTTCGGGACGGCCATGAGGTTGGCGTATATGCGTAACCGGTGTAATCGGGCGGCGCGTTCGCTGCTGTATTACTTCCTTTATAAAGTCCAAAGCGGGTATTCCACGCCTTGCCCAAAGCGTTTTTGTTGCCTTGGGCGCCAACGCATCCTGGCGTACCGGCACCGCCCGACGAGCAAGTAGCAGGGCCCGTAGGAGGCAGATTACACTGCCCAGTACCCGTAAGCATGTCGGCCAGTTCACTAGCGCCACCGCCACTGGCTGGCGTGTAATCGATCCAGTCAAAGCTTCCGGTCGAGGACGAGCTCATTCTGCTTGTAAGCCATTGCCCAACGCTGAAGCCAGCGTATGGGTTCGTAGCGCTTCCCCCTGATGCAAGGCATACACCCAAAGGTATGGCGCAGTTTGATTGTGCAGCGACCAGTGTGGCGACAGCCTGGGCAGAAACCGACTGCTCCCCTATTCCAAGAATACGCATGAACCAGGGAATAATGCCCGTTTGGTACGCTGTGCACATCACATACTTTGAAGCTGGATTGGCAGCGTCTTTGTCCAGATAGGCGGAGTTCGGCGCTATGGTCAAACTAAACTTGATGTCCGACGCCGAAATTTGCGCATTCGAAATTTGATTGCCTTGAAAATCAATTCTGTTACGTCGGGCCACGGTGAGGCCGCTGTTCACAGCCGCTTCCAGGTACGACGAAGGACATGGGCCGGCCGCCGGATCGCAGGTCAATTCCCGGGATGCTGCAAGGGCACACGCATCGGTAGCATTTTGTAGTTCCGTTTTCTCGATATACATATGCCCGAGGTCGAGAGCCAGTCCTGCGAACCCAATGAGGATTGGCAGCGCCAATGCGGCAATAATGGCCACTGCGCCGCCTTGCCGGGTCCAATGAAACGAAAGCCTTTCCATTACATCTCCTCCATGTAGCAGTGCGGCGGAACTCAGCGCCCGCTGCTTATTCCTATCGTGAAGGCATTGCGTGGCGGTGGAGCCGCCGGTGTCTTGAACGACTGCTCGTATCGGTCGTTTGCAATTTGCGCCGACCGGGCATCCATGCCGGCGACCGGGTCAGTGTTGTTCGAGGCTTGCGGATTAACGGTCTGCTGCGCCCTGAGCATGTTCAGCGACTGACCCATCTGGCTTTCCAGACGAGGCGCACGCTGCGCGCAGCCAGCTGCCAGCAGGGCCACAGTGCTGATGAGCGCCAAGCGGGTGGACAGGTTGTTCATCATCGTTCTCCTATTTCACTTCAAAGCCGGCTGCCGGATCACTTGGCCGGGTCGGCTGCGGCGGCCGACTGCCTTCCATTTTCCCGCTGAGGAAGAACTCGGCACGCGTCGGTTCGATATAGCCGTCGGTGGGCAGCGGATAGTCCTGCGCCAGCGGCTTGACCAGGCGCGGCGTCACGATGAACACCAGTTCGGTCTTGTCGCTCTGGAAGTCGTTGCTGCTGAACAGCGGCCCCAGCACCGGCACTTCGCCCAGCACCGGCAGCGCCTTAATGTTGGCTGTCACGTTGTTCTTGATCAGGCCGCCGATGGCAAAACTCTGGCCGTCGAACAGCTGCACCACGGTGGTGGCGCGGCGGGTGGTAAAGGAAGGCAGGATGGCAGTCGTGTTGACGCCGGTGGCGGTAATGCCCACGCCTTCGCGGTTCAGGTCAGACACTTCGGGCGCTACTTTCAGGTTGATGCGACCGCCGGCCAGCACGGTGGGCGTGAACTTCACCGCCACGCCGAATTCCTTTTCCTCAAGTGAGATGGTCGGTATGCCATTGTTGTTGGTCTGGCTGACCGGAATAAAGATTTTGCCGCCGGCCAGGAAGCTGGCCTCCTGGCCACTGATGGCCATTACGGTCGGCTCGGCCAGCACCTTTACCAGGCCGTCGCGTTTCTGAGCGTCCAAAGTGGCGAAGTTGCCGTTCCGGTTGTTGAAGCCGTCGACCAGGCTGGGGCTGCCGGTCAGCAGGTTGGACAGCAGGGTATAGGTCCAGCTGCCGCGGCTCTTGCTGGCACCGATGCTGGCACCGAGCTGGTCGACCAGGGTCTTCGATACTTCCGCCACCTTCACTTCCAGCATTACCTGCTGCGGCGCGGCGATGCCCATCATGTTAACCACCTTGGGCGCCGCGCCGGACTGGCCACCGGCCGCCGCGCCTTGATCGCCGCTACCCGCCGCGCCGCCGGGCTGGGCGCCCTTGACGCTGCGTTGCACATAGGCGTTGGCCAGCGCCATCGCCTGCTCGGCCTTGCCGACGTCGGAGACCATTCCGGACAGGATCAGGGTATCGGCCGCGGTGGTGATCTTGATGTCCTTTTCTTCGGGCATCAGCAGGTTGATGCGCGACTGCAGCGCGGTTGTGTCGAGGCTGACCGCGATGTCGATGATGGTGGCGTCATTGTTCCTGTTCCACAGCATCAGGTTGGTGGAGCCTACCGACTTGCCTAGCATGTAGATCTCGCTGGGGTTGAGCAGTATCACGTCGGCCACGGAGGCGTCGCCCACTGACAGCCGGGAAGCCGGGTAGGGCAGGCGCATCAGCGTGGACTTGCCTTCAGCCAGGAAGACCTGGGGCGCCATGTCGACATTGCCGGTAGCGGGCATCCGCGGCTGCTGGATGCGCGGTTGCTGCTGCGGCGCGGTTGCTGCTGCGGCAGTTGCCGCTGCCGCAGCAGCAACCGCGTTGCCCGGCTTGCCCGGTTGGGCAACCGGCTTTGCCGCAGCCGGCAGCGACGCCGCGGCTTTCACGGGCGCGGTGCGGGTGCCCACGGTGCCGTATTCCACGGCCGTCTGGCCATGCGCCGCAAGGGCGGCCACGGCGCCGGCCACCGCCAGCGCCACGCGCAGCACGGCCGGCCTTACCTCGGTCCAGGATCTGCTCATCGATACTCTCCCTTGCTTTCTTGTTCTTGACATGGCTTGTGCTTCAAAACTGCTGCGTGGTGCGCGCCAGGCCCTTGATGATTTCAACATGGTCAGCCGGCGGCCTGGGCGCGGCGGCCTGCCTGATCACGGGCCGGGGCCTGGGTGCGGGCTCGGATTTCGGCGCCGGCGCCGCTGGCGCCTGCACATTGAACAGAGTGGCCTTGGTCGCGCCGCCGGTATTCACGGGGTCTGGGTCGATCTGGTTGCGCAGCACCAACGACAGGCTGCCCACGCTGCGCGCGAGGTCCAGCCGCTCGGCCTGCTCGGGCGAGACTTCCAGCGTCACCGCATTGACCACCTTGGGCTTGGTGTCGTCGCGGTTGGACTCCTGCGCAATGGCCAACACAAGGATGCGCTCCAGCACGATCTTGGAAATGGTCGAGTCACGGGTGGGACTCTTGGCGCCTTCTTCCTGGGTATTGACCAGGATGTCCACGTAATTGCCCGGCAAGGCAAAGCCCGCCACGCCCACTACGTCATTGACACGCACGGTGATAGCACGCTTGCCCTCGGCCACGACAGCGGACAGGCCGCCCTTGGTGCCGGGTGGCGCCAGCTTGCCTTCCATGATAGGCTCGCCGCGCTGCATGCTGCTGCGCGCAACACGGGAATCCAGTTCCTTTGGGTCGGTGAAAGCGCCCGGAGGCATCGCGCCGGTAGGCCAGTCGACCATGCGCACCATCTCGGGATTGATGCGCGCACCCAGTCCGATATCGACCAGTGCCACCGCTATCTTGCCGGAGTTGCCTTGGATCTGCGCCCCTATCCAGCGTGCCGCAACGATCACGGCTGCGAACGCCAGCAAGACGGCAATCGCCATCATCATCAATGCGCGTGTGTTTCTCATTTCCGTTCCTCTGGTCGGGCCAGCAGGTGTTGCCTGCTGCGGCTGCGGTTGGGTTTAACAATGCTACGTTTCATGCTCGTCTCCAGCTGCTAGCGCTCGGTGAAATAGTTGGCCCAAGCCCAGTCCAGGGCCTGCCGGTTTAGCTCGGCTGGCCTGCCTTCATAGCGGGCCAAGTCCCGCACCTGCGACACCAGGTCACGCGGGTAGCAGGCGAGCAGCGGCTTTCCTTCCTTCCCATGCCGCTCGCGCAGTAGATACTGGAAGGCATCGTGCGAGTAAGGCACGCCATACCGTTCGCAGGCTTGGCGGAAAATGCGCTCATATTCCTGCTCGGTCTGCGCGCTGATTTCGATCTTGTAGCCCAGCCGCCGCAGGAAGGCACCGTCGCCCAACTGGTCCGGCGCGACGTTGCACGAGAACACAACTATCACGTCGAAGGGCACCATGAACTTGTGGCCGGTGTGCAGCGCCAGGTGATCCATGCGTCGGTCCAGCGGCACGATCCAGCGGTTCATCAGCTCGGTGGGCGAGCAGCGCTGGCGGCCGAGGTCGTCGATGATGAAGATGCCGTTGTTGGCCTTCAGGTGCGGCGGCGCCTGGTAATAGCGGGTGCCGGGATCGAACTGCAGTTCCAGCATGTCCAGCGTCAGCTCGCCGCCGGTCAGTACCGCGGGGCGCTTGCAGCGGACCCAGCGCGGATCCGGTGCATCGCGCTTGTCCAGCAGGCTTGCGTTCGCTACTTCGTTCACTGCTTGATGGTGAACAGCCGGGTCGTAGACCTGAACCACTTCGCCATCCACCAGGATTGCATAAGGCACCCAGATATCACCCTTGAGCAGGCCGGCCAGGCATTCCGCAAGGAAGGTCTTGCCGCTGCCGGCCGGGCCATGGATGAAGATGGCGCGACTGGAATTCATCGCGGCGCCGAATCTGTCCAGCACCTGAGGGCTGACGACAATGCCTTCAAATTCCCGGCCGATGTCTTCCCGCAGTACATGCATGTGGGCCACGCTTTGCGCGTCGATTTGGGCGCAATAGTTTTGCACAGTCACTGGGGCTGGGCCCGCATAGGCGCTGCGGCTTAGGAATTCGGTCGCGCGCACGCGGCCCGTGTCGGTCAGAGTAAAGGTGAGGTCGGCATCGGTGTTGCTGCCGCCACGTCGGCTGACCTCGCAAAGCTTCTCGGCGCGCATGAAACTGACAGCTGCATCAACAATGGTGGCGCTTAGCTTTAAATATGCGGCCAGATCAAGCAGCCGGATTTGGCCACGTAGAAAAAGCGTTTTCGAAACCAGTTCAACTAGAAACAGAAAAGGTAATCCGGTTTCTTCAGGTGTCCGTGGTGCCCGGGGAGACTTGGCATGGGCGCGTCTTGGCTGCGCTTGATTGTCTTTTTCTTTAAATTGAGTAAGCATAATGGCTCATTTGGGCTTTATGACATTTCCCTAGGTCAGCAAGAGGCCGCTTTAGAACAAAAAAGGAATGATCCGGTACCGAACCCGACGCATGTAAGCGGCATATCCCTGGTCAACGGAGAGATGATTTTCTTCCCGGAAGATACGCAACACCATGCACCCTATTGCAAACAGATAAATCATCAGGTTTTCAAAATTTGTATTGGCTAACAAATATCCGGAATAGGTCAGCAGGTAACTGGCATACAAGGGGTGCCGGACAAAGCGGTACATGCCTTTGGTTTTTATTTCACGCTTGGCTGCAACGATGGCGAAGCTGCGGTTAAGGGAAATCATTCCGAATATCTGCAACAATGTGCCTAATGCGATGGCGTACTTTGCAGAGGGCAGTATTCCCCATGTCGCAGGCAGGAAAAGAAGGGTGGAGAAAGTGCCAACTATGGCCACGATCCAATCAAGTGGTATTTTTGATACGGACTTCGGATAGGTCCTGATCAACAGAAAGCCTACAGTCAAAGTCTCTGAGATGCACAGGAATAAATAAGACCATTCGTCCGTAACAGAGAATGCAACTATGTGGCGATATCCAAACCAAGCCCACATTGGAATCAGCAGGGCTGCGGCGGCAATCTGTGTGATCGGGTGGCTGCCCATTGTAGATAAGCGGTTCATTTGCTTGATGGCCTTTTTGTGATCGGCAATACTCAATGGCTATACAAACGCGTTACGATAAAAGCGCATGCCCATTCTTGATCAGCAGAATATGGGCGGTAGTGCCAACTGCGATTGCAATTCCGTAAGGGAGTTTTCCTGCTGAGACAGAGCGGATGTCGGCATAGATACGCGTTCCGGTCGCGGCTCCAACCAGAGCATGGGCCATCATGGCCCGAATATTATTCAGCATGCGTTGGGCCGATTTATTTCTTATCGCTGCCGCAATGGCTAAGGCACCGCCGGCAATAAAGGTGGTCATGATGGCGCCGACGGCTGACATGGGGCCTAGAAAGGCGCCCACCATCGCCATCAACTTGACATCGCCGGCACCCATTGCCCGGATCATGTAGAGCGGGAGCAAAGCTGCGAGCCCGACAGCCAATCCGCCCATTGAACCGAAGAACCCGATTCCGTACGGCGACATGGTGTGATATGCGATTGCTGCAAGAGCGCCTGGGAAAACCAGCTTGTTCGGTATGCGCCGGGACTTTATATCGAATAGAGCGGCAGTCACAACAAGAAGGAAAAGAGCAGCCTGTTCGAGTTCAATGAAGGAAGTGCCGAAGAAAAGAACTAGGCCATCTTGGAACAAAACTATATTTTCCATATGATTCCGGCTGCTTGTGCCAGTCCTTTTTGTTACGATTTTTAAAAATTTCCAGGTTTAGCTAGCGAAAATTTTTGCTAAAAGATCTTTTTAAAAACCTTAGTTACGAGAATCGTTGTGTTGAAACATTTAAAAGTAAGAATATGCTCGTGCAAAATTTTAAAAACAAGGGAATGGGTCTCTCCCATTCCCTTGTCTAGGTCAACCGTTAAGCAACGGCTGCACAAGCGCCACCGGATGGTGCAGCAATGCAGTCTGCAATTCGTTGGAAAATTCCATTGAGATTGGTTCCTAGAGCGGTTGCCCCAACAATAATGGCAACTGCCACAAGTGCGGCAATCAGGCCATATTCGATTGCTGTTACGCCCTCTTCTTCATGAACGAAATTTCCTATTGCATTCATGGCATTCATGGAATTCATGGCATTAAGCTACCAGTGAACATACCGCTTGTGTCGGGGTTGCCATGCAGTTCGCAATGCGTTGGAAAAGGCCGTTCAGGTTTGTACCCAACGCGCCTGCGCCCACCACAATAGCAACGGCGACTAATGCTGCGATCAGGCCGTATTCAATAGCCGTAACGCCATCTTCTTCCTGCATAAAATTCTTGATAATTTCCATGATGTTTTCCTTTCAAAGTTGTCTACAAGAGGTCAATGAATCAACTGCCAATACCACTGCGCGGATTTTATTGTTAGCCGTTGTCCACCCTTAAAACCACAAACCCCGGCGACCTCCCGCTCCTTGTCTGTTTATTCCACTGCCGTAGCCCGGAATAAGAACCAGCCTTACATCACCTTGCCCAGCGCCAGAAGCCCAATACCTGCAACCACTGCCACAAGCGAGGCCACGAGTGCGCATTCGATAAAGGAAATGCCGTCTTCTTCCTGCAGGAAGCGCATGAAGCCATACGGCACGCCCTTTAATGAAAACATCACACTCTCCGATTTTTAAAACCGCTTTGAACGCTTACCAGGCAGCGGAAAGTGCTTCCTGATGGGATGAACTATAAGGAGGGGTGTGTAGGAGCGAGACTGACAAAACTACTTTTCGACGTAGGACTCGATAACCCTTGTTTGATGGAATACCCAGTACTTTTGTACCTGATGCGTATGGGAAAAATTGCCCACCGGGTGTCCTAAGTAGCAGGCTATTGCGTTTGTTTAATTGATGAGTAAGCTTGCAGCCCGCTCCGGCGGGATGGTTCATCAATAAGAGTCCGGCAAGGCTCTCATTCTCCTGCTTGCGGCATGCGCTGCCTTCGCAAGAGGTGTATTGCGTGCCACGGCAAGCGCATGGCCATCAGCAGCGAAGGGGGACGGGCCGCTGTTGTGGCCCTCATCTCCAGTTGGGCAGTACCCCGGCAGTTGGCGCGTAACGCGGTTGGCGCGAGCCAGCGCCTGCCAACCTTACCCCGCCGACTTCATCTTCTCCTGCTCTACCCCCAGCCCATGCTTCACCGCATACACATACAGCTCCAGCCGGTTCGCCACCTGCAGCTTCTGGTAGATGGACGTCAGATGATTCCTCAGCGTGTATTCCGAGATGAACAGCCGTTCCGCAATGGCCTTGTTCAGTGCGCCGTTGCCTTCCACCACCGCCTGGATCACCTTGCGTTCCTTGGCTGTCAGGCTGGCGCGGCGGTGGGCGTCGGGGTCGGGCTTGGGGGCGGCGGCCGGGTTCAGCAGGTGGCCCAGCACGCGGCCCAGCGCGGCCTGGTCCAGCCAGAGTTCGCCGTGGTAGACCTTGTCGATCG
>Ga0308160_10002067_pt1 | contig 25524 bp, 23 predicted proteins | sample PhyFR1_FD_201036 | JGI IMG/M metagenome (GOLD analysis project Ga0308160, IMG submission 201036) | Phyllosphere microbial communities from UC Gill Tract Community Farm, Albany, California, United States - DLSLF.R1 | ecosystem: Host-associated > Plants > Phyllosphere > Unclassified | place: USA... | reverse complement strand
CCCTTCTTGGCCGTGCCCGAGGTCACCAGCGCCAGGGTTTCCGGCTTCATGCGGATGGTGCCGGCGGCGACGGCGATGCGGTGGGTTTCGTTCTTGGCGCCGACGTCGACCATGTGGGCCTGGCCGGTCGCGTCGAAGTGGGTGAGGGGGGAGGTGGAGTCGGTCATCGTGGTTGCGGCTGTCTGGATGCGGTAACAAAGTAGGGGCTCGGCCGTACAGGGGCCGAAGATGGCGGTATCATAGCATCGTGAAACCGAACCCGAATCCAGCCATGTTGCCGCTTTCATCACGGCACCGGCAGCGCAGCGCAGGTGCGTGGCGGCGTCTCCTGACGGCCGCCAGCCTGTGCACGGCCGGCGCCCTTGCCATTGCCTCCGCCTCGGCGGCGCCCACCACGCCGGTGCTGCGCGCCAACGATTCCATCGGCCTGCCGACGCTGGGCGATAGCGCGCGCGCGGACCTGTCGCCGGTGCTCGAACGGCGCCTGGGCGAGGAGATCATGAACGACATCCGGCGCGACCGCGATTACCTGGATGACGATCCGATCCTCGAGTTCCTGAACAATTTCGGCATGAACCTGGTGCTGACGGCGCCCGGGACGCGCGGCGAGACGAATGCCGATTTCTTCTTCTTTGCCGTGCGCGATCCGATGATCAATGCGTTCGCGCTGCCCGGCGGCTTCATCGCCGTGCACTCGCAATTGCTGATCGTGGCGCAGAACGAGTCCGAACTGGCCTCGGTGCTGTCGCACGAGATCGGGCACGTGTCGCAGCGCCACATCGCGCGCATGCTGGGGCAGCAGAAGCAGGATGCGCTGCTGCCGCTGGCGGCGCTGATCCTGGCGGCGCTGGTCGGCAAGGCCGGCGGCGGGGCCGACGCCGCCATGGGCGTCATGATGGGTGGGCAGGGCCTGGCCATCCAGCGCCAGCTGAACTTCAGCCGCGATGCCGAGCGCGAGGCCGACCGCGTCGGCTTCCAGACCATGCGCGCGGCCGGCTACGACACCTCGGGCATGGTGGCATTCTTCAAGCGCCTGCAGGGCACGACGCGGCTGTACGGCGAGGCCCCGGCCTGGCTCAGCAGCCACCCGCTGACCGGCGAGCGCATCGCCGATATCCAGTCGCGCATCCGCGAGGCGCCGAAGCCCGGCCATCTCCGTCCGGACAGCATCGACTTCCACCTGGTGCGGGCGCGGGCGCGCGTGCTGCAGGACGAGAGCCAGAGCGGACGCGACGAGGCGCGCAGCACCTTCGAGGCCCAGATGGCCGAGCAGAACACCCAGCACCAGACCGCCGGCATGTACGGCATGGCCTTCCTGGCGCTGAAGCAGGGCGACCTGAAGGCGGCCCAGAACTGGCTCGACAAGGCAAAGGGCTCAATGCGTCCGCGTCCCGGTGTCCTGTCGGCCGAGCGTCCCGGCTCGGACGGTTCGGCGATGTTCACCGGGCTCGACATCGAGATCAAGATGGCGCCCGGCCAGCCGCCCGAGATGCTGGCCGAGGCGATGCGCGAGGCCGAGCAGGCGCACCAGAAGTTCCCGCTGTCGCGTGCGCTGGCGCGCCAGTATGCCGAGACCATGATTGCGGCCGGCAAACTGGACCAGGCGGCGCAATTCCTGCGCGACCAGGTGCGCGAGTACCGCGAAGAACCCAAGCTGTACAACCAGCTCGCCAAGACCTATGCGGCGCAGGGCAAGATCGCGCTGCAGCACATGGCGCTGGCCGAATCGTATGTGCTGACCGGTGCGACGCCGGCCGCCGTCGACCAGCTGAACATGGCGCGCAAGGCCAAGGACGTGTCCTTCTATGACCAGGCCGTGATCGACGCGCGCGAACGCGAGCTGCAGCAGAAGCAGAAGGACGAGAAGCAGGAAAAGAAAGACCGCGGCGAAGGCTTTGCCGCCGACGGTAGCGCCCGCGACAAGCTGGACGCCGGCCCGCGCCTCAAGATCGAAACCAGCAATGGTGACGGCAAGGGCAACGGACTGGGCGATTCGGGTTTTCCGAGCCGCAAGGAACCAATGCGGCTGGGCGACCCTTTATGGTTTCAAAAGAAGTGAAATAAAATGTCGATGAGGCTGCCGCTGTGAAATATTATTTCGCGGCGGCGCCCGTCAGCTTGTCGGGGCGCTGCACGTAGCCGAAACGCTGCGCTGCTTCCTGCGCCGCCAGCCGCTCGACCGCCACATCGCGATCCTGCCAGCGCAGCGCCAGCTTGCCATCTGCGCCTTCCAGCCAGCCCAGCAGGGCATCGTCCGCCACCGGGCGGCCATCCAGCGTCATCATTTGCAGCATCTGCGCCACGTCGCGGTCGTCGAGCTGTGCCAGCACGTCGCCGGCCTGCACGACGATGGCGCCGGCGTCGGTCATGAAGGCCTGGTCGATCGCGCCGATGGCTTGCCCGGTCTGCAGCACCAGGCCCTGCTGCGGGTCGGTGCGCGCAATGAAAGGCGTCGCTTCGAGGTTCACGTAAACGCGCTGCGGTCCGTTCTGGAAATACCAGCAGCCGCGCTCGTCGGACAAGTAGTTGCGGTTGATGAAGCCGACCAGCGCACTGTTGGTCAGCTTGTCGCCCGGCGCATCGGCGCGCTGGGCGGCCTCGTCGCGCATGCGCCAGGTGCCGCGGGCATCGAGTGCCAGCCAGCCATAGCAGTGGGGCACGTTTGGCCATTTGGCCATCGCTTGCAGAACAATGTCATCCATGGAGGGAGCTTCGCACAGTTGCGGGGGCACCGGCGCGCGCATCGCGGCCGGCCCGCGACCCGTCGAAGAAGTACAGGATGCGCCGTGCCAGCCAGTCGATGCGCCCGGGGGAGGGGCCGGTCGGAAAGCCGACGTGGCCGCCGGTGTCGGTGTACTGGAGCGTGACCGCTTTCGATGCGCTGGTCGGCAGGAACTGTCCCGGCATGAAAGGATCGTTGCGCGCGTTCAGCACCAGCGTCGGGACGGTGATGTCGTGCAATACGTGTTTGGCGCTGGCGCGGTGCCAGTAGTCGTCGGTGTCGCGGTAGCCGTGCAGGGGCGCGGTGACGACGTTGTCGAAGCTGTACAGGTCGGTCGCGGCGAGCAGTTTGTCGCGGTCGAACAGGCCGGGATAGCGTTCCAGCTTGGCCAGCGCCTTGGGCTTGAGCGTTTGCAGGAACATGCGCGTGTAGAGGCGGTTGAAGCCGCGCGACAGGGCGGCGCCGCCGGCCGCCAGGTCGAGCGGGGCAGACACGCTGACGGCGGCGTCGATGATGCCGGCGCCATGCTGCTGCTCGCCCAGCCAGCGCAGCAGGGCGTTGCCGCCCAATGATACGCCGGCAACGTAGAACGGACCGGGGTAACGCGGGCGCAGGCGGCGGATGATCCAGTCGAGTTCCTGGGCGTCGCCCGAGTGGTAGAAGCGCGGCGCCAGGTTGGCTTCGCCCGAACAGCCGCGGAAATGCGGGATCGCGCCATGCCAGCCGCGCGCCTTTACCAAGGCCATCAGGGCGCGTGCGTAATGGCTGTTCGATGAGCCTTCGAGGCCGTGGAACAGCATCACGCAGGGCGCACCGGGCTCGCCGTCGATCAGGTCGACGTCGATGAAATCCTGGCCGCAGGGCGTGTCCCAGCGCTCGCGCCGGAACGCGACCGCGGGTTTCCTGATGGCGGTGGCCGGGTAGATCGTCTGCAGGTGCCCGCCGGGCAGCCATGCGGGTGCGCGGTAATGGAGGAGCTCGCTGCAGTCCGCGCAGTAGCCGGCCACGATGTACTTATATTAGTGGTGGCCCAGCGTGGTGCCCGGCGCCAGGCGATACTGGGTACCGCAGTACGGGCACTTGGCGTTGCCGTCGTGGTCGAAATCCAGGAAGACGCGCGGGTGGGACGACCACAGCGGCATGGCCGGGTTCGGGCAGTAGGCCGGCAGGTCCTTGGCTTCCAATTGAACCGCAGCGATGGTCTTATCGTTCATTTTCTCTCCGGGAGCATGATCACTAAAACCACGATTCTAACGGATTCATAGTGCATGCTGGAATGCTTCTGTAGAATGGCAAGCCGATAATATTGTCGCGCCGACTTCCCGCACCGTTTGATGGCCCGTCCCGCTTCGCCTGCCCAGCTTTACCCCCATCCACGTTGCAGCTGCGCGACATGAACGAGGCGCATCCACACCCCGGCCAGCAGCTCGACGCCTGGGACCGACATCATCCCGACAGCTGGCGCGACGGTGTCCGCACCGGCCTGCCGACCCTGCTCGGCATCGCCGCCTGGGGCATGGTGGTCGGCGTGGCGATGGTGAAGAGCGGCTTGAGCGTGTGGCAGGCGAGTGCGATGACGCTGGTCGCCTTCGCCGGCTCGGCCCAGCTGGCCTCGCTGCCGCTGATCGCCGCCGGCGCCCCGGTCTGGGTCATCTTTGCCACCGCACTGGTGGTCAACCTGCGCTTCGTGATCTTTTCCGCCTTGCTCGGCCCCCATTTCGCGCACCTGCCGCTGCGCCAGCGTGTGTTCTACGGCTATATCTCGGGCGACGTGTCGATTGCCCTGTTCCTGCAGCGCTATCCGGAGCCGGCGCGGGCGCCCGGCAAACTCTCCTTTTTGCAAGGCCTGCTGGTGCCGAACTGGTGTTCCTGGCAGGTGGGATCGCTGATCGGCATCTTCCTGGGCAGCACCATCCCGACCGAGTGGCAGCTCGGCTTTGCCGGCACCCTGGCCATCCTGTGCGTGATGATTCCGCTGGTCATCAACAGCGCAGCCCTGTGCGGCGTGCTGGTGGCCGGTACGGTGGGTGTGCTGACCCATGGCTTCCCGTACAAGCTGGGCCTGCTGGCCGCGGTGCTTGCCGGCATGGCCAGCGCGATGGCCTTCGAAGCTGCCATGAGCCGCCGCGGGAGGCAGCATGGCTGACTGGGAAATCTGGCTCGTCATCGGCGTGCTGGGCGTGGCCACGACGCTGACCCGCAGCGCGTTCTGGGTGGTCGGCCACCGCGTGACGATTCCGCCGCGGGTGCAGGCGATGTTGCGCTATGCCCCGACATGCGCGCTTGCAGCCGTCATCGGCCCCGACCTGGTGCTGGGGCCGGGTGGCGAGGTGCTGCTCACGCCCGCCAATCCAAAGCTGCTGGCCGGCATCGCCGCACTTGGCTTTTATCTGTGGCGGCGTAATATGTTGCAGACAATTGTATTTGGGATGCTGGTGTTCACTCTGTTGCGTGTTTCTCATGTTTTTGAAAACACCCTCTAATGTAGAATAACGTTTTTTCATCCATCTCAATACGACTCACCATGGCCGTTCTGAATTTCACCCGTCTGCAAGACCTGATCGACCAAGATGCGCTTAAGGCTAAGCGCGTATTCATCCGTGCCGACCTGAACGTGCCGCAGGATGACGCCGGCAACATCACTGAAGACACGCGCGTGCGCGCTTCGGTTCCCGCGATCCGCGCTGCGCTTGACGCCGGTGCGGCCGTGATGGTGACTTCCCACCTGGGCCGTCCGACCGAGGGCGAATTCAAGCCGGAAGACAGCCTGGCGCCGGTCGCCAAGCGCCTGTCCGAGCTGCTCGGCCAGCCGGTCGAGCTGAAGCAGAACTGGGTCGACGGCGTGGACGTGGCGCCGGGCCAGGTCGTGCTGCTGGAAAACTGCCGCGTGAACAAGGGTGAAAAAAAGAATGCGGACGAGCTGGCCCAGAAGATGGCCAAGCTGTGCGACATCTACGTCAACGACGCCTTCGGCACCGCGCACCGCGCCGAAGCCACCACCCACGGCATCGCGAAATTCGCGCCCGTGGTGGCGGCCGGCCCGCTGCTGGCGGCCGAACTGGATGCGCTGGGCAAGGCGCTGGGCGCACCGCAGCGCCCGCTGCTGGCGATCGTCGCCGGCTCGAAAGTGTCGAGCAAGCTGACCATCCTGCAGAGCCTGGCCGACAAGGTCGACAACCTGATCGTCGGCGGCGGCATCGCCAACACCTTCATGAAGGCCGTTGGCCTGAACGTCGGCAAGTCGCTGATGGAAGCCGACCTGGTCGGGGAAGCCAAGGCCATCATCGACAAGATGGCCGCGCGCGGCGCCACCGTGCCGATCCCGGTCGACGTCGTGTGCGCCAAGGAATTCTCGCCGACCGCCGCCGCCACCGTCAAAGACGTGGCCGACGTCGCGGACGACGACATGATCCTGGACATCGGTCCGAAAACCGCAGCCCAGCTCGCCGAACAGATCGGGCAAGCCGGCACCATCGTCTGGAACGGCCCGGTCGGCGTGTTCGAGTTCGACCAGTTCGCCGAAGGCACCAGGACGCTGGCCAACGCGATCGCCTCGTCGAAGGGCTTCTCGATCGCAGGCGGCGGCGATACCCTGGCTGCCATCGCAAAATATAATATTGCCGACAAAATCGGCTATATCTCGACCGGCGGCGGCGCCTTCCTCGAGTTCCTCGAAGGTAAGACGCTTCCGGCAGTCGAGATCCTGCTGCAACGCAGCAAACAATAAAAGAGACCCCAGCGCAGCCCAACAGGCTGCGCTTTTACTTAGTTCAAGGACAATCCATGTACCGTGGCACCAAGATCGTAGCAACCATCGGCCCTGCTTCGACCGACTTCGATATTCTCGTCAAAATGATCCGGGCGGGCGTCGACGTCGTGCGCCTGAATTTCTCGCACGGAAAAGCGCAGGACCATATCGACCGGGCTGCCCTGGTACGCCGTGCCGCCGCCGAGTGCGGCCGCGAAGTCGCCATCATGGCCGACATGCAGGGTCCGAAGATCCGCGTCGGCAAGTTCGAAAACGGCAAGATCAACCTGAACAACGGGGATGCATTCATCCTGGACGCCAAGTGGGGCGATAACGGCGAGCTGGGCAACCAGGAACGCGTCGGCCTCGACTACAAGGCGCTGCCGCGCGACGTCAAGCCGGGCGACCGCCTGCTGCTGAACGACGGCCTGATCGTGCTGATCGTCGACCGCGTCGTCGGCAGCGAGATCTATACCACTGTCAAGGTTGGCGGTGAACTGTCCAACAATAAAGGTATCAACCGCCAGGGCGGCGGCCTGACCGCGCCGGCGCTGACCTCGAAGGACATGGAAGACATCAAGACCGCGATGAGCTTCCAGGCCGACTATCTCGCCATTTCCTTCCCGAAGAGCGCGACCGACATGGAGATGGCGCGCCAGCTGGCCAACATCGCCGGCGAGCCGTTCAACCACAAGCCGATGATGATCGCCAAGATCGAGCGTGCCGAAGCGATTCCTGTGCTGCAGGAAATCCTGGACGCCTCCGACGGCATCATGGTCGCCCGCGGCGACCTGGCGGTCGAAGTCGGCAACGCGGCCGTGCCGGCGCTGCAGAAGCGCATGATCCGCATGGCACGCGAATCGAACAAGCTGGCCATCACCGCGACCCAGATGATGGAGTCGATGATCGTCAACGCGGTCCCGACCCGCGCCGAAGTGTCGGACGTGGCCAACGCCGTGCTGGACGGCACCGACGCCGTCATGACCTCGGCCGAGACCGCATCGGGCAAGTACCCGATCGAAACCGTCGAGATGATGTCGGCGATCTGCGTCGAAGCCGAGCGTTCCGAGTACAACAAGCTGGAAGCCGACTTCCTGAACGTGCAGTTCACCCGCATCGACCAGTCGATCGCCTACGGCACCCTGTTCACCGCGCACCACCTGCGCGTGAAGGCGATCGTGGCGCTGACCGAGTCGGGCTCGACCGCGCTGTGGATGAGCCGCCATTCGATCGACACCCCAATCTACGCACTGACGCCGTCGCAGACGACGCAGCGCAAGGCGTCGCTGTACCGTAACGTGCAAGCATTCCACCTGCTGCAGGAAGGCGGCAGCCACGCGGTGCTGCGCAAGGCCGAGGAACTGCTGATGCGCGAAGGTGTCGTACGCAAGGGCGACCTGATCGTTGTGACCTGGGGCTCGCCGATGGGCCAGGCCGGCGGCACCAACGCACTCAAGATCGTGCGCGTGGGCGATGCAGAGAATTTTTTGAAGGAATCCTCGTAAGTTAATGACGTCATTCCCACGCAGGCGCGAAGAATGCCCCCGGCATTCTTCGCTCCAAGTGTAGCCTGAGCTGACGACACGCCAGCAAACTTGGGTTCCCGCCTGCGCGGGAACGACGTGCAGACGCTAAACGAGGTTCCGTACCAGTTTTTTTTATTGTATGGAGCTAAACAATGGCACTCGTATCAATGCGTCAATTGCTGGACCACGCCGCCGAACACGGCTATGCGCTGCCGGCATTCAACGTCAACAACCTGGAGCAGGTGCAGGCCATCATGGCTGCCGCCGACCAGACCGGTAGCCCGGTCATCATGCAGGCTTCGGCCGGCGCCCGCAAATATGCTGGCGAAGCCTTCCTGCGCCACTTGATCGACGCCGCCGTCGAAGCCTACCCGCACATCCCGGTCGTGATGCACCAGGACCACGGCCAGTCGCCGGCGGTCTGCATGGCGGCGATCCGTTCGGGCTTCTCGTCGGTCATGATGGACGGCTCGCTGGAAGCCGACGGCAAGTCGGTCGCTTCGTACGAATACAACGTCGAAGTGTCGAAAGAGGTCGTGAAGTTCGCGCACTCGATCGGCGTGACCGTCGAAGCCGAACTGGGCGTGCTCGGTTCGCTGGAAACCATGAAGGGCGACAAGGAAGACGGCCACGGCGCGGACCGCACCATGACCCGCGAAGAACTGCTGACCGACGTCGCGCAAGCCGCCGACTTCGTGGCGCGCACCCAGTGCGACGCGCTGGCAATCGCCATCGGCACCTCGCACGGCGCCTACAAGTTCACCCGCAAGCCGACCGGCGACATCCTGGCCATCGACCGCATCAAGGAAATCCACGCGCGCATCCCGAATACCCACCTGGTGATGCACGGTTCGTCGTCGGTGCCGCAGGACCTGCTGGCGATCATCCGCGAATTCGGCGGCGACATGAAGGAAACCTATGGCGTCCCGGTCGAAGAGATCCAGGAAGGCATCAAGTACGGCGTGCGCAAGGTCAACATCGACACCGACATCCGCCTGGCGATGACCGCTGCGATCCGCCAGTACCTGTTCCAGAACCCGTCGAAGTTCGACCCGCGCGACTACCTGAAGCCGGCACGCGAAGCGGCAACCCAGATCTGCAAGGCACGCTACATTTCCTTCGGCTGCGAAGGCATGGCGGCCAAGATCAAGCCGATTCCGCTGGATAAGATGGCTGAGCGTTACAAGGCTGGTGAGCTGGCGCAGATCGTCCAGTAACAGTCATTGTTATCCGTAGAACCGTCGCCCCTGCGCAGGCAGGGGCCCAAGTTGGTAGCGTAACGGCGAACTTGGGCCCCTGCCTTCGCAGGGGCGACGGCGCTTAATGCAGCGGCAATAGCAGAATGACGTAAAATATCGCTTTGGCACCGGCTGAACCCAGCCATTGCCCACTCTACCGGCACTGTTGCCGGTTTCGCTTTATCAAGACACGCCCTCTATGAAAAGCCTTTACCAGTCCACGATTTCCTCCCTGCCATTGCTCGGCCACGGCAAGGTCCGCGACAACTATGCTGTCGGCGACGACAAGATCCTGATTGTCACCACCGACCGCCTGTCGGCCTTCGACGTCGTCATGAACGAACCGATCCCGGGCAAGGGTATGGTGCTGAACCAGATGAGCGACTTCTGGTTCGAGAAGCTCGGCCACATCGTGCCGAACCACCTGACCGGCGTGGCGCCGGAATCGGTGGTGGCCCCCGAGGAAGTGGACCAGGTGAAAGGCCGCGCCGTGGTCGCCAAGCGCCTGAAGCCGATCCTGGTGGAAGCCGTCGTGCGCGGCTACATCATCGGTTCCGGCTGGAAAGATTACCAGGCCACCGGCAGCGTCTGCGGCATCGAATTGCCGAAGGGCCTGCGCCAGGCCGACAAGCTGCCCGAGCCGCTGTTCACGCCGGCTGCCAAGGCCGACCTCGGCGAGCACGACGAAAACATCAGCTTTGCCGAGATGGAGCAACGCATCGGTGCCGAGCTGGCCGCCAAGATGCGCGACGTCAGCATCCAGCTGTACAAGGCCGCGGCCGAGTACGCGGCCACGCGCGGCATCATCATCGCCGACACCAAGTTCGAATTCGGTCTCGACGAGAACGGCGTGATGCACCTGATGGACGAAGTGCTGACCGCGGATTCGTCGCGCTTCTGGCCGGCCGATTCGTATGCACCGGACATGTCGCCGCCGTCCTTCGACAAGCAGTTCGTGCGCGACTACCTGGAAACCCTGACCGAGTGGAAGAAGACCCCGCCGGCCCCGCCGCTGCCCCAGGACGTCATCGAAAAAACCCAGGCCAAGTACTTCGAAGCCATCGAACGCCTGACCGGCGACAAGCTGAAGGCCTGAACGATGACGGATCAAACCAAGCCCCTGGTCGGCGTGATCATGGGTTCCAGCTCCGACTGGGACGTGATGCAGCACGCAGTCAACATGCTCAAGCAGTTCGGCGTGCCGTATGAAGCGCAGGTGATCTCGGCGCACCGCATGCCGGACGAGATGTTTGCGTATGCCGAAAGCGCGCGTGCGCGCGGCTTGCGCGCCATCATCGCCGGTGCCGGTGGGGCTGCCCACCTGCCGGGCATGGTGGCCGCCAAGACCATCGTGCCGGTGCTCGGCGTGCCGGTGCCGTCGAAATACCTGCGCGGCGAGGATTCGCTGCTGTCGATCGTGCAGATGCCGAAGGGCGTGCCGGTGTCGACCTTCGCCATCGGCGAAGCCGGCGCCGCGAATGCCGCGCTGACCGCGATCGCCATCATCGCCACCGTCGACGATGCCCTGGCTGCCAAGCTCGAGGAATTCCGCGCCCAGCAGACCGCCGCCGCCAAGGCCATGATTCTTCCTTCCGAATAATGAGTGATCCTGTTTTCCTGCCCACCGCCAACCCGCCGACCTGGCTGGGCGTGATGGGTGGCGGCCAGCTCGGCCGCATGTTCGCCCAGGCCGCGCAAGCCATGGGTTACCGCGTCGCCGTGCTGGAGCCGTCGGCGGATTGTCCGGCAGGGCAGGTCGCCGAGCGCCTGGTCGAGGCCGGCTATGAAGATGCGGCCGGCCTGGACGCGCTGGCGGCGCAATGCCTGGCCGTTACCACCGAATTCGAAAACGTGCCGGCCGGCAGCCTGTCGCGCCTGGCCGGCAGCGTGTTCGTGGCACCGAACGCCCACGGCGTGTCGGTGGCCCAGGACCGTATCGCCGAAAAGAAATTCTTTGTCGATTGCGCGCCGAAGTCCGGCGTGATGCCGGCGCCGCACAAGGTGATCGCCTCCCTGGAGGACATCGACGCCATTGGCGACGCGCTGCTGCCCGGCATCCTGAAAACCGTGCGCATGGGCTACGACGGCAAGGGCCAGGTGCGCGTGCGCTCGCGCGAAGACGTGCGCGCCGCCTTCGAATCGATGGGGCAGGTGACTTGCCTGCTCGAGAAGATGCTGCCGCTGGCCTATGAAATCTCGGTGTTGACGGCGCGCGGCGCCGATGGCGCATCTAGCGTGTACCCGATCGCCGAGAACGTGCACCGCGACGGCATCCTGTTCACCACCACCGTGCCGGGTCCGAACGTGGCCGACGACTGCGCGCGCAAGGCGCAGGCGGCGGCGCGCGCCATCGTGGCCGAGCTCGGTTACGTCGGCGTGCTGTGCATCGAATTCTTCGTGCTGAACGACGGTTCGCTGGTCGTCAACGAGATGGCGCCGCGTCCGCACAACAGCGGCCACTACACGATGGACGCCTGCGTGACGAGCCAGTTCGCGCAGCAGGTGCGGGCGATGGCGCGCTTGCCGCTGGGCGATTGTCGCCAGCACTCGCCGGCCGTGATGCTGAACATCCTGGGCGATGTCTGGTTCAACGGCGATACCGACACGCCGCGCCAGCCGGCCTGGGACCAGGTGCTGGCGCTGCCCGGCGCCAACCTGCACCTGTACGGCAAGGACGATCCGCGCCGCGGCCGCAAGATGGGCCACGTGACCTTCGTCGCGCCGACGCTGGCCGAGGCGCAGGCGCAACTGGAAGCGGCCTGCGCCATCCTGGACATTCCGCTGTGACTACCATGCACGACCCCGTCATCATGCAAGCCGCGGCCGCGCTCGACGCCGGCCAGCTGGTCGCGTTTCCGACCGAAACCGTGTACGGCCTCGGCGCCGATGCCGAGAACCCGGCCGCGGTCGCATCGATCTACGCGGCCAAGGGCCGTCCCCAGGATCATCCGGTGATCGTGCACGTGGCGCCCGGCGCTTCGCTCGATTACTGGACCACCGACGTGCCGCCGGAAGCACGCCAGCTGGCCGACGCCTTCTGGCCCGGCCCGCTGACCATGATCCTGAAGCGCGCGCCGAACATCCCGGACGCCGTCTCCGGCGGCCAGGACACGGTCGGCATCCGCTGCCCGTCGCACCCGGTGGCGATTGCGCTGCTGCAAGCGTTCAAAAATGGCAAGGGCGGGGTAGCGGCGCCGTCGGCCAACAAATTCGGCCATGTCAGCCCGACCACGGCCCAGCACGTGCGCGACGAGTTCGGCGACGACCAGCGCCTGGCAGCCGTGCTGGACGGCGGCCAGAGCGAGGTCGGCATCGAATCGACGATCGTCGACCTGTCGCGCCTTGCCACCCACGGTCCGGTGCTGCTGCGTCCCGGCCATATCAGCGCCGAGGCGATCGCCGCCGTGATCGACCAACTGCCGGCACGCCCGGACGCGGCGGCACCGCGCGCCTCCGGCACCCTCGAATCGCATTACGCGCCGCATACGCCGGTGGCGATGCAGGACAGCGCCACGCTGGCCGATACGCTGGCACGCCTGGCCGGCGCCGGCCGCAAGGTCGCGCTCATTCATTATTCGGCGATGCCGGCGGTGCATGCCGCCGTGCAGTTGCCGGCCACCCCGGAAGGCTTCGCCCACGCCCTTTACGCGGCGCTGCGCGCGATGGACGGGACCGGTGCCGACCTGATCCTGGTCGAAGCACCGCCACAGGAAGGCGCCTGGCTAGGCGTCAACGACCGCCTGCGCCGCGCGGCGCACGGGTCGAGCGGGATCGTGCACGGACTGATAAACAACACTCCGGCGTTTTAATCCAGAGCAATACTGTTCAAAAATCGATGCACGGTGCATGCTTGGCGTACTGCTGAGTATCCACCGTGCAATTTTTTTTGCTGCCAGTGTCAGCCAATTCCTTTGTTAGCCCAAGCACGTCGCGGTAACCATATAAGCGTGCGTTATCGCTGCTCGTCGCTTTGACCGTTTATCCGAAAAATTCATGCGTTCCGTGACTACCCTGGGCCTCACCCTCGGCCTGGGCATCCTGCTTGCCGCCTGCAGCGGCGGCACCACCACCGGCGGCACCCCGACCGGTGTCCCGAATCCCGATCCGCTGCCCGGCGCCACCCGCGGCAGCCTGGTGGCCCAGGCCGCCGCAGTTCCGGTCTCCGCCGCCGGCAATGCGCTGACCACGCTGTCGCCCGGGGTGCTGGCCGGCTTCCTCGAGTCCGAACAGACCGGCACCCTGGCCGTGGCCGGCCAGCCGCAGTGTTCGGTGTCAATCTACCGGCTGCGCTACAACACCGTCGGCGGCGCCGGCGAGGCGACCGATGCCAGCGCGGCCATCTTCGTGCCGTCCGGCGGCGGCGCATCGTGCAGCAATTCGCGGCCGGTGCTGCTGTATGCGCACGGCACCTCGCTGCAAAAGTCCTACGACATGGCGGACATCGCCAACAATACCGAGGCGCGCCTGGTCGCGGCCGTGTTCGCCGCCCAGGGTTTCATCGTGGTCGCGCCCAACTACACCGGCTACGGCGGCTCCGCGCTCGGCTATCACCCCTACCTCGACCGGGTGGCGCAGTCGGCCGACATGATCGATGCCCTGCGCGCGGCGCGCGGCAGTTTCAATGCGATCGGCGTGCGCGATTCCGGCAAGCTGCTGGTGAGCGGTTACTCGCAGGGCGGCTACGTGGCGCTGGCGACCCAGCGCGCCATGCAGGAGCAGGGCGGCGGCGAATTCACGCTGACGGCGGCGTCCGGCATGTCCGGCCCGTATGCGATCAGCCGTTTCGGCGACGAGCTGTTCGGCGGTGCGCCGCGCAACGGTGCCACCGTGATCGTGCCGATGATCATCAACGCCGGCCAGCACGCCAGCGGCGCGCTGTACCGCACGCCGGCCGACATCTACGAAACGCAATATGCCGGCACGATTACCGACCTGGTGCCGAGCACGCTCGGCAGCGGCGACCTGGTCAGCCAGGGCAAGCTGCCGGCCAGCGCGCTGTTCGCCGCCGACTCGTTGCCGCAGACCGCCGGCTACACCGGGTATTTCGGTGCGAACAACCTGATCCGCAGCGATTACCGCGCCGGCTACCTGGCCGACCTCGCCGCCCATCCGTGCGACACCGACAGCGCTACGCCGCTGGCCTGCGCGCCGCAGCACATGCTGCGCAAGTGGCTGGTACGGAACGACCTGCGCAGCTACACGCCGGCGGCGCCGACGCTGTTGTGCGGCGGCCACGGCGACCCGACCGTTCCCTACTTCAACACGACGAGTGCGAGCGCCTACTTCCAGGCCCACGGCAGCAAGGTCACCGAGCTCGACATCGACGACACGCCAAGCCTGAACGACCCCTTCCGCACGGCCAAGGCCGGCTTCGTTGCTGCCAAGGCGATCCTGCGGGCGGCATCCGGCAGCAATTCGGTCGATTCGAGCTACCACGCCGGGCTGGTGGCGCCGTTCTGCATGGCCGCCACCCGCGATTATTTCCAGGCGCAGCTCGCACGATGATGCAAAGCAAGATTCGATATCGCAAGCCCAGCAGCGTTGATATAATCGCCGGCGCTGCCGGAGTGATCGCTAACGGCCTGCGGATTGTTGTTGTATCTCATGTACGACCGGGAAACCATTTTTCTATACAACCGGTCTGAACACTGGCATAGTTATCGAAATACGAATAGCACGGGCGTTCGTTTTAGAGAAAAAATCAACTTAGGAGACAAAATGCGTAAGACCTCATTTGCGCTCGCGCTGCTGACCGCAGCCGTCCTCACCGCCTGTGGCGGCACCGATCCGCGCCCCGGCGACCAGACGCCGAAGACCAAGTTCAGCCAGCAGGTCGCGTTCGGCGACAGCTTGTCCGACGTCGGCTCTTATGCTGTCGGCGGCGTCGCGGCACAGGGCGGCGGGCAGTACACCATCAATGGCGACATCACCTCCGTCAATCCTGAACTGACCGGCAAGAACTTCACCGCCGTGCTCGCTGCCCAGCTCGGCTTGCCGGCGCCGTGCGCCGCACAGACTGGCCTGCAGGGCACCTCGTCGACCAATCCGGCGCTGAATTTCTCGGTGCCGATCGTGATGAACGCCAACTGCTTCAACTACGCCCAAGGCGGCGCCCGCGTGACCAATCCGATCGGCCCGGGCAACCGCGCGCTCTCGGCAGCCAACGCGCCTGTGGTGCTGGGCGCTACGACGGTGCCTGTCGTGACCCAGATCGCCAATCACCTGGCCAAGGCCGGCGGCAAGTTCAGCGGTACCGAACTGGTCGTCGTGACGGCCGGGGGCAACGACGTGCTGGAACAGCTGGGCGAGCTGTCGGCGGGTGCGACCGCCGCCGGCGGCGTTGCGCTGATCACCAGCCTGGTGACCCAGCTGGCACCGGGCATCCCTGCAGCCAACGGCGCGGACATCGTCAAGAACGCGGCCGGCCAAGCCGCCGCCGCGGCCGGCAGTACCCCGCAAACCATCATCGCAGCCGCGATCGGTGCCGCTGCACGGGCAGGTCACCCGACTGCCGTTGCCAACCAGGCCACGATCGGCGCCACCGCCGGCACCGCCGCCACCAACGCCGGCCTGCAATACTCGGCCGACCATAGCAAGGATGTGGTCACGGCCCTCGGTACCGCCGGCGCCGAACTGGCTGTGCTGGTCAAGACCCAGATCGTCGCCAAGGGCGCCAACTACGTGGTCGTGAACAACCTGCCGGACGTCTCGATCGCGCCGTCGGTGCTGGCACAGTCGGCCGACACCCAGAAGCTGGTCGCCACCATGGTCTCGACCTTCAATGCCCAGCTGAAAGCCGGCCTCGGCGACGACGCCAAGATCCTGTACGTCGACCTGGCCACCGTCAGCCACGACCAGGCCGTCAATCCAGCCCCGTACGGCCTGACCAACACCAAGGATACGGCTTGCGTCGTGAACGACGTCACCAAGAATCCGCTGAGCTCTTCGCTGGTCTGCACCAAGAACAACCTGATCAGCGGCGACGTCAGCCACTACATGTTCGCCGACGGCGTGCACCCGACCCCGTTCGAATACGCCCTGATCGCGCGCTACATCCTGCTGCAGATGAGCGGCAAGGGTTGGATCTGATTCACGACAGGCCCGTCCGGTGGGCGGGCCGTACATCATAAGAAACAGGAGATTCCATGAAAATTCGTACCAACGTCGTGAAACTGCTGGTTGCTGCGGGCGCCCTGGCCCTGGCCGGTAGCGCCGCGGCGCAATCGAAGGGGCAGTTCACCGTGTCGCTCGGTGCCAACCAGCTCAAGCCGAAAGTCGAAAGCGGCGCCATTTCCGCACCGGCACTGCCGAACTCGATCGGCGACGTCGGCAAGGATACCCAGCCGATCGCCGTCATCACTTACGGCCTGACCGATAACATCTCGGTCGAGACCGCCGTCGGCACCCCGTACAAGCACAAGATCTATGGCGCCGGCGCGATTGCAGCCGGTGGTGAACTGGGTTCGGTCAAGGCGCTGCCGGCTGTCGCCCTGCTGCAATACCGCTTCTTCGAGCCGAACGCACGCTTCCGTCCGTACGTCGGCCTGGGCGTCACCTACGCCATGTTCCAGAAGGAAACCGGTTCGTTCCGCATGACCGCGCTGACCAATCCGGGCGGCGGCGTACCCACCACCTTCAAGATCGACGACAAACTGACCGTGTCGGGCCAGATCGGCGCCCAGTTCAACGTCAACGAAAAGTGGTTCCTGAACGCGTCATATATCAAGACCAAGCTGCGCACCGACGTGCATTTCTCGACCAACCAGCAACAGCACATGAAGCTGGATCCGGACTCGTTCATCGTGTCGGTGGGCTACAAGTTCTGAGCTTGCTTTCCAGACTGTATAAAAACCCGCTTCGGCGGGTTTTTTTATGCTCGTCTCCATTAAACGAAGTGCATCTGCTAATTTCTGGCAAATTAAATGCTATGAGATAGAGAATAAATTGCTAGTAATGCGATAAATATCGTTTGATATCTGCCATACTGACAGCCAGTCCACTGCAGCAGCGGAGAGTCGAATGAAACGTATCGCGTTGTTCCTGGCCTTGCTTGTCGCCTTGCCTGCGGTGGAAATTGCCGTTGCAGCCCCCGCCGCAGTGTCGCCGCCGCTCCGCTCAACGGAACAGCAGGTTGATGCTTTATTTGCAAAGTGGAATCGGCCCGACACGCCGGGCGCCATGGTCGAGGTCATCCGCGACGGCAAGATCGTGCTGAGCAAGGCGTATGGCATGGCCGACCTCGAGCGTGGCGTGCCGATCACGGCGGCGACAGCCTTTACCGTCGGCTCGAATTCCAAGCAGTTCACTGCGTTTGCCATCTACCTGCTGGCCCAGGACGGCAAGCTCTCGCTCGACGACGATATCCGGAAATACGTTCCCGAAGTCCCGGATTTCGGCAAGACCATCACCATCCGCCACCTGCTGCACCACACCAGCGGATTGCGTGATTACTTCAACCTGATGGTGCTGACCGGCTGGCGTCTCGATGAGGTCATGACCCAGGACGATGGGCTGAGGCTGGTGGAACGGCAGCGCGCGCTCAACTTCGATCCTGGCCAGGAACACTTGTACAGCAACACGGGCTACATGCTGCTCGGGCTGATCGTGGACCGGGTCGCAGGCAAACCGCTGGCCGAATTTGCCCGGGAACGCATTTTCCAACCGCTCGGGATGAAGCACACCCGGTTCCTGCATGGCTACGGCACCATCGTGCCGTCACGAGCATTGCCCTATGTGGCGACCGCCGGCGGCGGCTATGAATACGTCGCGGTGGGCGATTCGGCGGACGGTGCAGGCGGGCTGGTGTCGACGGCCGGCGACCTGGCTTTGTGGGATCGCAATTTCTATGATGGCCGCGTCGGTGGCAAGGCGCTGATCGCGCAGATGCAAGTTACCGGCGTACTGAGCAGTGGCAAGCCGATCAATTACGCATCGGGCCTGCTGGTGGAGACTCACCGGGGGAGGCGTATGGTCGAGCACGGCGGCAGCATCAATGGTTTCCAGGCTCAGCTGTCCCGCTTCCCGGACCAGCATTTTTCGGTGGTGGTACTGGCGAATACGTCCGACCTCGACATCTACCAGACGGTGCGCAGGATTGCCGACCTCTACCTGGACCCGCAGCTGGCATCGCCGCCGCCTGCGCCGCCGCCGCCAAAAAAAGTGTTCAAGGAAGTCGACATCGATCCGGCGCGCCTGGATGCGCTGGTCGGCTTTTATGCGTTGTCGCCGCAATCCGGTATCGATTTCACCAAGGAGTCTGGCCGTCTGATGGCCAAGGCGACGGGGCTGGCCAAGCTGCCCGTGTTTGCCTATGGCGAACGCGATTTCTTCGCCAAGGCAGTCGACGCCCAGTTCACCTTCGACCCACCGGGACCGGATGGCATCGTCGGCGGCGGCGTCCTGCACCAGAACGGACAGGACATCCCCGCCCGGCGCATCCAGCGGCCGCGTCTGGCGGCGCAAGCGCTGGCGAAGTACGAAGGCGATTTCTACAGCGACGAGTTGCGTGTGCTGTATTCGGTCGTGCGCAAGGACGGCGGCCTGGTGCTGCGCTATCCGCGCGGGGAGATCATGCTTGATGTCAACGACAAGGGCGAATTCAACGCCGGCTTCCCGTTCGGCGATATCCGCTACCAATGCGGCGGCCAGGACAGCTGTGCCGGCTTCACCGTCAGCAGCGACAGGGCGCGCAATGTGCAATTTGCCCGGATCGTGCTGCCCAAGCCCGCGTCCAGTCTCGACCTGGCGCCTGGCCGCTAGCGCGTCAGAACGCCGCGATCCCCGTCTGCGCCCGCCCCAAAATCAGCGCGTGGATGTCGTGCGTGCCTTCATAGGTGTTCACCACTTCCAGGTTGACCATGTGACGGATGATGCCGAACTCGTCCGAGATGCCGTTCCCGCCCAGCATGTCGCGCGCCAGGCGTGCCACGTCCAGCGCCTTGCCGCAGGAGTTGCGCTTCATGATCGACGTGATTTCCACGGCTGCCGTGCCTTCGTCCTTCATGCGGCCCAGGCGCAGGCAGCCCTGCAGGCCGAGGGTGATTTCGGTCTGCATGTCGGCCAGCTTCTTCTGCACCAGCTGGTTGGCGGCGAGCGGCTTGCCGAACTGCTGGCGGTCGATGACGTACTGGCGCGCGGTGTGCCAGCAGGCTTCCGCGGCGCCGAGCGCGCCCCAGGCAATGCCGTAGCGGGCCGAGTTCAGGCAAGTGAACGGACCCTTGAGGCCGCGCACGTCCGGGAAGGCGTTTTCTTCCGGGCAGAACACCTCGTCCATGACGATTTCGCCGGTGATGGAAGCGCGCAGGCCGAACTTGCCGTGGATGGCCGGCGCCGACAGGCCTTTCCAGCCTTTCTCGAGCACGAAGCCGCGGATCGCGCCCTCGTCGTCCTTGGCCCAGACCACGAACACGTCGGCCACCGGGGAGTTGGTGATCCACATTTTCGAGCCGCTCAGCGAATAGCCGCCGTCGACCTTGCGCGCGCGCGTGACCATCGAACCCGGATCGGAACCGTGGTTCGGCTCGGTCAGGCCGAAGCAGCCGATCCATTCGCCGGTGGCCAGTTTCGGCAGGTATTTCTGCCTGGTCGCTTCGTTGCCGAATTCATAGATCGGCACCATCACCAGCGAGGATTGCACGCTCATCATCGAGCGGTAGCCGGAATCGACGCGCTCGACTTCGCGCGCGATCAGGCCGTAGCTGACGTAATCCAGGCCGGGGCCGCCGTACTGCTCGGGGATGGTCGGGCCGAGCAGGCCCAGTTCTCCCATCTCGCGGAAGATCGACGTGTCCATGGCTTCGTGACGGAAGGCTTCCAGGATGCGCGGCTGCAGCTTGTCCTGGCAGTAGGCCGCGGCGGCGTCGCGTACCATGCGCTCCTCGTCGTTCAGCTGCTGGTTCAGCAGCAGCGGGTCATCCCAGTGGAACTGGGCCTTGCGGGGCGAATCGGAACGGGTCATGACTATCCTGTCTCAGAAGATGCTTGAATGATCGGTGGGCGGTCTGCGCCGCCGCGGTGCCTGGTCATTATAGAAATCTGGACAGGAGGGTGCTTGTCAAACTGCGACAGGCATTTTCGTTTTTCAGCTGGGCAGGGGTTCAGGTACTGCCGAACTTTCCGCCATGGAAGATCAGCGCCGGCTGCGGCTGCACCGCACAATCCTCGACTTCGCCGACGAAGATTACGTGGTCGCCTTCCGGGTAGCGGCTGCGGTTATGGCATTCGAACCAGGCGCTGACGCCTTTTAATATCGGCTGGCCGGTGCGCGACAGTTCGAACTCGGCGCTGTCGAAGGGATCGGTGCCGCGCCGGGAAAACAGGCGCGCCAGCTCTTCCTGGCCGGCTGACAGCACGTTGATCACGTAGTGCGAGTTGCCGCTGAAGATGGGCAGGCTGTTGGCCCCGTTCGACAGGCTCCACAGCACCAGCGGCGGCTCCAGCGACACCGAATTGAAGGAACTGGCAGTCAGGCCGCGGTAGCTGCCGTCGGCCAGCCGCGTCGTAATCACGGTGACGCCGGTGGCGAACTGGGACAGGGCCTGGCGAAAATGCGCGGAATCGAAGCCGCGCTCGGTGGCGCGGGGAGATCTGGTGTTCATTTGCGCATTATGCCACCAATAACACTCTGACACGCTTCACTCGGGGTCGGCTTCATGGACGGCCGCCACGGGGTTATAGTTTCGATTACAGTGAAACCATGAAAAACCTTTTGTTGTCGAGGAGTTCGTATGAGCCAGCAGTCAGCCACTGAAGTGGCCATCCTGGGCGGCGGCTGTTTCTGGTGCATCGAGGCGGTGTACCTGGAAGCGCGCGGCGTGACGCGTGTCGAGTCCGGCTACATGGGCGGCGACGTCGCGCATCCCACGTATGAACAAGTGTGCGCCGGCACCACCGGTCATGCGGAAGTGGTCCGCCTGGAATTCGATCCGAAGGTGATCAGCTACCGCGACATCCTGGAAATCTTCTTCACGATCCATGACCCGACCACGCTGAACCGCCAGGGCAACGACGTCGGGACCCAGTACCGCTCGGTGATCTTCACGACGTCACCGGAGCAGGAAGCGACGGCGCGCCAGGTGATGGCCGAGATGGCCTCGGTGTGGGACGCACCGCTCGTGACCCAGCTGTTGCCGCAGCAGCAGTGGTACAAGGCCGAGGATTATCACCAGAATTATTTTGCCCAACACCCGCTGCAGGGCTATTGCGCATTCGTGGTGGCGCCGAAGGTGGCGAAGTTCCGGACGATGTTCACGGAGCGCTTGAAGTGACCCGTCGTCCCGCCTTCGCGGGGAGTCGTTTCGGGCAGTGCCCGGAACGACGTATTGGCGTTAACGCTTATTGATACATATACCGCCGCGACCACGGCATCTGCGCCGGATCCTGTCCCGCCTTGCCGCACACGATCTGGTACAAGCTGATCCAGTCGTGCGCAAACGCATACGCGCAGCCGGCCAGGTAAACGTGCCAGATGCGGAAGGTCTTGGGCTCCGCGATCTGGCGGATGCGTTCGGCGTTGCGCTCGAAATTCTCGGCCCAGAGCGCGCAGGTGCGGGCGTAGTGGCGGCGCAGGTTTTCCACGTCGCGCACTTCCAGGCCGCCTTCCTGCATGGTGCGGATCACGGTCGAGAGGTGGGCCAGTTCGCCGTGCGGGAACACGTATTTGTCGATGAAGTCGCCGCCGCCGTAGGGACTGGAGCGCTGTTCGATGTCGCTGGTCGTGATGCCGTGGTTCATCACCACGCCGCCCGGCGCCAGCAGCTTGTCGACGCGGCCGAAGTATTCCGCCAGGTGCTGCACGCCGACGTGCTCGAACATGCCGACGCTGGTGATGCGGTCGAACTCGCCACCGACGTCGCGGTAATCCTGCAGCCGGATCTCGATGCGGTCCTGCAGTCCCGCCTGCGCCACCCGTTCGCGCGCCAGTTCGAACTGTTTTTCCGACAGCGTGACGCCGACGCAGCGGGCGCCGAACTTCTGCGCCGCGCGGATCACCAGCGCGCCCCAGCCGCAGCCGATGTCGAGCAGGGTGTGGCCCGGCTGCACGCCGATCTTGGTGAGGATGTGGTCGATCTTCTTGACCTGGGCCGTGGCCAGGTCCTCGTCGCCGTTTTCGAAGTAGGCACAGGAATACACCATGGCCGGATCGAGGAACTGGCTGTAGAACTCGTTCGAGACGTCGTAGTGGTAGCGGATCGCTTCCGCATCCTTTTCGCGCGTGTGCGGCGACACCAGACGCAGTGCGGCGCTGGCCACGCGGTTGGGCGTGCGCGCCGGCTTGCCGGTCGATTCAGCCAGTGCGTTGCCGACCTGGATCATGTCGGCCGCATGCCCTTCGATCTCGAGCGCACCCTCGACGTAGGCTTCGCCCAGGCGGTCGAGCGAGGGCGAGAGCAGGTAGCGCAGCCCGCCCGGGCTGGGGACCCGGATCTTTACGCGCGGTTCGTCGGGCGACAGGTCGATATGATCCCCATTCCATAACTCCACGCGCAGGGGCAGATTGAACTTTTCACGGATGCCTCTGGTCCAAGATGACAATTTGATCTGGTCGAACACGCGTATTCTCCGGCTGTGCATTGCCGGCCGCGTGCAAGGGTTGGGCCGGCGCTACGGTTGCAATCGTTGCCGCGTCCAGCTGCCATCTTCCTGCCGCGTATACACGATGCGGTCGTGGAAGCGTGAACGCCGCCCCTGCCAGAACTCGATTCGTTCCGGCACCAATCGAAACCCGCCCCAGTTGGATGGCCGCGGCGGTGCTTCGCCGTACTGACGTGCCGTCTCCTCGTAGTTGTGCTCGAGTGCGGCGCGGCTGGCGATGGGCGCGCTTTGTTCCGACGCAATCGCCGACAACCGGCTCTTCAGTGGCCGGCTATTGAAATATTTGTCGCTTTCTTCGGCTGAGGTGCGCTCGACAGTTCCTTCGATCCTTACCTGCCGTTCAAGTTCACTCCAAAAGAATAACAGACATGCAAAAGGTTTGCCGGCCAGCTGCTTGCCTTTCTGGCTGTCGTAGTTCGTGTACCAGGTGAAGCCGCGCGCGTCGAACTGCTTGACCAGCACGATGCGCGAACTCGGCCGCCCGTCGGCACCGACGGTCGCCACGCTCATCGCGTTCGGCTCGTTCACTTCGGCCTTCAGCGCTTCCTCGAACCAGCGCGTGAACTGCAGGATGGGATCGGCATCCACGCCGTTCTCGTCGAGGCTGGCCTGGCCGTAATCCTTGCGCAGGTCGGCCACGCGCTCGCCGATGGCCTTGGCCGCCGGTTCGCAGGCCGAGGCGGTGGCCGCGTTGGCGCCGGCGCTATCGATGCCGCGGCGCTGGCGCATGGCCTGGCCCAGCTGGGCCATCTGTTCCGGGCTGAACAGGCGCACGGCCATCGGCGCCATCGTGCTTTCCTCGCGCTCCATGTGGCTCAGGTAGCGCTGGCTGAAGCGCTGCACGGTGCTGGCCGATAGCTGCGTGCCGCTGCCGTCGGCGATCGCGGTCAATTGCTCGTGCAGGTCCTGCCACATGGCGTCCATGTCCTTGTGGTCCTGCAGGATGGTCGGCGCCAGCGCCTGCAGCGTGGCGGCATCCTCGCCCTGCGCCACCGCGCGCAGCATCGGGATCAGGTCCTGTTCCTCGTCGTCGTGGTGCAGGTGGGCGGCCTTGTCGAAGTACTTCAGCACCGCCTGCGCCGCCTGGCGCGCCTGTTCGTCGGCGCCATGTTGCGGCAGATGCGTGAGCAGGTTTTCCAGGGTCGAAAGCTGCTTGCGGATGCGTCCGTGGCAATGCTTGAGGACGGCAACCGGCTGGTCGAAATCGGGAGCGGGGTCGGGATGGAGCTGGGTCATGGTGGCTGTTGCGGACACGAGAATATGTCGCGAAAATTTGATTGACTGAAAGTTATTTTAGAGCAAGGAGCGCGCTTGCGTCCGGTAAAATGGCGGGCTATGACACCCAATACCACTTCCTTCATCGAATCGACTTTCGAAGACGAGGTCGACTTTGGTCGCCGCTTCGGCGGCATTGCCCGTCTGTATGGCGAGCGTGCACTGGAACGCTTCCGTGCGGCGCACGTTTGCGTGGTCGGCGTCGGCGGCGTCGGCTCCTGGATCGTCGAGGCGCTGGCTCGCAGCGCGGTCGGCCGCCTGACCCTGATCGACCTCGACAACGTGGCCGAATCGAACATCAACCGCCAGATCCAGGCGCTGTCGACGACGATCGGCATGCCCAAGATCGAGGCCCTCAAGCAGCGCATCGCCCTGATCAATCCGTATTGCGAAGTCGAGCTGGTCGAGGACTTCATCGATCCGGACAACATTCCGCAGATGATCGGCAGTACGCGCGCAGATACGGCGCGTTTCGACTACGTGGTCGACGCCATCGACAGCGTCAAGGCCAAGGCCGCGCTGATCGCGTATTGCAGCGAACACGCGATTCCGCTGGTCGTGATTGGCGGCGCCGGCGGCCAGGTCGATCCGACCAAGATCGAGGTGCGCGACCTGGCCCGTACCGAGCAGGAACCGCTGCTGAAAAAAGTGCGCAAGGTTTTGCGTTCGCGCTACGGTTTCGCGAAGGGCGAAAAGAACAAGTATCACATCGACGCCGTGTTCTCGATGGAACCGCTGCGCTATCCGGAAGCAGGCGATGCCTGCGCGATCGATCCGAACAGCATCACCGGCCTGAACTGCGCCGGCTTCGGTTCGAGCATGGTCGTGACCGCGACCTTCGGCATGGTGGCGGCCGGCCACATGCTGCGCAAGATGGCAGAAGAGGCGAACGCGGCCGCGGCGCAGCCTGTGGCTGCGCCGGCGTCGGTCGAGACGATCGTCGAGACAGGCGATGCTGTGCAACTGGAAGAGGCCTTGTTATCATAGGATCAGTTTTTACTGATTCTTGAAAGAGGCACCATGATTCGTCGTATCGCTTTCCTGAGTCTGTTCCTGGCGGCCGCGGCCGCCAGCGCCCAGGACTCGACCCCATCCGCCGCCGGCCAGGCGGCTGCCGCCACCCCGGGCAGCACCCAGCAGACCACCGACACGCCGGCCGAGCAGGGCCCGCAAATCCAGAGCATCGACGTCAAGGTCGGTACCGGCAAGGAACTCGTGGTCGGCAACACCGCGGTGGTCAACTACACCGGCTGGTTCTACCGTCCGCTGGCTGCCAAGCAGCGCGGTCGCAAGTTCGACTCCTCGCTCAACCCGGGCCGCACCCCGCTGGAATTCCAGGTCGGCGCGCGCCAGGTCATCAAGGGCTGGGACCAGGGCGTGGTCGGCATGAAGGTCGGCGGCAAGCGCACCCTGATCATCCCG
>Ga0308160_10002066_pt1 | contig 25537 bp, 23 predicted proteins | sample PhyFR1_FD_201036 | JGI IMG/M metagenome (GOLD analysis project Ga0308160, IMG submission 201036) | Phyllosphere microbial communities from UC Gill Tract Community Farm, Albany, California, United States - DLSLF.R1 | ecosystem: Host-associated > Plants > Phyllosphere > Unclassified | place: USA... | reverse complement strand
GAAGGCACCCTCGGCGACCTTCGAGCGGGCGAACACCGTCGCGGGGTTGTAGTAGCTCGTCTCGCCCATCATGTAGGTGAGCCCGGTCTCGCGGACGGCCTCGATGATGGCCTGGATCTCCTCGACCGAGATCGCCATCGGCACGGCCGAGTAGACGTGCTTGCCCGCGCGGAGGGCCTTGACCACGAGCGGCCCGTGCGTCCAGCGCTGCGTGAAGATCGCGACGGCGTCGACGTCCGAGGCGAGCACGGCGTCGAAGTCCGGGAACGTGCCGTCGAGGTGCTGCGACTCGACGAGCTCGGATGCCCGGTCGTCGACGAGGTCGGTGACGAAGACGCGGTCGACGTCCGGGTGCAGCTTGAACAGCTTGGCGAACTGGGGGGCGAACTGGCCCGCGCCGACCATTCCGACAGAGATCATCAGTGACCTTTCCAGGTGGGGGATGCGTCGCCGGGCAGGTCGCTCCGATGCGATCGAGGGCCATCCTGACACCGATGTCTACACGTGACAACCCCTGATTCAAACCAAGAAAAAGCCTCTTGCCACCCGCTGTCCCCACGTGTAGATTCCCGGCTCACGGACTGCTGCACGTCAGTCCACCGCAGACGAAGGAGTCGCGATGGCCACCGAGAGCCCTGTGTCGTCACCCTTGACGACGGCCAGCACGAGACGGAGGAGTCGGGCGACCGACCTCGCCCGTGCCGGCACCACCTCCCCGCGACGCCGGCCCAGGAACGACCTCTGGCTGGCGCTGATCTTCATCGCCCCGGCATCGGTCGGCTTCGCCGTGTTCCTCGCGTGGCCCACCGTCCGGGGCATCTACCTCAGCTTCACGTCGTTCAACCTGCTCACGCCCCCGGTGTTCACCGGCCTGCAGAACTACGAGCGCCTGGTGCAGGACTCGATCTTCTGGCACTCGATGGCGGTGACGGTCGAGTACGTCCTGCTGAACATCGGGTTCCAGACGATCCTCGCGCTGTTCATCGCCGTGATGATGCACCGCCTCACCAAGTCGACCTTCGTCCGGGGCATCGTCCTCGCGCCGTACCTCGTGTCGAACGTCGTCGCGGCGCTCATCTGGCTGTGGATCCTCGACACGCAGCTCGGCATCGGCAACGAGATCCTGTCGGCGATCGGTGTGGGCCGCATCCCGTTCCTGCAGAGCGACTTCTGGGGCATCCCGACCATCGCGTTCATCAACGTCTGGCGGAACGTCGGTTACACGGCCCTCCTCATCTTCGCGGGCCTGCAGGCACTGCCCGAGCAGGTCTACGAAGCCGGCCGCATCGACGGCGCCAGCGAGTGGAAGATGTTCTGGCGCATCACCGTGCCGCTGCTCCGACCGATCCTCTCGCTCGTGCTCATCATCACGATCATCGGGTCGTTCCAGGTGTTCGACACCGTCGCCATCGCCACCCAGGGCGGGCCCGCGAACGCCACGAACGTCGTGCAGAACTACATCTACAACCTGGCGTTCGGCCGGTTCCAGTTCGGCTACGCGTCCGCCGTCTCGGTGGCCCTCCTCATCGTCCTCAGCATCATCACGATCATCCAGTACCGACTCTCGCGTTCCGGCGAGAGCGACCTGGACTGACGGCCACAGCACACGGAAGCGAGTCGAAGATGACCAGCACCCTGCCCCCGGTGGTCGAACCGCAGACCACCCGCGCGATCACCACCCGCGGCGGCCCCCGACCGCCTCGTCGGAAGCCCTCCGTCGGACGGGTCATCGCCTGGATCGCGATGATCGCCGTCATCGTCGTGACCCTGTTCCCGTTCTACTGGATCCTCCGCACCGCCCTGTCCTCGAACGGTGCGATCTCGGCCGACCCCACCTCGCTCCTCCCCACGGGCTTCAGCCTCGGTGGCTTCGAGCGCGTGTTCGGCCTGCAGTCCACGAAGGAGGCGCTCGCCCAGGGCGGGTCCGGCGCTGCCATCAACTTCTGGCAGTACCTGCTGAACTCGGTGCTCACCGCGACGATGATCACCGTCGGCCAGGTGTTCTTCTCGGCCGGGGCGGCCTACGCGTTCGCGCGGTTGCGGTGGCCCGGGCGCGACCGCGTCTTCGCGGTCTTCCTCGCCGGACTGATGGTGCCGACGATCTTCACGCTCCTGCCGAACTTCACGCTGATCAAGTCGCTCGGCCTGGTCGACACCCTGTTCGGGATCGCCCTGCCGTCGATGCTCATGACGCCGTTCGCGGTGTTCTTCCTCCGGCAGTTCTTCCTCGGGATCTCCCGCGAGGTCGAGGAGGCGGCCCTCATCGACGGCGCCGGCAAGGTCCGGGTCTTCTTCCGGCTCATCCTCCCGATGGCCTCCGCCCCGATCGCGACGCTCGCCGTCCTGACGTACATCACGGCGTGGAACGACTACTTCTGGCCGCTGATGGTCTCGTACACCGACAGCTCCCGCGTGCTCACGGTGGCGCTCGGGGTCTTCAAGTCGCAGTCGCCGCAGTCCGGCACCGACTGGGCCGGGCTCATGGCCGCGACGCTCGTGGCGGCGCTCCCGATGATCGTGCTCTTCGGCGTCTTCGCCAAGCGGATCGTCAACTCCATCGGCTTCTCCGGCATCAAGTAGGGATCCGCACATGACGAACTCCATCACCCGCCGCGCTCTCTTCGCCGGCGGAGCGTCCGCCCTGGCGCTCGGTGCGCTCGCCGCCTGCTCCACCACGGGCACCCCGAACCCGCGGAGCGGTGCGACCGGCACGGTGTCCTACTGGCTCTGGGACTCGAACCAGCTGCCGGCGTACCAGGCCGTCGCCAAGGCCTTCGAGCGCGAGAACCCCGGCATCACGATCAGGATCACCCAGCTCGGGTGGGCCGATTACTGGACGAAGCTCACCGCCGGGTTCATCGCCGGCACCGCGCCGGACGTGTTCACGGACCACCTGTCGAAGTTCCCGCAGTTCGCCGACCTCGACGTGCTGTACAAGCTCGACGAGCTCGAGGCGACATCGGGTATCCGTGACGACGACTACCAGTCCGGGCTCGCCCAGCTCTGGAAGGGGCGGGACGGCCACCGGTACGGCTCGCCGAAGGACTGGGACACGGTCGCGATGTTCTACGACCAGAAGGTCATCGCGAAGGCCGGGTACACCGCCGACGACCTGGCCGCTCTGTCCTGGAACCCCGATGACGGCGGCACCTTCGAGCGCGCCGTCGCGCACCTCACGATCGACGGCAAGGGGCGCCGCGGGGACGAGCCGGGTTTCGACAAGACGGACGTCGCCGTCTACGGGATGAGCGCCAACGGCAGCGGGGGCGACGGGTTCGGGCAGACCCAGTGGTCGCCGTTCACCGGGTCGATCGACTGGTTCTACACGAACAAGAACCCCTGGGGGAACCGGTTCCGCTACGACGACGCCGGGTTCCAGAAGACGATCTCGTGGTACTTCGGGCTCGCCGAGAAGGGCTACATGCCGAAGTACGGGGTCTTCTCCACGACGACCGGACCGGACGTCCAGCTCGGCTCGAAGAAGGTCGCGCTCTCGTTCAACGGCTCGTGGATGATCGGGACGTACGCGAACCTCCCGGGCATCGACGTCGGCATCGCGCCGACGCCGACCGGGCCGATCGGGCACCGCGCGTCGATGTTCAACGGTCTCGGCGACTCGATCACGAAGCAGGCGCGGAACCCGGAGGCAGCGGCGAAGTGGGTCGCGTTCCTCGGCAGCGCTGCCGCCCAGGAGATCGTCGGCCGGGCGGGCATCGTCTTCCCGGCACGCCGATCGGGGACCGACGCAGCGGTGGCGGCGTACGCGAAGCGGGGCCTCGACGTGACGGCCTTCACCGAGCAGGTCGAGGACGGCACGACGTTCCTGTTCCCCGTGACCCGGAACCCGGCCGACGTGCAGGCCCTCGTGCAACCGGCGTTCGACGACATCTACGCGAACGGCAAGCCGATCAGCACGCTGACGGGCGTGAACGAGCAGGTCAACAACCTCCTCGCCCTCACCTGAGCCGCCGTCGGTCGACCGACTGGAGGCGCGGGTCGGGCCCGCACCGCGCCTCCGGTCCGCACGTAGGGGACTGGAGGCGCGGGTCGGGCCCGCACCGCGCCTCCGGTCCGCACGTGGGGACGCCGACGCGCGGGTCCGGGCCGCACCGCGCCTCCAGTCCGCCCGTTGGGACGCGCACGCCGACGCGCGGACTGCGCACCCTGACGACGACTGCGCGTGGTGGAACGCGCGCAGTGGTCGTCAGCGCGCGCACTCACGCCCGCGCCCGACCGCGCCCGCCCGCCCGCCCGCGCCCGCCCGCCCGCCCGCGCCCGCCCGCGCCCGCGCGCCCTACCGCTCCGGCGCGCGCTGGAACCCGATCTCGAGCAGCAGGTTCGCGTGCGACCGCTGGTCGCCGGTCGCGATGACCAACCCGGTCTCGGGCGCCCGGACCGCGTCGTAGAACGCGAACCGGTCGAGCGCACCGAGCGGCACGTCCGGCCCGAGGATGCGCCGGTAGCCCTCGTGCGCCGCGACGACGGTGTCCGCCGGAGCCTCCATGACCGTCGCCGCCTCGACCGGGACCGCGTCGAGCAGGGTCGTCAGGACCTCGTCGACGTCGAGCAGTCCGGGGCGGAAGTTGAGGTGCACGAGCGCGGCGCCGGGACGCATCGCCGTCGCGAACGGGTAGTTCCCGTCGGCGACCAGCACCTTGGAGCCGTGCCCGAGCGACGCGAGCGCGCTCAGCGTCGGCTGGTGGGTGAGGGTGTAGCGCAGCATCATGCCTCCGTGGGGGTGACGAGTCGGGCGACCGATCCACCGGCGACCAGACGGGGTGCGACGACGACGTCGACGGGGGCCGGGTCGGCCTCGGGGTCCGTCAGGCGCGCGTGGATGAGGTCGGCGGCCCGGACGGCGAGCTCGTGCGTGGGCTGCACGATGACGGTGAGCTTCGGGACGGTGGCCTGGGCGAGTTCGAGGCCGTCGAACCCGAGCACGGAGAGCTCCCGGCCGAGGGTCAGCCCGGACTCGTTCAGCGCGATGATGGCTCCGAGGGTGAGTTCGTAGTTCGCGCAGAAGATCGCGGTCGGGCGGTCCTGCTGCACGAGGAGCCGCTGCATCGCCGCCTGCCCGTGCTGCACCGTGAGGGGCCCCTCGACGACCGAGTCCGGTCCGAGGACACCGCCCTCCCGTTCGACCACCGCACGGAAGCCCGCGGTGCGCTCCCGCATGGTGGAGACCGCGGGGTCGCCCGCGACGACCCCGACCCGGCGGTGTCCGTGGTCGAGCAAGTGGCGGGCGGCGAGGGCGCCGGCGCCCCGGTTGTCGAGGAAGACGCCGTCGGTGGCGAGGGCGTCCGCACGCCAGTCGATCTGCACGACCGGCACGCGCTCGGCCGCACGCGCCAGGGCCTCGACGTCGTGGTCCGACGGCACCGCGATGATGCCGTCCACCATCCGGCTGAGGAGCAGGTCGACCGCGCCCGCGGCGGCGTCCGGGCTCGACGAGACGATGACGCTCGTTCCGCGCGCCCGGAGTGCGCTCTCGACCCCGGCGATCACGGTGAGGTGGAAGTCGTTGTCGAGCGCCGGCAGCAGGACGCCGATCGTGCCGGACCGCCGGGAGCGCAGGCTCCGGGCGAACCCGTTGGGACGGAACCCGAGCGTCGCCGCGGCCCGTTCGATCGCCTGTGCGTTCTCGTCGCGGACGGTGCCGCCGTTGTAGAACTTCGAGATCGTCGCGAGCGAGAGCCCCGTCGCCCGCTGCAGGTCCTTGTAGGTCGCTGTCACCCGATGCCCCCGGGGATCGTGCCGTCCTCGTCCCACAGGTCGTGCCAGCTGTCGGCGCCCGACCACAGGAACACCTGCCCCTTGATGAGCCGGACGTCGCGGTCGACGTCCTGCATCGCTCGGAGTTCCTCGTCGGTGAGCGGGTCCGTCAGCGCGCCGTCGAGGTTGGCGCGGTACTGCTCGGGCTTCACCGAGAACGGGATCGGGACCTGCCCGCGTGCGACCGCCCACTTGAGGCAGACCACGGCGGGGTGCACGCCGTGCGCCTCGGCGATCCGCCGGACGACGGGGTGGTCGACGTCCACGGGGTCGTCGTCCTCGCGGTCGCGCTCCGGGCGGGACGGTGACCCGAGCGGCGAGTAGCCCACGGGCTGGATGTCGTTCGCGCGGCAGAAGTCGAACAGCTCCGGTTGCTGGAACGTCGGGTGCAGCTCCATCTCGTTGAGCGCGGGGAGGACCCGGGCGTCGCGGAGCAGCAGCCGCAGCTTCGGGACCGTCGTGTTCGACGTGCCGAGGTGCCGGACCAGTCCAGCGTCGACGAGCCCCTCGAGCGACCGCCAGAGCGCGAGGTAAGCGGCGTGGTCGTAGGGGCGGGCCGACCGGTCGCGGTCCTCGACCGAGGCGTGCGGCGCGTGGTGGTTCGGGAACGGCCAGTGCACGAACACCGCGTCGAGGTGGTCGAGCCGCAGGTCCCGGAGCGATCGCTCGACCGACGCGACCGCATCGGCCGGGTCGTGCGCGTCGTTCCAGACCTTCGACATCACGAAGAGGTCCTCGCGCGGGACACCGCTCGCCGCGATCGCCACGCCGACCTCGGGCTCGTTGCCGTAGACCGAGGCGCAGTCGACCAACCGGTAGCCGGCGTCGAGGCCGCCGCGGACCGCCGCCGCCACCTCGTCCGGGCCGTACCGGTCGGAGCCGAACGTGCCGAGCCCGATCGTCGGGATGCGTGCGCCGGTCCGCAGGGGTCGACTCGTCGGGACGTCCACGGTGGCCTGCTTCCTGCGCGTCGTCGCGCATCGCTCAACGTTTCACCCATGCGGGTGCAATGCACGCTACCGTAGAACCGTCTCCAGGACGAAACGTTTCGCTCGACTCGAGGAGGAGTCATGCCCGAACCCCACGACCTGCCACGGATCGACCCGGCAGCCCTGCCAGCGCCGGTCGACGTCAGCGACAACTCGGTGGCGCTCGCTGCCGTCGCCGCGGTCGTCGCCGCCGGCCCGTACGAGGCGACCTGGGAGTCACTCCGCGGGTACACGCCGCCGCGCTGGTACGAGGACGCCAAGTTCGGGGTCTTCCTGCACTGGGGCGTCTACTCGGTGCCGGCCTTCCGGAACGAGTGGTACTCGCGGGACATGTACCGCGCGGGCACCCCCGAGTTCGAGCACCACGTGGCCACCTACGGACCGCAGTCGGAGTTCGGCTACAAGGACTTCATCCCGTCGTTCACGATGGAGCACTTCGACCCGCAGGACTGGGCGACCCTGTTCCGTCGCGCGGGGGCGCAGTTCGTGGTCCCCGTCGCCGAGCACCACGACGGCTTCGCGATGTACGACACCGACCGCTCCCGGTGGAGCGCGGCGCGGATGGGGCCCGAGCGCGACGTGTTCGGCGACCTGCTCCAGGCGGTCGACGACGCGTTCATGGTCCGTGGCGCTTCCTCGCACCGGGCCGAGCACTGGTTCTTCATGAACGGGGGCGCCCGGTTCGACTCGGACGTGCTCGACCCGCGGTTCATCGACTTCTACGGCCCGGCCCAGCGCGAGGAGACCGCGCCGAACGAGCGACACCTCGAGGACTGGCTGCTCCGGACCGTCGAGGTCATCGACAAGTACCGGCCGCAGGTGCTCTGGTTCGACTGGTGGATCGAGCAGCCGGCGTTCGAGCCGTGGCTGCGCACCCTCGCCGCGTACTACTACAACCGTGCCGCCGAGTGGGGGCGCGAGGTCGTCATCAACTACAAGTGGCAGGCGTTCGCGGACGGCTCCGCCGTCTACGACATCGAGCGCGGTGCGATGGGGGACATCCCGCCGGTCGTCTGGCAGAACGACACCTCGGTGTCCAAGTCCGCCTGGTGCTGGATCGAGGGGCACGACTACAAGTCCGCGCGCGACCTCGTCGCCGAGCTCGTCGACGTCGTCGCGAAGAACGGCGTCCTCCTGCTCAACGTCGGCCCGAAGCCGGACGGCACGATCGCCGAGCCCGAGCAGCGGCTGCTGGAGGGCATCGGCCGGTGGTTGACCGCCAACGGCGAGGCGATCTACGGCACCCGTCCCTGGCGCGTCTTCGGCGAGGGTCCGACGCACGTCCAGGCTGGGTCGTTCGTCGACGGCGCCGCTCCGGCCCACACGTCCGAGGACGTCCGGTTCACCACCCGCCACGACGTCACCGGCGAGTACGTCTACGCGGTCCTGCTCGCCGACCCGGCGGACGGTGTCGCGCGCATCCGCTCGTTCGGCAGCGGGACGAACCTGCTCGGACGGCCGATCCGCAGCGTCGAGGTGCTCGGCGCCGACGGCGAGGTGCAGTGGACGCAGACCGCCACGGCGCTCGAGGTCGTGGTGCCGACCGGCACCGATCCCGATTCCGGCCCGGTCGTGAAGGTCTGGCTGCGTCCCGAGGAGCGGCAGGAACGAACCGACTCGCTGCACGGGTGAGCGAGCGGTCCGACGGTGACCCCCCTCGGACTGGAGGCGCGGGGCGGCCCCCCACCCCGCCTCCAGTCCGTGACACTGGAAGGGTGGAACGACGTGCACTGATCCTGGAGGCCGCCGCCCGTGAGTTCGAGCGTGTCGGCTTCGCCGCCACGACGATCGCGGCCGTCGCCCGCGAGGCGGGCGTCTCGCAGGGCGCCCTGCACTTCCACTTCCCCACCAAGCTGTCCCTCGCGCTCGGGGTCATCGACGAGCAGAACGTGCGGACGTTCGACGTCGTGAGCCACCACGATGCGTCGCCCGCCGAGGCGCTCGTCCGAGCCTCCCGCGGCATCGCCGGCATGCTGCTGACCGACCCCGTCGTGAGCGCCGGCATCCGGCTCTCGCTCGAACGCGGCGAGTTCGGTGCCGCGACCGCCGCCTTCTACGACCAGTGGATCGGTGGGATCAGCGACCTGTTCCGCCTCGCGATCGCGAGCGGTGAACTCCGGACGGACCTCACTCCCGAGCAGCTCGGCGCGACCGTCGTCCCGATGTTCACCGGGGTCCAGCTCGTCTCGGCGGTGCGGACCGGCCGGCAGGACCTCTTCCCCGCGGTCGCGACGATGTGGCGGATGGTGCTCACCGCCGTCGCGGAACCTCGGCACCGGCCCCGCTTGCTGGGGGTCGTGGCGGACGCGTTCGGCACGGCAGACTGACGCCGTGGACACCAGCGAGCACGGCACCCCTCCGTACGGCGACCCCGCGCTCGCGACGCCCGGGGTCGAGCGGGTGGGGTGGTCCGCGAGCGTCGTCGCGCTGCACGTCGTCGCGACCGTGCTGCTCGCGGTCGGGTTCGTCGCCGTCGCGGTGACGCTCTGGGCCCTGTTCGTCACGGTCGACGACGGCGGCGGCGCGAACATCGGCGCCGGGATCCTCGGGGTGTTCGGCCTGGGCGTCGGTGCGCTCGGGCTGGTCGTGCTCGCCGCTGCGGGCAGTGCGGCCGCGGTCACCCGTGTCCGACGCCGACGAGCGCACTGACGCGGGACGGCACGGGGGCCGGGCTGCTGCGGGTCAGCGGTCGTGGAGCTCGCGGTCGCGGAACCACTTCAGCAGCCAGGCCGCGCTCGTGCGGTCGAAGGACCGCGGGAAGTCGACGCCGTCGGTGAGGAACGGGCTGAAGCCCTCCTCGGCGGCGATGTCGGAGTCGTCGAGCGACCGGTAGGCCATCGACCAGCCGTCGAACCGACGGCGTTCGATGTCCTCGCGCACGAGCGACTTCACCTCGCCGTGGCGGGGGTCGCGCGCGATCGCGGCGAACCGGTCGTCCACGCTCCACGCCGGGCCCTCGAGCAGCTGCATGAAGCGGCCGTCCTTCGCCAACAGGATGCCGGAGACCCCCAGCGCCTCGTTCCGGAGCCGCGACCCACGCAGGAGTTCGGTCAGGGCGGCGTCGTCGAAGGGGGTGGCCGCCCGGCTCATGTAGACGATGGAGACGAGCACGGCTCCATCTTGGCGCGGGCCGCCGACGACACGAAATGGTGTCCGCTAGACGTAGTCCCGTCAGTCCGCGGACGGGGCCGGTGCGCCGACCGGGGGCTCCCGCACGTCGAGCGTGGTGCGGTTCCGGGTCGCCGGGGCGGCGAGCAGCGCCACGACGAGGAGTCCGGCGGGGACGAGCATCGCCGCCTGCAGGCCGAGGTGCTCGCCGAGGAACCCGAGTGCCGGAGGACCCGCCAGGAACGCGATGTAGCCCGCGGTCGCGACGACGGACACCCGTCGGTCGCCATCGGTCGGGTGGTCGCCGGCGGCCGAGATCGCGAGCGGGAAGCCGAGGGCGATGCCGAGGCCCCACACCCCGGCGGCGGCCGCGGTCAGCACCGGGCTCGGCGACACCACCACGAGCAGCACGCCGACGGTGCCGACCGCCGCGCACACCCGGACGACCGGGGCGCGACCGAACCGGGCGACGAGGGGCGTGCCGGCCGTCCGCCCGACGAACATCGCGAGGGCGAAGCCGGTGAAGACGAGGGACCCGACGGCCTCGGGGGCGCCGTGGTCGGTCGTCATGAGCAGCGGGAGCCAGTCGCTCGCTGCACCCTCGGCGAACGCCATCGCCAGGGTGATCACGGCGATGAGCAGCACCTGCACCGTGACCACGGACCGCCGGAGCCGCGGAGCCGGTGCGGCCGCGGACGACGCCTCGGGCGCAGCGCGGGGGACCGGACGGAGGTTCAGGGCGGCGAACGCGGCGAGTGCGGCCATGACGACGGTGGCGCCGAGCAGGTGCGCGAGGACCGGCGTCCGGGCAGCGGTCACCGCGATGCCCGCCACCCCGCCGAGGACCGTGCCGAGACTGAAGCAGGCGTGGAGCAGCGGGACGACCGGCCGACCGATCCGCCGTTCGACCGCGGCCGCCTCGACGTTCAGGCCGATCTCGGCGACGCCGGACCCGAAGCCGATGAGGAACAGCCCGCCCCACACCCCGGCGGCGAGCTGCGCGGGGGCGGACAGGGCGACGAGGAGCATGCCGACGACGGGCAGGACCCCGCCGAGGACGATGAGCGGCCGGGTCCCGAGGCGCCGGACGACCACACCGGCGCCGAGGATCCCGATCATCGAGCCGATCGAGAGCCCGAGGATGACGATGCCCATCGCCTCGATCGAGGCCCCGAGCGCGTCGCGGATCGCGGGCGTGCGCGTGATCCACGAGGCGATCCCGAACCCGGTCATCGTCGACGTGGCGAAGAGTGCCGCGCGGTGGCGCTCGATCATGGGTCCATCAGAACGTCCCACCGTGGTCGAGTCAAGGGAACGGCGCAGACCGCCGGTGCGAGGTCAGCGCAGCATGCCGAGCGAGCGCGCCGTGGACACCGCAGCCGTCCGCGAGGCGACCCCGAGCTTCGAGAACACGTGCACGAGGTGCGACTTGACCGTCGCCTCGCTGATGTGGAGCCGCGCCGCGACCTCGCCGTTCGCAGCGCCGGCGGCGACGAGCTCGAGGACCTCGATCTCCCGCGCCGAGAGCGACACCTGCGGGGTCCGCATCCGGGCCATCAGCCGGCCGGCGATCGCGGGCGCGAGCGCGCTCTGGCCGGACGCCGCCGCCCGGACGGCCGCGATCAGGTCGTGCGGCGGCGCGTCCTTGAGGAGGTACCCGCTCGCGCCGGCCTCCACCGCGCCGAGGATGTCTCCGTCGGAGTCGTAGTTCGTGAGCACGAGGACGTACGGCGCGGCGTCGAGCGCACGGATCTGCCGGGTGGCTTCGGCACCGGAGGTGTCCTGGCCGAACTGCAGGTCCATCAGGACGAGTTCCGGCGAGAGGTCGGCGGCGAGCTCGACCGCGGTCCCCGGCGTCGCCGCCTCGCCGACGACCTCGAGGTCGTCCTCCGCGTCGAGCAGCGCGCGCAGGCCGGCCCGTACGACCGGGTGGTCGTCGGCGATCAGGATCCGGATCACGGCACCTCCAGGACGGCGACGAGGGTGGTGCCGCGTCCGGGCGCCGAGTCGATCTCCAGCCGTCCGCCGAACTGGCCGACGCGGTCCCGGGCCGCGCGCAGGCCGAACGAGTCGGACGCGACCGCCCGCGACAGGGCGGTGACCGGGTCGAAACCGACGCCGTCGTCCGAGACCGTCAGCCGCGCCTCCCGGCCGTCGACCGCGAGCGACAGCGCGACGTGCGTGGCGTGCGCGTGCTGCACCACGTTCGCGACCGCGCCCTGGGCGATGCGCAGCAGCGCCGTCTGGACGTCCATCGGCAGCACCACGTCGGGCACGTCGACGGTCACGGTCAGGCCGTCGCCGGACCACTGCTGCTCGGCGAGCCGCCCGAGCGCCGCCGGGAGCCCCTGGTCGAGCGACGGCGGCGTGAGCTCACGGATGAACCGCCGGGTGTCGGCGAGTCCGTCCGCCGCGGTGTCACGTGCGAGCCGGATGTGCTCCAGCCCGGGGCGCTCGCCGTCCGCGCGTTCCGCGGCGTGCAGGAGCATCTGGATGCTCGACAGGCCCTGCGCGACGGTGTCGTGGATCTCGCGGGCGAGGCGAGCCCGTTCGGCGAGGACGCCCTGTTCACGCTCGGTGGTGGCCAGGCGGTCACGGGTCGCGATGAGTTCAGCGACGAGCGCCTCGCGCTCCGTGGCCTCGCGCGCGAGGGCGCGGTACCCGAGCCCGATGAGCAGCGCCACACCAGCGCCGACGAGCGGGCCGACGACCCCGCCGACCGTGAACCCGCCGTGCAGACCGAGCGCGACGACCGCGACGAGGGTGGCGACCACAACGGCGACCGGACCGACCACGCGGGGGAGGACGTGCAGGTACAGGAAGAACAGCGGGAAGACGAGGTACGCGGCCTCGGGCACGAGCACCAGCAGGGCGATCCAGACGATGCTCAGCGCGACGAGCCAGACCCCGCCGGCGATCGCACGACGGCGCTCGGCGGTGCGGGCGGCGACGGCTCCGAGCAGGTAGACGCCGGCGAAGACGACGCTCAGCCCGAGGGGCACCCAGGGCCGCGGGCCGTCGCTGACCAGCACACGGATGACGACGAGGGCCAGGAGCGCGGCGGACAGCACGTGCAGACCGGTCCGGAGACCGACGAAGACCGGGGTGAGCGTGCTGTGCGCCATGACGGTCCCAGCGTACGGAGCCGGGTGCGGGACCGGATCAACCGAAAGTTCGATCGGGGGACCAGTCCGGTCGACGATGTCCGCTGGGACCGGCGCGGCGAGGCTGGAGGCGTGGTCGCGGAGGGTCCGTGACCGACGTGGTCGCGGAGGGTCCGTGACTCGGGAAGGGACCATCGTGTTCGTCGCCTGGCGCGACCTCCGGTTCGCTCGCGGACGCTTCGTGCTCATCGGCTCCGTCGTCGCGCTCATCACCCTGCTCGTGGGGTTCCTCGCGGGCCTCACCGGCGGACTCGCCGCCCAGAACGTCTCGGCCGTGCTCGACCTGCCGGGTGACCGACTGGTCCTGCAGCAGCCGTCCGACGGGCAGCCGTCCTTCGGCGAGTCGACCATCGGCCAGGAGGCGCGGGTCGGCTGGCAGACAGCGGCCGGCGTCGACGAGGTGGTCCCGGTCGGGATCGTCCAGGGGCGGGCGACGTCGGGTCACGACGACGGGTCGGCGGTCGGGGTCGCCCTGTTCGGGCTGGCGTCCGCCGGCGGCCACGGCGGCCGCGGCGGCTCGGCCGACGCGCGTGGCTCGGTCGCCTCGCTCGCGCCGACGCGGGACGACGAGGTCGGCCTTTCCGCCGGCGCGGCCGCCGACCTCGGGGTCGACGTCGGCGACCCCGTGACGATCACGGGCACCACCTACCGGGTCGCCTCCGTCGGCGGCGACGCCTGGTACAGCCACACGCCGGTCCTCGCCATGACCCCGGACGCCTGGTCCGCGGCCGATCGGCGGCTCGGCGGCGACGGCGACCCCACCGTCCTCGCGGTGAGCGGGTCGCCCGACTGGGACGCCGTCGCCACCGCGACCCACACGTCGGCCTCGTCGCACCTCGGCTCGCTCACCGCCCTCGAGACGTTCCGGTCGGAGGTCGGTTCGCTCGCCCTGATGATCGCGATGCTGTTCGGCGTCTCCGCCCTCGTCGTCGGCGCCTTCTTCACGGTGTGGACCATGCAGCGCGCGGGCGACGTCGCCGTCCTGAAGGCACTCGGTGCGAGCACCCGGTCGCTCGTCCGGGACGCCCTCGGCCAGGCGCTCGTCGTGCTCGTCGTCGGCATCGGCGTCGGGACCGCCGCGGTCGTGGGTCTCGGGGCGCTCGCCGGCGGTGCGCTGCCGTTCCTGCTCAGCCCGCTCACCACGCTGGTCCCGGCGATCGCGATGGCGGCCCTCGGGCTCGCCGGAGCCGCGGTCGCCCTCCGCACCGTCACCGCCGCCGACCCCCTCACCGCACTCGGGAGCAACCGATGATCACCCTCGACGACGTCACCCTCACCTTCCCCGACGGCGACCGCCGCGTCACCGCGGTCGACCACGTCTCGCTGACGGCACGCACCGGCGAGGTCACCGGGATCACCGGCCCCTCCGGCTCCGGCAAGTCCTCGATCCTGGCCGTCGCGGCGACGCTCATCCAGCCGGACTCCGGCCGCGTGGTCATCACCGGTGCGCGGGGCGACGCGGTCGACGCGGTCGACGCCGCCGCGCTGTCGCGGGACGAGGCCACCGCGCTCCGACGGGAACGCGTCGGCATCGTGTTCCAGCAGTCGAACCTGTTGCCGTCGCTGACCGCCCGCGAGCAGCTCCTCGTCATGGCGCACCTCGGCGGTCCGCGGGCCGGGCGGCGCAGTGCGGCGGTCCGCGATCGGGCCGACGACCTGATCGACGCGGTCGGGCTGTCCGGGCACGCCAACAAGCGACCGGCCCAGCTGTCCGGTGGGCAACGGCAGCGGATCGCGATCGCCCGCGCACTCGTGCACGAGCCGGAGGTCCTGCTCGTCGACGAACCCACGAGCGCACTCGACCAGGAGCGCGGCGCGGCGATCATGTCGCTCATCGCGCAGCTGACCCACGAGCGCGGCACCGCGACGATGCTCGTGACGCACGACCTCGTGCACCGGGGCGCGCTCGACTCGCTCGTGACCGTCGTGGACGGACGGGTGGTGTCCGACACCGCGACGGGCGACGGGCGCATCGCGGCCTAGGATCGGGCACATGGCGACCGTCCTCCTCGTCCGGCACGGACGCACCACCGCGAACGCGACCGGCGTCCTCGCCGGACGGACGGCAGGGGTGGCGCTCGACGCCGTCGGCCGCGAACAGGCCGCACGGACGGCCGGACGACTCGCCGCTGTCCCGCTCGCCGCGGTCGTGTCCAGCCCGCTCGAACGGTGTCGGCAGACCGCCCGCGCGCTGCTCGGACGCCAGGCCGGTGAGCCGGAGACCCGCATCGAGCGGGCGATCACGGAGTGCGACTACGGCGACTGGCAGGGCCGGAAGCTCGCAGACCTCGCGAAGGAGCCGCTCTGGCGGACGGTCCAGGCGAACCCGAGCGCCGTCGTGTTCCCCGGCGGGGAGTCCATGCAGGGGATGCAGTCGCGCGCCGTCGCCGCCGTCCGCCGGATCGACGCCGAGGTCGAGGCCGCCCACGGTCCGGGCGCCGTCTGGGTCGCGGTGAGCCACGGCGACGTGATCAAGTCCGTGCTCGCCGACGCGCTCGGCATGCACCTCGACCTGTTCCAGCGCATCGCGGTCGGACCGGCGTCGGTGTCCATCGTGCGCTACGGCGAGCACCGTCCCGAGGTCGTCGCGTCGAACACCGAGTCGGGCGACCTGACGTGGCTCGCGGCCGCACCGGCGCCGAGCGCGGACGCCGCGGTCGGGGGCGGCGCCGGCCACGACGACCCCGCCACCGGGCCGGCTCCTGCCGGAGCCTGAACGACTGTCGCCCGGCGCTCCTACAATGCGGGGTATGCCCACCATCGTGCACGGCTTCGACTGGCCGGACCGTCTCGTCGTCGGGACCGTCGGCCGTCCGGGCGAGCGGTCCTTCTACATCCAGGCGCGTGACGGCCGCCGTGTCACGAGCGTCGCGCTCGAGAAGGAGCAGTCGGCCGTCCTCGCGGACAAGATCGACGAGCTCCTGGACGAGGTCGCGACCGTCGAGGACAACCGGTTCAGCGTGCCGCCGTCCGCGCCCGCGGAACTCCGGGACGGTGAACCGCTCGACCAGCCGGTCGAGGCCGAGTTCCGTGCCGGCGCCCTGAGCCTCGGGTTCGACCCCGCCACCGCCCAGGTGGTGATCGAGGCGTACCCCATCGACGACGAGCTCGAGATCGTCGCCGAGACGACCGAGGACGGCGAGGAGATCGAGGCCGTGGTCGAGATCCCCGAGCCCGCCGAGCTGTTCCAGGTGAAGATCCCGGTCGGCACCGCCCGCGCGTTCGTCGAGCGCACGCGGGAGATCGTGGCCGCCGGCCGTCCGCCAGGGGCCGCATGAGCGACGGGTCGCTGTCCATCCGGGCACGCATCCGGGAAGCCTCGAACGCCACCTTCCTCGCCGACCTCGACGGCGAGGCGGTCGTCTACAAGCCGATCGAGGGGGAGCGACCGCTCTGGGACTTCCCGGACGGCACCCTCGCCGATCGAGAGGTCGCGGCGTACCTCGTGTCCGAGGCGTTCGGCTGGGACGTCGTCCCCCCGACGTGGATGGGCGAGGGGCCGTTCGGCCGCGGCATGGTCCAGCGGTGGCAGGACGTCGATCCCGAGCAGGACGCGGTCGACCTCGTCCCCACCGAGGACGCCGAGGCCGAGCTGTCCGGCGACGGCGCACCCCGCTGGCGGCCGGTGCTCGAGGCGATCGACGAAGCGGACCGTCCGGTGACCCTCGTGCACGAGGACACGACCGCACTGCGGCGGATGGCGGTGTTCGACGTCGTGGTGAACAACGCCGACCGCAAGGGCGGGCACGTCCTCGCGATGCCGGACGGTCACCGCTTCGGTGTCGACCACGGGCTGACCTTCCACGTCGAGCACAAGCTGCGCTCAGTGCTGTGGGGGTGGATCGGCGACCCGCTCGACGCGGACGAGCTCGAGGGCATCGACCGGGTGACCGACGCGCTGCACGGCGATCTCGGTGCCGCACTCGACGAGCACCTCACGGTGGCGGAGGTCGACACCCTGCGCGCCCGGTGCGCGGCGCTGCGGGCGGTCGGGCTGTTCCCGCCGCCACCGGGACACGGTCCCGCCGTGCCCTGGCCGCTCTTCTAGCGAAGCGCTCGGCCGCCGGCGCGGAGATCGGGTCGGCGGGTTCCGTCGGGTGCGGAACCCACCGACCCGTACCGCGTCCCGCCTGCCGGGGCGCGGTGACCCGTGGCGGTCGGACGAAGCGCGCCGTTGCCCTCCGGGACCCCACGGGGGTCGACCGGCCGAGGACGGATCAGGTGCCATCGGTCGGTCATCACCACCTCACCGACGCTGTCGGTGTACCGACAGCATCGGTTCACCGACGTGGTCGGTTCACCGACGAGGTCGGTCAGGTGGAGCGGTGATCGCGGCCGGGGTCTGGGGCAGCTGTGGCGTCAGCATACGACCGAGATCGCCGGAGGAACAGACCCTGCCGTCAGATTGTCCAGTCGTCCCGGAAGAGCGCTCCACCGCGGCGCGATCCCAGGTAGGACCCGACCACCGCGACGCCGAGGTCGTCGTTCTCGGGCGCGACGACCTTGCCGTCCACCCGCTTCGCCATCGCGTCGATGAAGCGCGCCAGCCCCGGGTCGTCGCCGAGCCGGAAGAAGGTCGTCTGCGCGCCGAGCCGTCCGGCGTTCTCGAGCTCCCGGACGGACAGCGCGATCGTGATCGGGTCCGGCGGGTACCCGAACCACACCTGGCCGTTCGGTTCGAGGTGCGAGGTGGGCTCGCCGTCGGTGACGATGAGCAGCACGGGCTGGGCGGTCGGGTGCTTCCGGAAGTGCCGGTTCGCGAGCAGCAGGGCGTGGTGGAGGTTGGTGCCCTTGTCCCACATCGCGTCGAGGCCGACGAGCTGCTCGATCTCCATCACCTCGGCTTCGCGGCCGAAGGCGATGAGCTGCAGGTCGTCGCCGCGGAACCGTGTGGACACGAGGGTGTGGAGTGCGAGCGCGGTGCGCTTCATCGGCACCCACCGGTCCTCCATCGCCATCGAGAACGACGTGTCGACGAGCAGGGCGACACAGGCCTGCGTCCGCGCCTCGGTCTCCTGCACCTCGACGTCGTCGATCTCCAGGCGGACGCCGTGGCCCATCCGTCCCGAGGCAGCGGTGCGGGTGAGCGCGTTCGTGATCGACCGCGTGACGTCCCACGGCTCGGTGTCGCCGTACTGCCACTGCCGGGTCGCACCGGAGGGTTCGCCGGACGCACCGGAGCGGCGGAGGTCTCGGGCTCCCTGGCGGCCGGACATGCGCTCGGCGACGTCCCGGAGCAGGCTCTTCCCGAGCTGCCGCATCGCCTTCGGGGTGAGCCGGAGCTGCCCGTCGGCACCGCGGCGCATCGCACCGGAGTTGCGCAGGGCCTTCTCGAGCTGCTGCAGGGTCCTCGCGTCGACGACGGCGTCGTTCCCGAGCTGGCGGCCGAGGGCGTCGAGGTCGAGGTCGTCGAGGTCGGAGCCCGGTCCGGCCTGCGCGATCTGGTCGGCGAGGGCGTCGAGGTCGGCGATGTCCTGGAACACCCCGGTCCCGTCGCCGAGGCCGAGTCCTTGCTCGCCCTCCATCCGCTCGGAGCCGCCCCAGTCCTCGCCCGGCCGGAGCGAGCGGAGGGTGTCGTCGAGCTGGGCGAGCTGTCCCATCAGGTCGGGGGAGCCGAACGCCTGCTGGGCGAGGGCGTCGAGTTCGTCGCGCTGCTCCTGGGTCATCGAGTTGCGCATGCGCTGTGCCGCGGCCGCCCGGGCAGCGAGGTCGTCGAGCAGTTCCTCGACGTTCTGCGGGTCCGACGGGAAGTACTGCCCGTGCTCGGCCATGAACGCGTCGAACTGCTCCTGCGTGTCCGTGCCCGCACGGTGGTCCTCGAGCAGGGTGTTGAGGTCGCGCATCATCGCCGCGACGTCCTCGCGGTCCTGGTCGGTGGCGCCCTCGAGCGCCTGCTTCATGCCCGCGAACCGCTGGTCGAGCACCTCGCGGCCGAGCAGGTCCTTGATCTCCTCGTACTTCTGGCGCGCGGACGGGCTCGTCCAGTCGTAGCCGCTCAGTTCCTGCACCGCGGTGGCGGGCGACGGCGACAGGCTGTCGAGCTGCATCTCGGCGAGTGCTCGGTCGCCGTCGTCGATCTCGGTGTCGCGGGCGAGTTGTCCGCGTTCCGCGAGCACGGCCTCGTCGAGCAGCTGCTTGACTTGCTGCAGGGTGCCGTCGAGGTTGTTCTTCGCCGTCAGCTCGCGCCGTCGCTCGGCCACGCGGCGGGCCAGGTCGTCGAGGCCGCGCTGGTCCTGACCGCCGCGGCGCAGGTACTCCCGGATGGCGCGCTCGGGCGAGGTGCCGCCCATGACGTCCTCGCCGATGGCGTCGAGCGCCTCGGCCAGGTCGACCGGGGGAGCGAGCGGGTCCGGGCCGTCCTCGTACTTCCCGTAGCGCGCGTCCCGCGCCAGGCGTCGGTTCGCCCTAGCCATAGACGGCTTCGCCCCCGCCGGACTCCTTGCTGATCCGCCGGGCGAGGTACAGCCCCTCGAGCGCGAGTTCGATGGCGCCGGCACGCTCGCCGTTGTCGGTCGCTCCGAGCCGTTCGCAGATCTGGTCGTACAGGTCGGACTCGCCGATCGACGGCAGGCCCTCGAGGAAGGCGCGGGCGCTGATCTGCTCACCCGTGGTCACCATCGTGCCCCCGTCGAGCGCCTCGACGAGGACCGCGAAGTCGAGCCCGCGGAAGCGCGCCCGGACGGTCTCGGCGGTCGCGGTCCGGAGCAGGTGCTCGAGCACCTCGTCGGCGCGGTCCTCCTCGCCGTTCTCGAACTCGATCTTCCCGCCGAGGACGTCGATCGCGGTCTCGAGGTCGATCGGCCGCGCGACCGCGTGCTCCTCACCCTGCCGCGCAGCGCGGTGCACCGCGGCGGCGGAGATCGTCTCCGCGCCGGCGATCGCGAAGCGGGCGCTGACGCCGCTGCGCTGGTCGACCGCACTCGATCCGCGCAGGGCACGCGTGAACCGGGCGAGGATCTCGACCAGCGCGTCCGGCACGTCGGCGGTGAGCCGCGCCTCCTGGCGGATCACGGCGATCTCGTCCTCGAGCTCGATCGGGTAGTGGGTGCGGATCTCGGCGCCGAAGCGGTCCTTCAGCGGGGTGATGATCCGACCGCGGTTCGTGTAGTCCTCGGGGTTCGCGCTGGCGACCACGAGCACGTCGAGCGGCAATCGCAGGACGTAGCCGCGGATCTGGACGTCGCGCTCCTCCATCACGTTGAGCATCGCGACCTGGATGCGCTCGGCGAGGTCGGGGAGCTCGTTGATGGCGACGATGCCGCGGTGGCCCCGGGGGACGAGGCCGAAGTGGATGGTCTCGGGGTCACCCAGGCTGCGGCCCTCGGCGACCTTCATCGGGTCGACGTCGCCGATGAGGTCCGCGACGCTCGTGTCCGGCGTCGCGAGCTTCTCGACGTAGCGGTCGTCGCGGTGCCGCCAGCTGATGGGCAGGGCGTCGCCGAGGTCCGCGGCCCGGCGGATGCTCGCGGTCGTGATCGGTTCGTACGGGTGCTCGCCGAGTTCGGAGCCGGTGATCACCGGCGTCCACTCGTCGAGCAGGCCCTGCAGGGTGCGGAGGAGTCGGGTCTTGCCCTGTCCGCGTTCGCCGAGCAGGACGACGTCGTGCCCGGCGATCAGGGCGCGTTCGAGCTGCGGGACGACGGTGGTGGCGAAGCCGTGGAGGCCGGGCCAGGGGTCGCGGCCCTCGCGGAGGGCGCTGAGCAGGTTGTCGCGGATCTCGGCGCGGACCGTCTTCTGGAGGTGGCCAGAGGTGCGGAGCTCGCCGACCGTTCTGATGTCGGGTCGGGTCACCTCTTCGACGTTACGCCGTTCGGGCCTGGAGGCGCGGTGCGGGCTGGCACCGCGCCTCCAGGCCACCTGCTTGTGAGTTTTCATAGCAATTGCAATGATTGGTGTTCCGGCATCGGAGCCGGATTCGATTAGGGGGATCCGGCTCCGAGCCCGGAACCCGTTCGTTTCCGGATCTGAACCATCTCGTCGATCTGGGCGTACGTTCCCCTCTCGTGAGCAGCACGACGAACGGGGCGATCAAGAGCCTGGTCCCCGCCAGGATGGACAGACTGCCGTGGACACGGTTCCACTGGAGTGTCGTGGTGGGACTCGGCGTCTCGTGGGTCCTCGACGGCCTCGAGATCCAGATCGTGTCGAACGCCGGGTTCCAGGCCGACCTGGACCTGTCGACGCAGCAGGTGACCTCGCTCGGCACCATCTACCTCGTCGGGCAGGTCGTCGGCGCGATCGTCTTCGGTCGGATGTCCGACCGGCTGGGTCGTCGGAAGCTCTTCATCCTCACCCTGGCCATCTACCTGATCGGCTCCGGCATCGCGGGGCTCGCGCAGGACTTCTGGTTCCTCGCAGCCTTCCGGTTCGTCGCCGGGCTCGGCATCGGCGGCGAGTACGCCGCGATCAACTCGGCGATCGACGAGCTCATCCCTGCGAAGTACCGCGGGCACGTCGACATCGCGATCAACGGCACGTACTGGGGTGGCGCGGCACTCGGCGCGTTCGCGAACATCTACCTGCTCGACACGGCCAACTTCGCCGAGAACATCGGCTGGCGCATCGGCTTCTTCCTCGGCCCGGTGCTCGGCATCGCGATCATCTTCCTGCGGCGGCACATCCCGGAGAGTCCGCGGTGGCTCATGACGCACGGACGCGAAGAGGAAGCCGAGGCGACGGTCACGCAGATCGAGGAGTCGGTCGAGAAGTCCACCGGGCACCGGCTGCCGGAGGTCGACGAGTCCAAGGCGATGACCGTCACGCCGACGGAGAACGTGAAGTTCCGGACGATCGTGAAGGTGCTGTTCCGGCAGTACCCGACCCGCACCCTGGTCGGCGCGACGATGATGATCACGCAGGCATTCCTCTACAACGCGATCTTCTTCACCTACGCCCTGGTGCTCACGAACTTCTTCGGCCTGAAGACCGCCGAGACGAGCGTGTACTTCTTCCCGTTCGCGATCGGCAACCTGCTCGGACCGATCATCCTCGGTCGGTTCTTCGACACCTGGGGTCGTCGGCAGATGATCTTCTCGACGTACCTGGTGTCCGGGCTCGTGCTCGCCACCTCGGCGTTCCTGTTCCAGGCCGACGCGATCACCGCTCCGGTGCAGGTCGTCTTCTGGTGCATCTCGTTCTTCTTCGCCTCGGCGGGTGCGTCCAGCGCCTACCTGACCGTGAGCGAGATCTTCCCGCTCGAGCTCCGGTCGCAGGCGATCTCGTACTTCTTCGCGCTGGCGCAGATCTTCGGTGCCGTCGCGCCGCTCATCTACGGGGCGCTCATCGGCGACGGGTCCTCCCGCGAGCCGCTGTTCTGGGGGTACCTGCTCGGGTCCGCGGTGATGATCGCGGGCGGTGTCGTGGCGCTGATCTTCGGCGTCGACGCGGCCCGGAAGGGGCTCGAGGACGTCACGCAACCCCTGTCCGTCCTGACCAAGGAGGCGGACGCGGCACGGAAGTAGTATTCCGTATGCGGAGTGTTTAGCGCCGCGTTCCGGGGTCTGTCATCGTGCTCGCATGGCAGTCCTCCACAGCACGACAGCGTCCTGCACGGTCCACGGGCCGACCACTCGCGAAACCGGCGGCGTGGGCCGTGCGTGATCCTGGCGGCATGGAGCGAGCACAGCACCGACCGGGTCGCGACGACGACGATCCGCACGGCATCCGACGCAGTCTGCTGCGGGACGCGGTCTTCGCGCGGCTGCTCGACAACGTGCTGCGCGGGGTCTACCGCCGTGGCCAGCGGATCCGGCTCGACACGATCGCGGCGGACATGCGGGTGTCCCGGACCCCGGTGCGCGAAGCGCTCGTGCCGCTCGAGAACCTGCGGCTCGTCTCGGTGCAGCGGTACGTCGGGGTGGTCGTCGCGCACTGGACCGTCGACCACATGATCGAGCGGATCCGGATCGCGCGGACGATGATCACCGAGCCCTCGGCGGGCGCGGTGCGGTGTGCGGATCGCTTCGACGTCGCCTGGCTCCGCGAGTGCGTGACCGAGGGCGGGGTCTTCGTCGAGCTCGGTTCGTGGTGGCTCCGCCGGAGCGGTGCGGCCGTCAGCGCCGACTGGCTCCTGTCGCAGCGTGCCGTGCTCGACGCGTTCTTCACGGACGACGTGGCGCTGGCGAACGGCATCGACGCCGTGGTCGCTCGTCGGGAACGCCGGAAGATCGCCGAACGCGCGACCACCGCGGCCGAGCGGGACGCGCTCGACGAGTGCGCGGTGGCGCTGGTCGAGCTCGCCGATGCCCTGATCGGCCTGCCGGAACGGTTCCGGGCGGCCGCCTGAGCACTCACCGCGGATTCCGGGGCCGCTCGCACTGAATCGACAGGCGGGCGCATGGCAGGGTGGTCCGGTTGCCGTCCCCGCGGCTCCGGGACCGACCGGGCCAGCGCGGGACCCCACGGTGCCCGACAGGGAGGGCACTGCCCGCGTGCTCGTCCGCTCGAGCACGCACCGTGTCCGCACACGACAGGAGTGCCCGTGAACGACGTCCGCGACCGATCCCACCGGCTGAACCGAGCGACCGGGATCGCACGGCACGGACGTCTCCGGCACCGCAACCCCGTCGGCACCGCGATGAAGGTGCTCTCCGGCGTGGCCGCGGTCGCCCTCGTGAGCACGGCGTCGGTCGCCGCGATCGCCGCCAAGCAGGTCACCGACGACTTCGGCGACGGCGTCGCGATCCAGGGGCAGCCAGCGCGGCCGGCGAAGGGACCGGCAGCGCTGAGTTCGTACCAGGGCGGCTTCAACATGCTGGTCGTCGGCACGGACAACGACCCCGAGCAGGGCACGGCGTACGGCGAACGCGACGCCACGTTGAACGACGTCAACATCCTGCTGCACGTCTCGGCCGACCACACCAACGCCACCGCGGTGAGCATCCCGCGCGACCTCGTCACGCCGATCCCCGCGTGCCGCAAGCAGGACGGCTCCGGGACGACACCCGCCATGGCTGCGCAGCCGATCAACAGCGCGTGGGGCGAGGGTGGGCTGAACTGCGTCGTGCAGACCGTGCAGGGACTGACCGGCCTCGACGTGCAGTACTCGGCGGCGGTGTCGTTCCAGGGCGTCATCGAGATGTCGAACGCGATCGGCGGTGTGCCGGTGTGCGTCGCGCAGCCGATCCACGACCGCTACACGGGGCTCGACCTGCCGCAGGGCACCTCGACGCTGCAGGGTGACCAGGCGCTGGCGTTCCTCCGCTCCCGGCACGGTGTGGGAGACGGATCGGACCTCGGGAGGATCTCCAGCCAGCAGGCCTTCCTGTCCTCGCTGCTCCGCACGGTGAAGTCGAACGACACCCTCACCTCGCCGCCCACCCTGTACAAGCTGGCCCGGGCAGCGGCCTCGAACATGCAGCTGTCGCAGAGCCTGAACGACGCCGGCACGATGGTGGAGATGGGGCGGGCGCTCCAGGACCTCCCGCTCGCGCAGGTCAACTTCGTGCAGTACCCGGGGACGACCGGTGGCACGGGGGTGTACTCGGGGAAGGTGCAGCCGTCGGCGGAGCTCGCGGCGCAGTTGTTCGCGAAGATCCGGGCGGACCAGTCGTTCTCGCTCGGCGCGGACAGCACCGGGATCGGGGCGGAGCGCGCGGCGGGAGCGGGGTCTGCCGTGGGGGCGTCGGCCGCGGGATCCGCTGCGGGGTCCGCTGCGGGAGCCTCTGCGGGCACGGCCGCGGGCGCGGGGTCCGCTTCGGGTGCCGGCGGCTCGGCTGCCGGCGCGGGATCGGGTGCCGGTGCGAGCGGCGCGGGCGCGGGGGTGGGTGCCGGTGCGAGCTCGGGGGCGGGTGCCGGTGCGAGCGACGCGGGCGCGGCTGCCGGTTCGGGTGCGGACCTCGGTACGGATGGTGCGAGCGCAGGTGCAGCCGGTGCCGCTGCCGGTGGAGCCTCCGCGCCCGCGAGCAGCCCCGCGGCCACGGCTCCGGCCGAGACCCTCGACGGCCTGCAGGGGCAGTCCGCTGACGAGCAGACCTGCTCGAAGGCGTTCGGCTCCTGACCCCGGTCCCCGAGGTTTCGCGCTCACCGACACTCCACGCGCTCCCTGGCCCGTGAGATGTCGCCCAGCGCGAAGAACCGCCCGCGAGCCCAGCGCACCCGAACCACCGAGAACGGGGGCGCGGTGGTGGGCCGCGCCCCCTGGTCACTCCTCGGTCTGAGCCTCGCGCGATCGGGCGCGCGTCGGGCTCGCCGCCCAGGAGCGACGTCGGTGCTGTGTCGCGGCGACGGGGTGAGACCCCGGAATGTGATGGCCGCGCCTCGACGATGCTATTGACCGGGGTACGGGTGGACAACCCCCGACTGTCCCCACTTCGGGGGACCCTGCCGTGCGCTCGACGCAGGGTCGGTGTCGAGACAGTGCTCGACCTCCTGTATGGTGGTGGGAGCGCTCGCAAGAGTGCTTGGAGACGTCGCATAGTCCGGCCGAGTGCACCACCCTGCTAAGGTGGAGTCCCCTTTGAGGGGACCGAGGGTTCAAATCCCTCCGTCTCCGCGGCACACGAA
>Ga0308160_10002064_pt1 | contig 25554 bp, 43 predicted proteins | sample PhyFR1_FD_201036 | JGI IMG/M metagenome (GOLD analysis project Ga0308160, IMG submission 201036) | Phyllosphere microbial communities from UC Gill Tract Community Farm, Albany, California, United States - DLSLF.R1 | ecosystem: Host-associated > Plants > Phyllosphere > Unclassified | place: USA... | reverse complement strand
CAGACACTGGCCTCCCTCTGGCGGTCGGGCCTGTGCGCTTCCTATCATACCCCCCCCTTTTGCTCGACGCTGCCAAGTCTCAGCCCGTCCCATGTCTAACCAGGGCCTTTCTCCGCTCGCTACCTAAGGTTGAGCTACATGCTCATCCGGACGGCTGCGTCCCCTTCTCGGTCCTCCAACAGCTTGCCCACGACCATCTCGCAGCGGCTTCAGCGACGGGAGACGCTGGCACAGGCGAGCTGACGGCCGCGATCAAGAGCGGCATCGACTAGGTCAGAGGCAGTGTCAAGCTTGAGCGGATCCAAGAGTGAGCGGGGCGACGTCTGCGAGCCTGACGGCTCCGGACGCGCCGTCGCCTGGTGGGCCCGATGATGACCGCCACTAAGCGCACTGACCGTCGCCTTGCTTACAAGCAGACATGAATCCTGGACTAGGACGGACGATGGACGTTGGAGAGGAGCGCTCGGTGGCCGGGCGCATGGCTGACATAAAGAGCTGAGTACAACGGGGCGGACATCACTTGTGGCCGAAGCGGCGCTGGCCGCCATCTGTTTCTCATCCGTCGAGGATGAGTCAGCGTCGACGAGGCTGATGCCGAGATGGGGGAGGGAACTGACCACGGCCGATCGGCACGCCAGCGCCCTGCTGCCAGTTGTCGCCGTCGGTCGCGATGCTGCTCATCCGGCCGACACCGCTCCGACCGCCCATTGCGACCGAGGCGTAGCCCTGGCCGCTACGCGCGCCGCCCTCGGCCGGATGAAACGGCCGGACGCCCGAACCGGGTCCGGCGCCTGCGAAGGCGGACGATGAGGCCGAGACGGTGCGTGAATGCGGCGGCGTTGGCGAATGAAGCGGAGGCCATGGCTGGTGGACGGTCGGCTGCTTCCTCGGGGTCTGTCGAGCGAGGTCAGCGTTCGCACATTGAGCCGCCTCGTCCAGCCCTCAGCATGTGGGACACACCGAGCGCTCATTCATGAACGCCGCTCCGACGCCGTGGTCCGCACTCGGCCGGACAGAGCCGTGCCGGCTATCGGAAGACATCGGTGCGACGTCACCGCGAACGACGTTGGCCGCCGTGTCCAGGGCCGGCATCAGGAGCGTCTTGCGCTTGAGCTGCACGCATCGGTCGTAACCCAGGTCTATTCGTCAGCGAGTCCGCTCCGACATGGGGCAAGGAGCACGGGCTGACCTTGTCATACTGAGCCCGCAGCTTGCCGTACTCGCGCTCCTTGACACGCGCTGCCTCGGCTGATTCCCGGCTCTTGCGCGTCTGAGCCTCGACGTCGCGCTCGAGGCCTGCGGGCCGAGGACATCAGCTAACAAGGCCCCTCGCTGTAAGATGACGGTGCATGGAAGACGGACCGTGGACCTTGTTCTTGAGTGCTGTTGAGCAGGAGCGTCAGAGTGTGCTTATGGTCGGAGCTGAAGCTGACCGGTAAGGGGACACTGACCAGAGAGCTCACTGGTCGCTGCATTCCAGTCAGGGGATACACGACGTCAGATGTCCTTCTGTTGAAGGTGAATCAGGAAGTTTGCTCACCCATCTGCAGCTGGCGCTCGAGCGACGAGTTGTGGTCCTGCGTCTTCCGGAGGTAGAGCGCCTGGAATGCCCTGTTCGACCAAGGGCGGTCGGCCCGACGGGTCGGTCTTTCGCAGGACAGGCGATGCGAGCAGCTGGTAACTTACTGCTCCTGCGTGATCTGATACTGCCAGAAGCTCATTGCTCTGCAGCCGAGGGTCGATCAGCGACGAACGTCGGTCTAAGAGTTGGGGCCACGCACCGGGTTGCGATCTCCATCACGATCGGTGGCCTTTACGGACGGCCTTGCACGTCAGCAGCAGCGCGCGACCATGGTCACGAAGCCAAGGTCGACGTACGCAAGGCCTGAGAGGACCGATGTCTTGTAGTCGTTGGATGGGTTGAGCGAGCAGATGACGACGTCGTCGGGCTCGGTTAGGAGCGTCTGGCCTGCGCGGCGGGTGGGCGGAAAGTCGCGAGCGAGGCACAGCATCAGCACTGCGGAAGACAGTCAATCAGATGGGGAATTCCTGGACTGACAGGCCGGGCACTGCTTGCCCGTGCCAAAGAGCCGCTCGGCGCACTCGACGCAAAAGATGTGGGAGCACTGGCGCACGGAGAAAGGGGTCAGGGACGAGCGCGTCTTCCTCGAGCGCAGCACGTCGCGCACGAGCGGGACTGACAGTCGTGACGACGGCACGGCCCTCCTCTCCGAGCACCTTGCGGCACCTGGCATGGCAAGAGAGATTAGCGTTAGTCGGGGCGGCCCAGGTACGGTGGGGGGTCGTCCCGACCCAACCCATCGGCAGCGGACCGAGGGGGGGGGGGGGGGCGGTCCGTGCGGTGCAGTGCGGTGGAGGGCGAGCCCACGCACCGGAGGTTGTTGCAACGCAGGTCGTTCAGGTCGGACGACATCTCGCGAGCATAAAAGAGTCCGCGGCGAAAACTTTGGACAAGGGTCGATGTGGACGGGTGGTGGGTTGTCAAGGAGGAAACGAAGAGGGGGGTCGCAGTCGAGGCAATCATGATGAGGTCAGCGAGCGTGGCGCGAAGGGGCGCGTCGTCGTCGTCGTCGCCGCCGCCTCGAAGCCGCTCACGCCAGCTTCGTCTGACCGAGGCGAGCCGTCAACCATCTCGAGCCGGCAGCAGCGCACCCATCCGCATCCCAGCAACTGCTCTTTCTCACACGCACACAATCAGCATGGTCAAGATCACCGTCCAGCCGCGGTCGTCGTCCAAGAAGGGCGGCAAGCCTGCTCGGCCCGCGGTCGAGATCGACTTCCCCTCCCGGCACCCGAACGCGGTCACCGTCGACGAGCTTAAGGGCGCCGTCGAGGCCAAGTTTCCGCGGGTGCGTCGCGAACTCGGACGGCTCCTGGGACAGCTGCAGGTACTCCAGACCTCGCTGACCCGGGTCCTTTCTTCCTGCTCCAGCTCGTCGCCGTCCGCCAGCGGCTGACGACCGAGGCCAACAGCGTCCTCGCCGACGGCGACAAGTCGCTCGGCAGCTACGGCGTCAAGGAGGAGGACACCGTCTACCTCAAGGACCTCGGCCGCCAGATCTCGTGGCGGACCGTCTTTGTCATCGAATACGTGCGTCCTCCGGACCGGCGGCTGCACTGCCGTCGCGACGTTGACGTACGAGCAGACGCTGACGACCCTTGGCCTGCCCACCCATGCCCTCCTCCCCCCTCCAGCTGGGACCCCTCATCATCCACCCCATCTTCTTCTTCTTCCACAACCAGATTTTTGGCCTTATCTTCTCGCTCATTGGCGAGCGCATGGTGCCCTACGAGACGTCCGAAATGCAGCGGTGCGTCCGAGCTCCTGCGTCAGCTGCCGAGCGCGTGCTCTTGCTCGCTCGCGCGCCAGCCGCCGCCGCCCACGTCATCTCGCTGACCCGGGAGGGCCTGCCGGCATCTCCGCCCATTGCAGCGTCGCTTTCGCCCTCATCACATTCCACTTCCTCAAGCGCGAGTACGAGACGGTTGCGTGCGTCTCGCCCCGCAACTGCGGGCGATACTCTGCTGCACGGCCGAAGCTAAGCCACTCGCTCTCACCCCCGCCAGCGTCCACCGCTTCTCGAACGCGACGATGCCGTTCCGCAACGTCTTCAAAAAGTACATCCCTGCGCGAGTTCCTTCTGCTCACGGATGTCCGACTGGGAGCTGACCCCTGCGTCCGCCCGCCCGGTCAGCTCGGCGCACTACCACCTCCTGTCGGGCGTCCTGCTCTCGCTCGGCCTCTACGGGCCTTGGAACTCGGCCCAGCACCTGCCCTCGACGCAGCTCAAGTCGAGCCCCGGCTGGCTGACGTTCTGGACCATCTTCATCCTCGTCCGTCTGCCGCCTAGTACCATGTCGACCGTCGGCCCACCGCACGCGCTGACGCCCTCGCGCTGGCCTGCCGCTCTCTTCCGCCCGCACCAGTGGGCCCAGGCGTCCAACTTCTACACGCACCTGACGCTGCGCTCGCTTCGGCCCGAAGGCACCAAGAAGCGCTCGATCCCGACCGGCTACGGCTTTGACACCGTCTTCTGCGCCAACTACATGTTTGAATCACTCGTCTGGATCGGCACGACCCTCATGACCGGCTCGGTTTCCTGTGCGTCCCGCCCTCCCAAGACTGGCGACGCCTCTCGACCTCGCGTTGACCCGATCGTTCCCTCCTCGCCCCGCGCCAGGCGGGATCTTTACCGCCGTCTCGGTCGGCCAGATGATCCTCTGGGCGATCAAGAAGAAGGCCGCCTACAAGAAGGAATTCGGCGCGACCAAGGCCTTCCCCAAGGGCCGCAAGGCCATCTTCCCGGGCCTCATCTAGTCGGACAGGAGGAGGGAGAAGGGGGGCAGGGAGGGAGAGCAGAGCGGCCGTGGTCAGAAGGTGGAGCGGAGGGGCGCGAGTGTCAGCTGCTGCCGTCAGGCGATGAGCGATGACAAGACTGCTGCTTCGCACGAACGATGCCGTACAGAACGGTCAGGCTCTCAAGACGGAATTTCAACGGGCGGCAGCGGTCGGCATGCGCCCAGGCATGTGACGGGCCGCCGTCACGCAGGGAGGCACGCGACCCTCTGTGCCCCGGCCTCGCCTCCCGCCGTGGCCGGACCTTCGTCTGCCCCCATCCATCACCCTGCCCCCCCTGCCCCCCTCATATCCCTGTCTTAGCAAGCAGCTCGCGTCGCCAGCACTTCTCTCCTACCGTTCCGATCTGCCAGGCACGCTCTCAACCCGCCCCGCTCGGCGCAAGCCAGCCCCTGGCCCTTAGCGCCCACCCGCCAGCTCGCGAGCCCGCCGCGTCATCCTCCCCGACCCGCTCCTGGAGGGATCCCGCTCGTTCGCCGCCTCCAGCCTCACGGCCTGCCTGCCAAGCCAACGCCGCTCGCCGACCCTCAGCAGATCTCAGCAAGAGCCATGTCAGAGCTGATGTCGACCGTCCCGCCGCACATCACCCGCTTCCTCGTCCTCTCGGCGCCGGTGCTCGCCTGGGCGCGCAAGGCGGCCGAGATCCTCCTCTGGCGCGACGCCAGCAGCCGGGCTTGGAGCTGGGCCGTCGTCGCCGCATGGTGGCTCGGCTGCCTCGGCGGTAACATGGCTCTCCGGTAAGTCTCCTGTCGTATATGGGCGGCGACAAGCGGAGCCAGGACCTCCCGGCCTCCGCACGAGCGACTAGCCGTGGTTGACGCGCTGCTGCGGCTGCCCCGCCCCTCCGCTGCCTCTCAGGTTCCTGCTGCCCCCGGTCGTCCTGCTCGGCGTCCTCTACCCTTGCCTGCCGGCGATCGACGCCTTCCTACCGGCGCGCTTCCAGCGGCGCCGGTCGCTTTCCCCGGCCGTCGCCACTTCCCCGCCGAGCACGGCGTCAGGCCGGCCGTCGCCCCGGATCATCACCGGCGGCGGCGGCGCGTCAACCTCGCACCTTGCCCCGGCTTCGACGCAGTCGGTCCAGGTGGCGATCGCCAACTTTTCTGCGGTGACGACGCTCGTCTTCCAGCACTGGCCACCTGATTGGTTCCTCGAGGTTCGCGATGAGGTCCGCCTGCCGGGCGGCTGGCGGCGAGTCGCCCGCGGGCTGGCCGGCGTCTGGGCTCTCTGGATCGTCGGCGGCCTGCTCCTCGGCGTGCGCGTCGTGAGTCAGACAGCTGAAGGCTCGACGCTGCGAGCGGGACTCATCGGCTGACGACCTGCCTGCCTCGACACCCCCACCGCAGATGCTCGCCATGGCCGGAACAGCTGTCCTGCTCTCGCCCTCGCCGTACCTGCCGCCGATCGGCCGGGCATTTCGCTCGTCCTTCTTCCTCACCAGGCTCTGGCTTTTCCTCTCGCTTCTCGTCCTCGGCCCTTCCGCCATTGCTGCATCATCCAACGGCCCAGTTTCGGACCAGAGCCTCCTCCGCTGGGCTTGGACTCGCTCGAGCGTCGGCGCGCTCGAGGCATCGGCCCGGGCTCGAACCGAAGGTCGCGGCCGGAGTGCGAGCATGAAGTCGCTCCTCGGCACGATCAAGCGCGGGCTGTCTAAGACCTCGACTGAAACCCTCCCCGATAACGGAGCTGCGACCTCGAACGGCAGCTCGTCGGTCGCCAAGACCGCAGAAGTTGTCAATGACGAGTGGGACGAGGAGCCGGTCGTCTTCCGCTTCGAAGTAATGGAGAACCAGCGATGGTGGCTCGCGCTCGACTGGACGAGTACGCTCGCACCCGGAGACCGGCCCATCTGGTCCGTGATTTTCCGCACCGCATCCTGCTCCTGCTTCGACTGACCAGCGCCGCCTCCCTCCCGTCAGGTGCGACACACATCTGCACCCGACCTCGGCGCCGCCCCACTTTGTCCTGCCGCCCTCGCATACGATCACGATCCCTCATCCGCCGAACGAGCAGTTCAACGAGGTCCGGATCGCAACCTGGCGTTGGGCCGAGGACGACTGGTCGGTCCTGCGCTCGGTCGACCACTCGAACCCGAAGGGCCCAACCTTCGTCCCGATCCGCGTCGTCAACGCCGACGGTGGCTCGGGCGCCAGTCCGCTGCCCGCCGGTTCGAGCCAAAAGGAGATCAACGCAGTCGGCTCGACGGCCGGCCCGGCGGCGATGAGCCCCGGCTCGCGCATGTCGCTCGGCGAGCAGGCGTTGTCTCGCGGGCTCGAGCGGCTCAAGGCAGCGACAGCCTCGGCAACATCAGGCTCGGCGCCGGCTTCCGGATTGACCGCAAGCGCCAGCAGCACGTCGGCGACCTCGGCGACGAACGCTTCGACGTCGCCGACGCGCGCGACGAGCGGCAGCCTCGGCCGCAGCTCGCTCGACGGCGGCGAGCGCAAGACGCTCTTTGCGATGTCGCTCGGCGCCACAGGCTCTGCTGCGGCCGGCACCGGCGCCGACGATGGCTCGTACCCGGCCGAGGATGACAAGGAGGTCGAGGACCTTGGAGCTTTAACGGACGAGGCTGGCTGGAGCTACGGCGGCAACAAGTGGGAGGGGATGGGTCCCAAGGGCGGGCTCGGCAAGGTACGTCTCGTAGACCCCGCCGTCTGGGGCCTGCGCTTGCCGCTGACAAGAAGCATCCTACCTGCACTCGCAGTTCACCCGACGTCGCCGCTGGGTGCGGCTCGCCGTGCTCGAGGAGCACGTCCACCTGTTCCCCAAGAGCTACGTCCTCCCTCAGCCCCCATCGGCGCCCTCGCCGGCGAGCGTCCAGGACCTCGACGACACTGGCGCGCCTCATCCGACGCTCATCGGTTCGACCGTCGTCGGCTCGGCCGAGAGCTCGACGACGGCACGCGCCTTGGATGTCGCGGGCGAGCCGGCTAGTCCAGCCGGCGGGCCGAGCGAGGCGCTTCGGCTGAGGCTCAAGAAGGCGGTCGAGAAGGGTCGCTGAGGCGGCCCCTGCGAGAGAAGCCCCTCAATCAGGGCACGTCAACCAATGCTGCCGGTGCTCGGCTGCCCAGCCGACGGTCTCTGAATCTGTCCTGCTCTGTCGCACACATCGTGACGAGGCTGCGCCCGCTTACTACCGCCAGAGCGTCGTATGTTCAGCCTCCGTAGCATGACCGTGGGTCCGAACTGTCGACGAGGCGCGAGCCTGCCTGTCGCGCTGCAACTCAACGCGATCGCGGGCTGAGACCTTAGCAACCTTCTCATTCTCACCGACCAGCTTCGAGCCCAGCGTCTTCGCGCGCGGCTCGCTCGCTCGCTCGCTCGCTCGCTCGACCCCTTCCCCAGTATTGCGGTGAGCCGTCGCAATCCGAGTTGATGGATGCCCTCTTGCCTAGGCGCCTGGGACTGGCTCGTCCTCACGCGCGCTGACGGTCGCTGACGGTCGCTGATGGTCCATGAGCTCGGCGATGCTCGGAGCGAACAAGGCCAGGCCTGTTTGTTTTTCGGCTTGCACAAGCAGACGCGTGCGCGCGCGCGTGTCGTAAACACAAGTAGTCTCCGAGCCACCATGTGCGCGACTCTCCCCTTCGTTGCGATCGCATGCGCGCTGAGCAGCCGAGCAGAGCGCTCGGACCGCCGCGCTGACAGGACTACTCAAGAGGGAGCAGGACGCTCGTTCTTGTCCGTTCAACGACCACGTCCTTCCTCTCCCCCTTCTCGACCGACAGCCCCACGTCACCTCTCTTGTGCGTGCGAGTCTGCGCGCCCCCCATGCATACTCTCCCTGCCTTTCGCTGACCGTCTCCGGTCCGACTTGTTGCCAGGACTCATCATGCACGCCCTCCTTGCCTCAATCCTCATTCTCCTCCTCGGATCGCTCGTCCAGCCGGCCGCCGCGGCCGTTCTGGCGCCATGCGACGCCGCCTCGGATACCTGCCCGAGCAGAGTGTCCAAGGAGAGCACTTTTCTCGGCGCAGCTTGTGTTGCTCGTGCGTCGTGCCAGTCAGTGCAAGCCTGAGCGACAGGCAGCAAGCTGACGATTTTTCATCCTTCTCTACGCAGCGGGCTCCTCCCCTACCAATGCCATGGATAACCGTGGTGCAAGGCCGCTCGCTTCCTGTGTCGACGTCTGCAAGCAATGGGTGCGTTCTCACGTCTCGAGCTCGCCGTGCGAATCGCCGTGCGAATTAAAAACACTGACCCCCGACGACCTACCGCCTTCAGCCGATGTTCAGCTGGCAACGGCCTGAGTTCGGAGACTCGAACGTCGACCCCGCCGACCGTCTCGGCCAATGCTACTGCCTCAGCGACGTCACCCTGACCGAACCGGAGATTGGTTGCTCGACAACGCTCTCGGTCGAGATCTACGTTCACTCGCTCGATTATGTCGTTCGTCCGCCATCGTGCGGCACTGAGCGTAGCGGCACGTGCCCCGGCAAGCCCTACACCGCCAGCCCAAGCTTTCAGGGTGCCTTTTGCTTGCCCGGTGCGTTTCCCTCGACCACCGTCCTAGGAGGCGCGCTTGAGGATCTGATTTGCATCGCTTTCTTCAGACGGCGGCTACGAGGCTGGCGGCAACATCTATATCCAGGCGAGCTCCCGCGAAGATTGTGCAAAGCAAGCCGCGGCACAAGGCACCGTAAGTCGTCGCTGACCGTCATCCTGTAGGCGAACCTGTGTTAAATCCCCTTTCCTTTCCTTCCCGCAGGCGCTGTTCATCTGGCAGGCAGGAACCGCATGCTTCGCCCTTCCCGATGGCATCAAGATTTGGGGTCCACTCGTCGACTGCGACACGACCGACTTTCGCGAGTTCTATGTGCGCTCGGCATCTGCCCAGGCCAGCGGCTTGGCCCGTCGCAACCTGCAAGCTGAGAGGCGTCGCGCCGCCGAAGCCGACGTCTCGCTTTGCCCGGCCAACCTCACTGCCTGCCGGGTGTCCGGCACTGAGGATGGCTACGAGGTGCGACCGGTTCTCGAGTCGGCCTCCTCTGGACGCGTCAGGGCGAGAACTGACGTCCTACCTCTTTTTCTCCGACACTTGCAGTGCCTCGACACGCAGTCTGAGCTCGAGTCGTGTGGCGGCTGCCTTCACGGCATCTTCACGGGCTCCTCGGCCCGTCCATCGATTGGCCAGCGCCCTCTCCTCGGTCAGCGACGCAGTCTCATCTCGCCCAAGACGAGCCCCGTCGGCCGCCTCGGTGTCGAGTGCGCAGGCCTCTACCCTCTATCTCATCCCTGTTTTGCAACGCGGCTGACCCGCCGACTTCCTCTGTCGTAGCTGCTCGGATCGCAAACAGTTTGCGCCGGGCACGACATGCCACCTCGGCGCCTGCGTTACCTTCTCCGGCCGCCGGCGTGCAGCCAATGCCTACTTCTTCTAGGCGGCAGATCCCTTATCCTTTCGTTTAGCCTTCGTTCCTTTCTTGCATGTTCAATCATCAGTTCTGCTGCGCTGCTTCCGTTACTCGAGGCACAGGCTCGCCGGAAGCTGTCTAGTCCGGGCCACCGCGCAGCGCGACCGGACTGGGTTGCTTGGCTGTTCGGTTCGGGTCTCGTGCGCCCACGTGGACTGCACAAGCACAATCAGCGATCGAGGGCCCCTTCCTCCATTTCCACGAGCGACCGGGACAACCATGTTGCTTCAGCGGCAGCAGGCAGATCCAGCTGGCAGGACGTCCTCTCCAATAAGGAACGGTCGAGGTCGCTCTTCCCTCGACGTCCAACGCCCCTGCCCCTTCTCAGGTCCGACCAACCCTTCACCCCCCCATTCCCCCCCGCCCTTGGACTTGTCAACAGCCGACAGCCCCTCAACCTCGGCTTCGGTAGCCCTTTGCGTTGCCTGCTGTCGTGCGTGCGTGTAGTGCGGGTGCTCCTGCCGACGTCCCAAACCCAATTGACGAGCTGCCTTTCGAGGTGACCCAGACCTCGCCATGCTCGGCCGCCATCAGCTCAGCCTCTGGCTCCTCCTCGCGGCGCTCGTCCGGCCGACCGCTTTCGTCTCGGCCGCCTACCAGACCCGCCTTGCCTCATGCGGCGACACCCGGCAGACCTCATGTCCCGGCGCACCCTCCGCCAACGACGCGAGCTGGAGCGGTGCGACGTGCTTGCCCCGTGCGTCCTGCCGAGCTACCCAGCGACGTCTCTCTTGCCAGAGCTGACCCTCTCGCAATCTTCCACAGTCGGAGCTTACGGCGCCCAGGGGAGCGTCAACCAAGGCGCCGCTTTCACTCGGCAGACTTGCGCTGATCGATGTTCGACGAAGGAATACGTGCGTCGTTGTTGGCACCCGAAGCGCCTTTCCGAAGCGGTTGACCTTTACCTGCCTCGCTGACGCATTGCTTAATCCCCCTTCCCAGTCGATGTTCATCTTTCAAGAGTCGAATCAATGCTATTGCCTCACCCAGCTGGACGTCACCGGTTCGACCACCAATTGCGATAACGCCGGCGCCCGCGAGGTTTACGTCCGAACAGCTGAAGCCCAAGCGGCCAGCCCAGCCAAGACTACCCTGACGAGTGGGACCTCCTATCGTCTCCCGTCGTGCGGCACGACAAGGAGCGGCACGTGCCCGGGCATACCCTACACTTCGAGCCCGAGTTGGACGGGAGCGGCCTGCTTGGCTGGTGCGTATTTCAGCAAGTGAACTCGTAGGTTTGCGCGAGGACTGATGTCCGCGACATCACTCTCAATCATGCAGCCGGCACCTTCTCCGCAGCGAACAATGTCAACCTGGGCACCCTGTCTCAGGAGGCATGCGCCATAGCGGCGGCCTCCTACGTGCGTCGCTCTTCAGTGGAGGTCATGATATTTCTTGTCTCGACTGACTGGCCCGACCTGTTGCCGATGCCAGCCCATGTTTCTCACCCAGTCGGGCAACGGCTGCTATGGTCTTAGAGAGCTGGATGTGCCGAATCCAGCCGTTGACTGCTCGACGCCGGAGAAGCGCGAGATTTTTGTCCATTCCGCGACCGCTCAAGCGAGTGGTCTCGCCAAGCGTCGCTCTCTGGCGGAGCAGCGCAGCGCGCGCGAGGCCGACACCTCGCTGTGTCCGGCCGGATCCACCGCTTGCCGGGTGCCCAACACGATCGACGGCTACGAGGTGCGCTTGCGCCCGCCTCGACTTGACCGCCAACCTAAAAGCTGACGACGAGTCTCCTTGCCTATGCCTTACAGTGCCTCGACACGCAAACTGAACTCGAGTCGTGCGGCGGCTGCCTCTACGGCGTCTTCGCCGGATCCTCTGCCCGCCCTCTCTTTGGCCAGCGTCGCAGTCTCGTCGCTCCTTCGGCCGGCTCCGTCGGCACCCCTGGCGTCGAGTCCGTGATCTCCTCTAGCAAGCTCCTAGTGCGTCTTGATGCTGACCCGCCGACGTTCTCCCTCCAGCTGCTCGGATCGCACGCAATTTGCACCGGGGACGACGTGCCACCTCGGCGCGTGCGTCTCCTTCTTCAGTCGCCGTTGGACGCCGCGAGCTTAGCGGGCGCCTCATTCTGTTGACAGCCTCTTTTCGTTTGCGCCTCCTACTTTCTTGAATGTGTCTTGTCACGGCCGGAGAGCGAACGTCGTGAATCTGGCCGAGAATAAGGGTATCATGCAAGAGCAAAGCAGCTGAAGATGAGGTCGTAGCCCTCGAACGAGTAGAGGATCCTGGGAGGCGGACGGACAGGTCAGCAGCGAGTTCAGCTGGGTCCGCAAGATCGACGACGAGCAGCTCTCGGACGTACTTGTCCTTCCGCGAGTAGCCAACGAGGAGGTTCTTGCTCATGAGCAGGCGGCGAGCCCGGGCGGTGCCCTCCTGCTCCTCGTCGTCTTCGTCGTCGGCGCTGTTAGAGCCGTTGGCCGAGGCGTGCTCGACGAACATGGTGACCGTCAGCCGCCCAGGCTCAAAAATGTCGACGACCTCGCGGATGACCGTCTTAAGGTCCGGGAACGGCCGCTCGCCCTGTTGCTGTTGCTGCGGCTGGCTCGACGCCGCCGGGGTCGAGACGGTCGGGAAGGTGATGTTGGTCTCGAACGAGGCGTACGAGTAGCCCTCCTCGGGCGTGACGTGGACCGTCCAGTAGCCCTCGGTCGAGGCCGACGTCGATGAGGACGGTGTCCGGACGAGCGCGTTGGCCGAGTAGCCGCATGGCGAGAAGGCGTACGAGTCGAGCGTCGTCAGCGAGGCCGGGAAGAGGCCGGCAAGACCGCAAGCGGCCCTGCACAATCGAAGAGAGACGATGATGAAGGTTTAGCCGGGCGCGCTGTAAACGGGCAGCACTGCGCGGGAATGGAGACAACGACGCACGACATGACCTTGCCGCCCTCGATGCCGTCGATCTCGTCATCGAGGCTGCCTGCCGGAGGCGCAGGCGGGTAGAACTGGCCACGACCCTTTGCGCTCAAGTGCGTCATGAGGAGCTCGAGCGTCTGGTCGCCGCCCTGGGCCTTGCCGAGGAGGCCGAGCGCGCCGAGTGAGGGTAGCCGGAGCGGCCGCTCGACCGACGAGACGGGCGTCGCGTCGTGTGGTGGCCGGCGGTCGACCATGCGCTCGGCCCCGTTGGACGAGGCCGAGTTGGAGCGCGAGGACGAGGCCGAGGCTGCCTGCTGCTGGGGGAAGTGGAGCGCGGCCGAGGCAATGGCGTCCTCGAGGACCGAGGACGAGGCTGCATAGGCCGCCGTCTTTGACTTGACAGCCCGCGGAGGCGAGCCGCCCGTCGTCGGCGTGATGGTCGCGACCGAGGACGACATGGTCCGCGGCGAGGCCGGCGAGGAGCCCGTCGGGTTGCGCGGCGAGGTGATGTAGAGCAGCCAGTGGTCGCCGTTGGTCGGGCCGACCGTGTACGCAAAGCCGTTGTCTTTCGGCAGCGGGAGAAGGGCTTAGATTAGCAAAAGATTCGTACGCAGGGGAACTGGCCGGCGGCATGCGGCAGCGAGGCCAGGTCGCTCGGGCACGGCCGACCCCTCCGCGGCTCAGGAAGCCAGGGACACACCAAAGATGTCATCGAGGAACTCGACCTCGCCGCCCCAGCCCGAGCCGTGCGGTCCCGTCTGGCGCTCGGGGAACATGAAGCTCTTGCGCGAGTAGAAGCAACGGTAGACGCAGTCGAGACCGGCGTACGTCTTGGCGACCGAGAGGATGCGCGGGAGGCCGAGCAGGTTGAGCGTCGTCCCGCACGTCTTGAGGATGAGCCGGTTGGAGAAGATGAACAGGGACGACTCGCTGTTGGAGGGGGTGCAGCAGGTCAGCAGAGAGCAACGTCGGAGAGGTCGGTAAAGTGACGCACGAGAGCAGGTAGGCGTCGGTCTCGTCGCCCTCGACGAAGCTAAGGACCTTGCACTGGACAATGTCGAGCATGTCCTCCCAGACCTGGCGCGGCACCTGGCGCAGGCCCTTCCACTCGTCGCCGTCACGCTGGGGTCGTCGGCGGACGCCGTCCTCGGCGTCGACGGCGGCCGGCGCCGGGAGCTCGGCCTCGGACGGGGCGAACCAGATTTCGAGGAGCTTCTCCGGCCCCTCGAAGCAGAAGCTGTCGGCCGACGCAGACGAGGTCATGGGCGGCGGCTGGGGAGCAAAGGGCCGTCGTCGGAGAGGTCGAGAGCTGGGGGCGAGCCTAGCAGGAGGGAGCGACGGGTGACGAGGTCGGGCCTATGAGGTCCTTTGCAATTTCCGGGCCGAAAGAGCAAGGGGGGGGGGGGCAGCGCAAGGGGGCGAGAGGAAGGGAGCAGAGTGTGCGGGCAGGGCAAGCAGGCAGGGCCGACGACCAAGGGAGAAGGGGCGCGGGGCACTTTTGGTGAAAAGGCTCCGACCACCTCGGCAGCGTCACCCGTCCTTGCGCGCGCGCACGCGACCTCCCTGCCCGGACTCCTCTGAGGCAAGGCAGGCAGAAGGAAGTACGGCAGACACGCGAGATACAGCTTTCGTACTGGCGGCTGACTGCTGCAGGTGTGAGAGGGTAGCCCAGGCGCTGTCTGAGAAGCAGGCAGCCTTAACTGGTCGGCCCCTCGCCTTGCGACAAGAATTACGGGCGGGCCGTCACTCACACCGACTACGCCGCCGATCGCCCGCGTCCCCCTGGCCCTCGCCGCCCTCTTGAGAGGAAACAGCCGGACGACGCCTCTGCTGCCGTTCTGCTGCTGCTGCCCTCGCCTAGCCCCGACGCTCCGCCTATTAAGGCAAACGACCCCCGGTCGCCCGAGATTCGAGACGAGGTCCGTCGCCACATGCCATCACTCGACTCGCAAAGGCCCCACGCGTGCTGACCACCATTCCGTCGCATGGCGCTCACCAGCTTGCAGCTTTCGTCCCCTTGTGACCCGGCCGCTCCTGGGCCTCGCCTCTCTCCCCGCCCGACAGCCGCATTCCCAGACCATGGATGAGCACGACTTCCTGACGCTCGACAGTCACGCAGCCGAGGCGCTCACTGCTCAGCTCCTTGCGGCGAGTGCCGCCGTCGACGGCGACCACGGCGACGACGACAACAATCGGCTCGTCGGGCTCGATGCCGAGCAGCAGCGGCAGCTCGTCCAGCTCGCCCAGGAGCACCACCGCCATCAGCTCGAGGAGGCCCGGCAGGCGCAGCAGCAGCATGACCAGAGCCAGGATCAGTTTGAGCAGCACCAGCACCAGCAGCACGGCGGGCCGGATGGCTACGTCAACGCCGTCGCGTCGACGTCGCAGTTACCCCGGCTAGGCCACGAGCCCTCGACCGACGGGGCGGCCCCGCCGACGGCCAATGCTTCGCCCGCATCGTCGGCAGCGACGGCGTCGCTCCCGTTCCCGAGCTACCACGACGAACCGCACTACCTCAACTTTGACTGCGTTGCGCACGCCGAGGCCTGGCTCGAGACGCAGCGGGTCTATGCCCGCTGGGGGCTCAAGTACTTTCATCGGGCCAACAGTGCGTCCCGCCTCGTCCGTGACAAGTCGATGGGCAGTGGCTCAGGAACTGACCTGCGCCTATCTCCTTTGCACTCCAGATTCGCGTACGGAAGGCGCGTACAAGGCCGAGCAAAGTGAGAAGGACGGCGTGCCTGGCTCGGCCAGCGTTGGCAACGGCCCGGGCTCGCCGAGCGACCTCGACGTCGGCGGGTTGATGTCGGCCTCGGGATCGATGCTCGACGAGGCGCTCCCAGCCGATCAGCCCTCGCCAGCCGAGCCGCCCCCGCCGGCATCCAAGAAGCGGGCTCGCGGCGGCAGCAGCACCGCCGGCGCCAAGCGGGGGCCAAAGGTCAAGTGGGAGTGGACCAAGATCTTCATCTGCAATCACGCCGGCAAGTGGCCCGGCTCCAAGGCCAAGGACGGCAAAGGCAAGATGGAGCAGTCGATCAAGATGGGCTGCGGCGCCAAGATCTACATGCGCCGCCGCAAGGACTCAGCCGAGGTCGAGATTGAGTACCGCTGGCGACATAACCACAACCCGGCTGCGGTCGCTGCCGCAGCGACGGCGGTAGCCAAGGCGATCGCGCCGCCCAAGGCCAAGTCAAAGAAGCCGAGCCAGAATAGGCGGGTCGCGAGGCGGCAGGAACGAGAGCGACTAGCGAACGAGCAGGACGACGGCCAGCTCGACCTCCAGCGTCAGGCAGACGCGCTCCTGCCGCCGATTGGTGACGGCGGCAGCGGCTCGCTCTCGTCGGAGATGCTCTCGTCCCTCGGCGTCGTTCCGGTCGAGCATGGCGCGCCCGGGTCGCAACACCTCGGCGGGACGGACGGCGGCGACGGGGCCGACGAGATGGACCTCTCGGGCTACGTCCAGCAGCAGGAGCTCGGCGACGACGACGACGACAACAACCCGCTCGACCCGACGCTCGCCCACCTGACGGCGTTCGGTGACTTGCAGGACCACGTCGACGCACTCCATCACCGTCCAGTCAACGGCGACCCGAGCTCCGGCAACGGCGGGCCGTACGATGTCTCTTTGTCCTCGACCGAGCCATCCGGCCATGATCCGCATGCTCAGCCAGGCGCCTTTCCTATGCCGATCGAGACGGATGCCTCGTCGGCCTTCCATGTCCTTCCGTCGCTTGGCGAGCCTCACGACCCGCACCAGCACCAGCACCAGCACCAGCTGCACCACCTCGACGACGGCGGCGTGTCAGATGACGCCCTCCTCCACGCGACCGCCTCGACCGCCTCGGCCGAGGCCTTCTACGCCTCGCTCGGCGCACCCGTCATGGCCTCGGTCCTCGTCTCGACGATCCAGGATGCGCTCGCCCTCGCCGACCGCTGTAAGGACGAGGCCGAGCGGAGCCCGCAGACATGGGACCCGCTCAAGCTCCAGGCTGTCAGCGAGCGCTTTCGGGCGGCCCGCGACGAGCTCGAGCGGCTCATGACCAACGGCGGGCATTGAGGCCAGTTGACGTGAACGACTCCTAACGATGCGACATGATGCCCGCCTCCTTATGCCTGCGCCGTCGCAAGTTCGGGCCACAAGGTCGCATCGCATCGAAGCCCTTGCCCTTTCAGGCACCCGAGCAGAGCCGCTCGACGTCGGCGACCTCACGGACGGCGCTCGTCAGGTTGCGGCAGCCGTCGCGCTCGACGAGGACGACATCCTCGATGCGCACGCCGCCCACGGGCTCGTAGCGCGTAAGGACGGCCGGGTCGATAAACTCGGACCCGCGCCAGCGCTTGAGCAGGTGAGGCGAAAAGTAGCAGCCGGGCTCAATCGTGATGAGCATGCCGGACGCGAGCGGCAGACGCAGGCGAAGGAAGGTGTAGAGCTCGGGCGTCTGGCGCGACTCGTCCGGGATCGTTTCGTTGGTCGCCTCGTTCGGCTTGGAGGCCGAAGGGACGTCGTGGACGTCCAGCCCAATCGAGTGGCCGAGGCCGTGCGGGAAGAAGCCAGTCGAGATGCCGCTCCGGAGGATCGTCTCCTCATCGCCGCCGCGGAAAATGCCGAGCTCGAGCAGACCGCGGACGAGCAGCCGGTGAGTCGCCAGCTGGATCGTGTCCCAGTGGACGCCGGCCCGCGTCATCTTTTCGGCCTCCTTCTGCATGTGGAGGACGAGCGCATAGATGTCGCGCGCCTCGGGCGTGAAGCGCCCGCCGTTGCCGACCGGCATCGTCCGCGTGATATCGGCCCCGTAGCAGTCGGTCTCCGTCCCGGCGTCGATCAGGAGCACCTGCGGCTGCCAGTCGCCCTTTGCGCCGAGCGCGAGCGGATCCGGCCCGTCGTGCTCGTGCCCGTGCGCCGCTGCCGGGGCGGTCGCCTGGAAGGCCGACGAGTCGAGCGTCGTCGGCAGGGCTCCATGGACGAAGGAGGCGTGGTTGCAGATGTAATGCAGCGTCGAGGCCCGCGAGCCCGAGGCGATGATCGGCATGTACGACAGGTGCTTCGAGCTGGCAGGCAAAGTGGAATATTGTCAGCCCTAAAGACAATGACCCTCTCGGATGTGGAGCTCGCGAACGCACCCTCCGCGACGGCAGGCGGCAACAAACAACGCCTCGGCGTCGCCCTCGCCCTCGATCTCCCACTCGGCCGCCTGCGCCCCGACGCCACGCTCCTCGGACCGCGGACCCTGCGCAGCGACGCCGCGGCCAGCCGCGTGCCGGCCAAGCGCGCGCATGACAACCTCGTGGGCCTGCGAGGTGATGGCGTTGGCGCGAGCCATGAGCGCGACCTCGTGCTCGGTCTTCAGCAGGCGGGCCTGGTGGAGTGCGGGCAAAAGAGCGTCCTCGGAACGGGCGGCCTGTGCCTGGGAGAGGGAAGGGGGCAGGGCTGGGAAGAGGACGGTCGAAGGTAGGGTGTGGATCGTCGTGTCCGAACGGATGCCCGCGAGGACGCGAGCGAGAGAGGGCAGCGGCTCAAAGGCATGCGACGACAAGCGCTTGGCGCAGACGTCGAGGGACGGCGGGGGGATCGACCACATGATGTCGTCCTCGTTGGCCGGCGGGACAAACCTGTGCGAGTGCAGGCACATGTCAGCTCAAGGGCCGACGCGATAGTTGGCAGGTAAGGGGGGGGGGGGGGGGCGAACAGCGTGTGCTCGAACTCGCCGACCAGGGCGCCGCACTCGGCCACCTCGAGGGCGATCGTGACGGCCGCTCCAGGAACGTCGCAGCCGGTCAGGTACATGAAGTTGGACTCTGGCCTGTGGGGCATCTCGCGGTCCGTGTCGTTCCGGAACGGCGTCGGGTGCGAGACGAGCAGAAGCACGTGCCGGCCGGGCGCGAGGCCTGGGACGAGTTTCTCGACAACTTTAGCGGTGTCTACCGACGCGAGTGCATCAGTCGTCAGCAGATAGCCAGGAGATTGTCGCGGCGAGGCAAGGGCCAAGGCGTCGAGCCGCAGCCGTGTCGGACGCGGTCCGACGACGGCCGCAGCCCAGCTGACCCTTCAGTCGGACAAGGCCGACCGGGTGAGAAGAGCGGCCAGCTCGTTTACCTCGCCAGAGCAGCAGTGCTCTCCGAGCATGCAGATGACGCAAGGAGTACATCACGTACGGATCAGAGCTGCCAGTCGAGAGACAGAATCGCAACGAGTCAGCTCAGGGCCCGTGATGCGATACGGGCCTTGCCCAGTCGGCGTCGACTGCGTCGGACGGGCGAAAGCCGGGCTGGCGGCGGCGGACCCGGGGACGCACCCGGGAACTTGGCCTCTGGGAGAGGGGGAAGCGAGACCATCACTGCTGCCAAAGTCGATGCTGAGTGGAAAGAGGCGAAAGCTCGGTGGTAGTTGGAGGATGGAGGGAGGGCATCAGGCTGGCTCGACCGGCAACGCTCGTGGTGCGCCCGGCCGGACTTCGGAGACTGATCTTGCTTCCGACTCCCGCCATGCGCCATGGGCGACGACGACGACGACAGACGGCCCGGCCGGCCAGCGACTCGACCTGCAGCCAGCCATCCCTCCCTTTGGGCAGCCCTCTTTACCCCGGCGCACCACCAACAGCAGGATGGATCGCCGTCCGCTCGCTCCTTCATCGTCAGCGGCGTCATCGTCATCGTCCATCCTTGGCGCCATCCGGCCTGCGATCTCGCACACGCTCCCCACGCGCCGACCGTCGGGCGCGTCGTCCTCGACGGCGGCGGCACCGACCCCGTCCGGTAGCCGAGGGACGCTCGAGCGCCGGCCGTCGTCATCGACGCTGAGCGGCGCGTCGGCCATCCCTCGCCCGGGCACCGTACCAGCAACGCCATCGTCCCGGATTCCCTTTGGCAGCAAGCGTTCGCTCGGTCCGAGCATGAGCGGCGGCGGCGGCGGTGGAGGGGAGGAGCCGCCATCAGTCCTTCGACGGACCAACACGTCGATGGCGCTTCAGGTTGACCTTGAACGTCGGCTAGCGGCTGCCGAGGAGCGCGAGCGCGAGCTCGAGCGCCAGGTCGAGGAGGGTCGGCGCGAGACTGAGGACGTGCGCAACATGATGCGTCTGCTGGTCGCCGACGAGGAGACGAGGGAGCGCGAGGCCGTCGTGCAGAGGGAGCAGCAGGCGGCCGAGCTCGTACGTCCCTCGATGAGTGTGCACGCGCCCTGTCGTCCCCGATTGGTCGCTGATCGAGCTCATCGGACTGCCTCGCAGAGCAAAGCCCAGCGGTCGATCCACGAGCTTCGGTCGAGCCTGTCGTCGAGCGAGGCCCACGCCGGCGCACTCTCGTCCCAGGTTGCCAATCTAGACGTCGAGCTCTCGCGCGCCCAGTCGTCCTTCGAGGCTGAACTAGCGGAACTCGCCCGCCAGCTCGAGGCAAGCGACGATGACGCCCAGTCTGCACGCGAAAAGTGCGAGCGGGCAGAGGGCGAGCGCGAGAGCATGCGTCGCCGGCTGGGCGAGCTGACGGACGAGCTCGAGAGTCGGCGGCGGGACGAGGGCGAGCGCGAGGGCGCGGCCGTCATGCGCGAGGAGCTCAAGCGTGTGTCCTTTGCCGTGGACTGCGACGTCTCGCGCTGCATGAGTGCTGATGAACGTCTCGCTCTGCTTCCCGTCGAGCAGGTCAATCCTCCGTCCTGTCTTCGCAAGATGCGCAGCTCACTCAGCTGAGGGCCGAGCTCTCGCTCCTCCGTTCGAAACGCGCTGACCAGACGGCGCGCGTCGCCGAGCTCGAGGCCGAGCTCGACGCTCTGACGGCCCGTTGCCGGGATCTCGAGGCTGGGACGGAGCGCGTGGCGCTCGAGCGCGAGCTCGCGGAGGCTAAGAGCCTGCTGGTGGCCAGGGAGGACGAAGTCAAGACACTCCGGACAGGTCAGTTCCTTCTCGGGTGTTAAAGAAGCGGTGGCGAGAGGGCGACTGACGACTGATTGTCCTCCGGCGCAGAGACGGCGTCATCCTCAACCCTTCGGCAAAAGCACTCGTCGCTCGCGTCCGAGCTCGCCGAGCTCAAGGAGCACGCGGCGGCGGTCCAGGCTGCGAACGACCTCCTCGAGCGACGCGTTGCCACGGGAGAGTACGACCCGACGACGTTCCGCTGCCTCCAGCTCGACCTCAACCCATCGACGATGGACCTCGCGGTCCGGACGGAGACACTCAAGGCGCTCCGGGCCGAGAATGCTGCCTTGATCGAACAGCTCCGGCGCGAAGGCGGGTCGGAGCCGGCAGGCGGGGCGGGCGGGGGCGTCGTTCCGCGTGAGACGTACGACCGGGTTCTGAAAGAGCGCGAGGAGGAGAAGGCCCAGATGGAGAAGCGGCTCATGCGGCTGAAGGAGGTGCGTCGGTCGTCCTTGCTAGCATCACCTGACGCTGTGCATAACGACGATCACTCTCGCCGCTGACATGACAAGCGCGCTCCCCTCGCATACCGGTTCCCTCCAGGTCTTCAAAGCAAAGTCGCAGGAGTTTCTCGACACGCTCCACTCGCTCCTCGGCTACCGAATCCTCTTCTCCGAATCGGGCGACGTCCGGCTCAACACGACGTACGCCCCGCGTGGCAAGTCGGGCGTCACCTTTCGCTTTGCGAGCCAGGAGGGCCACTTTGGTAGCATGCAGCTCACGGGCGGGCTCGCAAAGACGCTCGACGAGCTGCGTGAGTTCTGGGTCACCCAGCGGCAGGAGGTGCCGTGCTTCCTGGCGAGCGTCACCCTCGAGCTCTACGATCGGTCGACGGTCCGTTCTCCCCTTCCCCTCGTCTGCCTGCCCGCGTGACCTTGACTGATGCGCGTGGCGCCTTGACCCTCCTTTGACAGAGAGGCAAGGCGGCCGGATGGGTCCGGCCGATGGACGACGAGGATGAGTAAAGATGGCATGGCATTGCATGGTAAGGGCCGGGCCATTTGTTCGAGCTGTCGAACGATGCCAGGTGGGGACGCGGCAGGCCCTAAGGCCGCGCCTTGAATGCCGCCCAGCGGTCGCGACCCCTCGGTGTCATCATGAGCACCATCGACCACCGCCTCGCGCCCTCCAGCCCACCAATGATGGCCGCCTTCTGCTCAGGCTTGAGCTTTTGCGCTGCCTGTCCTCCCACGCCGTCGAGCGCGGAAAGGAGGAGGTCCACAAGCGGCGCCTCGAGCGAGGAGCCGACGATGGACGGCAGGCGGCTGGGCGGAAGGGCGAGAAGGACCGCGAGGCGGTCGTCTGGGTCGAGCGGGGTCAAGGCTGCGTGGAGCGTGTAGGCTGACGTGGGGAGCGCGACGGGTGGCCGAGCCCGGGAGGGGCCTGCTGCTAACGCCGATGAAAGGGAGATGCCTGCAGAAGAGGACCCGATCGATTGCGGTTCCGGTCTGGAGGCCGCAAGGGAGCCAAAGATGGTTCGGGCGGCTTCTGACGCGCCGCTCGAGGAGGCCAAGAGGCCACGAGGGGCGTCTTCGACCTCGTCGTCGTCACCATCGACCGCAGCCGGTAATGCGGCCGGCAGCGGTCGTTTGACGGTGGAAGTGCTGCTTTGCGGTGCAGACAAGGTCGGCGCAGAGGTCGACGGCGGCGTTGACGAGGGCGGCAGCGGAGGAGAAGAAGCGACCGTCGCCGCGACGGCGATCGCCGCTGGGAGAGGTGATGAAGAGGCAGGGTTGAACGGCGGCGCCGGCACGGGTGCAGTCGCGGCCGGGGCTGCCGGCGGCCGACCTGTGGCCAGCGTCGTTGATTGCGAGGCCGGGTAGATCATCTTGATCGGGATCGAGACGGGGCTGCCCGTTGCGACGAGTGGATGAGCAGGGCGCGCAGGCGTCCCAGCCGAAGGGAGAGGCGTATGACTCCGGTCGACCTGCCGTCAGAGGGCAAAGAAGGAGTCAGAAACAGCACCAGCAAACGATCAAGCAGTCCTCGCACCTGCCCAATCTCCTGCCCACTCATCCCGGCCGGTCCCTTGCCCTTGCGCGCGGTAAAGGCCTTCTGCTCGGCGCGCAGCTTGGCCATCTCGAGCTCGACCGGCCCGGCCTGCTTGCTGTCGAGTTTGACAACCTGGAAGAGGTCTTTTGTCGCCACGTGATGCGAGAGTCAGCATGCGCCCGCTGTCGAGTCGGTCCACGGCGTGGGAGGACGCTACTGAGCACCGAGGGAGAACACACGGACCTCTAGCGGCAGCCTCGAAGTCTGCGAGCTCACGTCGGGCGACGGCCCTCCGGAACCAAGCCTTTGAGTTGCCTCCGTCGAGCTCGATCGACCGCGAACAGTCGCGTTCTGCATCCTCGAACCTGCCAGACGAGCGCCGAGGAGGGAGGTGAACAACGTCAGTCCAGTCTGCGGTCGACACGCGCCGCCAGGACGAGCTTGGGCCCTGCCGGCGCCGCAACGGACGTACTTCTGAAGGTTGAGGTAGGCCTGAGCTCGGTTCAACGGGTAGATGGCCGACGTCGGGTCGAGCACGATGGCCTGCGAGTAGCAATCTGCGCAGGAAGATGGAGTGCTTCCCGGTCAGTCGCAACCCGACCCTTGCCTGAGGGGCGCAGGAGCCGGTGCTCTCGCCGACGCACCGACGGCCTCGGCCCAGGCCTTGCGCTTGAAGTGATCGTTGCCGGCGTCTTTGGCAGACTTTGCGCGCTCGACGGCTGAGGTTGTCGTCGCTGGAGAAGGGCTCGGAGCGAGCTCGGTGATAGACGGCATGCTCGAGAGGAATCGGGCAGGTCGACGTTCGAAGGGGGGAAGTGAAGCAGGAGCGCGTCCGCCCGCGTCCGTCGTCCGCAGCGAGCTCCCTCGTGATGAAGCTCGTGCAGCTGCTTCGATGGCGGTCCTCCCGTGAGCTGAACGGTCCGGGGACAGAATGGCGAGGACCTGCCTTCTAAGCAGCTGTCGGGCATATGGAAAGCTCCCCTGATGAAGAGAGACCGAGGGCCATCTTGCTTTCACTTCTACCCGGCGTCGGCTAGGGCCGCTTGCTTGCTGGCGACGTGGCGACCCTCCCCCCTCCCCTCCCCGACTCCGACCATCATCTCTCGCCACCCCCCCCCCCCTCCAACAGCCAGCGCAGCCATGAAGCTCACCTTCCTCTCGCCCGACGGTAGCTCGTTCCTCCTCGAGCTACCCAACAGCATGACGCTCGCCGACGTCCGCGCCCTCGTCGAGGCCGACTCTTCCATCCCAGCCGCCGACCAGCGCTGGCTCGTCCAGGGCCGCGAGGTCAAGTCGACGGCCGGCCACAAGCGGCTCGAGGAGACGGCTTGGGGGGACGAAGTCGTTGTCCAGCTCGGTCGAACCGGCGGAGGCCAACAGCAGCAGTCAGTAGCAGGCACAACGGCAGAGCGAGTGGATCCCTTCCGGTCTTCCGTCCGAGCAATCGGCTGAGCTCGACGCCACTGGCGTCGCTTCATCATTGTCGGCCCCCTAATTGAGCCATTCCTGCTGACCTCACTTCTTCTCCATCTGTCCGTGATCAGCTCGTCCGCCGCCTCTCGATCGACGTCTGGAGCTGCCGGTCCCTCATCGGCCGGAGCCGGTCTGAGCCCCGCACAGCAAGCCCAGATGGAGAACTACCGCCGGGTCCGTCCTTCGGCGCCCTCGCCCCGATGAATCGGCCGCAGCTGACATCGACACTACCTTGCTTGGCACGCTTCTCGCAGATGATGATGGAGCAGGCGCAGGAGCAGGAGCTGATTGACAAGCTCGAGGCCAACCCGTGGGATATCGAGGTCCGTCCTCGTCCTGCTGAACTCGTGTGCGCGCAGGAGTAGATGCTGAGGGGGCCCTCCCCGGACGCCTTCCCCCCCTTAACCCTTGCAGAGCCAGAAGAAGATCGAAGAGATCATCCGCCAGCGGGCGGTTGCGCAGAGCTATGAAGACGCGGTCGAGTATCACGTGCGTCGTCCGACTCGGCATCTCATACCGGTCGAGGGCGATGTGAATGGCTGACCGCGCCCTGCTGCGCATGCACGCGGTGGCTCATTGCAGCCGGAGAGCTTTGCCAGCGTCACGATGCTCTACAGTCGGTCCTCTTGCTTACGTTTCCATTCTCGCGACCGTAAAGTCATCGGAGGCTGACAGCGGGTGTGCTGGCTGTTTGTCCGTCTGCAGTCGACGTTGAGGTCAACGGGCATAAGGTCAAGGCGTTCGTCGACTCTGGAGCGCAGAGCACCATCAGTGCGTTCGCCCTTCTTGACGCTTTCGAGGCCTTGCCCCGTTCAGAGGCGCTCAACGCTCCTCCGTGCACCCCTGCCAGTCTCACCCGAGTGCGCCGAAGCGTGCGGGATCATGCGGCTGCTCGACACACGCTTCCACGGTCCGTCTTCTCCATCACTTCCCGTCCCATTCGTGCATCGCCCTGCTATTGACCCGTCGACTGACCGCCCCGTTTCACCCGTATTTCCCGTTCGCCCTGCAGGCGAGGCCCGCGGCGTCGGCACGGCTAAGATCCTCGGCCGGATTCACCAGGCCCAGATCAAGCTGGCCGACCTTCACCTGCCCGTCAGCTTCACCGTCCTCGAGGGAAAAGACGTCGATCTGCTGTTTGGACTCGACATGCTCAAGCGCTATCGGGCGACGATCGACCTTGGCGAGGGAGGGGGCTGCCTGCGAATCCAAGGCCGAGAGTGCGTTCAAACCTCGACCTGGTTCGAGGAGCGAGAGGCCGGTGCTGACCGCTGAACTCTCACCCGTCAGGGTCCCGTTCCTGAGCGAGCATTCGCTTCCAGCCAAAGCCCGCCGCGAGGTCTGGGTCGACGACAAGGGCGGCAAGAAGCCCGAAGTCCAGCCGGCTAATCCTTCGGCTCCTGGCTCGGCCCCTGCCGCCGGGTCGTCGGCGGACGCGGGCGTCGTCGGCGGGATGGCAGGCTCGTTCCCTGGTGGAGGCCGGGTCCTGTGCGTCCTCTGTCCCTCACCTGTAGAGCGCGGCATATATCAACGA
>Ga0308160_10002063_pt1 | contig 25556 bp, 24 predicted proteins | sample PhyFR1_FD_201036 | JGI IMG/M metagenome (GOLD analysis project Ga0308160, IMG submission 201036) | Phyllosphere microbial communities from UC Gill Tract Community Farm, Albany, California, United States - DLSLF.R1 | ecosystem: Host-associated > Plants > Phyllosphere > Unclassified | place: USA... | reverse complement strand
GTACAAGGAAGTGGCAGAGGACGCCAAGCGCAACAAGCGCTAACGTAGTATTGTTCGGCTAAGCTGGCTGTCGAGACCGTCGTTTCCGCCACCGCGGGAACGACGGTCTTTCCACTAACGGGGGCAGAATATTGCCCCGGCCGATCGGATTGACCATCGCACGAACCGAATAGGAAGCATCCTTTCCATGAGCATTACCAAAGCCACAAAGCTGCTCAGCCCCGAAGAAATCGCTGTCCGGGCTGGCGAGCAAATGCCGTATATCCAACTCCCGGTGCGCCGCGAGTTGTTCTCCGCCCGTGCGACCCGTCTGCGCCAGCTGGCGCCGGGGCACGCGATGCACGACTTCTTGCTGTTTGCCGCCGAACTGGCCGCCGTGCAGCACGAGGTATTGCAGGATTACCCGACTGTCACGCTGCCGAGCCTGGACGACCTGGCCGCCGCCGCGCGCGCTGCCCAGGCACCGGTGCCGGCGCCGCTGTGGCCACGCGATCCGGTCTGGCGTGGCGCGCTGCGCCGCATGCTGGAGCTCCTGGTACCGCGCCTGGCGGGCAGCCCGGCGCAAGCTGCCGTAGAGGCCCTGCTGGCTCTAGGCGACGACCACCTCGAAGGCCAGGCCGAACTGCTGCTGCAAGGCGCGGCGGGTCTGGACATGAGCGCCGCACCGCTGGTAGCGGCCGGTCTGCAGGTGTACTGGACGAATATGGTCCTGGCGATCCAGGAAGCGTATGGCGCCGCGCGCCAGCAGCCGTATGGCCGCACGCTCGACATGACGACCTGCCCATGCTGCGGCAGCCTGCCGACGGCGTCGATCACGCGCGTCGACCAGACCGGCAGCAACTTCCGCTATCTGCACTGCTCGCTGTGTTCGGCGCAGTGGCATATGGTGCGGGTCAAGTGCAGCCACTGCGAAAGCACCAAGGGCATCCACTACCATTCACTCGAGGCGCTGGCCACCGATGGCGCCGTGCAGGATGCGTCGCAGGCGTCGGTGCAGGCCGAAACGTGCGACGAGTGCCATCACTACATCAAGATCGTGCGCATGGAGCGTGAGCTCAATGTCGATCCGGTGGCCGACGACCTGGCGTCGCTGACGCTGGACATCCTGGTGTCCGAAGCGGGCTACGAGGCGCATGGCGTCAACCTGCTGCTGCTGTCGGGTGGCGAGGAAGCCCCGGGCGAACCGGCCATTGCACCACCATCGAACCGGAGTAATTGATCATGTCGCTCAGCGAGTCCGTGGTCCACGGCTCGAAGGCGACAGTCAAGGAACTGCCTTCGATCGATAAACTGCTGCGTCTGCCATCGGTGCAGGCGCAACTGTCTGCCCACGGCCACACGCTGGTCGCCGGGCAGGCACGTGCGCTGGTCGACGACCTGCGCACGCAGGCGCTGGCCGGCGTGCTGGCGCAAAGCGCCGTGGCGCCCGATGCACTGGCCCAGGCGCTGGCCAAACGCGTCGCCGCACGCATCGCGCCGCGCATGCGCCGCGTGATCAACCTGACCGGCACGGTCATTCATACCAATCTGGGCCGCTCGGTGCTGCCGGACGTGGCGATCCGCCACCTGACGGCCATGATGGCCGGCCCGAACAATCTCGAATACAACCTCGACAGCGGCTCACGGGGCGATCGCGACAGCATCGTCGAAGGCCTGCTGTGCGAAATCACCGGCGCCGAAGCGGCGACGGTGGTCAATAACAATGCTGCCGCGGTGCTGCTGTCGCTGGCTGCCCTGAGCGGCGGGCGCGAAGCGATCATCTCGCGCGGCGAACTGGTGGAAATCGGCGGCGCGTTCCGCATGCCGGACGTGATGGACAGCGCTGGCGCGCGCATGGTCGAAGTGGGCACCACCAACCGCACGCACCTGGCAGACTACGAGCGCGCGATCACCGAGCGCACCGCAATGCTGATCAAGGTCCACACCAGCAACTATATGGTGCAGGGCTTCACCAGTGCGGTGAGCGAGGCCGAACTGGCGCCGCTGGCCCGCGCCCGCGGCGTGGCGCTGGTGTCGGACCTGGGCAGCGGCTCGCTGATCGACATGGGCAAGTACGGCTTGCCGCAGGAGCCGACGCCCCAGCAGATGCTGGCGGACGGCTGCGACGTGGTCATGTTCTCCGGCGACAAATTGCTGGGCGGCCCGCAGGCGGGCCTGATCGTCGGCACGCGCGAACACATCGGGCGCATCCGCAAGTTTCCGATGAAGCGCGCGCTGCGCCTGTCCAAGCTGCCGCTGGCGGCGCTGGAAGCGACCTTGCAGCTGTACCTGCAACCTGAACTCCTCGTGCATGAATTGCCGACGCTGCGCTGGCTGACCCGCACGCAGGAGCAGGTGGCCGTGGCGGCAAACGCGATCCTGGCACCGGTGCGCGCTGCGCTGGCGCCGCGCTACACGGTCACGCTCGAACCGATGCTCAGTCAGATCGGCTCCGGCTCGCTGCCGATTGACCGCCTGCCATCGTGCGGACTGGCGATCGCGCCGGTCCTGTCCGGCAAGCGGGGCATGGGCACGGCGCTCGACGCGCTGTCGGACGCCATGCGCGGTCTGCCGGCGCCGATCATTGGCCGTATTGCCGACGACCGCGTGCTGCTCGATTGCCGCTGCGTCGACGATCCGGGCGAGGTCATCAATCAATTGGCCGGCCTGCGCCTGGCCATTATCGGAGAGGCAGCATGATTGTCGGCACTGCAGGCCACATCGACCACGGCAAGACGGCGCTGGTGCGCGCGCTGACGGGCATCGACGCCGACCGGCTGCCGGAAGAAAAACGGCGCGGCATCACCATCGAACTCGGTTACGCCTGGATGCCACTGGAAGACGGCCGCCGCATCGGTTTTGTCGACGTGCCGGGCCACGAAAAACTCGTGCGCACGATGGTGGCCGGCGCCAGCGGCATCGACTTCGGCTTGCTGCTGATCGCGGCGGACGACGGGCCGATGCCGCAGACGATCGAGCACGCGACGATTCTGTCGCTGCTGGGTGTACGCCGTGGCGCAGCCGTGATCACCAAGATCGACCGCGTGGAGCCGGCGCGCGTCGCCGAGACCGAAGCCCGCGTACGCGCATTGCTGGCCAGCAGCGGGCTGGCCGATTATCCGGTGCTGCACGTCTCGAGCGTGCGCGGCGATGGTATCGACGCCCTGCGCGCCGATCTGGTCGACGCGCTGGCGGCTGCACCGGGCGACGCCGTGGCCGGCGCGGGGTTCCGCATGGGCCTGGACCGTGCCTTCACGCTCGATGGCGTGGGCACCGTGGTCGCCGGCAGCGTTTCGGCAGGTGGCGTGACGATTGGCGACGCATTGTCGCTGGCGGCCTCGCCGGACGATACCTACCGCGTGCGCAGCCTGCAGGTACACAGCCGTGCGGCGCAGGCTGCCGAAGCGGGCCAGCGCTGCGCCGTGGGCCTGGCGGGCCTGGAGCGCACGGACGAACTGCGCGGCCAGGTGCTGTGCGATCCGGCCATTGCCTTGACCACGCAGCGGATCGACGTCTGGCTGGAGGTCGCCGCCACCGAAGACAAGGCGCTGCGCTCGGGTACGCTCGTGCACCTGCACGCAGCGACCCAGGATTGCCTGGCCACGGTGGCCGTGCTGGGCCAGCCGTCGATCGCCCCGGGCGCCGGCGCGCCGGCGCAGCTCGTGCTGCACAAGCCGGCCAATGTCTGGCATGGCGACCGTTTTATCCTGCGCGATGCGTCGGCGGTGCGCACGGTGGCCGGTGGCCAGGTGCTCGATCCGCTGGGGCCGATCCGTTACCGGCAGACGCCCGAGCGACTGGCGTACCTGGAAACGCAGCGCGCCATCGATCCGCAGACGCGCCTGCTGGGCGCGCTGGCGCAGGCGCAGTACGGCGTCAATGGCGCCACCTGGCTGCGCAGCAGCGGCCTGGCGCGCTGGCCGTTCGACCTGGCAAGCGTGCCCGACATCGTCGTCGGTGCCGGCGGCGAGTGGCTGATCGCCCGTGCCCGTCTGGACGAGGCCCAGGCCGGTCTGCTGGCTGCCTTGCGCGACTTCCACGACAAGTACCCGGATGAAATTGGCCCGGACGTGCAGCGTGCTCGCCGTCTGGCCGCACCGCGCATGCCCGAGGCGCTGTGGCTGCAACTGACGGGTCACATGATCGAGGCCGGCGTGCTCGCGCGCCGCAATGGCTTCCTGCATTTGCCGGAGCATGGCGTGGCCTTGCGCGCGGCCGAGCAGATCGTGGCCGAGCATGCGCTGCCGATGCTGCGCGAAGGGCGCTTCGATCCGCCGTGGGTGCGCGACATCGCGCTGCAGGCCCGCCTGCCCGAAGCGCAGGTGCGCCAGGTGCTGGGCCGCATGGCGCGCGGCGGCGACGTGTATCAGGTGGTCAAGGACCTGTTCTATCATCCGGCCGTGATGCACGAGCTGGCGGCGCTGGCGAGGAAGCTCGCCGCGGAAGAGGCCGGGGGCCAGGTCACGGCGGCGCGGTTCCGAGACCTGACGGGCCTCGGGCGCAAGCGCGCGATCCAGATCCTGGAGTTCTTTGACCGGATCGGGCTGCTGCGCCGCGTGGGGGACGTCCACCTGCTGCGGCCGGGAACGTTGCTGTTTTCCGAGAAATCACCATGAGCCTGACGCAATTTTTCCGGACAAGGTAAAATCCTGGCTCAACGGAAGGAAATCGTCCCTGGTGGGGCGGCTGGGCTTCAAACCCAGTTGGTGGCGCCATGCGTCGCCGGGTGGGTTCGACTCCCGCATCCTTCCGCCATCCTTTCTGCTGCTGTTCTTGTTCCTGTTCTTCACATTCCTATGATCATCCTCGGCTTCGACTATCCGGACGACTGCTATTTCGACCTCGACAACGATATGTGGTGCCGTCCGCTGGGTGACGGCCGCATTCAGGTGGGCGTGAGTGCGTTCGGTGTCCAGATCAGCGGTAACCATTTCTATATGTGCCGCCCCAAGCCGGTGGGTAACGAGGTCGAGCAGGGCAAGACGGTGGGTGTCGTGGAGCTGAGCAAGACGGTCGTGACGATCAAGACGCCGGTGGCCGGCACGGTCGTCGAGATCAACACGGCGCTCGAAGAAACACCCGAACTGATCCACCAGGACCCGTACGGCGCCGGCTGGATTTCCGTGATCCAGGCCAGCGACTGGGAGCGCGACCGCGCGCAGCTGGCGCATGGCGCCGATCTGGTCGAACAGGCCGAGCGGCGCATGCGCCTCGAGCCGGTCGATGACTGGATCAAGCCGTGACTTCAGCGCAGGCGGGCCTGGCGATCATGGTCTGGTCGTGCGACCTGACCCGGCCCGAGGCACTGACGACGCCGTTCATGACGGCGCAGGCCGCCGCGGCGCTCGACATGCCCGTCAAGATGTTGTTTACCAACCAGTCCGTCGCCTGGCTGCTGCGCGAACACAGTGCGCGCCTGACCGGCTTTGGCGCCGACCGCTGGCCGATTGCGCGGCACCTGGAGGCTACGGTTGACCTGGGCGTCGAAATCCGCGCCTGCAGCCAGGCACTCAGCGCCTTGGGCGCGGACCTCGCCGCGCTGGCGCCGCAATGCGCCGGTGTCGAAGGCATGGTGACATTCGTAGAGCAGGGCAGCACGCCCGGCTGGCGCATGCTGGTGTTTTAAGCCAGCGCGTCCAGAATTCTCACTCCGATAACACAGCCGGGGTCAGGTCTGACATTCAGACACGGCCTCAGCCAGAGCCACGTCCAATCGTGTATCGACCAGCCTTAGCATAGCCCGGTGTCAGCTCGTTTCGACTATCTGGCTGTCGAGTTCGTGTCCGAATGTCAGACCTGACCCCGGCTTTCACGGTGCAGAATATGCGAGGCAAAAAAAGCGCCGGGCTGTGAACCCGGCGCCTTCGTTACGTCAGAGCGAACATTACAAAGAGCGCAGGAACGCCAGCAGCGCCTCGCGTTCGACGGTCGCCAACTTCTCGAAGCGCTTGCGCGCGGCGGCCGCTTCACCGTCGTGCCACAGGATCGCTTCGCTCAGGGTGCGTGCGCGGCCGTCATGCAGGTAGCCGACCTTGCCATCCTTGCCCATCACCTTGTCGCTGTAGCCGATGCCCCACAGCGGCGCGGTGCGCCACATGCTGCCGGTGGCCTGGCCTTCGACGTAGTTGTCTGCCAGTCCCGGGCCCATGTCGTGCAGCAGCAGGTCGGTGTACGGCCGGATGGTCTGGTCGCGCAGTTCGGCGAACTGGTGGTTCGCGCCCGTCTTCATCGACGCCGTGTGGCAGGCCACGCAGCGCATCGTCTCGAACAGCTTCTGGCCCGTGGCAACCTGGCGCGTGTCGACCCGGTGCTCGTCGAGCGGCGCGACGCCTTTCGGGAAGCCGCTGGCCAGGCTGCGCTGGGCCGGCACGGCCAGCAGCGCCAGGTAGTTCGAGATCGACTGCAGCTCGGCTTCCGAGATCCCGCGCTGGCGTGGCGCCGTGGCGCAGGCGGCCGGGTTGGCGTCGCAGGCAAGGCTCGGGTAGACGGGCGAGGTTACCGCCATGTCGGCCAGCAGCGCCGATGCGGCCTGATGGCGCAGCGTGGCCTTCGACGCTTTCCAGCCAAAGCGGCCCAGGCGCACGGCGCCGCTTTCGGGATCGAACACGAAGTTGGCCGTACCGCGCACGCCGTCGCCATCCGGATTCGAGCGCACGCGCGCCAGGATGTCGGCTTCGGGAATCGCCTCGAGCAGGCCAGTGCCGATCATTGGCTGGGCCGCGCGCAGCGAGACGGTCTCCGGCACCGGGCCGTCAAAGGCAATTTTAGGCTTGCGCAGTTCGACGTTCGTGCCGTCCGCCAGTTGCACCATGCGGGTGTCGAAGCCCGTCACGCGCACCCCGGTGCCCCAGTTCTGCGGGGTGCCGTTGCTGGAGAGCGCATTCATCTGCACCGTGGTGCCGTAGGTCGGATGTGGCAGCTGCTGGCCCTGCGGACCGACGCGCGCCACGCGCACCGCCATGCCGTCGAGGCGCTGGTTGATCGCTGCCGGGGCCGGGCTGCGGCCATTGCCGACGTGGCACGCGATACAGGCGGACTGGTTGAAGCGGCCGCCCTGCAGACCCACTGCCGCCGCATACCGGTCGTTGCCCGCTTCATTGTGCTCGCCGGTGGTGAAGTTGGTGTGCAGCAGGCGCCGGCCTTCGACGAAACGCTGCATGTTCTGCATGCCGACGTTGTTGTGCGGCTGCTGGAACATGAACAGGCCATTGTCACTGTAGTTGTACGACACCGAGCCGAGGCCGCCCGACAGCACCTCGTCCGGCAACGGCACCGAGTTCAGTCGCGGCTGCACGCCGTACCACGGGCGCAGGCCCTGGCCGACGACATAGCTCCATTCCTGCGAGTAGTAGCGGATGCCGCCCGTGTCGCCCAGCGCGCCCAGCGCCTCGCGCGTGGTGAAGTACGACGGCGAGACTTCGATGATGTCGCCCTTGACGAGCGGCCGGCCCGGCACGCTGCGGCCGGTCTTGAAGCCATCGCTGTTGAGCTCGCTGTGACCCGGGTAATCCTTGACCAGCAAGGTGCAGCCGCCATTGATGCCGTTGGCGCTGGCCAGCCGGTTGTTCTGCGGATAGGGCGTTGGTTTACAGATCGGGATGTCATTGTTGACCAATTCGCCGGGCCGCATCCAGCCGTAGCCCGTCGAGTATGGCTCGTCGAACTGGCGGAAGAACGCGACGCCGCCCTTGAGGAAGTCGACCGTCGTGTACTGGTTCACGACCAGCATCGGTTGCGTGACACCGGCAACCCGGCTGTTGTCGATGATCTCGACGCCCCAGGTACGGTTCTTGTGATACTGCGGCACGAACGTCAGGTAGTTGCCCGGCCCCTTGTCAACAGGCAGCCCGCTGGCCGGGTCGATCGTGTCGTTCGGACCATAGCCGATCTCGTTCCACTCTTCGCCGCGTTCGCGGCCATGGCGCGCCAGGCCACGGGCGCCGAAGCGCGTCACCAGCGTGCCGTCCGCAAGGGTAAATTGCAGCGATTCGATTGGCTCGGCCGTGCCCGGCAGCGGGCTCAGCGCGCTTCCATCGGCCGGGAAGGCCACGGCCGACGTCGGCGCATCGGGGAGCGTGTTGTCGCTGCCGGGCGACTTGAACTCGACTTCGAACAGTGAGTAGCCGTATTGCGTCGCGCGCGCGACCCCCTGCAGGCGCAGGTAGCGGGCGCGGAATCCCAGGTTGAAGAATTCTTCGACCCCACCCTTGCCGGTGCCAACGTTGCGCAACTGCGTCCATGTTACGCCGTCGTTCGACGTGAGCACCGTATAGACCTTGCCGTACGATTGTTCCCAGGTCAGCTTCATGTAGCCGATTGCCGTAGGCGCCCCGAAATCAAAGTTGATCCAGGCGCCGTCCTCGGGCCGGCTCGACCAGCGCGTACCTGGCTTGCCGTCGATGGCCATGCCGGCCGCCATGCCGCCGTTTTCCGGCGTCGACGACGTCGCAGCGACGGGCTTGACGATTACGCCCGGATGGGTCAGGTCGATTGGCAACTCTGGCGCCGGCAGGTCCGGGTTCGGCGTTGGCGCGGCCGGCGTGCCGGTAAAGGCCTGGATCTCGAGGATCGAATAGCCATACTGGCCGGCGCGCTTGACACCCTGCATGCGCAGATACCGACCCTGGCCATTCAGGCCCGTGAGATCCTCGGTGCCGCCGACGCTGTCGGTGACGCTCTTGATCGTGGTCCAGCTGTTGCCGTCCTCGGACACCTGCAACAGATAGGCGCTCGCATGCGCGGCTTCCCAGTCGATCCGCACGCGGGTGATGGTCTGCGTCGCACCGTAGTCGAGCGTCAGCGACTCATCGTCGGTGAAGCGGCTGCCCCAGCGCGTGGCATTGTCATGGTCGATTGCTGCCGGGCCATCGAGATCGGGCCGTTCGGCCGAGCTGGCCTGGGCCTTGAGCGGGGTCAGCGCCGTTTCCGTGCTGGCGAACACGCCGGCCACGGTCCTGAACAGGCTGGCGCTGGCGTTCTGCATGACGGCGACGGGCGACTCGGCAGTGCCGCCGCCGCAACCGGTGAGCAGCAGCGGTAGCAGCAGGATGGAAGCGAGCGGCGCGCCGGGCATGCGGATGGGGCGTGACGACTGCCCGCAAGGCAGTTGATCCATGGTGAAACTCCTTGGTATGAACGTCGATGGGTGAACTTCAAGACTACTTTCCGCATGCCCCGGCCATGGATGCCGACCAGGATCGTTATAATTGCTCAAAGGCAATTGTTAACCATAAGGTAACCGACCTCTTGAAGACGTGTCAAGAAATCCCGCGCCGATGTGACAGTTACGCGCCCTGCATCCCTGATAAATCCGCTGTACGCCCATCGGATTTCTCCAAAAACCAATCGTGCGCGACCTGCCAATTCGTACAATTGCGAATTACCCCATTCAGATGGGCAACAATTGTGTAAATGGAGAGACGATGGGGCGATTATTTTTGTGGGCGAAGACGCGCCCGGCGCAGTGGGCGCTGCTGGCTGCGCTCGTGGCGTGTTACCCCGTGAGCCTGCTCCTGCCGCTGGCGTGGGGCCGTGAAGCGGGCGTTCTGGAAAACCTGCAGGTGGTCGTATTGCTGAGCGGCTTCGTGGTCGCGGTCGTTGTCTTCATGCGCCGTCGCCCGGAACGCACGGCGATGCTGGCGCTGTGGGCCGCGCCCGTCTGGTTGCTGCTGGCGGGCCGCGAACTGAGTTGGGGCCGCGCCTGGCGCGCCGTGCCCGGGTTCGATGCGGCGGGCAGGGCGCTGCCGCCCGAGCCGCTGTGGTTCCAGCCACTGGTCTGGCCCGGTGCGGCGCTGCTCATCGGCTGGCTCGCGTACAGCGCCTGGCATTACCGCATCGACGAGGTGGTGCGCCTGGCGTTCGTGCGCAGCGCGCCCTGGCTGCTGCTGTTCGTGGCCCTGGGCGCGGCCGTGGGATCGACCTGCGCCGAGGGGCATATGTCGTGCCATATCGATCTGGTCGCCTCGCGCGCGCAGGTCTTTGAAGAGCTGGTCGAACTGCTGGCCTACGTGGCGCTGTGCAGTCTGCAAGTGGTTGTTCTGCGGCACCGGGTGCCGGCCCTGGGTCCACGCCACGAGCATGGGGTCGATGCGCGCGCAAAACAGGTGCATTGAAACGGGCTGACTGGCGGCGCGCGTGTGGCGTGCATGTAGCTCGCTTGGCAAGTAGGACAAATTGCCCGTTGGTCGCGCCGCCGTTTTCCTCTAGCATGATGGGTTCTGTGAAATGACCACCTGCCTGCAGCGGTCGCCCGATCATGTCGAATTCAAAAGTTGTCGAAATCCCGCCGGCCGCCCTGGCCATTCCTGATGTCGCTACTGGCGTCGTTACTGGCGTCGCTACTGGCGCCGCGCCCGCTGCTGGCCTGGCGCAGCGCGCCGGCCAGTACTGGGCGCTGACCAAGCCGCGCGTGACGCTGCTGACCGTGTTCTGCGCCGTGATCGGCAGCCTGCTGGCCACCGATGGCGCACCCGCATGGTCCGTGTTGCTCTACAGTGCCGCCGGCATCTGGCTGCTCGCCGGCGCTGCCTTCGCGGTCAATTGTCTGCTGGAAGCGCAGGTCGATGCGCGCATGACCCGCACGGCGCGCCGGGCCACCGCGCGCGGCGACCTGGCGCCAGCGCAGACGGTCGTGTTTTCGCTGGTGCTGGGCGGCGCCGGTGCGGCCTTGCTCTACACGCAGGTCAATCCGCTGACGATGTGGCTGACACTGGCCACGTTTGTCGGCTACGCCTTCATTTATACCTTGCTGCTGAAACCGGCCACGCCGCAGAACATCGTGATCGGCGGGTTTGCCGGCGCCATGCCGCCAGCGCTCGGCTGGGCGGCGGTGGCCAATGGCGTGCCGCTCGAGGCGTGGCTCCTGGTGCTGATCATCTTTTTGTGGACGCCGCCGCATTTCTGGGCGCTGGCGATGGCGCGGCGCGACGACTACGCGCGCTCCGGCCTGCCGATGCTGCCGATTACCCACGGCATGGCCCACACGGGCCAGCAGGTATGGCGTTACAGCGTGGCGCTGGCGGTCGGTACCGCGCTGCCATGGGCGGTGGGAATGAGCGGGCTGTTCTATCTGGCGTGCGCGTGCGCGCTGAACGCCGTGTTCCTGCGCCATGGCTGGCTGGTTCACAAGCACTACAGCGACGCGATCGCGCGCAAGGCATTTGCCTGGTCGATCGTGTATCTGGCGCTGCTGTTCGGCGCGCTGCTGGTCGACCATTACCTGACCCTGCTATTGGCGGTTTGAGCCACGTTGGGTTCGTCATCGAACAGAGGCGGAGAACGCTAACATCTTAAGCTGTTCCCATGACAGCTCGATACCACTCCGCCCCCACGACGAGGATGCGCAGCAATCCGGCGCCTCTACCCCTTCCAACCTTTCCGGGCGAGCGCCGCAAGATCGCGCGCCCGACAGCCCTGCTGCCCGAAGACGTGCGCGACAGCGCCGACCTGGCCCGCCTGATCGAACAACTTGGCTGTGGCGACGACCTCATTGTCGTGTCCAACCGCGCACCGTGCGTGCATTCGCAGACGGATGACGGCATCAATGCCCAGCGGCCCGCCGGCGGCCTGGTCACGGCGCTCGAAGCCGTCCTGTCCAAAGAAGGCGGTTGCTGGATCGCCCATGGCAGCGGCACCGCCGACCGTGCGACGGTCGACGCGAACGATCACGTGCTGCCCGAACATCTGGATGCGCCGTACCGGCTGCGCCGCCTGTGGCTCAGCGATGCCGAAGTGGCCGGCTATTACGATGGCCTGGCCAACGAGGCGCTGTGGCCGCTGTGCCACCGCACCGGCGTCGCGCCGACCTTCCGCCTTGACGACTGGACGCATTACGTGGCCGTCAATCGGCGCTTTGCCGACGCCGTGATTGCCGAAGCCACGAGCGAGCGGCCGGTGGTGCTGGTGCAGGATTACCACCTGGCGCTGGTGCCGCAGATGGTGCGCGAGCAGTTGCCGGACGCCGTCATCATCCTGTTCTGGCATATTCCGTTTCCGACGCCGCAGACCCTGGCCACGTTCCCATGGGCGCAGCAGATGATGGCGAGCTTGCTGGCCAGCACCGTGATGGGTCTGCAAACGCCGGCCGATCTGACCAACTTCAGCCTGGCGCGTGCCGCCATTCCCGGCCTCCGGGGCCGCGGCGCGGCGCATGCCGGTGCTTATCCGATCTCGATCGCCTGGCCGGCCAGGAATGATGTGGCCATGCCCGGCGTGCGTGACGCGGTGGGCAGCCAGTTCGGCATTGCGCCTGGTGTGCGATTGCTGGTCGGTGTCGATCGCATGGATTACACGAAAGGCTTGAGCGAGCGCCTGCAGGCTTTCGAGCTGCTGCTCGAGCGGCGGCCCGATTTGCGCGGGCAAGTAACGCTGCTGCAGATCGGCGCGCCATGCCGCTCGGCGCTGGCCGCGTACCAGACCATCACGCGTGACGTGAGCGCGCTTACCCAGCGCATCAACGCACGCTTTGGCAGGGGTGATTGGCAGCCGGTCGTGCTGCATGCAAAAAGCGCGGATGCCGCCACCGTCACCGCGTGCTACCGCGCGGCCGATGTGTGCCTGGTCACGAGCCTGCATGACGGGATGAATCTGGTGGCTAAGGAATTCGTGGCGGCCCGTACCGACCTGCGCGGCGCGCTGGTGCTCAGCAGCCAGGCCGGCGCTGCCGCTGAACTGCACCAGGCGCTGATCGTCGATCCGCGCGACATTGCGGGCATGGCGCGCGCGATTGAACGTGCGCTGGACATGCCGCTTGACGAGCAAACCCGGCGCCTGCGCGCGATGCGCGGCGTCGTCAGTCAATACACGGTGTTCCGTTGGGCGGCGCAGTTGCTGGTGGACGGCATGCGCATCGAGGCAAGCCGCCGGGTCACGCGTGGCCCGACACACGCTGATTTGCGTTGACCGGGTAACGATACATCCCTGTCAAGACTCAGGTCGTTGGCAGGGGCACTTCCATCTCGCACGTCACGGCGAGCAGCGTGTCGCCAAATCCGCCGCGTGCCCGCGCATCCAGCCTGGCGCTGGTGAACACACGCGGCAGCGCGCTCCAGGCAAAGCGGGCGCCCGACAGTTCAAGCGCCCGCACCAGCAGCACGTCTTCATGGCAGGCCACTGCCGCAAACCCCCCGGCCGCCTGGTAGGCCAGCGCGCAGACACCCAGGTTCGCCCCGTGAATGTGACGGTGATCTTCGCGGTCATGGTAGGTGCGGGCGAAATGCTCGCGCAGTAGTTGCGCCTTGTCCGCGTGAGGCGACCAGTCGTCGACCGCCACCGAGCCACAGACGACGTCGGCGCCCAGCGCGACCTGCACGGCCAGCCATTGCGGCGAGACGCGCGTGTCGGCATCGGTGAACGCGAGCCAGCGCGCCTCGGCTGCGATCAGGTGCAGTGCGCCGGCAGCGCGCGCGCTGCCGACCTGGCGCGCTGCGATTTCCAGTGCATCGAGCCGGCAACCGGCCAGCGCGAATGCCGTCTGCCATTCGCGCACGATCGCGGCCGTGCCGTCGTCGCAGGCATCGAGCACGACGCACACCATGACCGGTTCGCCGGCCAGTTGCGGATGCGTCGCGGCCCGCAGGACGGCTTGCAGGCAGGCGCCCAGGCACGCTTCTTCGTTATGGGCGGGGATGGCAACGCCGATCATGCGGGTTCTCCCTGTACACCCTGTAGCGGCGCCACCGGGCGCCAGACGTCGAGCACGAACGCCTCGTCGCGATGGTGCAGCGCCCGCCGCAGGCCGGGCAGCGCGTCAGCAATCGCGTGGACGGTCGCCGTCGGCGTGATGCGGTCGTCGAAGTCGTGCAGGTAGTGGCACAGCACGAGTTCGCCGTCCGGCGCCAGGTTCGCTGCGGCGCCCGCCAGCATCACGGCGATCGCGTCTTCGTCGAAGTAGTACGCCAGTTCGCTCAGCACGATCAGATCGAACGTGTCGTCCAGTGGCCAGTCGGCCGGCAGGCGGCGTGTCTCGAAACGGATGCCGCGCGTGGCGGCGTCGGGTACGCGGCGCCGTGCGGCGTCCAGCGCACTGGTGGCGCCGTCGCACGCCAGCAGGCGGTCGCAGCGTGCGGCCAACGCGACGCTCATTTCACCATTGCCGCAGCCCGGCTCGAACGCGCTGCGGTAGCGCGGCTTGCCCAGGCTGGCGAGCAGGATCGCGCGCTTGCGCTGTTCATACCAGGCGCCGCGCACGTCCCACGGATCGTCCGATTGGGCGTACAGGGTTTCGAAATGGGCCAGGGGTTGGGCGTCACGCATGGTCGGGGAAGTAGAGTTCAAAAGGATGCAGGACGCGTTCCATTGCAAACGCGGGCAGGATGGGCGCTGCGCCGCTGCTGGCGTCGCCCTCGATCTGGCTGTGGAAGCACCCGAGGGCGGCGCGTTTGCGCGCCAGCGCGTCGGCCGGCACCGGTAATTTGCGCGCCTGGTTCATGGGCATGGCGCCGTCGCCCGGCGCACTCCAGTGCCAGCCCCAGACCGGCGCCTGCAGCACGCGGGCGCCACGCTGGCGGGCGACGATGCTGCAGGCAAGCGCAGTCGATTCGTGGTCGGGATGGCCGTCGAAGCGCCAGGTGGTGATGACGATATCGCCCGGCGCGATGATCGCGGCCAGCTGGCGCTCGAGTTCAGACGCGGCGGCGGTGACCCCACCGTCCGGAATATGCAGGCGCAGCACGCGGTCGGCGTCGATGCCCAGGTGGGCCAGGGCGGCATTGGTCTCATCGGTCCGTGCCTGGCGCAGGCGTTCCGGCGGCCAGGCAGGCGAGCCGGGATGGCTGGCTTCACCATCGGTGACGGCCACGATCAGCGGCGCGTCACCGCGCGCGGCGACCAGGTGCAGCAACGCGCCGCAGGTCAGGATTTCATCGTCGGGATGGGGCGCGACCACGACGACGCGCGTGCCGGGCGGGATCAGCGCATCCAGCGAGATCTGCGGAACCGCGGCCAGCGCGGCGTCGCGCGCCCAGTCGTCCGCTGCCGGGCCGGTGCCGCCAATATGACGTGAGCGATTCATAAGGTCCATGGCGCGTCCTCCAGGGTAGCGACCAGTTTGCCGACGGCTTCCAGGTCGCGCTCCGCATGGCTCTGGCGCATGAACACCGGCAGGTCTGCATACAGCTGCGCGAGCGCGGCATCCTTGCACAGCGGGCCGGCGCCCAGTGCGCGGCCGACGGCATGCAAGACCGTGTTGGCCGTCGCTTCGACGCTCAGGCGTACCGTCAGCGCCGTGCGCATGGCATTCGCGCCCGGTGCGCTGTCGATGGTGGCTGCGGCTTCGCGGATCAGCGCGGCGCAGCCTTGCAGTGCGACCGAGACCTCGCCCAGCTGCGCCAGGCGATGCGGGTCGCTGCGCTCGGCCAGCCGTTCACGCAGCGCATCGGCCAGACGCGTGGCGGCGCCGAACCAGCATGCGGCCACGCCTGCGCCGCCTTGCCAGAAGCCGGCGCGCTCGACATAGAAGCCCGGACCAGCCAGCGGCGTGGCCACCACATCGTCGAACCAGACGTCGACGCTCGCCGTGGCGCGCATACCCACGGCGTTCCAGCCCTCGTCGGTGACGCGCACGCCAGGCTGGCGCAGGTCGACCGCTGCCAGCATCGGGGCGCCAGCGTCATCCCAGCAACTGACCACCGCATGCGTGACGCCATGCGCCCCCGAGCACCAGGCCTTGCGGCCGCGCAGAATATGGCGGTGATCGTGGCCGTGATCGTGGCCGTGATCATGGCCGTGATCGACGGCCAGCAGAGCCAGGCGCGCATCGGGTGGTTCCGCACACCAGGTGCCCCAGGTTGCCTGTGGGGTGTCGGCCAGCGCGTGCGCCTGGGCTTCGTGCAGGATGGCCACCGCATCCGTATGGCCTTCGAACACCTTCGCCAGCGGCAGGTCATGCGCGCCAACGGCGGCGAATGCCTGCCAGCGGGCCAGCGTCGCACCGTGACCGGGTAGCGGAAGGTGTGCGTGGCCAGCGCGCACGAGTGCGTCCAGCGCCTCGGTCGGGGGCATGCCGGCGAGGCTGGCCAAGCTGCTGCGCAGGGTGGTCAGTGCAGGGACGGTTGAAACAGGATTCTGCATGGCGATGTGTTTTTATGGCAACGATCTGATCCTAGCAGGCGAGGAGCGATTTCGCCTGTTCGCCATATCACACAGTCATGCACTATTCAGTCGGCGCGGCGTCTATCCGACACGCGTGTTTTACATGGTCTTGCTGCTACACTCCTGCCATCTTTTCTTTCACGGACAGCGTTGCAATGAACTTCCAGCTCGGCGATATCGGTCAGGTCATCCAGTTGGCCATTGCGCCCGTATTCCTGCTGGCTGGCGTCAGCATCCTGCTGATCGTATTGACCAACCGGCTCGGGCGCATCATCGATCAGATGCGGTTGTTGGAAGATCGCGCCATCAAGTGCGTCGATGCCGAGTGTGTGGCGGCGCTCAGCGGCCTGCACCGCCGCTCCAACCTGATCAATATCGCCATTGCCGCCACGACCCTGTGTGGCTTGCTGGTTTGCCTGGTGATCGCCATGCTGTTTCTCGGTGACGCTACCGGCCTGCCGCTCGTTCATCTGATCGCTGCCAGTTTTATTGGCGCGATACTGGCGCTGACCACCAGTTTCATGTGCCTGATGCGCGAGATGTCGATCTCGTATCGCCTGATGCGCGAGCAGCAGCTGGTGGCGATGGCCATGTGCGCGGGGCGCGCGGCTTGAGGACCAGGCAGCATAGGTACCTGAATTGAAACTGCTGAAGTTACAGTTGTTGTTCGGGCGTTAAAAAACCCGCTGTGCCGCGATGGCAAGCGGGTTGGCAGCGCGCTGGCGCTGGAAGACTGTCAGCGAATTACTGCATCCCGCCGCTGCTGATGAAATGCTCGCGTGCGTAGGCCAGCAGTTGGCCTTCCGATGGATGGTCCACGGTCTCCACGGACTTGATCTTGTCGGCGATTGCCGGCATCTTGCTCGTCAGGTAGGAAACGAACGCGGTCTTTTCTTCGGCCGGGCCCACGACCAGAATCTGCTCGCTGTCGCTCAGCGCTGCGGCGATGTCCTTGTAGAACAGCGTGTTGTCGTCACCGTTGACATGGTTGTCGCCGTGCTTCTGGTGCGGATGCGGGTGGGTCGAGTGAGTTTTCATCGACTCGGATTCCGACGCATTCTTGTCGAAGTGGATGACTTGGGCTTTGGTGTGGTCGAGCCAGACGACGGTGTTATTCAGGGACATGGTTGCTTTCGTAATGAAGTGTGGACCCAGCATAGCGCATGTCCCAAGGTGACTGGGTGCGCTACCACACGCACGTCCGGTCACAGTCGAACAAACTGAAACTCGACGAATTGCGTTCAACGTCCGGCGATATCGATACTCCTGAAGTTTCGGTATCATGACGGCAGGAGGATTTCAACGATGAGAGCAGATTTCAGACTGGCGCGCATGCTGCACGTCCTGAGCCATATCCACGGCCGCATCAATACCACGAGTTCCGAGGAGCTCGCTGTCATGCTCAATACCAATCCCGTGCTCGTGCGCCGGATGATGGGCGGATTGCGCGCCGCAGGCTATGTCACGTCAACGTCCGGGCGTAACGGCGGCTGGGTATTGGCGGTCGATCCCGACGCCATCACCGTGCTCGATGTGTACCAGGCGCTCGAAGAACCCGTGATCTTTGCAATCGGTGCGAATGTCGATCATCCCGGCTGCCCGCAGGAACAGGCGATCAACGGCGCACTCGAAGTGGCCATGGCCCAGGCGGCCGGCACGCTGCTGCGTGAATTCGGGCAGGTGCGCCTGTCTGCGTTCATCACGCCGTCGGCAAGCTAGGAGGCGCGCATGTCGACGGAGATCGAGATCCATCCGGAAGCCGCAGTCGCGCCCGGCTATCTGGCCAATCACGCCGCGCGCGTGTTCAACCGCGCGGTGGACGATGGCCTGCGACCGCATGGCCTGACGCTGGCGCTGATCGGTCCGTTGCTTCTGCTGTCGTGGAAGGGAGCAATGCTGCAGCGTGACATGGTCCGCGCCTCGGCCATCAAGCAACCGGCAATGGTCGCACTGCTCGACAAGCTCGAGGCAATGGGAATGATCGAGCGGCAGGTCATGGCAGCGGACAAGCGCGCTTCGGCGGTCAGCCTGACCGAGGCAGGGCGTGCTGGCGCGGCCATTGGGCGCACGGTGCTGCTGGACGTTAATGCCATGGGCGTGGCCGGCTTCACCGACGCCGAGGCAGCGCAACTGGTCGGGCTTCTGGTCAGACTCATTGCAAATCTGGAGAACACCGCAAAAAATTAATATCATCTATGATGTAATTTTCAGCGGGAGCAGGGCATGTCACAACGCATCTTGATCACCGGCGCGAGCGTCGCCGGCAACACGGCCGCCTGGTGGCTGGCGCACTACGGCATCGAGGTCGAACTGGTCGAACGGACGCCCGCCTTCCGGGATGGGGGCCAGAACGTCGATGTGCGGGGCAATGCCCGCGACGTGCTGCGCAAGATGGGACTCGAAGCGGCTGCCTTCAGGTGCAGCACGCAAGAACGGGGCACGGACTGGGTGGACGAAGACAACCGCGTGATCGCGCGCTTCGAGGCAGCCGATTCCACCACGGACAACGGGCCCACGGCCGAACTGGAAATCCGCCGCGGCGATCTGGCACGCATCATCCATGACGCCGTTTGCGACCGCGTCACCGTGCGCTTCGGTGACCATATCGCACAGGTCGTGCAGGCCGACGATGGCGTCGACGTCACCTTCGACAGCGGCCGCACGGGCCGCTACGCCGCCGTGATCGTTGCCGAAGGCGTCGGCTCGCTTACCCGCGAGCTCGTGTTCCCGAGCGAGAACAAGCCGCGCTGGATGAACCTGACGATCGCGTACTTCAGCATCCCTGCGACGCCGCAGGATGGCCCCTACGCGCGGCAATACAACACGGTCGGCGGCCGTGGCGCAACGCTGAAACCTGCCCGTGACGGCAAGCTCGGCGCCTACGTTGGCGTGCACAAGAAGCCCGATGGCGAGCACCACTGGGACGCCGCGCGGCAGCGCACGTTCATCGAGCAGCAGTTTGCGCATGATGGCTGGGAGTTTCCACGCATTCTGAAGGCCATGAAAACGACCGACGACTTTTACTTCGACGTGCTGCGGCAGGTGCACATGCCGCGCTGGTGCGCCAACCGCGTGGCGCTGGTGGGCGATGCAGCCTGGTGCCCGACGCCGCTGACGGGGATCGGCACGTCGCTGGCCATGATCGGTGGCTATGTGATCGCGGGCGAACTGGCGAATGGTGCAACGCCCGCAGCAGCGTTTGCCGCCTACGAGCGCATCATGCGGCCGTATGTCAGGAAAGGTCAGCGACTACCGAAAATCGTGCCCCGCATCCTGTGGCCGCACACCCGTTTCGGCCTGGCGTTCCTGCAGCGCGCGATGCGCGTGGCCGGTTCGCCGCTGGTCAAAAAGCTGATCAATAACGGGTTCGCGCGCGCTTCCCACGAGCTCGAGCTGCCGTCATACCGTGGTTGACGCTGGCGCTTGAACGCCTTGCGCTGGCGCTGCCAGATGAAAGCCGCCCATCTGGCTGAATTGGCCGACAGCGAAATCGATGAAGGTTTTGACGCGCAGCGGCTGATGGTGGCGCGATGGCGTCAGCACGTACAGATCCTGACTGCGGGCCATCCAGTCTGGCAATACCTGAACCAGTGCGCCGCTCGACAACAGATCGTGGATCAGCCAGTCGGGGCAAATGGCAATCCCGCTGTCCAGCACGAGCGCTTCGCGGATCGCCAGCGCATTGTTGACACGATACCGGCTGCGCACCGGGACCTGGAGCGCCTGATCGCCGCGGTGCAGATCGATCGTGGTACCGGGTGTCCACGCGAAGCGCACGAAGTCGTGATCGGCCAGATCGGCCGGCTGCGCCGGCACGCCCCGTCGTTGCAGGTATGCAGGCGAGGCCGCAAGAAAGCGCGGGATCGTGGCCAGGTGGCGGCCGGCGACATCCGGCGGCAGCGGTCCACCGAGCCGGAAAGCGATATCGACGCCGTCGGCGACCATGTCGATGTAGCGGTCGTCCAGTACCAGTTCGATCTCCAGCGCCGGATGCGCGGCCAGAAAGCGCGCGACGATCGCATTGATCCGCATCTGCCCCAGGCCGACGGGCGCATTGATGCGCAGGAGACCCGAAACCTGGCCTGTCATTCCCTGGACGGTGCCGACGGCCGCGTCGAAGCCATCGAGCACCAGTTTGGCATCGAGGTAGAACTGCCGCCCCTGGTCGGTTGGCGACAAGCCTCGGGTGCTGCGTTGAAACAGCCGCACTGCCAGGTGTTGCTCGAGCTGGGCCAGCAGTTTGCTGACCGTCGGCTGCGTGGTACCGAGCTCGCGCGCGGCCGCCGACAGGCTGCCCAGCTCCAGCGTTCGTACGAAGGTACGCATGGCGCGCAGAGTATCCATCGATATATTCCTGAATGGAATGAGTGATGTTCGACTTTATCATCTTCCAGCCCAATGTCGAATGACCTATCGTGGGTTCTTTATTACTGAGGACACCCATGCGCCACTACTTACATAACGCTGCGATCTGGGCCGCCATGACGTTTGCAGGCAACGCCCTGGCAGGGGACGCACGTACGCATTGGGTGACGTCCTGGTACGCAGCGCCTCAGCCTGGATGGGATAGCCAATTCGTATTGCCGATGAACGTGCCTGCCGTTCTGGATCATCAGACGGTGCGCGAATACGTTCGCATCAGTGCCGGCGGCGGGCGCATCAAACTGGTGTTCTCGAATCGCTATGGCAAAGCGCCTCTGGCAATCGGCGCGGCCAGCGTGATGATGCCCGAACTGACGCGCGAGGTGACATTCGAAGGCGCGCGCCAGGTGACGATCGCGCCTGGCGCGACAGTCACGAGCGACCCCATTGCGTTATCGGTCGCGCCATTGTCGCAGCTGGAGATCACGACCTATCTGCCAAAGCGCACCGCGGTCACCGGGTTTCACTGGGGTGCGTCGCAGAGTATCGGCATCGCTGCCGGCAACGCGAGCCGGACGGCGGATTTCTCGAACGCGGCAAGGGTGGAAGGGCGTTTGTTTCTCAGCGCCGTGCTGGTTGACGCATTACCGGATGGCCGCACGGTGGTGGCGCTGGGTGACTCCATCACGGATGGCAACGGATCGACGCCGGATGCGGATCGGCGCTGGCCCGATTTCCTCGCGCGTCGGCTGGCGCCGCACGGCATCGCCTTGGCCAATGCGGGCATTTCGGGTGCACGGCTGCTGAAAGACGGCATGGGCGAGCGCGCGCTGGCGCGATTCGGGCAGGATGTGCTGAACCAACCCGGGGTCTCGGATGTGATTGTCCTGTTGGGGATCAACGATATCGGCTGGCCTGGCAGTCCATTCGCGCCGACTGAACATATGGTGACACTGGACGAATTGACGGCCGGCTTTCGCCAGCTTGCGGCCACCGCGCATGCCAGGAACGTCCGGATCACGGCAGGGACGCTGCCGCCCTTCGAGGGGGCGCTGGAGGGAACGCCGTTTGCCGGGCATTACAACCCGCAGAAGGAGGCATTGCGCCTGCGCTTGAATGACTGGATCCGGGGCGCTGGCATCTTCGATGCCGTGGTCGACTTCGACGCTGTGCTCCGTGATCCGGCCCGACCGCAGCGCCTGCGTGCTCAATTCGATTCGGGCGACCATCTGCACCCGGGCGATGCCGGGTATCGGAAGATGGCCGATGCCATCGATATCGACGCCATCGTCGCGCGCGATGCGGGCGCTCGTCGTGAGGCCGCTCCGGCACCGGGTCATTGAGCCGGTCTGTTCATTCCTTGTCGTCGGTGTTTTCGCCCGGGTCCGGCTTGACGCGCGTGAGCTTGTAATCGGCGGCAGAGCGCTCGAGCGCCAGGCCGAGCACATCCTTGAGGTCGTCAGGGCTCGCGCCGTTGTCGAGTTGTTGCTTGGCGAATGTGTTGCGCAGCGTGCGGCCGCCGGAGCGCGCCAGATCCATCCCGGCGCGCTCGAACGTGGCGCGCATCTGCACGTACACCGTCTTCCTCGTCATCCTGGCGCCGGCTGCATTGGCCGGAAAGACAAACTGGCCAGGGATGGCCAGCGTCTCGCGCTCGGCGAGCCACGGCAGCAGCTCATCGGCGCCGTCGCGGGGGAGGGTGATGGTATGTTCGTGGCTGGTGTCATGCTTTTCGTCCGGCGTGATGGTCAGCACGATCGAGCCGTCGAGCGCCTGCTGGCGGCCGATCTCGGACATCAGCAAGCCGATCGCTTCCGACACGCGCAAACCGGCCAGGGCGATGACGACCTGCATGGCACGATCCCGCCGGCGCTTCCAGCCCTCGAACGGTGTGCTGGTGCGACGCTGTGGCGCCTCGGCTGGCAAGGCCGCGAAGAACCGCACCAACTGTTCGTCCGACAATGTGCGGCCGGCGTCATCGCGCGTCATGTGGGCACGATCGATGTGGAGGATGGCGAGCTGCGCCGGGTTGGGGTTGACGTCGAGGTGCTCATAGCAGCGCTCAAGGAGCCGCAGGTAACGGTAGGCGATCTTGCTGTTGAGGACGAGCTTTCCCTTGACGGTGCGGCCAATGAATCGGGCGAGGTCGGCGTGGGTGACCGTGGAGAAGGTGAGGCCTTGCTCAAGCATCCAGCCCGCCACGTTGGCGAACATGAAGTTGTAGATCTTTGCCGATGCCGCAGACGGGATGCGCAACGTGCCATCGGCGGGCAGGCGGCGGCCGGTCTCGGCAAAGGCTGCGGTAGCGACGAATTCCCGGAATGCTTTGATGGGATCACGGTCCCATGAAGTTGGTGTGGACATGGACGATAGGATCAGGTTGGGATGCTCTAGACTATCATAAAAAGGTAACTAACCAACATAAGAATCACACCAAGCCTATATATCAACATTTTCGACTACCTTAAAGACAGCAACCAAGCAACCAGAAACCAGAGGGAAGGTTCGATTGTGCCTCGACTGGCTGGGGAAGTCCGCTACCCCGAAGATCGACTCGATCCGTTTCTGAACAGCCAGATCTGGTCAGACAAGCTGAATCGGAACTCCAGCAATTACGAAAAATTTCGTTGCGCTACCCTTGACGCATGTAGGGAGCACCCCGGTGCAGATACCCGTAGCTTGCACCGGAAAGGCGGCATTCGTGCTGGTTGTCGGAGGATCCTTCCTCCAACAATCGGCAGGGCGCTAAAAGGAACTGGGAATCGGACGCGGCCCGGCGGCGAGCGCCACTATCCCTTGATAGGGGATAGCGTGCCGTCTTGCGCGCTAAGGTGGCGGCATGGACAAGAACCGAACCGAGGCATTCAGCGACGGCGTCATCGCCATCATCATCACCATCATGGTACTTGAGCTGCATGCGCCCGCATCCAGCAGTCTGGCCGCCATAGCCGATGCCGGGCCGGCTCTGGCGCGCTACCTGCTCAGCTTTGTATACGTTGGTATCTACTGGGTCAACCACCATGCCCTGCTGGACCGTGTGCGGCGCATCGATGCACCGGCCCTGTGGGCCAACCTGCACCTGCTGTTCTGGATGTCGCTGATTCCCTACGTGACGGCGTGGGCCGGCCAGCACCCGATGGATCCGGTACCGGTGGCACTGTACGGCGTCATTCTGATGAACTGCGCGCTGGCCTTCACGCTGTTGTCGTGGTGCCTGCAGCGCGGTAGCGGCGCCGCAGGCACTGCCTGGACCAGCCGCAAGAACCGCTTCTCGGTGCTGATGTACGCATTGGCCGTCCTGCTGTCGCTGTGGTCCACGCTGGCCGGTGCCCTGGTCCATATGCTGCTCGCACTCATCTGGGTACGGCCGGACGTTCGCCAGCCGTCCACGGAAGCGGCAGACAGGGCAGAGACCCGAAACAGATGAGGAGAACGCCGTGCTCGGCCACGTGGAAACACAGGTCGCTGCCTGGGTCGAATGGCTGCGGCTGCGGGTAGAGGCGCCCGGCACGCTCGTGATCGGCGCCGGGGTACTGGCCGCACCAGCCCACGTCAGGGGAGCCGGCGCAGCGTGCCTGAGGCGCGTCAAGCCTTGATGAAGGCCAGCAGGTCCTCGTTGAGGCGGTGCTTGTGGGTGGTTGGCAGGCCGTGCGGCGCGCCTTCGTAGACCAGCAGGGTGGCGTTCTTCACCAGCTTCGCCGCCGCCTTCCCAGAGGCGTCGATCGGGACGATCTGGTCGTCCGAACCATGCACGATCAGGGTCGGCACGTCGATCTTCTTCAGGTCGGCGGTAAAGTCGGTCTCAGAGAACTGCTTGATGCAGTCATAGGCATTCTTCAGGCCACACTGCATGCCCTGCGCCCAGAACGTGTCGCGCACGCCCTGCGAGATTTTGGCGCCCGGACGGTTGTAGCCATAGAAGGGCAGCGTCAGGTCCATGAAGAACTGCGAGCGGTCTTCCACCACTGCCTTGCGGATGCCGTCGAACACGTCCATCGGCAGGCCGCCGGTGTTCGTGGCCGACTTGACCATCTGCGGCGGCACCGCGCCCACCAGCACCGCCTTGGCCACGCGTTGATTGCCATGGCGACCGATATAGTGTGCCACTTCGCCGCCGCCGGTCGAATGGCCGACCAGCATCGCGTTCTTGAGGTCGAGGTGCCGGATCAGTGCCGCCAGGTCGTCCGCGTATTGGTCCATGTCGTTCCCGTTCCACGGCTGGCTCGACAGACCGTGGCCGCGGCGGTCGTGCGCGATCACGCGGTAGCCCCGCGATGCCAGGAAAAACATCTGGTCTTCCCAGGCATCGCCCTGCAACGGCCACCCATGGCTGAACACGACCGGCTGGCCGCTGCCCCAGTCCTTGTAATGGATGACAGTGCCGTCCTCGACGGTCAGGTAGTTGCCGGCGCGCCCGCCCGGCATGGAGGGACGTTGTGGCTTGGTCGCGGCGGCGGCGTTGCCGGCCACCGCAAGGCCGGCGCCGATGGCGCCGGACGCAGCGCCCGCCAGGAGGCTACGGCGCGACAGGGTAGCTTGGTTCGACATGATGGATCCTTTCAGGTTGGACAGAAGCCTGTGCTCGCAAGCCCAGGGCTGGCTCCAGTCTAAACAAGCGGGCCTTGCCTGAACCCGGCCAGAAGGCCAGGCCACCGGAACTGGCCGAACGATACGGGCCATCCCGCAGTCCGGTCGCTACCATGCTGCTGCATACCCCGGACCCTGCGGGCTCACGACATTACTTCGGGAAATCACATGCATACGCTTATTCCGGCAGCAACCCGGCAGCATGCGGCAGCGCAGACGCGCGGCGACATCATCCGCTGGTGCTGCCTCTTGCTGCTGTGTTCGGCCTATCTGCAGGGCGGGCTGCAGAAGGCGCTCGACTTCCCCGCTGCGGTGGCCGAAATGCACCATTTCGGACTATCGCCCGCTCCGCCCCTTGCGCTTGCGACCATCGCCGGCGAGCTGCTCGCGTCGATTCTGGTCCTGTCCGGCAGGATGCGCTGGGCAGGCGCCGTCTACCTGGCGGCGTTCACCCTGGCGGCGAACCTGGTCGCCAACCGCTTCTGGGACATGTCGGGCATGGCGCGCACGATGGCGCAGAACGGCTTTTGCGAGCACCT
>Ga0308160_10002062_pt1 | contig 25558 bp, 18 predicted proteins | sample PhyFR1_FD_201036 | JGI IMG/M metagenome (GOLD analysis project Ga0308160, IMG submission 201036) | Phyllosphere microbial communities from UC Gill Tract Community Farm, Albany, California, United States - DLSLF.R1 | ecosystem: Host-associated > Plants > Phyllosphere > Unclassified | place: USA... | reverse complement strand
TGCCCATTTCACTTCACTTGAATATACGTTTTTGCCCATGCAAAAACACCTCCGATGTTAGTACTGTTTAAAAGTGTACCACTCCGAAGGTGTTTTATATTGTCTCAAAATTTTAGGTTAGCCCAGTCCTTTGCTTTGCTGTATTGTTCAAATACTGACTAATTAGACATTCTGCAGTATAGTAAATGATGTTTCTAGAAATATCGGCTTCCACAAGGATTCGGTATCGTATTAATTGAGTTATCTAAAATAGTGTGTATCAAAAAATTCACTTAAAGAAATGTTGCACCCTTGACAATACTGAAGAATAGTCGATACTTTGGGATGTTTGGATCTACCATTCATGATTTCAGAAATAGTTGATTGCCTAATACCGCCTAATTTAGCTGTTTGGGCAACAGTTTTCTTTCTTTCATCAGCCAGCTCCTGAATTCTTTTTATAATGGCAGCATGTAATTCTAATGGTGAAGAATCATTAGAAGGTGTATGATTCTCTTTATAATCATTACTCGGTTTAAAAAAAATATGAGTTTCTGACATTACACCATAATCGACTACGTAATCGTAAAGCTGGTTCGAAACTTCTATCCCTTTATTTTTAATATGATCAATGAGTTCCTCAATATAAGATGTCATCATTTCAAATTCGTCTAATAATTTATGATCTTTATCTGGGAGGACATTATCTTTGATGAATTGAGTATAATCGTTTTTTGTTAGAAGTAATAGTTTGATTAACATAACTGCCTCCTGTTTAGTGGTTTAGCCAAGATGAAATGCTCAGACAAGCCGTGTCTTAGTTTTATAATAATCCACGCATTAACTGGCTAAATTTCTCCGCTGCATTTTCCTCCATGTTTTTGGTCATGTGCGCGTAAATATTCATGGTCGTTTTATAGTCTGAGTGGCCAAGACGCAGCTGAATTTCTTTCACGCCTACGCCAGCTTCAATTAATAAGGATGTATGTGTATGCCGGAAGCCATGAAGTGTGATCTTCTTACTAATACCGGCCTTATTCAATAATCGAATTAACCGAATCTCCACAAGCTTTCGTAGAGTAGGATAGCCATCTTCACGGGCGAACACAAATTGTTCGTTGTAATAATGATCTCTATTTTGTAAAAAGTGCTCGTTCTGCTCGGCTTTATGCTTTTTCAGAAGAGAAACTAAACCGTTATCAATTCGGATCGTTCGTTTTGAACTGCTTGTCTTAGGCGGAAATAATTTATAATTTTTTGTGTTGTTTGCAGGTGTGTAAAGCGTTTTTGTTACTTTTAGTGTACCAGCATCCATATCTATATCTGGCCATTTTAAAGCCATCATTTCGCCAATTCGAAGCCCCGTGTAAGCGAGCATAGTGAAATAAAGAAAATCATTTTTTAATCCATCTGTTATTGCTGTTTGAAGAAGGTGAGTCAATTCATCCCTCTCTAAATAATTCAGTTGTTCCATTTCTTCATTTTCATCGACTTCAAAACTTTTCTTCTTCGGCAGTTTAAATCCTTCTGTCGGATAGCTTTTAATTAACTCCAATTCAAGTGCCCGTTTAAAAAACATTCTTCCTGTTGTATGCATACTGATACACCAGAAGAAATGAGGCTGATCCATCCGGAAAAATACGAAAAGATTTACGGACAGAAAGTGACGTTGCAGCATGCACATTAAACTGGTTATGCTCGCTATTCAAAACTGGAAGAAGCTCCTCATTCTGCTGATTACGATCTTCATGATTATGTTCATGTTTTTCTTTGGTACACAAGAACAGCAAAAGGAAGACGGCTACACAGGAGATGGAACAGGCGGCGATGCCCAGGTATCGGCACTTGTTAAGCGATATGAACCGTTAGTGTCCAAATATGCAGCTCAGTACGGTGTTTCTAATTACGTTCAGTTGCTGCTTGCGAAAATGATGCAGGAATCAGGAGGAAGGCTGCCGGATGTGATGCAGTCTTCTGAATCGATCGGACTGCCGAGAAACACGATTTCTGATCCGGAACAGTCCATTGACGTTGGTGTGAAGTATTTTGCTGGTGTACTCAAAAAAGCTGGTGGTGATGTAAAGCTAGCTTTGCAGTCGTATAACTTTGGAACAGGTTTTATTGACTATGCAAAAGCACGAGGGGGCTATTCAAAAGAAGTAGCACAATCCTTTTCGAAAATGATGGCGGCAAAAATGGGATGGAGCCGATACGGAGATATAAATTATGTTGACAACGTCCTGCGCTATTACACAGGTGCAACGTATGGAGTAAGTGCAGCGGAAATAGGAAACCCAAATGCAATGGGGTTTGTTCAACCACTTGATACTAAGATTACTTCGCCATTTGGAGTAAGGATTCATCCAATAACAGGTGTTGCTAAGTTGCACGCAGGTATTGATTATAGCTGCAATCAGTCGCCCATACCAATTCGGTCGGTTAAAAAAGGTACCGTCACACGAGCAGGGTGGCAAAATCCAAGTAATCATAACGCTGGATACGGACAGCGTGTTTATGTTGATCATGGCGGTGGGCTGGTAACTGTGTACGCACATCTTTCGAAGATTCAAGTGAAAGTTGGACAACCGGTAGAGCAAGGACAGTCAATAGGATTATGCGGCACAACAGGGTCCAGCACAGGCATGCACCTTCATTTTGAAACTATTGTTAATGGCAAGAAGATTGACCCAAAACCTTTTATAGGAGGGACATCATGAACAAGAGATATCTTTCAATCATCTTAGGCGCTTTGCTGGTGATTTCATTAGTGGGTGACTTTGCTTTTTATGATCTGTGGCAGCAAGAGAAGGATAAAGTAAGTGAATTAAAACAAGAATTGAATGAGGCTAACAAGCAAATTGAAGCATTGAACAGCAACCATGAGCAGGAAATTAATAAAGTCGCAGCTGATTTCGTTGAAAGGCTATTCACCTATGATCCGCGTGTCTATGAGAATGGAAGTGAAGCAGCGCTTGAAATGGCGATTGGCGAAGCTAAGGAAAAACTAATGCCACAACACATAGAAAATCAATATAAAGAGTTTAACAAACAAGATGAGGCAGTTACTTCATTGGTGAAAATAACAGATTCGATTTACAACAAGACAGGAAATGATATTGCTGAAGTTACGATTCAGTTCGAGCAGGAGCTTATTATGGATAGAACTCGAACTAAGACAATGAATGAGCTTAATCTATGGATGCGATATGCTTCCGATGGATGGAAAGTAGAAGATTATGAATTTACGCAGGTTTTATAAATCTAGTCTTTAAAAACCTTAAAGAATGGAGTGGCTAGTTTTAATACATCTGCTTCATTTCTCTTTTCTAATGAATTAGAACTTTTAAATAAGCACCGACGTGGACATTCACACATCTATGGTGTATGTAGACCACTAGTGTTTCAAGGAAGCCACTGAAAAACTGGTCCTAGGAGGTACTTAAATTTAGTTTCAAGAAAGAAACGGGCCTTAGAAAAGATTCTAGAGGGCCGTTTTTTAATCACCTTATTACTATTGTGGGAAAATATTTTTCCCATGCACTCTGTTTCAAAGGTGTTTTTGTAAAGATTATTCTTCAACTTTTATGTGAAAATTGATTTTATTATATAAATTACTTGGAATGAATAACTAAAGAGTCATGTGCCGTTGATTCTTCAGGTATTTTGATGAAATTTTTCATCAATGGGGATAATTAGTAGTCATAGAAGTGAAAGTGGCATTCTTCTTTCTGTAACAAACTAAATATGCCGCTTCCTTAACTACATAAAATACCTTTTCACATAATTGAAGGAAATTAGATGTTGATTATAGAAGTATGATATAATAGGTAAAAACCGGACCAAGGGAATGTTTAAAAATGGTAAAAAAGGAAGAATATAAATCAACAATAAAGTCTAGACCGTTTTTTTATATAGAGACAAAAAAGGTTTCAAACCTTTTCTGTCAAGGGGCTAATGCTTTTGAAATAAAAGAAAAAGCTCTTTGCGAAAATATATTCCAAGTTAAAACAGAAGCGCGAAAAAGAGAGATTGCATCAGTTGTTTTATCTCGACTGAAAAAGTTGGACGAGTATTTAATTGGAAAAGTTGCTGGAGGTGACTCGGAAACGAGTAAAATTATAATCCTTTATGCCATCATAAAAACTGACCGACTGTTTTTTGAGTTTATGTATGAAGTTTTTCGCGAAAAATTCATTCTTAAGGAAAAATTTTTAACTGACAAAGACTTTCATGTGTTTTTTGATACAAAAAAACAACAAAGCGACAAGGTTGCTTCTTGGAATGATTATACGTTTTATAAGCTGAAACAAGTTTATATTCGGATTCTTCATGAAGCAGGATTATTAAAAAATCAGAAGGGTGATCGAGAAATAGATAGAGTATATTTCGATCAAGACGTTAAGGAACATTTAAAAGAAATAGGCGATCAAATTTATCTTGATATTTTAGCAGGTGAATGAAATGAGAAGTATTAACGAAAGATTAGATGAGATTTTACCTAGAATAACTGAGCCATCCTTCCGTGAAAGTAAGGGTTTGGGAAATGAAATTGGCTATCACATTTTTGATTATGATTCAAAATATGAAATGCTAGTAAGGGAGCATATTGCCTATATAAAGGAACGGATCAATACTAAACATTTCGAAATTTTTATTAGAGAATTTGATTTGTATGAAGTTGTTTTAGAGATTTTGGATGGAAAAGGTTTTCTGGAGAAGAATTTTGTTTTAGAAGAAAAAAAAGGAAGTAACTTTGTTCTGAATGCAACAAAAAAAGCGTTGCGATTAACATTAAACAATGATCTAGTTGTCCAATACATTAAGGATCGTGTAAAACCAAATGACATTGTGTTCTTGACAGGCATAGGGAAAGCTTTTCCGATTATTCGTTCCCATACTGTGCTAAATACATTGCAAAAAAGAGTAGATCAAGTGCCGGTTGTTATGTTTTTTCCAGGGAAATATGATGGCCAAGAACTGGTCCTATTTGGAGAGATTAAAGATGATAATTATTACCGTGCTTTCCAGCTAATTGACAAGTAATTATACAGGGGGATTAATGTGCAAATACAAAAAATGTTCAATAAACCAATTCATCGTGATATTAAAGGTGTTGTAAAAGTTGGTCAAGATGATGAAAAAAATATTTATCAAGAACTAGAAGAATACGTTGTAACTAATGAACTTCATAAACATATTGGTGACTTTTTTCAGTCTTATAAAAAAGGGATAAGAGGGAACACAGATAAAGTCGGCGTTTGGATTTCAGGGTTCTTTGGAAGTGGTAAATCACACTTTTTGAAAATTATTTCCTATCTTATTGAAAACAAAGTAGTAAATGGTAAAAAAGCCATTAGTTTTTTTGATGAAAAAATCCAGGACCCTTACGTTTTAGCCGATTTAAAAATGATTGGTGATATCACAAATGATGTAATTCTTTTTGATATTGATGCAAAAAGCGAATCGGATTCAAAGGCCGACAAAGACTCAATTGTTAAAGTTCTTAATAAGGTATTTAACGAAATGCAAGGCTTTTGTGGCTCGATTCCATGGATTGCAGATATGGAACGTAAAATGGCTAATGATGGGCTATACGAGCAATTCAAAGACACCTTTGAAGAAATCTCTGATAGTCGTTGGGAAGATTCACGAGAAGACTTTTATTATGAAGAAGATTCGATTATTGAAGCTTTATGCAAAGTGACAAAAATGAGCGAAGAAGCAGCAAGGCATTGGTTTGAATTAGCGGAACAAGACTACTCAATCAGTATTGAGAAATTTGCTAAAAGAGTAAGCGAGTACATTGAAGAAAAAAGAAAACAGCCAGGTACAAAAGACCATCATGTGGTCTTCCTCGTTGATGAAGCAGGTCAATATATAGGGGACAACTCTCAATCAATGCTGAACTTGCAGACTATTGTTCATCAGTTTGGTATCCATTGTAGCGGAAAAGCTTGGATTGTTGTCACAAGCCAGGAAGATATTGATTCCGTGTTAAGTGTAAAGGGAAATGACTTCTCTAAAATTCAAGGTCGTTTCGATACAAAGCTTAGTTTGTCGAGTGCTTATGTAGACGAGGTCATTAAAAAACGGATATTGATTAAAAATGACGAAGGTGTAGCTACATTAAAAGAAGTATACCGCCAGAAAAGCTCTATCCTTAAAAATTTATTTGTGTTTTCACAGGAAACAGCTGAAATGAAAACATACACTTCCGAAGAAGATTTTATCGATATTTACCCATTTGTACCGTATCAGTTTAACCTCCTTCAAAAGGTGTTTACAGGTGTTAGAACGCATGGTGCATCCGGAAAAAGTTTATCTGAAGGGGAACGTTCTCTTTTAAGTGCGTTTCAAGAATCAGCCATTCGGTTTGCTGAACGTGAAGAAGGTTCGCTCATTCCATTTTCAGCGTTTTACGAAACAATCGAGGCTTTCCTTGACTCTTCTATTCGGACTGTCATTATTCATGCAAAGAAAAATTCAAGGCTTAAAGAACAAGATGTTGAAGTTTTAAAGTTATTGTTTTTAATTAAATACGTAAAAGAAATGCCGTCTGATTTAGAGAATCTAGCAACGTTAATGATCGAGCATATTGATATTGACAAGCTGGATTTAAAAAAGGAGCTAGAAGCTTCCCTTATTCGCTTATCCAAAGAAACACTAATTCAAAAAAATGGGGATGAATATATTTTCTTAACCAACGATGAGCAAGATGTGAACCGTGAAATCAAAAATATGCAAATCGATTCAGGAGAAGTAATCCTGAAGATTGGTGAAGAGATATTCAATACAATTTACAAGGATAAGAAATATCGTTATTCAACAAGATACCATTTTGGCTTTAATACGATTATCGATGATCGCCCTGTCGGGCTACAAACGCATGATATTGGTTTAAAGGTGATTACTCCTTATCATGAAGCGGTAGAAAATTTAAATCCATCTGATCTTAAAATGATGTCCATGCGTGAGAATAATGTGATCATGAAATTACCTGCAGACACGTCCTACTTAGAAGAAATGGAACAAATAATGAGAATTCAAGCCTATCTCAAGTTGAAGAGTGGAACTTCCGTTTCTCAAACAATTGAGGACATAAAAATCCGAAAAGGACGTGAAGTGACGGATCGAAAAGAGCGCGTCACGGCACACTTGATAGAAGCGTTAAAAATTGCTGAAGTGTATGTAAATTCTCAGCAGCTCGATGTAAAAGAAAAAAATCCGATTGACCGTATTAACGATGCTTTTATGGCTCTAATTGAGAATCTATATAGCAAATTAAATTATGTAAAGGAATATGTAGATACAACAAAGCAGCTCAACGATGTACTGCAAAAAAATACAACACAGTTAACACTAATGGATGATAGAGAACTAAACAAACTAGCTCTTCAAGAAGTAAATAGCCATATCGATAGGCTTACCTCCCGAAAACAACAAGTGACTATAAAAGGAATAACCACCTACTTCTCAAAACAGCCGTATGGATGGAATGAATTAGATGCAACAGCTATTATTATTAAGCTATTTAAAGCACAGGAAATAAAATTAGAATTAAATCAATCTGCTTTGAGTGCCTCAGATCGAGATATTTTTAATTACGTTACAAAACGTGATTATGTGGATAAAGTTGTAATTAAAAAGAGAGAACGTATTTCTCCAGGATTAATAAAGAAAACAAAAGATATCATTAAAGAATTGTTCCAGATCACAGCGGTGCCAAGTGACGAGGATGGACTGATGGTTCGCTGCAAAGAGCTCTTACAGAAAGAACAACATGACATTAATCTGTTGTTGATGAATTACAAAAATAGAAGGTATCCAGGACAAGATATTCTAACGGCTGGGCAAAACGCTGTAGAAATGTTACTTGCAATTTCTGACACGGGTAGTTTTTATAAAACAATTAAAGAAATTGAAGATGATTTGCTTGATTATGCAGAAACGGTTGGACAAGTGAAAGATTTCTTTGAAAATCAACGGGTGCTTTATGACAATGCAGTTAAAAGGTTAGATATCTTTGAAAGTAATCGTTCATATGTCACAGACAAGGCTGTTCAAGAAAGTATTGCGGCAATGGAAAAGATCATCAAAAACAACGAGCCGTATAACAACATTCAAAAGTTACCGGGTTTATATAAGGATTTTGACGATCGTTTTGTTGCTTTGTTAGAAAAAGAGTGTGAACCGATTAGAAAGGCGATCGATCAAGATCTTAAAATTGTCATTGATGAATTGTCTAAGGATGAAAGTTTAAAGGAGCAGTTCGGTGAAAAATTTAGAAATCGTTTTTCTGATCTAAACAGCCGATTGGAACGAGTGAATAATTTCTATGAAGCTATTGCGATGCAGACGGAAAGTGATCGTTTGAAAGTTCGATGCATGGATGAAATAAATGCGGAGGTTGCAAGACGCAATAAGCCAGTCACTCCATGGCCGGACCCGTCAACGACTGGGACAGGAGGAACAGTTATTGTTGAACCGGCAAAAGGCTACAAAGAAACAAAAACAATTAGTAAATCCACTGTTCTTCGTGGAACAAAAACAATTGAAACGGAAGAAGACATAGAGAGTTTATTAAACGAGTTGCGAATAGAGTTAAAGCAAGAATTAAAAGAAAATAAAATCATCAAGCTTGTTTAACAAAATACAGGGAGATGGACATCTCCCTGTATTTAAAAAGAAGGGAGTCCCATCATGAATAAATCAGCGATAAAAAACTTTGCGGTTACAGCCCGGATTAAATTGATGGAAGCTGTAGAGCAAAAAGCATATGAACTTGGAATCTCAAGAAATGAGGTAAAAGATCCGGAAGTATATCAAGAGGGGTTTCACATTAATGGGAAGTTTTTCAAAAAATACCAAATGAAACAGAGGGATAAGCTTCTACAAAAAATAAACGATCAGGGCTTTGATCAGGTTGTTGAAGAAGTGGCTTATACTTGGTTTAACCGTTTCATCGCGATCCGATTTATGGAAGTAAATGAATATCTGCCAACGGGTGTACGAGTTCTTTCATCTACAGAAAGTGGGAAAATTGAGCCAGATGCAGTAACGGAAGTATTAACTATTGTAGAAGATCTAGACCTTGACCTAAAAGTGGTTTATCGCTTGCAAGACGAAAATGATATTGAAGAATTGTTTAAATACATATTGGTAAAACAATGTAATAAGCTTGGTGAAATTATGCCAATGATGTTTGAACAAATTGAAAATTATACCGAGTTGCTACTACCAAATAACTTATTGTCAGAAAGTTCTGTTGTACGTGATTTAGTAAAAATGATCGATGAAACTGATTGGAATAATCAGGTTGAAATAATAGGTTCGTTATATCAAGAATACATCTCCGAGAAAAAGGCAGAAGTTGATAGGTACGTTAAAAATGGAAAAAAAGTAAGTAAGGAAGATCTTGCAGCAAAAACTCAACTATTTACACCTAAGTGGATCGTTAAATATATGCTAGAAAACTCCCTAGGTAAATTGTGGATACAAGGAAATGAAAGACAAGATTTCTATAAAGACATGAACTACTATGTATCAAATGAGTCCTTGGATAGCCTTTCTAGCTCAGGTGAAGTATCTATTAATCCTGAAGAGATAAAAGTTCTAGATCCATGTGTTGGATCTGGACATATTTTGGTATCAGCATTTGATTTACTATTTAAGATATACCAAAGTGTTGGTTACTCTAATAATGATATTCCAAAACTCATTCTAGAAAAAAATCTGTATGGTTTAGAAATCGATGAAAGAGCGGTTCAACTTACATATTTTGCATTGTTTATGAAAGCAAGGAGTTACAGCAGGAAAATTTTTAAGCAAAATATTGAACCAAATATATATGCAGTTCAAGAAAGTAGTGGTCTCTCTAAAGATGTAATTGATTTTATAAGGGATAACACTAACTGTTTTGAAGAAATAACTTGTTTATTAAAGCAATTTAAAAATGCAAAACAATTTGGATCATTAATAAAAATTGAGAACAGAATTGACTTTCATTTATTAATAAATGAAATACAAAAATTGCTTGATAAGAATAGTAATGATATATTTACTGATTCATATAAAGATACTATTAAAGAAAGAATTCTGCCGCTAATACACCAAGCGCAAATAATGGATCAAAAGTATGATGTAGTAATAACCAATCCTCCATATTTAGGGAGGAGGAATATGAACACTAGTCTAACTGATTTTATTGACAAGTATTATCCAAATTCAAAAATGGAGTTATATGCTGTGTTTATTGAAGCTTGTATTTATTATACTAAAGAGAATTCCTATTTTTCTATGGTCACGAGGGATTCATGGATGTTTACTGGTAGTTTTAAGGATTTAAGAGTAAATATTCTTAGTAACTATACTATTGATTCAATGTTACATTTAGGTCCATATGCATTTGAAGAGATAAAAGGAGAAGTTGTTACAACTACATCCTTTTCAATAAAAACTGCTCAACCAAGCAATTATATGGGAGTTTACTACAGATTGGTCGATATAAAAAATGCAAACGAAAAGAAAATATTTTTCCTTAATAATAAAGTTAACTATATAAAAATTAATCAAGAGGACTTTCAAAACATAGAGGGGTGGCCTTTAAGTTATTGGATTGAAAAAGAAGACATGGATTGTTTCAGTAATTCGAAAACTCTTTCTTCCATTGCTCCACCGAAAAAGGGATTAGATTCTAACGGTGAAAGTGAGCAATACTTCAGGAAATGGTATGAAGTAGAGTTCAGCAAAATTTATTTAAATTCTTTAGATGATAAAGAGGAATATAAATGGTTCGAAATTGATATGGGAGGGGATTACCGAAAATGGTACGGGAATAGAACTGAAATTATAAATTATGAGAATAATGGTCAATTACTTAAGAATAAAAAGAAAAAAGCAAATATCAGAAATGAAAATTACTATTTTAAAAAATCTTTAACTTATGGTGTGATTTCTTCTCAGAATGTTAGCTTTAGGGTAAGTTACGATAATTCCCTTTTTTACCAACACGGTGCTAATTGTTTTCCGGAAGATGAAATATACTATTTTATTCTAGCATTAGGCAATTCGAAAGTTACAAATAGATTGTTAACATATATCGCTCCGACATTAACATTTACAGTTGGAGATGTGGCTAAACTACCTGTTCTACTGCCTGAGCAAGAAATGAATAACTATATTTCTGATCTTGTGAAAAATAATGTTAGTATTTCTAAGGAAGAATGGGATTCATTCGAAATCGCATGGGAATTTAAAAAACATCCTATTTTAAACTCAGATTGTAATTTAATATCTGACGCTTTTAATAAATGGGTAGAAAGAACGAATGCGTGGTTGGTAGCCTTAAAAAAGAATGAAACAAAAATAAATGAATTTTTAATTAAAACCTACGGTTTAGAAGATAAGTTGAATTCAGCCATTGGGGATGATGAGGTTACGATTAGAACTGCAAACCTAATAAGAGAGGTAAAATCATTTCTTTCATATTATATAGGATGTGCATTTGGGCGTTACTCATTAGATAGGGATGGATTAGCATATACAGGGGGAATACTTGATACATCAACATATAAAACATATAGAGTTGATTCTGATAATATAATACCACTCACAGATGACGAGTATTTTGAGAATGATATAGTAAGTCGATTTATAGATTTTGTTCGAGTTACGTTTGGTCAGGACACTTTAGAAAGAAATCTGGATTTTATTGCAGATGTCCTCACAAAGAAAGCTAATGAAACATCACGTCAGCGTATACGTCGTTACTTTACAAAAGAGTTTTACAAAGATCATCTTCAAACATATCAGAAACGTCCAATTTATTGGCTATTTGACAGCGGTAAAAATGATGGCTTTAAAGCTCTTATTTATATACATCGGTATGATGGTGGAACGGTTGCAAAAGTAAGAACAGACTATCTACACACGTTGCAGCGTAAATATGAAGCTGAAATGTCACGTTTAGACTTAGTTTTAGAATCTGATGTTGCTACACAAGAAAAAACAAAAGCTAAAAAACAGAAGGAAAAGCTACAAAAGCAATGGTTGGAATGCCAGCAGTATGATCAGATCATTGCCCATGTTGCGAATCAGAAAATTGAAATCGACCTGGATGATGGGGTTAAAGTGAATTATGAAAAGTTTCAGAACATTGACGTGCCACAAGGGGAAGGAAAGCCGTCGCTTAAAGCAAACTTATTAGCAAAGATTTAAGAAACTTTTTTCAATATAGATGGCTTCAGTAATTCATTTACTGAAGCTTTTATTCAATGTTTAAGGCTGGTGTTATGATGAATCTGAAAGAAGTAACCAGAGTTTTACAAGAGACCTTTAATAAGGAACTGACCGAGGGGAAAAAACGGCATATTGTGTTTTGGTACGATGAAGAAGGTGAATTTATTGATGATATTGATGCACTGGATCTTCAAAATATTAGAGTATGGAAGCTGACGGAAAGCAATTTATTTGCGGCAAAATACGAACTTGAAAAGAAAGATCCTGAATCTCATTTTTTAATCTATGCGAACATGTCTAAGCCTTCCCCGCGAGAAGATTGGCTTTTAGATATTTATAAATACAGTGTTGAATTCGCGACGGATAAAATCACTGTCATTATGCGTGATTTAGGTGTAACGAATGATTCGTTGCGGCCGGTATTTAAAAAGTATGCCAAGTTTTTCAATAACAAAGATCGCTATGCATTGTTTAAATCTTACAGTATTCACGAGTATACAGATGCAGTGATTGATATTGCAGTATTGTCAGCTTTATGCAAAAGCCCTCTTAACAATTTAGATGAAGTGATTAAAGTCCTGTTTAGAGAGTTGAATCAAGAAAACAAAAAGGCTTGGGAAGACATTCAGAAGTTTGGAGAAGAAGAAAGCTTTTGGATGTTGGTAGAAAAGCATTACAGCTATACATTAGAGGATCGTTCTATTCAAGGATTGTTTGTTTTTTTTACGCTGACAAATATGTCAACTACTTTAGAAGCTCCATTGCCCGTTACATGGACAAAATATGTATCAACTCGCCCAACAAACTGTATCGTCCTTATGAACCAATACATGAATAATAAGAAAGATCGTCCAGAGTACAATAAGGTAGCTAAAACAATAGAGAATACGGTTAAAGTTAGCGGGTATATGGATGAGTGGGAGATCAACAATTACCTTAAAACAGATGCCTTCTCCATTTTTGATGAGAAAATTATTGATTATATTTCTAGTCAACTAAATAATGATATTCACCAGTATGATGCCTACTTGGAAATGATTGGGGAACGCCGAACATTACATTGGTATCCAGAATTTAAGCATGAATATGAATCGTTAATTCACGCGATTTATTTGCTTAAAAAAGCGTATGAATTGGACTATTTTATTCGTCAGCAAAGCCCTTTTGAAATGTTTAAAGCATACAGCGAAAACTATTATAAAATAGATACAGCTTATCGGAAATTTTATTCTGCATACGATAAACTTCAAAACAAGGATCGCTTATTGCTTATTAAAGAAAAAATAGAAAATATTTATACAAATTGGTATACGGATGAACTCTCTATTAAATGGAGTGATACCATTGTAGATGAACTAAACGAATACTGGGCTATTCCTGGCATTGAGCAGCAATATGAATTTTATAAAACAACTATACAGCCTTATGTCAATAAAGGAGAAAGAGTTTTTGTTATTATTTCTGATGCGCTACGCTATGAAGCAGCAATAGAATTAAGTGACCGTTTAAATAAAGAAAGAAAAGGTTCAGCGAAAGTCACACCGATGCAAGGTGTAATGCCATCTTATACAGACCTTGGAATGGCTTCACTTTTGCCTTACCAACATCTTTCATATCAAGGCAGACAAGTAACAATTGGAGGGATAAAAGCCTCTAATACAGAAAATAGAAATTCGATTTTACAAAAACGTATAAGTGATTCGGCAGCTATCCAGTACAAGGAACTCAATGAGTTGAACCGTCAAGAACTTCGTGCAGCGTTATCAGGGAAAAAAGTGGTTTATATTTATCATAATTCTATTGATGCAAGGGGAGATCATGCAGCTACGGAAAGGGAAGTTTTTTCTGCAGTAGAACAATCCTTTCAAGAGATCCAGTCTTTAGTAAATGACTTAGTTAATAGCGTTAGTGCGTCTAATATTATTATTACTGCTGATCATGGGTTTATTTATCATCGCAACCCACTAGAAGCAAGTGATAAGGTTGTGAAAAGTATAGATGACGCTATTATTCAGAAACGCCGCTTTGTTTTGACGGATTCCCCAGTAAATCTTGAGGGCACAATGCAGTTTTCGCTTAAATATCTTTTTCCTGCTGAAGAAAAGTACGCCATTGTTCCACGCGGATCAAATCGTTTTTCAGTTCAGGGAGCTGGTGCTAATTATGTACATGGCGGCGCGACGTTGCAGGAAATCGTAATTCCCGTCATTAAGTTTAAAAATGATCGAAGTAAGTCAGGGAAAAATGAAGTGAAAAAAGTAACAATCAAACTGACAAGTATTTCGAGAAAAATTACGAATATGATTACCTATTTAGACTTTTTTCAATCAGAAAAAGTAGAGGATAAGAAAAGACCGCTCCGGTTGAAAGCGTACTTTGTTGATAAAGAAGGAAAACGCATTTCAAATGAAAATATCATTCTTGCCGACAGCATTTCATCTAAGCCGGAAGAAAGAACTTTAAAAGAAAAGTTTGTATTTAAAAATATAACATACAGCAAGTCCAACAAGTATTTTTTAATTTTGGAAGACGAAGAAGAGGCTGTAGAGAATGTATATGAAAAAATACCTTTTACGATCGATATTGCCATATCCAATGATTTCGGTTTTTAGAAGAAATGCGAGGTTGAAAAATGGAGGATTTAAATCAAAAATTAAATGAACACTTTGCAGGCAAGATTGTTCGTAAAGACCTAACGAAAAAGATTAAAGAAGGAGCGAATGTTCCTGTATATGTATTAGAATACTTGTTAGGTATGTATTGTGCGACCAACGATGAACGTAGTATTAAAGATGGTATTGAAGTGGTCAAGAAGATATTATCTGACAATTTTGTTCGTCCGGATGAAGCCGAAAAGATAAAATCTAAGATTAAAGAGTTGGGCCGTTATACGGTTATTGATAAAATTACAGTGAAACTAAATGAAAAAAGAGACGTTTATGAAGCGGAATTTTCTAATTTAGGTTTGAAGGGTGTAGCTATCTCCTCACGTTTTGTAAAAGAATTTGATAAGTTACTTGCCGGTGGTATTTGGTGTATTTTAAAAATGGAATACTATTATGACGAAGAACAAAAAGGCGCGAGTCCCTTCAGTATTGATACTATTACTCCTATTCAAATGCCAACAATGGATCTTCAAGAGCTGCTTGAACAACGGGAACAGTTTTCAAAAGAAGAATGGATTGATGTTCTTATTCGCTCTATTGGAATGGAACCTACTCAACTTCAGGAAAGTGTAAAATGGCATATGCTACTTCGTCTTGTTCCTCTTGTGGAAAACAACTACAATATGTGCGAACTTGGACCAAGGGGAACTGGGAAATCTCATGTATACAAGGAAATTTCACCAAATTCAATCTTAGTATCAGGAGGACAGACAACAGTAGCTAATCTTTTTTACAATATGTCTTCTCGTCAAATTGGACTTGTTGGGATGTGGGATTGCGTAGCTTTTGATGAAGTGGCAGGTATCACTTTTAAAGATAAAGACGGAATTCAAATTATGAAAGACTATATGGCTTCTGGATCTTTTGCTAGAGGGAGAGAAGAGAAAAACGCTAACGCTTCAATGGTGTTTGTAGGTAACATTAACCAAAGCGTAGAAGTGCTTTTAAAAACATCTCACCTCTTTGAACCGTTTCCTGAAGCAATGGCATACGACGCAGCATTTTTTGATCGGATGCATTACTATCTCCCAGGTTGGGAAATTCCGAAAATGCGACCTGAATTCTTAACGAATGATTACGGGTTTATTGTTGACTATTTAGCCGAGTTTTTCCGAGAAATGAGAAAGCGATCGTTTTCAGATGCTGCTGAAAGATATTTTCGATTTGGCAATAACTTAAATCAACGTGATGTTATTGCAGTTAGAAAGACTGTATCAGGGATGATTAAGTTATTATATCCACACGGTCAATTTACGGCAGAAGAAGTAGAAGAAATTCTCCGCTATGCTTTAATTGGTAGAAGACGTGTGAAGGAGCAGCTAAAGAAAATTGGTGGAATGGAATTTTACGATGTTAATTTCTCTTATATTAATAATGAAACTATGTCTGAAGAATTTGTTTCTGTTCCCGAACAAGGCGGCGGCAAAATCATACCAGAAGGATTAAGCAAGCCTGGTCATATTTATACAGTTGCTAGAGGGAAATCGGGAATGATAGGAACATTTAAAATAGAAACGGAAGTAGTGAGCGGTAACGGAAAGTTTGAACGAACAGGGCTCGGAACAGACCGTGAAGCAAAAGAAAGTATTGATACTGCATTTCGATACTTTAAAGCTAACAGTAAAAATATTAGTGGCACGATTAGTACAACTTTGAAAGATTATTTAATGCATATTCAAGATATACATGGTATCGGGTTAACGAGTGAGCTATCTTTAGCAGCGTTCATAGCCTTATGTTCCGGCGCGATGCAAAAGCCTGTGCAAAGCCAATTAGCTATATTGGGCGCCATCAGTATTAGTGGAACTATTAACAAAGTAGAAGAACTGGCAAATGTGTTGCAGGTTTGTTTTGATTCAGGTGCTAAGAAGGTTCTAATGCCAATGTCTTCTGCTGTTGATATTGGGACAGTTCCCCCAGAGCTATTTGCTAAATTTCAAATCAGCTTCTATCAAAGTCCAGAAGATGCTGTGTTTAAAGCCTTAGGGGTAGAATAAAATAGAAAAGAAATTTTTAAATGAAAAATGAATAACAATAAAAAGGGTGTCTAAAATTTTTAATTTTTAGACACTCTTTTTTATTTTTAATAAGTGATCAATTTTATATGAATACAGCGTCTAAAAATTAGTCTAAATTAAATGTCTTAAATATAATAATGATATAGACGGTGTGTGGTACAATATGGATATGTTGATTAGGGAATAGAGATTATTTTTGCCAAGATGTTAAAAATAGTTCGTTTAAAGAAGTGAAGTAAGTGTGGCCGCTGATTAACAAGGAGAAGTGAAGCTTAGAATGTCAAAATGAACCGATACACTCTAAGGGACCAAAAAAAAAAGCAGCTGCGTTATATGAAAGCTAAAAACTCTCATTCTGTATTTGCTGAAAGACTAAAGGCTACCAGAGTAAAAAAGGGATTATCTCAGACTAACGGTTGCAAAATGTTGGACTTATCAACTTCTGTATTATCAGGATACGAAAAAGGGCAGAGACATCCTACTATTAAACGATTGAAAATATTAGCGGATTTCTATGATGTAACCACGGACTGGCTTATTGGACGAGATGATTACAAGAACACTAAGAATAATTTGGTCATTCAAGATCCAAAACTCAACTATTGGTATAATAACCTTTTAAATGCGAGTGAAGAAGATCTGAGAAAACTCCAGCAACTTTGGAAAATTTTCGAAGAAGAATAGCGATAATTCACTAAAAAGAAGGGGTGTAAAAGGTGAAGCTTGGCTATGCCAGAGTAAGTACAATTGGTCAGGATTTAGAAACTCAGATTGGAAGATTAGAAGCAGTTGGTGTACGAAAAGATCAATTATTTATTGAGAAAGTGACAGGAACAAAAATGGCAGCACGGGAACAAATCAAAGCACTCCTAAAACATGCCCGTTCAGGCGATCATATCTATGTAACTAAGATTGATCGTTTAGCCAGAAGCATTCTGGATTTAAATAAAATTGTCAGTGAGTTAATGGAGAGAGAAATCAGTATAACGTTCATTGATCACAATATGACATTTAAAGCTAATGCAAAAGATGATCCATTTCAGATGCTACTATTTAATACACTGGGCAGCTTTGCGCAATTTGAACGAGATATGATTGTCTCCCGTACTGGAGAGGGACGAAAAAGAGCCATGAAGAACGGCAAGAAGATGGGGCGGAAAGGACAGCCGGAACAGAATATCAAGCAAGCTATAAGATTATTCGAATCCAGAGAAGAAAAAGGAATGACTATTTCCGATATTTCGAAATTAACAGGGGTTCCTCGCTCTACAATCTATGCTGAGTATAAAAAATCTAAATTGACGATCCGATAAATTAAATAAAAATAACACTGATGATATTTTGAAAATATTAGATGATTTTTGTGAAGTTTAGTCTTCAAAAAATTAAACGAATATAAGGGGTAAATCATGAATAAAGAATTATATCTAAAGTTAATTACTGATGCACTAGGTACGCTAGCTCATCAGATTGAATATAGGAATTCCGTAAACTTATACGATATTAATATAATTTCCGAAGATTTTTTTAGGGATTTTTTGAATTTGGTTTACGGATATAAATTAATAAATTTGAATATTGTGGAAAAGAATGCATCTGCTATTGATCTGGGCGATACAACAAAAAAGATAGCAATACAAGTTACTTCCGATAACTCAAGTACTAAAATTGACGGTACAATAGAAAAGTTTATAGAGAAGAAACTATACGAAAAATACGATAAGTTATTGATTTTAATTATTACACGTAAGAAGAAGTATAGAAAGGAATTTGAAACAAAAAAGCTCTTTTCTTTTAACAAGGAAAAAGACATTTTGGATAACAAAGATATATTGCAATACATAAAGGACAAAGATACTGCTGGCTTAATTTCTATAGCTGAATTTTTAGATAGGGAACTAAGTACAAGAGTAAATGAATCTAAAAGAAAACAAGCAACAGAGATAGACACGATTATCGAACTAATCGAGTATCTGTCTAATAACAGGGGTATAAAAAGGGACAACCCTAGCTCTCCGCCTGATCCTGACCATAAAATAAATAAAAGGTTTGAAAAATACGCAGATTTTTTAAAAGAGTTGTACAAAGGGTTAGTAACTCTTTATGGAGCTGCAGTCGAACAGGCATTTGAGACGCTTGGATTAGATGAGATAAAAACACTGGTAATTGGTATGTATTTAAAGGATATTAGTGATCAATTTTTAGAAGAAGCTAAAGGTAACCCAAAAGTAGCTTTAGAAAACTTAACAAATTATTTTGAAGACAAACTGAGTGAGACAGGAAAGAAATATGATAAAATGGCCATCAAATTTTTCTTAATATCTCAAACGATAGCATGTAATGTCTTCCCTAATGGAGGGTATAAAGATGAGCCAGTTAGTACTTGATAAAGGAAACATTAAATCCTCAACAATTTATATCGGATTTCTCATATTAAAAGAGCTTGAAAAAAGTAAAAGTCAAAAGGTATCTATTTATAAAATCTCTGAAGTATTAAGTAAAAATGGAATTAAAAACAGTAGGCAATTAATTTTTGGCCTCACGTTCTTGTACTCGCTAGGAATTATTAAATTTGAGGAGCCATATATATGCATAGAAGAATCAATAGAATAAAAATAAAAAAACTTTATTCGGATCCGGAGGTATTTAAACCTATAACTTTTCATGATGGAGTAAATATCATTTTAGGTGAGAAATCGGATTCTAAAACAGTAAGAGGAAGAAAAACTAATGGTGTTGGGAAATCACTATCAATAGAATTATTAAACTTTTGTTTGCTAAAAAGGTACAAAGATAGTCGTGTAAGCTTAATACCTGACAATGTATTGGGGGCTTCTGTTAATCTCATACTGGATATTGAAATAGGACAAACAGAACTGACTCTTATTAGAAACAAACAAAATCAAGAGAAACCATCTATTAAGAAAAATAGTAAATTGATAAATTTTGAAAATCTTGATGATGCTCAAGCTTTTCTAAAAGATTTAATTTTTATTGATTTAAAAGCAGAGCCGGTTCCTTCCTTTAGATCACTTATATCACCATTGATTAGAGATGAGAGATCAGAATTCAAGGATATACTAGAATGTTTCGATGTTTCAAAAAAGATTCCAGTTGACCTCACGCCACATTTATACTTTTTAGACATTTCCCTCGATGTATATAAAAAAACCAAAGAAACAGTTAGAAAAATTGAAGCTAAAAAAGCAATTGCAAAAAATACAAAGAAGGAAGTAACTGATGGGAATCAAAAGAAGATTAGTGAGGTGAAAGCAGAATTAAACTCACTTGATGATGAATTATCTAAAATTAATGAGGCTATAGAAAGTTTTAAAAGTAACGAAGCATTTAATACAATTGAAAAGGACCTTATACAGTTAGAAGATCTGTTAGATACGCTCAGGAAGAAGCAGAAAGCTATAAAGTATGAATACAATAAGATTAAAACTTTACCCAAGCCTGAAAGAATTGACAATGATGAAATAGAAATACTCTATGATCAATTTAAAAAGGGTCTCGGAGAGGCAGTAGTAAGGTCATTAGAGGAAGCTATTAGTTTTAAATCAAAGGTTGAAGAGTTTCAAAACACGCTTGTAAACCAAAGAGCATTAGAACTACAAGAAGAATTAAATGAAATTACTGAGGAAATCAGAAACTTAGATGATAAGTATTCAGAAAAATTAAGAGTTTTTGATCAAAAAGGAGTATTAAAAAATTTAAAAGTTAGCCTAAAAATTTACGAGCAAAAAAGCAATGAATTCGCAAAACGTAAAGCTTTATACAATGAGTATGAGAATGCTATAAAAGAAAAGAAAACATTAATGTTAAAAAAATCAAATGAAATTTCAGAGCTAGATGAGTTAATAGAAAGCAATAGTGACCTACTCGATAGTTTTTTATCTACATTACTTAATATCCACGATTTTATTATGGGAAACAAAGAGTGTTCTTTTACAATCGAAACTGTAAATAAAAGTACTACAAAAAAAATCATTGAAATTGACATGAGAATTTTTGATGATGGAAGCCATAGTGTTGATAGAACCAAAGTATTTATTTATGATATGGCCCTTTTGTTTAATGAGTATACAAGAAAAAGACACCCGGGTTTTCTAGTTCATGATAACATTTTTGATGTAGATCAGGATACTCTTGTTCAGAGTTTAAATTTTCTTGCCGACCAAGAAACCAAACACTTGGATTTTCAGTATATTCTAACTCTCAATAGAGACAAAATTGAAAACGAAGAAAAACTTAACATCATTAATTTAGATATTGAATCTCATAAAGTAGCGAGCTTTACAAAACACTCCAAATTTTTGCAGCAAGACTATCAAGAAAAATAAAATTTTTATTTATGAAGATGACATATGCTTTAAAAATAAAGTTAATTCAATAAATTTACTTCACTTTTATTTCTTTAGAGAAATTATGAGAGAGATATTAGAAGGCTTAGAGCAATCACTGTATTAACGAACAAAAAACTCATACTTTTTCTCATAGTATTCTTCATTTTGATTTAACTTAATTAAAAAAGAAATCGAAAAACGTTGATTTAAAGCCATTCTTTAAATACATTTCCTGCTATTTTATTGGCGGCATGATGGGCGGCATGATGTAAGACATTTCATCTTTAAGTACTGAATCCTAGTAAATAGGGTTCGGTACTTTTTTATACTTCATAATTTCAGAATGAGTTGAATAATTATTCTTTTATTTGTAATATTATACTTAATGTTTAAACGATATACATATATAGAATTAACTAGAAATGAATGAGGAGAGATTTAAAAATTTAATCGTCGACTTACGTTCAAAGATCAAAAGAAAGATAGGGGTCATCAAATGAATGAAATTTTAAAGGGTATAGTAACGTCTGGTACGCTTATTATTGCTATTGGAGCACAAAATGCATTCGTCTTAAAACAAGGCTTATTAAAAAATAATATTTTCTGGGTAGCCTTAGTGTGTTTCTTATGTGATGTGTTACTGATGTGCACGGGTGTATTAGGGGTCGGTACTGTTATTAAAAACAATACGTTTGCGAATGTTGGTCTTGCGATTGTCGGAGGACTATTTCTGCTATTATATGGATTCAAATCTTTTCGAAGCGCGTTTTCATCGTCAAGTGCAATCGATATTTCAACCGATGTTAAAATCATTCCCATTCATAAAACTATTTTAGTTACATTAGCAATTACACTTTTAAATCCACATGTATACCTAGATACGGTCGTCGTCATCGGTGGTATAGCTGGGACTTTGACATTTGATCAAAAAGTCAATTTTTTAATTGGAGCCTTGGTTGCCTCTTTTATCTGGTTTTTTGGATTAGGATATGGATCGAGATGGCTCATTCCTATATTTAAAAAACCAAAAGCGTGGAAAGTATTAGATTTTGGGATCGGTTGTTTGATGTTTTGGCTCTCATACCAGTTAATTCAGTTTGCTTTAGAAAAAAGTTAAAAAGATATTTAACGGAATAAGGAGCAACTATCAAATATGAAGGACGATGAGATTTTATATTTAGTTGAACAGATGTCTGAGGAAGCGTACCTCTACCATGAAGAATTGAAGTGCTATACGAACGAAGGCTCACCATCCGACTTAGCGTATGAAAGAGTGCGTCAATTAAAGGATGCGAATATGCTTCCGATATTGAACACTTTACTCGACAAAGTGAAACAAGCAGAACAAAAAGAACATCTTTATTTTATGATTGGAACGATTGGTGTGAATTCGGGAGATGTTCGTGCAGGGATGTTATTGCTTGAAAAACTGGAGCAAGAGACAAAGCCGATTCTTCTCGAAAGCATTTTGGAAGAAATAGCAAAACAACAATGCATTCCTGATACAGAACGAATTGTAAAATATATAGACGATTCTCGGTCGTCTGTTCGAGAGGCTGCGATTCAAGCATTGCGAGTCTGTCAAGATGAGATAGCAGAGGATGCGCTAATTCGTTTGTTTACGACATCAAATAACTCATTTGATATCATGAGTGCTAATTTTGTTTTAGCAACGATTGGAACAGAACGAGCAATTCCTTGTTTGATTCCTTTGTTGGACCATCCTCGAGGAGACGTTAGGCATTCGGCTTTAGCTGCACTGAGTGAACTTGGTAATGGATTAGATCTTTCAATATTTTTGGGGGCACTAAAAGATCGATCCGGCACTGTGAGAGAGTATGCGTTAATCGCGATCGAGCGACATGGCGATGAAGTAGCGATTGAACCAGTGATCAAACGTTTACAAACAGTATTGAAGCGAAAGCGACAAATACAAACAGATGAAGTCTTAATCGCTCTTCGATTTTTATATCGATATCAGCATTCTCATCAGGCGATTTCTAAACTATTTCATTGGATCATTCAAACAAAAAGAGAAGTCTTGTTTGACAATGAATGGCAATGGATCGACAATCATTTTAATTGCTTTTGATGGGCTCGAGGGTAGGTGGAGATAACGATCAATAAACAAGCCTGACTTCTCACTAGATGTGAAGAAGGTCAGGCTTGTTTATTTTAAGAAAATTAGACACGATGTGATTACTTCAGCTCATTCTCTTCAATAATCTTATCCGAAAGCTCTAGTTGCTCACTAACATCCTTCACTTGATTGCGACAGAACTTCATCTCGACTTTCTTTTCTGTCGAGACGTCATAGCAGGTGCCTTCACCGGATGCTTTCGTCAAATCCGCTTCATAGTAATAGTCCTTGTAGCGAAACGAACCATCACGGAAGCCGGTCAGATTCGGTTGATCATCGACGAGGGATTGTCCCATCATATAGGACGTCTTAAGATTCAATAGATCAATGATTGTTGGTGCGATATCGATCTGTCCGCCATTCTCTTTCATGACCCGACCGGTTTGCTGGTCGGGTTTTTTGATGAAGAGTGGGATGCGGCGCTCGAGTTCAAAGGCAGCAACCGGGGACGAGACATCCGCTTTTTTGCGCATCTCGCTGTCTTCATTGACAAGTCCACTATCGTGATCGCCATAAAAGATGACGAGAGACTGATCCCAAAGATCGCGTTGTTTCAACTCGTCGATCATCTTTCCGACACCGGTATCGACGTAATGGACGGTCTGATAATACCGTTTCAGCATTGGATCCTCATAACCAGATAGATCAAGCGTCTGGTCTTCCTTGTCAATTTCATACGGTGTATGACTCGTCAGCGCGACTAAAAACGAGAAGAACGGTTCTTGCAACGTCTTCATGTGATCAATCGATTCGAGGAAGAACTGTTGATCGTTCAGTGCCATGCCGATTTTCTTCTCTTTTGAATAATCCTTTTGGCTGAAGAAGTGCTTAAAACCGATGTTCTTGTAGACATCGTCACGATTCCAGAAGCCTTTCTCGTAGGCATGCATCGCTGCCGTATCGTACCCGTTTTTCTCTAGTAACGCAGGAAGCGGCTCGAATTCATTCGATGGATATTGCGTATAAACGGAGCCTGATTTCAATGGATAAAGTGACGTGTTCGTGATGAACTCAGCGTCCGAAGTTCGTCCTTCATGCGTCTGGTGGTAGAGCGACGAGAAGTAGAGCGATTTCTTCTTCAATTGATTCAGGTTCGGTGTCACTTCCTCACCATTGATGATTTGGTCGATGACTGAAGCCTGGAACGATTCGAGCTGTACCAAAATGATATTTGGCGTCTGCTTCGGACCGGTTGGATTCGTCTGTTCCTTTTGATTGATGCGCTGTTGCTCCTGTGCCGTCAGTCCGTCGCCGGGTCGTCCGGTCACACCTTTGAACACATCCCATCCGTGATAACCCCAAAAGCCAAACAGGTAGTAGTCACGCATATCGGAGATTGTTGCCGTCGGTTGACGCTCTTCCGTTAGCGTCCGGTACGTCAGTAGCGAAGCAGACAAGACGATACCACTGACTGCAACGATTCCAGCCGTCCGGCGTCGTGTTTGCTTCGTCGTCACTTCCGGTCGCTTGCGGAAGACGAAAAGCAGTAGTACGAAAATCAAACTATCAACGAACAAGAGGAAGTCTTGCGGTACGATCAAGGCGGTGAAGCCGCTACTGACGTCACTCATCTGCGTCATCTGTGAGAGGAGCGAGACGGAGAGGAAGTCCTCGAAGTAACGGTAGTACCACATGTCGGAAGCCAGTAGAAAACTGTGCGCGAGCAGTAGACCGAGCCAGACCCAGCGGCGTTTATTCCACGGAATCAGTAACGTCCAGCTCGACAGGATCAGCATCCCGGCCAGGTTCATGAGTGTTAAATGGAGCGAAAGATCGGTCTTTGTAAAGTAACTAAACAGCATGAACTTCAGCATGCCGAGTAACAGATAGAGGGTGTAGCGAATCGCCATTGTCAGTACTCCTTACGTGTGTCTTCACACGTTCTTTACCCTAAACGTTTGATGGTGGAACGCCCAGATGTGGACAGCCATGTTCGCTCGTTCCATGATGTAGTCGAAAAATTGGTCTATATTTCCTCTTGAATTCAAACAATTGACGTTAATTTGCGCAGAAAGCGGGAATAGAAAGCGTGTACGTCCATTGTCCGTCACTGTCTTTTAAAAAAGGAGCGAAGTCATGTCAAACGTGAAACTAGCGGTCATCTATTACAGCGCAACCGGAACGAACCATCAACTTGCCTCATGGGCAAAAGAAGCGGGAGAAGCAGCA
>Ga0308160_10002061_pt1 | contig 25605 bp, 17 predicted proteins | sample PhyFR1_FD_201036 | JGI IMG/M metagenome (GOLD analysis project Ga0308160, IMG submission 201036) | Phyllosphere microbial communities from UC Gill Tract Community Farm, Albany, California, United States - DLSLF.R1 | ecosystem: Host-associated > Plants > Phyllosphere > Unclassified | place: USA... | reverse complement strand
TTTCATCCTCAAGTTAATTGGAGACCATCAGGGTGAACGGCCAGACGTAGGCTTGCAGGGTCACCAGTATGCCCACCAGCGCCGCCAGGGCCAGCGAATGGAAGAACACGAAGCGCAGGATGTCGCCCTCGTGGTTCACCCAGCGCGTGGCGGTGGAGGCGACCACGATGGACTGGGCGTCGATCATCTTGCCCATCACGCCGCCCGAGCTGTTGGCGGCGCCCATCAGGTTCACCGGCAGGTCGAGCTGCTGCGCGGCGACCCGCTGCATACCGCCGAACAGCACGTTGGAAGCGGTGTCCGATCCGGTCATCGCCACGCCGAGCCAACCCATCAGCGTGCCGAAGAAGGGATACAGCGCGCCGCTGTTGGCAAAGGCCAGGCCGAGCGTCGTGTCGGAACCCGAATAGCGGGTCAGCGTGCCCAGCGCCAGCATCAGCACGATGGTCAGCAGCGAATAGCGCACCAGCCACACGGTGCGGAAGAAGGCGCTCACGATCTGCAGCGGGTTGAACTTCATGAACAGCGCGCCGACGATGGCCGACAGCAGGATCGCGGTGCCGGTCGCCGACAGCAGATTGAACGTATAAACAGCGGTTTCCGGATGCGGCGTCGGCACCACCGGCGGCACGCGGATGATCAGGTTGTGCAGGCCGTCCATCGGGAACTTGGGTGCGAACAGGCTGTTCAGGAAATCCTTCACCGGCGGCAGGCCCCAGATGAAGACGAACACGGTCAAGATCAGCCAGGGCATCCAGGCGCGCACCAGTTCGGCGCGCGAATAGGTCTCGACCGCGGCCGGCGCCGCCTGCGCGGCATTGCTGCTGTCGCGGCCGCGCATCGTCGTCGAGGTCCAGATCGTCTTCGGCTGCCACACGCGCAGGAACAGGATCAGGCAGGTCATCGAGACCAGCGCCGCCACGATCGCCACCAGTTCCGGGCCGACGAAATTCGACATCAGGTATTGCGGGATCGCGAACGACACCGCGGTCACCAGGATCGCGGGCCAGATTTCCATCATGGCCTTGCGTCCGGCAAAGGCCCAGATCAGCCAGAACGGTACCAGCAGGCAGAACACGGTCAGCTGGCGGCCAATGACCGCGGTCAGCGGCAGCAGGTCGTAGCCGTGCACCTTGGCCAGCGTGATCACGGGCGTGCCGAGCGCGCCGAAGGCCACCGGCGCCGTGTTGGCGATCAGCGACAGGCCGGACGCCGCCAGCGGCGAGAAGCCGAGGCCGATCAGCACGCCGGCCGTGACCGCCACCGGCGTGCCGAAACCGGCCGCGCCTTCGAAGAACGCGCCGAAACAGAACGCGATCAGCAGCAGCTGCAGGCGGCGGTCGCCGGTGATGCCCGACAGCGACGCCTGCAGCACCTTGAAGCTGCCGTTCTGTACGCACAACTGTTGGAGGAAAATGATATTGAGCACAATCCAGCCGATCGGCAACAAACCCGTGAACCCGCCCAGCAACGCCGCCCTGCCCGCCATCCCGGCCGGCATCTGATACGCGAACACGGCCACCAGCAGCGCCGCCGCCAGCCCGAGGGCGGCCGCCACGTGCGCCTTGATGTGAAGGAAGCCGAGCGCGACCAGCATCACCACCACCGGTATCGCAGCCAGCAGTGACGATGTAAGCATACTGCCGAATGGGTCATAAATTTGTTGCCATGCCATATGTGTCTCCTCATTTTTATTGAATAAGTCTGTCGGGCAGAGCTTCGGAGGACACAGCCAGGCACCGGAACGGCCGGGATCTGGCACAGGCAGGCACGCGCGCCCGATCAGGGCAGGCGCATGGGCCAACAAGGTCTCCGATTTTTTGTTTTTCTTCAAGTTTGTAAATATTTGCGCTATTCTCGTAACAAAACAAACTGGTTGGGCCAGAAGATGGAGGAATACCCGAATGCCGAAAAGCCAACAACGTGGCCGCGTCGCCGAACTGATCGCCAAACTGGAAGACACGCTGCTCGACGGCAGCGCGCCGGCCAACACCCAGCTCGCGTCGGAGCGCGAACTTGCAGAACGCCATGGGGTGTCGCGCAACACGGTGCGAGAGGCGATCCGACAACTGGAGGCGCGCGGCCTCATCCAGATCAAGCCGCGCAGCGGCATCTTCGTTTCGGACCGCATGCGCACCGGCGCCACGCCGTCGCCGTGGGCGCACCTGATCTCGAGCAGCCCGGCGCGGCACCAGGACATGCTCGAATTCCGCCGCGTGCTGGAAGGGGCGACCGCCTATTTCGCGGCGCTGCGCTGCAGCGACGAGGACCGCGCGCGCATCTCGGACGCGATGGACAGGCTGGAGCATGCGCGCCAGGTCGGCGACGTCGCCGGCGAGTCGCGCATCGACGTCGAATTGCACGAGGCGATCGCACTGGCCTCGGGCAACAGCATGTTCCTGCACCTGCACGGCAGCATCACCAAGATGCTGCGCGAACACATCATCCTGAACGTCGATGGCTTGCGCGAGATCGACCGCTCCCTGTCCGACCTGCTGTTGATGCAGCACCGCACGATCTGCGACGCGATCTGCGAACGCCGTCCGGAAGAAGCCCGCACGGCGATGCAGGCACACATCGACTATGTGCGCTACAAGCTGTCGGACGACGACGACATGAAGGGGTGAGCGATTCTGGTTGGACCAGGACCTGTACCGAGGAGTGTGTCATTCATGCCGGTGCAGGCGCTCATGCCGGCCTGCCCGATGAAATTAGGAAAGACATGCGAATCCTGAATCGCCGGCATCACCAATGACCATTGGACGGTTGGTGCGCCGGACGCCATACTGCACTTGTCTCCTCTATTCTCCTCAAAAAAGGATAGATTCAGCCCGCTTCCGAGCGGGCTTTTTTTTTGCCCGCCCGGGTCGGCCCCGTTCAGGGTGCGGCCGCCCCTGCCACGATGGGGATGTGGCGTGGCGCCGGCGCGGCCGCCTGCTCCGCCGCGATCAGCTGGCGTAGCACCCTGCGCGCGCGCAGGGCGCCGGCGTCGGCGCTGAGCAGCACCGGGCGCAGCTCCTCGAAGCTCTTCCCGCCCATCAGCCGTTCCACGCTCTCGATGATCGGCACGTCCTCGCCGACGAAGGCCACCTGCACCGCCTGTTCGATGCCGCGGTCGACGGCTTCGTCGTCGATCTTGAAGGCGCGGCTGACCGACCAGAAGTAGTGCGTCGAGGTCGCCGTTTCCGGCGTCAGGAAGTGGTTGAAATAGCCCCCCACGCCCTGCTCGCGCGCGCCGTTCACCGGGGCCACGCCGACGTCCAGGCGCAGCACGCCCGGCGGGTCCCAGCGCATGTCGAGCCAGTGGTCGACCGGCTTGCCGTAATCGTCGAACAGCGCGTCCCACACCGGCGGCGCCATGCCGTCCGGGCACCAGCGGTTCGAGTGCACCGTGCTGCCGGCCTGGGTGACCTCGATCCTGCCGCGCTTGATCGCCTCGCTGCCCAAACCACCCGCGTGCAGGAATTCGACGTGCGACAGGTCCATCAGGTTGTCGACGATCAGTTCATAGTTGGCCTGCACGTGGATCGCGCCGGTCTGGGTGCGGAAGGCCGGGTCCGTCATGAAGCCGAAATCCGGGATCGTCGCCGGGTCCGCCAGCGCCTTGTCGCCCAGCCAGAGCCACAGCAGGCCGTGGCGTTCGACCAGCGGGTAGCTGGGAATCTGCGCCGCCTCCGGGATTTTGCCGCTGCCGTGCGGGTTGTGCACGCAGCGCCCGGTTGCGCCGTCGAATTGCAGGCCGTGGTACGGGCATTGCACGATGCCGTCGCCGACCAGGGTGCCGCGGTCCAGCGGCGCGAACCGGTGCGGGCAGCGGTTGCCGGCGGCGATGCAGCTGCCGTCTTCCTTGCGCATGAAAAGGATGGATTCGCCGCAGATGGTGCGCGCCATCGGCTTGGCGCCGACTTCGCCGGCCAGCGCCGCGACATACCAGACGTTGTTCAGGTAGGACATGCCGTGCCCTCCCCGGTCAGCGGATCAGGCGCTTGACTGCATCGGCGCCGAAACCCATCTTCTCGTAGTGCTGTTCGCACATCGCGATGTAGTCGTGGACGTCGAAATAGCCGGCGGATTCGCCCTTGTCGTCGAGCCAGATCAGCGGTCCGCTGACGATGAAGAACACCCGCATCGGCTCGTCGTGGTCGAAGGCGACCAGCGTGTGGCCCTCGCCCGGCGTTTCGTACACGAAGTCGCCCTCCGTCGCGGTCCAGTCGTGCTCCAGGTAGCCCCATTTGCCGGAAATCGTGTACGCGAACACTTCGTGCGGGTGATAGTGGCGGTTGACCAGGCCGGCCTTTTTCGCCATCAGGATGTCGCACCACTTGTTCGCCGACGGCGAAATCCACAGCGGGCGCGAAGACACGGTGTCGGTGAAGGGCACGTACAGGCGCTCGTCGTCGGATGCGGCGTTGGCGATGAAGGCCTCGGGCAGCGCGTGCGGTTTGAACGGGTTGGCGATCGGGCTCAGGTCGCGCCAGAACTCGGTGTTGGCCTTGTCTACCATGAAAGTCTCCTGTTTTATTATGGATGGATGCAGCGCTCTCAATATAGACCCGCGGGCGGCGCCGCGATTGACCGAGCGGGACCTGGCTTTTGACTGAGCGGGACATCGGATTGCGGCCATCGCCGCCGCCATGGCGCAAGCCGGCCCCGCCGTGCTATGTTTGTGGAAACGCCATGCGAGAGCCGCCACGAAGCGGCCGCGACAGAAGGAGACAACCCGATGCTCGTCCACGCCCCTTGCGTCACCCACGCGTCCACGGCCCCGGTGGCCGCCGGCGACCGGCTGTCCTACTGGGACAGCTACAATGCCGCCGCGCTGGTCGGCTTGCGCACCACCTCGCAGTCGCGCGCCGGCCTGGTGGCCAGACAGACCAACGCCGCGCTGCACACGATGCGCGTCGCCGACATCAGCGGCAACGCCCACGCGGTCGAGCGCAGTCCGGCCCTGGTCGGCATGTTTCCGAAGGAAGCGGTGTTCGCCTGCCACCTGGTCAAGGGCAGCGCGGTCTTCATCCAGGACGGCGCACAGTTCGCGCTGAACGCCGGCGACACCATCATCTACGACACCCGGCGTCCGTTCACCCTGGCCTTCCCCACGGACATGCAGGAATTCCTGGTCGATATCCCGGTCGAGGAACTCGATGCCTGCTGGGGCGTGGGGGTCGGCGACCTGCCGCTGAAGATCGCGCCGGCCGGCGGCGTCGGCGCCGCCCTCGGCACCGAGTTGCGGCGCGCCGTGCGCGGCTACCTGCAGGCGCCGACGCCGGAGGGCAGCATCGCCCTGCCCGCCTGCGTGCACACGGTCCTGCGGACGATGGCCCAATCCAGCCTGCGCGGACCCGACGCGCTGCCGCGCTCGCTGTTTCACATCCTGGCGGCCAAGATGCACATCGCGCGCCACCTGGGCGATCACGAACTCTGCCCGCTCGATGCGGCCAGGGCCGCCGGCGTGTCGGTACGCCACCTCAACCGCCTGTTCGCACAGGAAGGCACCTCGCTGGCCGAGCATATCTGGGCGCAGCGCACCGCGATGGCCTACCGCGACCTGATGCACCCGGCCGCGCGCCACGCGGCCATCGGCGACATCGCGTTCCGCTGGGGCTTTTCGAGCCAGGCCCATTTCTGCCGGGCGATCGCGGCGAGCCATGGGGCGGCGCCGTCGGTCCTGCGCAAGCGGGCCGGATCGGTCCTATAGATTCGCCAATGCCATGTAGTCCAGGATGCTGGTCCCGCCGAGCGTGGCGAACGGCAGCAGGAAAGCCTTCAGCAGGGGCTGCTGCCAGAAGGGAGCGAAGGCGCCTTCGTGCAACTGCTCCATGCGTTCGAGGAGCAGTTTGAGCTGGGCTGGCTTCGGCCCGCTCGCCGGCCGCGACCGGTTGACTGGCGGTGCGGCCGGCATGCCGCGCCAGGAGGGTGCCGGCTCGCCACCGCTCGCGCGCATGATCTCGTCGCTCAGATCCTGGATGGCGTCCTGCCGCGCGGCTTCGGCCGCATAACGCAATGCCAGCGCACAGGCCAGGGCCACACCCGCCCCCAGCACCACCAGCGCCATGCCGGTGCCGGACATGGTCCAGTGGTCGAAGAAGGGATTACGCGACATCAGGAACAGCGACAGTACGATGAAGGGAAAGTAGATCAGGCGGCTGACGCACCTGGTACGCATGGCGATGAACTGCAGGTTGATCCACTTGTTCAGGTAGACGCCCGGTATCTGCAGTTCCTTCTCGAACCTGCGCAGCGTGTCGCTCGGCCAGTTGACCACGCGCGACGCGGTCAGTCCGCGCACGAAGCTGACGCAAAACGTCGTGGCGTCCACCACGAAGAACAGAAGAAAATAGATGGCAACGAACATCAGGCTATGCAGCCATTGATGCACCGTCAGCGACAGCTCGCCGCGCTGCGGAACGAACCAGGGCGAGTGCAGCGCCTGCGCGAGGCACCAACTGGCGAGGCCTGCCAGCAGCACGCAGGCAGTGGTGCGCGTGGCGCGCGCGCTGATCCGGTTCTGCACGATGTAGCGACGCCAGAAGGGTTCGTTCGGGCTGCCGTGGCTCACGTCCCGAGGCAGGATGAGTCGTAACGAGAACATGTTCACGAAGCGCAGCCAGCGCGGCAGGTGCCGGTCGGCCTTGCGTTGCTTGTCCACCAGGTCCATGCGCATTTCACGGAGATTGAAGCGCTTGAGGATGTCGTCCAGGTTCTCGGTGAGCGCGGCCCAGCCGGAATAAATGAGATACACGCACAGCAGCAGCGTCACCAGCCGGATTGCTTCCGTGGGCCACAGGCTGATCCCTTCCAGGGCGACCAGCGGTTTGCCCTCATGCGTGAGCCATATGGCGAAGGGTTCCCAATAGTGCGCCAGCAGCAGCGGCAGTCCGAGGTGCGCCAGCGCCAGCACGAGCGCGGCAGCCTGCCACCGCCATATCCGTTGCGCCAGCGAACCGGCGAGAAGGACGCCGCGCAGCCGCCGACGCAGTTTGCGGCTGGCCAGGACCGGGGGCAGCCACAGCATGAGGATCAGCAGGCTCGCGACGAACCACAGCGTAAACAGGCGCAAGTGCGGATACAGGTCGCTTGGCTTGGGATGGATACTGGCACCGCACAGCTTCCAATCCGGGCCGGTACAGCCGCTGCCCGGCTCGCGGTCGGCCGCCGGCGCGGCCGGCGGTCCGGAGCTGAAGTCGAAGGGCCTGGTACGGCCGATCTCGAACAGGCGCGGCTCGGTGAACCACGCGCGTATGGTCTCCTGGCTGGTCGGCTCGCCGGGAGGCGGCTTGCCGGCACCGCCGGCCACGGCCACGGCCACGGCCACGGCCTCGGCGCGCAGTGCATCGTCCATGGCCAGGCGCGTCGCAAGGAAGTTCGACGTCTGGTAAGCGTCGCGGAAGGACGGCATGTCGGGCTGCATGGTCTCTGCCAGGCGCAGGTTGAAATGCGAGGCGACGACCAGGTTGCGCGTCCAGGCCTTCTCGCGCGGGTGCAGGAAACGCGCATCCAGGTCGGTCGTGAAGAAGATCGCGTTTGGAAACTGCGGCTGCAAGGCTTGAAGCACCACCAGCTTGTCGTGCACGTCCGAACCGAGCACGCCGATGGCGCGCAGGCCCATGCCGTCAGGGCTGCTCTCGCCGATCTCCTGGTCGATGTCGGTCAGGCGCTTCGCCAGGCGCCGCAGGTAGTCGAACTGGCTCTGCCCCTCGGCGATCTCGAGGTAGCTGCCGTCCATCTGGCGGCTGTCGGATTTGTCCTCGGTCCCGGCTGTGGCCGGGCCGGCCTTGGCGGGAGAAGCGCCGGTGCCGGCGGCCGGAGGCTGTTCGCCGTCGAGGCCGCGCACATAGCTGGCGCTGTGGATGCAGAAGCCATCGGCGTCGGCATGCGTCAGGAACGCGTCGCCAAGGGCGCGGCCATACAGGGTGTCCCATTCGGAAATGATGGCGACGTGGCTGGGCACCTGCGGTTTGTCCTTTCCCAATTCGCAGGTCGCGTCCTGCTCGGTGCGCCGCCTGCCCGCATGCAGTCCTCGCAAGGTCAATTCCCTGATCAGCGCATTCGCCAGCTGCCTGTCGTCACCGATGGTCCGCACCAGCTCGATGCCGTGCTCGTGGAACAGGCTGGGCAGGCTCTGGCCGGACTGCAGTTCGGGTGCGATGCGCGTGTCCGGCGCAGTGGGCACGGCCGAATAGAAGTAGAGGGTCGGCACTTCCGCCTGCTCCGGGTCGCCGGAAGGCTGTACGTCCGGTATGTCATCAAGTTCCTTCACCATGGCGCTCAACCCACCCGAGGTGGCGGGACCGAGTACGCGCCAGCTTGCCAGCCGCCCGGTGGGCTTGATCTGGCTAACCAGCCAGCGCATCTGCTCCAGGGGTTTATCCTTGAACGCATTACCGTCAAGCCACAGTACAAGTACCCTGGGCGCATGGTCGCCAGCCTTTTCCTTCTTGGACTGGAACCATTCGTAGGGCACGAATCCGGACTTGTCCGGGCCCTTGGGGAAGAAGTAGCCAAGGTGTTCGGCGTCGATCGGCACCTGGCCGCTGGCGTCCAGGCCAGCCAGCACCGCATACCGGACCCGCCGCCGGGTCTCGATGTCTTCCGAGTAGGGACCGCCCTGGAGCATCACGGCAAGCACCACGGCCTTGCGATCGCCATCCTTCATTTCGCCCAGAATTTTCTCGGGTTGGCGCTCGCTATCGCTGGCCTCGGCCTTCTTCGGGTCGCGCTTCCGGGCCTCTTCGCGTGCGCGCGCCACGGCGCCAAAGGGATCCTGCCAGAGCCGCGCATCCATGTCTTGCCCGGCACTTGCCTGCTGGATCTTCGGCTCGCTGACCGGCAGGCGGGTTGCTTCGAGCGGGACCGTGCGGATGAACAGGACACCGACCGTGAGCATGACGATGGCAATGATCCCGCTGGTAGGAACGCCTCCCGATGGCTTCGATTCCTTTTCCATGACGCGCCTCTCTGCGTGAGGACGGCACGCGTCCGCGTCAGGTCCAGGGAAGGCGGAGTGCATCCCGCAGACAGGGATGCCGGCGGCCAGGCGCTATCCGTTCATTCTGAAGGAAAGCCGGGTTCTCGTCCGTTTGGACATCGGTTGCCGGATTGCGGTTCCGCTGCCGGCTGGGCGACGGACCGGGGCCGGAATCCGGCAACCGCGTCAGGAGCGGCGCGTCAGGCCGCCTGCTTCCACAAGGTGCGCCCGAAGAAGGTCAGCGTGCGGTCCCACGCCACCTGCGCCCATGCCGGGTCGTACTGGGTGCCGGCGATGCGGCCCGCACCGACAGCCTCCTCGTTGGCGAAGGCGTGATGCGCCAGGTAGCGGTGCGGCTCGTAATCGACGTTGGCGGCGGCCAGCTTCTTGTCGAGTTCGTCGATGGTGGCGATCGGGAAGAACGCATCCTGGGTGCCCCAGTGGGCCTGCAGCGGCGCGGTGATCTTGCTGGCGTCGATATAGTCGAGCGGCGGGCAGCCGTACCAGACCACGGCGGCCGACAGGTCGGGCAGTTGCGAGGCCGCCAGCAGCGTCAGCGCGCCGCCCATGCAGAAGCCGGTCACGGCGACGGCCGGCGCACGCTCCTTCAGGTAGGCGACGGCGCCGCGGATGTCCTGGCTGACGGCATCGCCGAAGTTCAGGTTGTCCATCAGGTGGTGGGCTTCCTCTTCTTCCACCGTCATCTTGCCGCGGTAGAGGTCGGGCACGAGCGCGAGATAGCCGGCCAGGGCCAGGCGGTCGGCGACGCCGCGGATCTGGTCGTTCAGTCCCCACCACTCCTGGATGACGACGACGGCGGGCGCGCCCTCGAGCTTCTGCGGCTGCGCCAGATAGCCTTGCACTTCCTGGCCGTCCGGACGCTTGTAAGTGACCATCGATGATTGAATTTGTTTCATGATTTTGTTTGTCGAGTCGAAAAGGTTTCAATATTCTACTCGTCCGGTAATCTGGACGTCCTGTCAATACAGTATTCTGTGCCGTGTACGCCCTCGAACGACAATAACGGAGACATCCCATGGAACAGCAAGCGAGCTACGTGCACGGCGCGCACGACATACCGCTCATCGGACAGGCAATCGGCCCCTACCTGGCATCCATCGCGGCAGAATACGGCGACAGGGACGCGCTCGTCGTGCCCTACCAGAATATCCGGTGGACCTACCGCGAATTCGACGAAAAGGTGACCTGGCTGGCCGCGGCCCTGCTGGAACTGGGACTCGCGCCCGGCGCCCGGGTCGGCATCTGGGCGCAGAACTGCGCGGAATGGGTGCTGGTCCAGTTCGCCACCGCGCGTGCCGGCCTGATCATGGTGAACATCAATCCGGCCTACCGCCGTGCCGAACTCGAATATGTACTCGACAAGGTGCAATGCAGCGCGCTGATCCTGGCGCCCGCCTTCAAGTCCAGCAATTACATCGACATGCTGCAGGACGTGGCGCCGGAAATCCGCGACGCCGCGCCGGGCGCATTGCAGTCGGCACGCCTGCCGCATCTGCGGCATGTGATCCGCCTGGGTAGCGACCGCACACCCGGGATGCTGAATTTCGCCAGCCTGCTGGTGCCGCCGGGCGCCGGGTCGCTCGATCGTCTGGCCCGGGTCGAGGCGCGCGTGCAGTTCGACGATCCGGTGAATATCCAGTTCACCTCGGGCACCACGGGCGCACCGAAGGGCGCCACGCTCAGTCACCACAACATCCTCAACAACGGCTTCTTCATCGGCGAGGCGATGAAGCTGAGCAGCCGCGACCGGCTTTGCATCCCGGTGCCGCTGTATCACTGCTTCGGCATGGTGCTGGGCAACCTGGCGTGCGTGACCCACGGCGCCGCGATGGTGTATCCCGGCGAAGGCTTCGATCCGAAAGCCGTGCTGCGGACGGTCCAGGCGGAACGCTGCACGGCGCTGCACGGCGTGCCGACCATGTTCATCGCGATCCTCGACCAGCCGGATTTCGCCGGCTACGACCTGTCGACGCTGCGCACCGGGATCATGGCGGGCTCGCCCTGCCCCGCCGAGGTGATGAGCCGCGTGATCGAGAAGATGCACATGCACGAGATTACGATCGCTTACGGCATGACCGAGACCTCGCCGGTGTCGTTCCAGAGCTCGGTCGACGACCCGGTCGAACTGCGCGTCACGACCATCGGCCGCGTCCATCCGCACCTGGAAGTGAAGATCGTCGATGCGGAGGGTCGCATCGTGCCGCGCGGCGTCAAGGGCGAGCTGCTGACGCGTGGCTATTCGGTGATGCTGGGGTATTGGGGCGACGACGACAAGACGCGGGAAACGATCGATCGCAGCCGCTGGATGCATACCGGCGACCTGGCCGTCATCGACAAGAACGGGTTTGCCGCCATCGTCGGACGCAGCAAGGATATGGTCATACGGGGTGGCGAGAACATCTATCCGCGCGAGATCGAGGAATTCCTGTACCGGCATCCGAAGGTGCTGGACGTGCAGTGTGTCGGGGTACCGGACAGTAAATACGGGGAAGAGCTGTGTGCCTGTATCATCCTGCGGCCCGGGGCGCTTGCCGACGAGGCGGAGATCCGCACCTTCTGCCAGGGGCAGATCGCCCACTACAAGGTGCCGCGCTATATCCGCTTCGTGTCGGGGTTTCCCATGACGGTGACCGGCAAGATCCAGAAGTACGTGCTGCGCGAGCAGCTGGCGAGCGATCTCGGCCTGCGCTAGGTCCCGGCATGCAAGGCCTCGTACAGGGGCCGCTTTTCCTGGTAGGCCGTACCGCGCAGCTGCCAGAACTGGCGTCCCTGTATCGAGTCCAGGAAGGCGCGCCGCCGCCCGATGCGTTCGCTGCCGACCGCGCTTTTCGAGATCAGGTAGCGTATCTCCCCGTTCGGCCCGAGGATAACGGTGGTTCCGCCGACGAGTGCGTAGTCCGCCTTGCCGGCCCCCGGCTGCATCATCACCTGCTGGGTGATCTCCGCGACCAGGTCGTTGACGATCTGCCCATCCGGACCGGCACGGCGGGCGATCCGCACCGACGCCACCACCGGCAGCTCGGCCCTGCCGCCCAATGCTTCGGCTTCGCTGCTGGAAAGCAGGCCGAATTCCTGCAGGTGCTCGGGCCGGGTGGCGAATTCGCCCAGCGCCCTGGCCTGCCGGGTCAGCTCGGCCGGCGTCGCACCGCAGGCCATGTCGCAGTCGAACACCAGGTGCGCCGCGTCCAGCGCGATCACCGGCGGCATCACGCGCCGCGGGGCGCGCCACAGCAGCGCATCCTCGGCCAGCGTGGGCACGTGGCGCGGATAGATCGCGCGCCTGGAAAAGGCGTCGATCAAGGCCTCGCGGTATCCCCAGGGATCGTCGGGGACCAGGTCGTAGTCTGCCGTGACCAGCGCGCGCAGGAATTCGCCGAGGGTGATGTCCACCGGCGGGCAATAGTCGACGGCCCGGATCATCAGCGCCTGGAAATGGCCGGCCAGCGAACTGGCCGCATGCGCCAGCAGGTCGGTCAGGTCGGCCGGCAGCTCGCCCGGCGGGCATATCCCCGTGCCGTTACTGGCAAGACGCAGGAAAGGCGCCGTCTTGCGCTGGAAAATGGTGAGGTAGGCCTCGAAGATGGCACACAGCAGGACACGGCCGGACTGGTGCGGCTCGGCGTCGGCGTTGTACTGTTCCGGCGGCTCTTTCGACAGTGCGCTGCGCAGCGCCGCATCCAGTTCGAGCACATGCCCCAGCTGGCTGGCGAGTTCGGTCAGCAGCGGCGCCTGGTCGAGGCGGCCGCGTGCCTTGCGCAGGGCCGTCTTGACCAGTTCGCGATAGCTGAGACGCTGGAATATCGCGATCAGGTCGGCAAAGCCTTCGTGAAACGCCGCGACATCGGGACCGGTGGGCACGCTGAACTGGGCACGCAAGCCGTCCAGCAGCGCGTGCGTCACTTCGTGCGCGACGATGTCGTGCGACAGGCAGGTGAAGACGTAGCCGCCGGGGAGCGTGCGGTCGCCGACACTGCCCAGGGGCGCGACGTCATAGCCGAAACACAGGGCGCCTTCCTCCTTGTCGTACCAGGCATTTTTCCCCTTGGCCGCGAAGGGACGCAACTCCAGCCGGGTCGGATCGTCCTCGCGGCGGAATCCCCAGGCGACGTGGCGTCCGAGGGCGCTGCGAAAGACGGCGTACACGCTGCTGCATACGGCGTACACCATCTGCTGATGAAAGCGCGGCTCGGAAGGCGATGGCGTATAGCCGCCGGACATCAGGACGAAGTGCTCGTTCAGGTCGGCCGGCTGGTAACGGCCGTTCTGCTGGGGATCCTGGCTGTCGACCTTGAACAGGCTGCCCTCGGGGCCCGGCGTCAGCGGCTCATAAGGCACATTGATCAGGGTAACCGCCGCTTCCATCCGCGATGCGGCGGGATCGCTGGTATACACCTTCAGTGGGCGATACAGGGGGTCGCCGGCCTTGCGCGCGAATGGCCTGGCGATGGCGCGCGTGACCGACGCGGCCACCTGGAAGCGCACGCCCAGCCCGTCGCCCTCGACGCTCGGCGGGCCATGCACGGGCGGCGGCAAGCCGCCCGTGCCGTCGCGGCTTTGCGCCTGCGCAGCCGTAGCCTGCGGGGTCGAGCTGTCGAGCTGTTGCTGACCAGTAGCCATGCTTCGTCACCGGTTCTGCGGCCCGCCCGACTGCAGCGACTGCGGCGGCGGGTGCTGGATACCGCCATTCGGACGCTGCAAGTCGCCCGTCGACGTCTGTTGCAGCTGGACTTGCTGCAGCAGGCGCTCGACGCTGCGCAACACGCCGAGCAGCTCGCCGGCATCGGGTACGGGCGACGGGCCGGGTGCCGGCACGGCTGCGCGCTCGGGCCGCGCGACTGACGGTTGCGGCAGCGGCTGCAGGAAGGGGCGCTTGGCCGCAGCCCGCGAACTGGCATCGAGCTGGACATGCTGGCGCGGCGTCTTGCCGAAGCCGGCCCGCACCTGCTCGATGAAGGCGCCGTTGGTGAGTCTGGCGCCGGCGGTCTCCAGGATCCTGGTGGCGCGGGCAGTGAACTCGCCCTGGCCCTGGCTCTCCCACGCGGATTCGTTCCGGGCGCAGGCGGCGAAGCTCACCTCGTAGGTCACCTTCGGTTCCGCGGCAGCCGCGAAGGCACGGGCCGCGCCAGCGTCGCCGACTACATGTTTGCGATAGTCGAGAAACGCATCGATCATTGCCTGTGTCGGCGGCATGAAGCGCTGGCGCTGGTCGCCTTCTGCGATGAAGAGGCGCCGGTTGTCCCCCGAGTGGCAGCAATCCATGAAACACGTCAGATTGACGCCGGCGGGCACGCCCGCGTAGATCTCGCCAAGTTCGTCGTCCAGCAGGAATGCGCCGGTCTGGTAGTCGTAAGGGACGATGGCCTGGTCCTTGCCGTCCACTTCCTCGTCGTGGTTCAGGTCCGGCATCTCCGTGCCATGTCCCGCATACTGGAACACGATGACGTCGCCCGCGCGGCTTTCTGCGATCATCTGCTTCAGCTGGCCAATGATGTTGTCGCGCGTGGCCTGCTGGTCGAGCAGGCGCGTTACCGCAAAGCCGGCGCCGTCCAGGGCTTTGCGCCAGGATTCGACGTCCGCCAGGCATCCCGCCAACGGCTGGCTCGGGTAGGCATTGATACCCACGCACAGCGCCCGCCTGGTGCCACGCCGTTCGTCGATCCGGATGTCGTCGCTGCGCCGGTCCTGCTTCAGCATGTCGCTCAGCGTCGGCGCGGCCGGTGCTTGCGCAAGGCCGCGGTCCGCGGCTCCGGCAGAAGGATAGTCGACGATGGTCCCGTCGTCGCCCCGGTTCAGGATGCGGCGGGCGATGCTGCCCATGGTGGCGCGGTCGTCGTCGAAGCCGCCGTGCGTCGTCGATCGGCTGGCACTGTCCACCATCCCCGGCGGCGTCTGCGACCAGATCACCTCAGCCCGGCCCTGTCCACCGCTCAAGCCGAACAGGCGGCTCAAGTCGGCGTCGGCGCGCAGGCTTTCCTCGAGTCCGAGAATCGGCGTCTTGCGCTGCGGCTCGAGCGCATGGAAGATCAGGTACAACAGCGATTTGTTGTAGATCCCGGCGCAGTTGTCGCGTGCCTCGAGCGCCTCCTTCATGGTGTACACGGTCAGATCGCGGATGCCGCCGCGATCGCCGACCAGGGGTGCAAGCTTCTCCTTGAACAAATCGACGCGCACCGCAGGCGCCATCAGGTGGAGCGAGCGGAACGCGGGCACGCCCAGGTCGAGCGCGCAGGGGATGAACCAGGAATGGAAGATCGCACCCGCGCTATGGCCGACGGCATGCAGTTCCACGGCGTCGCCGTAGCGTTTGCAGAACGCCGCAAGCTGCTGCGCGACGAGGTAGGCGCCGCCCTCGCGTCCCGGCTGCACCTGGCGCGTCTCGCCCAGGGTGTCCGGCGAGGACGCGGTGCGGGCATTCTGCTTCATCACGCCCCAGATCTTGGGTCCGCCGAGAAAGCGCACCGTTTCCTGAATCAGCGGGTCGCTCGTATAGTCGGCGAAGTCGCGCTTGCCGGAGATCGCCCGCTGCAGCAGTTGCCCGACACTTTCGAACAGGCCCGTCTCCCAGACAAAATAGATGGGGTAGATGTCGTTCTCGAGCCACCATGCGACGCTCTTGCGGGCAATCGCCAGGCCGGCCGCCTCGTCGTTCAGGCCCCCGTGGGCCTGGAACATCAGGCGCAGGGGCCGCCGCGCAGCCTGGGCGCGCTCCAGCGCGCGCGGCAGGTGTTCCGAGAAGATCGCCTCGACATCCTGGCGGGTGGTGGTCCATTGTCCGCTGCCCGACAGTTCTCCCATCGACAGGTTGACCAGGTGCGGCCTGAGGTCGGGCTGGCGCAGCGGCACCGCTTCGCGCCGGCCCTGGCCGGCGTAAGCCGCGCGCGCCTCGGCATCCTCGTGATGCCGAGGGTGATGGGTGCAGGCGTCGGCATCGGCCTCGAAGGCGGCCATCACGCCGCTCTCCCGGCTCTGCATATCCTCGAGCAAGTCCGTGATGATCGCGTTGGCTGCCATGGAATCGGCATGAAACGGCGGCTCGCTCTCGGGCAAGGCCCGACGCGCCTGTCCCATCTCGCGACGCTTGCGCATGACATCGTCCAGCATCCGCTCATAGTCGATGCTGTCGCCCGGGCAGGTTTTCCCCGACATCATGTTATGGAATTTCAGCGTCGCCAGCGGCAAGTCGAAGGCCTGCTGCAGCATCGCGACGACGCCGACCGCAGTGGCGCGCTGCTTGCCGCCGAACGGGTCGGCGCCGACGTCGAAGTCCCCGATCATCTCGAACATGAACGGACCGGCCCGATCGTCGCCGTTGAAACCCCTGGCGCTCGCCGGCGGCTTGTTCCAGTCGCGCCCCAGCCAGATCTCGCCGTTCGGATCGATGGTGATGTGCTGGGCGATATCGCTCCAGCCATTGTGCTCGGTGTGATAGCGCCACATCGCAACGATCGTGTCTTCCCCCTTGAATCCATGGTGGTCGGGGCGCCAAGTATGGTGCATGTGGACGGCGTTGATGGAGCGCGAGAACGGAAAGCGGGCGAGCAACTCGGAGAATTGATCCAAGCTCACTTTTTTGAAAGAGGGGCGCATGGTAATCCTTCACAAGGTGACCATCGCCGGTTGGCTTGACCGGAGACGATGCGGAACACATTCAGTGACCACACATCTTCAATAGACAGCGGTCTACTGCGAGCCACATCATTCTGTGCCCTTTTTTGACGGATGACACACTAAAGATTGCGAAAAATCGAAACCTTCAATAAAAGCAACGGTTTGTCAAAAGATTTTGCTATTTGCGCTCATGCGATGAAACAAAATATCTCGACGGCAACGAAACTTTGACCGGCATACATTGATGCAGGCATCTCTTCCCCTGTGGCACGACGGCTTTGCATGTCCGATGCACGCATTCGCCAGGATTGCACGCGCTATTACAAAAGGTTTCGATTGAAACTTTTACACACTTTCGCGTGTGCGGCTCAGCAAGTAATCTAATGGGCTCGGTACCAGCCAGGCTCGTGACGGCGCCTCACGGCGGGCCGATCGCTTTTTCTTCAAACGGAGTCTTCCTTGTCCGACACTAATGTTCCCCAACCGCAAACGGTTATCAAAATCATCGGCATAGGCGGGGCCGGCGGCAATGCCGTCAGCCACATGGCGTCCTCCGGACTGTCCGCCTTCGAATTCATTTGCGCCAATACGGACGCGCAGGCGCTGTCGAACACCCGTACCGAAAAACGGATCCAGCTGGGCGAGAGCGGCCTCGGCGCCGGCAGCGACCCGATCGCCGGGCGCGAAAGCGCCACGCATGAACGCAGCGTCATCGCCGACGCGCTCAAGGGCGCCGATATGGTCTTCCTCACCGCCGGCATGGGCGGCGGCACCGGCACCGGCGCCGCGCCCGTGGTTGCCGAAGTGGCGCGCGAGCTGGGCATCCTGACTGTCGGCGTAGTGTCGAAGCCCTTCCAGTTCGAAGGCCCGCGCCGCATGCGCGTGGCTGAAGAAGGCATCGCGGTGCTGGCGCGCTGCGTCGACTCGCTCGTCATCGTCCTCAACAGCCGCCTCGAGGAAGTCCTGGGCGACGACATCACGCAAAAGCAGGCCTTCGCCGCCGCCGACGAGGTACTGTCCAAGGCAGTGACCGGCATCGCGGACATCATCACCGTGCCCGGCATGGTCAACGTCGATTTCGAGGACGTCCGCACCGTGATGCGCCAGACCGGCATGGCGATGATGGGCTCGGCCCAGCACGAGGGCGAGGACCGTGCCGTCAAGGCGGCCGAGGAAGCGATCTCCTGTCCCCTGCTCGACGGCTCGAACCTGCGCGCCGCGCGCGGGCTGCTGGTCAACATCGCCGCTTCCGAGGAAAGCCTGAAACTGCGTGAAACCAGGCTGGTGATGGACACGATCTGCGCGCAGACCAGCGACGATGCCATCATCAAGTTCGGCGCGGTGTTCGACGATACGCTGGGCGATGCGATGCGGGTGACCGTGGTGGCCACGGGCTTGAATCGTCCTAGCGACTTTGCTGTCGGACGGCGGTCGGCGCTGTCGCGGCCCTTGAACCAGCCGCAGTCGGTGCTGCGCCAAGCGGGAGTCAGGTCGACTTTGGGGCAGCATGAGGTGCGTACCGGATCGACTTCGCGCTAGCTCGGGTCGAGAAAAAGGCATGGCGCTTTTGCACCGGCTGCCTCGTGCGCACAGGGCGGTTCGGTTACCATCAAAATCAAGAGCCAACATTCCTTTCAATTACATTCATATGATGAATAAAACCGCGCTGAAAGCCGTTTTTTTTGACATTGACGGCACGCTCATCGACAGCAACGATGCACATACGCGAGCATGGGTGCAAACCCTGCAACAGCACGGCCACTCCGTCAGTTACGAGAAGATACGGCGCTTGATCGGCGAGGGGTCTGACAAGGTTTTCGCTGAGCTGCTCGGCATCGAGTCGGACTCGGCCCTTGCGAAACAGATTACGCACGACCGCACGCAGTTATTGCTGAGCAGCTTCATCCCGAACCTGAACCCTACCCCCGGCGCCAGAGAGCTGGTGCAACGCCTGCGGTCGGAAGGTCTACGTCTGGTGATTGCATCATCCAGTGGCGAAGAGCTGCCGGCATTGCTTGCGCAGGCCGACTTACAGGACTTGCTCGGCACAGCAGTCTCCTCCGATGAGGTAAAGGCGTCCAAACCAGACGGTGACATCATCGAAGTTGCCTTGCGGAAGGCTGGCGTGCATCCCACCGAGGCCGTGATGGTCGGCGACACGCCCTACGACATGGCGGCGGCCAAGGCGGCCGGGGTCAAGGGCATTGCACTGCGCTGCGGCGGGTACTGGGACGATGCCGCTTTTTCCGATGCGGCAGTCATCTTTGATGATCCGGCAGCATTGTTGCGTCACTGGACCGACGCGTCACTGGCCGGCTAAACTAGAAGGCAAATTTCGACATTCTTCTCGACTTGGTAAATCGACGGGCGTTGTCAGACACGCGCATGTCTCAGTGGTCCTCCTACGCTCGCAAGGTTGCGAAGTAGCGTGGGGTTCCAAAACTTGGTGACGCAGACCAGTGCAGCACCATGATCTGCGAATGCTTGAGGTGAGGTGAGGTTGATCCCATCTCCGCAACTGCAGGCCGCTGCAAAGCCTGCTACTGCTATGGCAGAGTTTTTTGCCAAATTGTGCCCCATACCGAGAGGCCGCTGCTGTCATCTCAACCGAACTCGAAAGCCTGTCCGCCTACCTTCACCGTGCGGCGGTTGCCGGGTTCACCGACGGTCACGCGCGGACGCTTGCAGCCGATGTCCAGCAGCACCAGGAATTCCGCCACCGACCCACCATCGGCCTTCAGGTAGAACGCACCATGGTCTTCCGTCACGCCCTTTTTCGGCGGTGGCCCGCTCCACTTCGCGAATGGGGCGTTGCCATTCAAGTCGCGCAGGCAGACCGACTGGCGTCCGGCCGCGATTTTCACGCTCGACAGACTCTCGACTTTCATCACGCCAGGGGCATGCACGTTGAATTCGTAGGTGTGCGGGGCTGAAGCCGACAGTTTGTCGCGCACCACGATCGCGTTCGGACCATGCAGGTAGACGACCTGGCGGCGGGCCTGCGTCAGCTGGCCGCCATAGGCCGGGGTCGCGTCACCTTCTGCGTAGTCGTAGTCCGGGCGTGGGGAGAACTGGACGATGTTGCCGTTGCGCTGCAACTGTTCGCGGTAGCCGCTCACCAGCTGCCCCTTGCCGCCATCGAAGGTGACGGCGTTCTGCGCTTTGGTCTGGCGGTACCAGTCGGTCCACAGCGGCGAACCATACCAGTCGTACCAGCCGGCCTCGACCAGCAGGGGCTGGCCTGCAACCGTCAGCAGCATGCCGTTCTGGTCGCCGTGGCTGTGGTTGAACGAACCGTACGGGCTGGACTTGAAGTAGAACGCCATGTCCCCGCTCGAGCCGATGTCGCTGTGCATTGCGACCCAGCCGATGCTCTGGAATCCGGCCGCGTTCGGCGGCGCGGCCTTGCGCCTGGTTGTGGCCACCGGCATCGGGTATGGCGCCTCGAGTACGGACAGTGCGTCTTCCAGCGCCGTCAGCTTGTCGGCATACCAGGCGGCATGCGGCGACGCCACGCGATTCGCAAAAGCGCGCAGCACACGGAAATCGGGTTTGGTGTCGGAACCGTCGCCGAAGGCATGCAAGGGCGCGCCCGGCGGGACGAACGCGATGAGGAAGTCCATGAAGCCCGCCGTCCACGGCTTGGCGTACATGTTGACGCCGGTCACCTGGCGCAAGGGATCCCACAACGCGAGCATGTAAGCGGCTGCGTACTCGGCGTACGCGGTGCCGTTGGCGTAGCCGCCTTCCTGCCCCGACCAGGGTTCGGGCGCCGCGACATAATCCCGGAACGCGAAGTCGAACCACTTCCGCGCGTCCGGCATGTCCCCCAGCGCCAGCGTCGAGATCACGGCCATGTAGGCCAGCAGCGTCGTGCCGTGCGAATCGAAGGGGTGCTGGTCGAGGCGCCCGCCGTCGGCGGCCAGGTCCTTGAACATGTCGGCGCCGCGCACGCTCACGATCTTCAGCCAGCGCGCCTTGCGGCCTGCGTCCAGGTCGGCGGCCAACAGGTCGACCGCCTTCACCAGTGCCAGCGCGATCTGGCGTGTCGCCTGGTCCTGGTTGGCATAGCTGGTCGGGCCGGAGGGGCTGAGGGCGGCCAGCTGGTCGCCGCGCTTGCATGCCTCTTTCAGGTGGTCCGGATTCTTCTTCAGGCGCCACAGGATGGCTGCCGCTTCCAGCTGGCGCGATGCTTCGTCGATGCGGTGGGCGATTTCCCTCTGCTGGGCAGCCATGGCCGCAGTCAGCGGCGCATTGATCACGAGCGGCCAGCGTGCGTCGCTGAGGTCGGGCAGTGCCGCTGTCTGCTGCTTGACTTCGTTAACCAATCGGCTCAGGTAGGGGTCCAGGTCATTCTTTTTCGGCGCGCTCCAGGCGGCGTACTGCGTGAACGACGGCGGCAGCGAACGCGGCCGGGCCTTGTCGAGGATGCGCGTACGCAGCGCGGCATTGTGCGGCACCTCGAACGTGGTCGACTTGCCGGTGATGGAGAAAGCGCGCACCCTCGACCAGTCCGTCGAGCCGGCGGGGCGCACACGCCAGGTGTAATGGCCCCGGGCCAGGGACTTGGCCGGCAGGTACCAGGTGCGGTCCACGGTCACGCCGATCGGCGAAGCGCCCTCCGCTACGATCTGGATCTCATAGCGGGTCGCACCGCCCGGGTAGCGGGCCCAGGTGAAGGTGGGCGGGTTCTGCAGCTGGTCCTCGCCGTTGGACGGGTTCGTCCGAACGACAAGCGGATCGGACGATTGCGCCCAGTCGGCCTGGGCACCCAACGGCCACAGCAGCGACGACAGGGCCGCCGCAAGGAAGATTGCGGTCCGATGCGCTCTCATGTCGATCTCCACAAGTCGCACTAAAGTGACCGGGCGTGCGTTCGTGATGGGTTGCTGCCACCTCTCATTGACACCTCTCCAAACGAATGGTTCGGCTAGCGGCCGCTTCAGGCCTCATGACAGTATGTTCACGGCGCGCGCCGCTACCAGGGGTGGCGGACATCAGGCTGACCTCGAGTCCGGGATTACGATTTGGTAATGTGAGTCACGATGCCGGGCCTACGTTAAGCGGCGTACAGTACGGCCCCGACCGGGTGCCTAAGCTGGATTTTCACCCCACTCCAGGAGAAGTGTCATGAATACGAAATGCAAACTTGCCGTCGTCTCTGCCGCCTTGATGTTCGCAGCAGGCAGCGCCAGCGCGGGCTGCGGCAAAGGCGCGGTCGCGGGTGGCGTGGCGGGCCACGTCGCCGGCAAGCATGGCGTTGCCGGTGCGGCCATCGGGTGCGCGATCGGCCACCATTCCGCCAAGAAGAAGCAGGCAGCTGCCAACGCGGCGGCTAGCACCACGCCGCCGGCAGCCGCACCTGCGACCGGTACGAAGTGACGCGCGCACGGTCCTGAAGCCGCGCTTGCAGCAGGCTGGAGGGCGATGGCCGGTCCATGCTGCTGCAAACAAAAGGCCGCTTTACAGGCGGCCTTTTTCGTTCATCGGCGTGCGCACGAGGGGCGGATCAAGGGCCGGCTGCAGTCCGTTCATGCGCGGGGTGCGCTGCGCTACGATGTGATGTCCAAACGAACTCAACTGGGAATAAAAGGCAGTCCTGCCTGCTACCGAGTGGGAGCAGGCGTTCCTGCATGCCTCGGCATGCACGAGCGCCTGCTCATTCACTCCGCGTCGGCAACCGCGCCTAGAACAGCGTGACGTATGCCACGGTGACTGGGCCGGTGGTCCCAGCCGGCCGGCGCATGTTGACCTGTATATAATAGAAGAACTGGCGGTGATCGAAGGTCAGCGTGCCGTTGGTCGGGAGAACATTCTTTTGGTAGTCCCTATACCCCTGCGGAGACACGACCGGAGGGACGAACGCATCGCTATCTGCCTCGGCAATCGTCGAGGGAGCGGAGTCCACGCCCTCACTAATCCCGTTGAAAACATATTTCTTTTGCCTCAACGCGGTCACGACTTGCGAACCCGCACCGCGGAGCCCGTCATCCTTGTACCTCACCGTCATCTTGGTGATCCGGCTGAGCGTGCTCGGGATGGCGCAGGTCAGGATAATCTCGCCGTAACCCCCGTCGCGAAACGAGGCCTCGCCGGCCGAATTGAACAGGACCGACTGGGCGGACGTCTGGCCCGTCGGAACGCAGGCCGCCATGGCCACGCCATGGAAATTGTCGGGTCCGGCCGCCGACGAAGTGGCCGGCAGGGCAAGCACAGCCGTGAGTGCGAATATGGTCTTGACCAAGTCTTTGATCGCAAGGGTAGTCATGGCAATTCTCCATCAGGGTTGAATATGGGTCAGGTTTGCCTTGTCGGCGGCGTGTGAATCTTTCGGTTCACGCCTCCATCATTGCAATGCCCATGCCAGGTGTAAGCGCAGAGCGGACACGCGTTCCAAACCGTTGAAAAATATTGGATTTCCCCCAATTGTGTTCGCTCGTGACGAACACAATGCGAGCCTATGTTCGCCACTACACAACAGCTCCGGCGGCGTTACCTGATCGCTTTTTGTCTGTTGTGACTGCCGCATAATAGGTCGCCTCCCAAGGTCGCTTTCCCAGTGGCCAAGTACGGCTCGATCCTCTGCCGTTGCTGGATGCCCGCTGATCGAAACCGCGACGACTATCCGGCCGTGATTGTCTGTCTTCCGTGTGTGATGGCGTGAGCGGTGCACGACGCGCGTGCGGCGCAAGTGTTTAAGGCGCTCCTTTTTCAAGGCGCCACGGGTCTGAATGTATAGGTTGCGATAGATCGTCTAGAGCGACACGCGGCACCCCTCGTAGCGCGTGAACAGCTGCTGAAGCCATCCAGCAATCTGTTCCGGTGACCACTGTAATAGGCGCTTGCTGGCCACCATGTTGGCGAGCATTCAGTTCTCCACCAGCTTGGAAGGTTTGGGACGACGCGCTCGACCCCTAGCATGCTGGTCCGCCTGATTTGCACGATATCCTTCTTGGCCGCCATTTCGTACACCATTGTCGATGTCGTCAAATTATGGTGCTTCTGACTGCCTGAACGTGCCAGCCTCTGCCAGTGCAGAAAAGAAAAAAGCCCCTGAAATCAGGGGCTTGTTTATCTCGAGCGCTCGAGTTTGCCAGCTATTGCCGAGTCGGGAATCACTCCCACTCAATCGTCGCCGGCGGCTTCCCCGAAATATCATAAACAACGCGATTAATCCCGCGCACTTCATTGATGATCCGGTTCGACACCTTGCCCAGCAACTCATGCGGCAAATGCGCCCACTGCGCCGTCATGAAGTCCAGCGTCTGCACCGCGCGCAGGGCAACGACATACTCATAAGTACGGCCGTCGCCCATCACGCCAACGGATTTCACCGGCAGGAACACCGCAAACGCCTGCGAAGTCGCCTCGTACCAATTGATCGGCGCCTTGCCGGCATCGATCCCCGGCACCATCGGCGCAACGAAAGGCGTGTGACGCAGCTCTTCGATGAAGATCGCGTCCGCTTCGCGCAGCATGTCCGCATACTCGCGCTTGACCTCGCCCAGGATACGCACGCCCAGGCCCGGACCCGGGAACGGGTGACGGTAGACCATGTCGTGCGGCAGGCCCAGCGCCACACCCAGCTTGCGCACTTCGTCCTTGAACAGTTCGCGCAGCGGCTCCAGCAGCTTCAGGTGCAGGGTTTCCGGCAGCCCGCCCACCTTGTGGTGGCTCTTGATGGTCTGGCCCTTCTTGCCCTTGCCGGCCGACTCGATCACGTCCGGATAAATCGTGCCCTGTGCCAGCCATTTTGCGCTGGTCAGTTTCTGCGACTCGACCTGGAACACTTCGACGAACTCGCGGCCGATGATCTTGCGCTTCTGCTCCGGATCGGTCACGCCGGCCAGATGGCCCATGAACTGGTCCGACGCATCGATGCGCAGCACCTTGACGCCGAGGTTCTTCGAGAACATGTCCATCACCATCTTGCCCTCGTCCTTGCGCAGCAGGCCGTGGTCGACGAAGACGCAGGTCAGCTGGTCGCCGATGGCGCGGTGGATCAGGGCTGCGGCCACGCTCGAGTCGACGCCGCCGGACAGGCCGAGGATGACTTCATCGGTACCGACCTGGGCGCGGATCTTCTCGACGGCTTCGCCGATGTAGTCCGGCATGTTCCAGTCGCTCTTGCAGCCGCAGATCTCGTGCACGAAGCGGCCGATGATGGCTTCGCCTTGCGTGGTGTGGGTGACTTCCGGGTGGAATTGCAGCGCGTAGAAGCCGCGCTCTTCGTCGGCCATGGCCGCGATCGGGCACGACGGGGTCGAACCCATCAGCTTGAAGCCCGGCGGCATTTCTAGCACTTTGTCGCCGTGGCTCATCCAGACCTTCAGCATGCCGTGGCCTTCGTCGGTGACGAAGTCGTTGACGCCGTTCAGAAGCTTGGTATGGCCGCGGGCGCGCACTTCGGCGTAGCCGAATTCGCGCACCTTGCCGTTCTCGACCTGGCCGCCGAGCTGGGCCGCCATGGTCTGCATGCCGTAGCAGATGCCGAGCACCGGCACGCCGAGTTCGAACACGGCTTGCGGGGCGCGCGGGGAGTCGCCTTCCAGGGTCGAGTTGTGGCTGCCGGACAGGATCACGCCGGCCGCGCCGTAGTTGCGGACGAACTCGTCGCCGATGTCGTAGGGGAAGACTTCGGAGAACACGCCGGCGTCGCGGACGCGGCGGGCGATCAGCTGGGTAACCTGGGAACCGAAGTCGAGGATGAGGATCTTGGAATGCATGTAATCTCTAATGGCGAATACAAAAACGCGGCCCTTGGTGCATCCGGGGCCGCGTCGTCATGAATTATTCAGTGCGGTAGTTCGGCGCTTCCTTGGTGATCTGCACGTCGTGGACGTGCGATTCACGCATGCCGGCCGAGGTGATCTCGACGAACTCGGCTTTCTCGCGCAGTTCTTCGATGGTCGCGCAGCCGCAGTAGCCCATCGACTGGCGCACGCCGCCGACCATCTGGTAGATGATCGCCAGCACGCTGCCCTTGTAGGCGACGCGGCCTTCGATAC
>Ga0308160_10002060_pt1 | contig 25615 bp, 17 predicted proteins | sample PhyFR1_FD_201036 | JGI IMG/M metagenome (GOLD analysis project Ga0308160, IMG submission 201036) | Phyllosphere microbial communities from UC Gill Tract Community Farm, Albany, California, United States - DLSLF.R1 | ecosystem: Host-associated > Plants > Phyllosphere > Unclassified | place: USA... | reverse complement strand
CGCATGTGGCGCGGGGGGGGCGGGCGGGTGGGGGGGGGGGGGGGGGGCGGGGGGCCCCCCCGCCTCCCGTCCGTCAGGCGGGCACGTTCAGCGGCTCACCGCCGGTTCGGTTGTCATCGCCCGCAGGACATCCGAAGTCCACGCCGAACGGACCTGATGGTCGTTGCCGGCCTCGTCGACGTTGGTCGAGGCCAACGTCGGCCCGTTCCCGATCGGCATGTGCAGGATCTGTCGATGGTCGTAGATGCCCACGGACTTCGGACTCGTCCCGGTCTCGACGGCCACGCGGTGCAGCCAGATGTCGTCGGCCCTCGGGGCGCTCTTGCGGAACTCAGAGCGACGGTCGCGCAGCGCCTCGAGCATCTTCGGCACCATGACGTGTCCCCAGCCTCCGGTTGCCAGGTGTCGTGCTGATGGTGGTCCGGCGGCGATCCGCTTCCAGTCGATGTACGGGGCGACGATGCCGCCGTGCATCTCGATACGCCGCGCGCGGTGCGTCGTGTTCGTCGACTGATCGGTTCGGTGCACGGACATCAGCGTCTCCAGCCACCGTCGCGGGAAGAGCCAGTCGTCGTCTGCGGTCACCAGCGGCACGCGGTGGACCGGGATCGACTGCACGTAGGGGTAGTACTTCTTGTGCGGGCCGTCATCCTCGGTGTGGAGAACTTCCGCTCCGCGTGCGATGAGCCGCTGCAGGCCCGGCGTCGGGTTCGCCACCGTCGAGGCGTCGTCGAGCCACAGGATCAGCCGGCTCGGGCGGGCGGTCCCTCGGGCGATGCTCTCGAGCGCGAGGTGCGCGGTGGCGATGCGCTCGCCGAAGCTCGTCATGCTCACCACGGGGCCACCGGAACGCGTCACCTGTTCCGCGGAGGTCATGTTTCGTGCCTGCAGGGTGAGGAGGCGCTGTCGGGTGCGGGCGACGAGTACTGGATTGCGCATACATCCAGTATGAAATACAAAATTTTGAATAGCAACGCGTCAACGCTGTCAGGAGCCGCGCCTCGCGCATGAGCGTTGGCTTGCGCCGAGCCGCCGCGCGGCTGACACGGGATCGCGACGACGGCACGTATCCTCGCTGCGATGAACCGCCTGGGAACCGCAGTGCTCGCCGCGATCGAGGCGGTCGTGACGGTCGGCGTCGGCATCGGGATCGCCCTCGTGCCGCTGACGCTCCTGTGGGGCTTCGAGTACGGACTCCAGGTCGACTGGGACGTGTTCTGGAAGGCCACGGGGAGCGTGTGGCTGGTCGGGCACGGCGTCGACGTGTCGTTCGTGCTCGGCTCGGCGCTCGCGAAGTCGTCCGGCGTGAGCGGGGCCACCGACCCGATCCACGTGACGCTCGCGGCGCTCGGGTTCGCCCTCGTGACCGCCTGGCTCGCCGGACGTGCCGGGCGCCGGTTCGCCGAGACCGAGCACCGCACGACCGGGCTCCTCGTCGGCACCGGCGTCGTCGCCGTCCTCGGGCTCCTCGTCGCACTGTCCTCCCGGTCCGCGGCGACCGTGCCGACGCTCTGGCAGGCGATCGTCCTCCCGGCGCTCTGGTTCGGGATCCCCGCACTCGTCACGAGCGAGGTGTGCCGACGGCGACGGGGGCTCCCGGCTGACCCGGTCACCGGGCGCGTGCTCGACCAGCTCGACCGTGTCCCGACCGCCTGGCGTGCGATCGCGGCGTTCGGCCTCCGTGCCGGCACCGCCGCGACGGCTGCGGTCGTCGCCGTCGCCGGGGTCGTCGTCGCCTTCCTGCTCTTCGCCTCCTTCGCCGAGGTCATCTCCCTGTACGAGCGGTCGCACGCCGGCGTGGTGGGCGGGATCGCCCTGACGGTCGGCCAGCTCGCGTTCCTGCCGGACTTCGTCGGCTGGGCGACGTCGTGGCTCGTCGGGCCCGGCTTCGCGATCGGGACCGGTTCCAGCGTGTCGCCGATCGGCACGACGCTCGGGCCGATCCCCGGCCTGCCGGTGTTCGGCGCGCTGCCGGCGTCCGGGCACGCGTTCGGCCTGGTCTGGGTCCTCGTGCCGGTCGTGGCCGGGTTCGCGGCCGGCGGCCTCCTGCGCCCCCGGCTCGTGCAGGCCCTCGGCAGTGCGAACTCCGCCCTGCACCGGGCGCTCGGCGGCGTCGCGGCGGGCATCGTCGCCGGTGTGCTGACCGGGCTCGTGGCGTGGCTCTCGGCGGGGTCGTTCGGCCCGGGCCGCCTGGCCGACGTCGGTCCGCACGCGCTGGTCGTCGGGGCGTTCGCGGCCCTCGAGGTCGGTGTGCCCGCCGTGGTGGCGCTCGCGGCCGGCAGCGATCTCGTCCGGATGCCCGAGCGCGGGTGGGCCCGGGAACAGTGGCACGAGACGGACGACGGCCCTGCGGACATGGACGCCGAGACCGCTGCCGACGGCTCGCTGCTCGCCGCACTCGACCGTGCCGGTGCCGGTCGGACCACCGACGTGCACCGCTTCGTGGTCGAGGAGACGCACGGCGGCACCACGGCCGAGGCCGCACGCGCCGACGACGCCCATGCCGACGGCGGCCGCGCCGACGGTGCCCACGGCGGCGACGCCCGGGGTCTGCCGGGGCGCGGCGGACCCGAAGAGGGCGATCGGGCACGCGTCGCCGCCACGCGGTACGACCGCGACGATGTGACCGTGGGCCGCGTCCCGGGCAGTGGCCCGCAGGGGTCGGGGAACGGCACCGAGGGCGGGAACGGGCCGGGGACCGGGGCTGACCGCAGCGCGCGGACCGAGCCGACCCGCACCGAGACCGAGGCGGGTGGCCCGGCGAAGTCGAGCCGCGCCTCCCGGACCGCCCCCGACCCCGCACCGGACCGCGACCCGGACGCCGACGTGGCACTGCCGGACTGGGCCCGCACCGACGCCGTCGCCGCCGACCGGGTGCCCGCCGACCGCGTCACCGATCGCTCGCGTGCCACCGGCCGCGGGGGAGTCGGCGCGATCCGCGACCGCCTGCGCGGAGCGGCCGACGGCGTCCGCGAGCGCGCCGGCGACCTGCGTGACCGGGTCACGGGAGCCGACGTCGACCGCGAGCCGGACGAGGCCGCCACCGCCGTGCCGCGTGCGCCGGGGACGGAGCCGCAGCCCGCGTTCCCGTGGAGCACCGAGGAGTTCGTCGCGGGTCGAGACGACGTCGAGGACGTCGACGACCGTCACAGCGACCGTCGCGACGACCGGGGCAGTGCCGAGGGCGGCTCGGTGCCGTCCGCGCCGCCCGTGCAGCAGCAGCGGTGGGACGCCACGGACCAGATCCCCGAGGACGAGCTGCCGTGGTGGCGCCGCCCGAAGGGCGACCGGTGACCGCAGCCCGGTAGGGTTGTCCCGTGCTCGAACTGGTCGTCCTGATCTCCGGTGCCGGCTCGAACCTCCGGGCCCTGCTCGAGGCGACCCTCGACGCGGAGTACCCCGCTCGGGTCGTCGCCATCGGTGCTGACCGCGACGCCGAGGGGCTCGGTCTGGGCGAGGAGTTCTCCATCCCGACGTTCACGGTGCCGTTCTCGCGGTTCGACTCGCGCGAGGAGTGGGGCCGCGAGCTCGCCGCCCAGATCCGGCCGTGGTCGCCGGACCTGCTCGTGCTGTCGGGCCTCATGCGGCTGCTGCCGCCGGCGGTCGTCTCCGAGTTCGGCCCCGCGGTGATCAACACGCACCCCGCGTACCTGCCCGAGTTCCCGGGCGCCCACGGCGTGCGGGACGCCCTGGCCGCCGGCGTGGAGCAGACCGGTGCGAGCGTGATCCAGGTCGACGACGGCGTCGACAGCGGTCCGATCCTCGCCCAGGAGCGCGTCCCCGTGCTCCCCGGCGACTCCGAGTCGACGCTGCACGACCGGATCAAGCCGGTCGAGCGACGCCTGCTCATCCAGACCATCCTCGACATCGCCAACGGCACCACCGACCTGAAGGGCACCCCGAGCGCATGAGCGTGCACGCAGCCGACCCCAGCCTGTACCGCGACCGGGACCTCGTCCCCGTGCGGCGGGCGCTCATCTCGGTGAGCGACAAGTCCGGCCTGCTCGAGCTCGCCGGGGCCCTCGCCGACGCCGGTGTCGAGATCGTGTCGACCGGTTCCACGGCGCAGACCATCCGCGACGCCGGGTACGCCGTCACGGACGTGTCGAGCGTCACGGGCTTCCCGGAGTCGCTCGACGGCCGGGTGAAGACGCTGCACCCGTCCGTGCACGCCGGGCTCCTCGCCGACCTCCGACTCGAGTGGCACGAGCAGCAGCTCGCCGACCTCGGCATCGAGCCGTTCGAGCTCGTGGTGGTCAACCTGTACCCGTTCGTCGAGACGGTGGCCTCGGGTGCCGACACCGCGACCGTGGTCGAGAACGTCGACATCGGCGGCCCCGCGATGGTCCGCGCCTCGGCGAAGAACCACCCGAACGTCGCGATCGTCGTGTCGCCGTCGTCCTACGCCGAGGTGGTCGAGGCCGTCCGCGCCGGCGGGACCACGCTCGAGCTGCGGAAGCGCCTCGCTGCCCAGGCCTTCGCGCACACCGCCGCGTACGACACCGCGGTCGCCGGGTACTTCGCGAGCGACGTCGTGGCGGACGCCGCGGCACCGACCACGCGCGGGGACATCGAGACGCCGGGGTCGTTCGACGAGCACCTGACGGTGGACGCCGACCTCGCGGCGACGCTCCGGTACGGCGAGAACGCCCACCAGGCCGCGGCGCTGTACACGAGCGCCGGTGGCACCGGGATCGCGCAGGCGGCGCAGCTGCACGGCAAGGAGATGTCGTACAACAACTACGTCGACGCCGATGCCGCCGTCCGCGCGGCCTACGACTTCGCCGAGCCCGCCGTCGCGATCATCAAGCACGCCAACCCGTGCGGGATCGCGATCGCCCCGGCGGACGCGGCCGACCCGATCGCCGCCGCGCACGCCGCTGCGCACGCGTGCGACCCGCTCTCGGCGTTCGGCGGGGTCATCGCCGCCAACCGACCCGTCACGAAGCAGATGGCCGAGACGGTCGCCGACATCTTCACCGAGGTCGTCGTCGCGCCGGCCTTCGACCCCGAGGCGATCGAGATCCTCTCGCGGAAGAAGAACATCCGCCTGCTCACGCTGCCGACCGACTTCGCCCTCGCCCCGCGCGAGGTCAAGCAGATCTCCGGCGGGTTCCTCGTGCAGGACGCCGACCGCTTCACCGCGTTCGACCAGTCCACGTGGACCCTCGTCGCGGGCGAACCGGCCGACGAGCAGACCCTGGCCGACCTCGCCTTCGCGTGGAAGGCGAGCCGTGCGGTGAAGTCGAACGCGATCCTCCTGGCGAACCAGGGCGCGAGCGTCGGCGTCGGCATGGGCCAGGTGAACCGGGTCGACTCGTGCCACCTCGCGGTGGACCGTGCGGGCGAGCGCGCCACCGGCAGCGTCGCGGCCTCCGACGCCTTCTTCCCGTTCGCGGACGGGCTGCAGGTGCTCCTCGACGCGGGCGTCCGTGCGGTCGCCCAGCCCGGTGGGAGCGTCCGCGACGACGAGGTCATCGCCGCGGCCACGGCTGCCGGCGTGACGATGTACTTCACGGGCGAGCGGCACTTCTTCCACTGAGTCGATCAACCGGCAACTCCGGGAAACGCTTGCGCGCCACGTTCGACTGTGAATAGTCTGTAAGGCTCCGCGACAGGCACGCCGACGGCCCCAGTGTCCACGACAGACACCGGCCGGCGGCACCGCGGACACAACGGTGACGATGACGACGACTGGAGTGACGATGAACACGACGACCGGAACCGTGGCGACGGCTGCCCGTGCGGGTCTCGTGCTCTTCGTGGGGACCGCTCCCGACGCACGACCGTTCGGTGGGGCACGTGGCATCCGCCCGCGTCCCGCACACGCGGCCGTCGCGCCGTACCCCCACCGGGGTGCGCCCGCCGTCACGGCACCGCTGTCCGCGTAGGGCTGCCTCCCACAGCCAGCGACGAGCCGTCGGCACCGCCCGACGACGACGAGCACGCGACGAGCCGCCGGCACCGCCCGACGACGACGAGCACGCGACGAGCCGCCGCGACACCAGCGACGACGACGAGCACGGGCCAGCGCGAGCCCACGCCTGAACCCGGGGGACGACTGTCTCCCGGTGCACTCCGACCGAACCGACGCCGCGCGCGACGCGGCGGCGGGCGACCGCGACGAGGACCGAGCACGCCCCACCGGGGTGGGCACGGCCCGGGACGCGACCGACCCGCTCGGCCGACGACCACCACGCAACGGACACCGAGCCTCCAGATCGACGGCTGCGACAGCAGCGGCCGATCCAGAGGGTCTCGGCACGACGCACGAGGACGCAATCCATGTCCAAGACGCCAGACCAGGCGCGCCCGTCCACCGACCGCCCCTCGACCTTCCGCGCGATCGCGCGGATCTACCCCTACGTGAAGCCCTACCAGGGCCGGCTCATCGGCGGCATGTTCGCCGCCATGGGCGCCTCCCTGGTCGCGCTCGCGATCCCCTACGTCCTGCAGTGGCTCGTCGACGGCCCGCTGTCCTCGAAGGACTCCGCACAGATCTGGCCCGCGGGTCTCGGTGTGCTCGCGCTCGGCGTGCTCGAGGCGTTCTTCATCGCGTCCCGGCGCCGGATGGTCATGCGGCCGTCGACGCGCATCGAGACGAGCATGCGGAACGCGCTCTACGCGAAGCTGCAGGACCTGCCGGTCGCGTTCCACGACCGGTGGGAGTCCGGGCAGCTGCTGTCCCGCTCCGTGTCCGACCTGTCGCTGATCCGCCGGTGGCTGGCCTTCGGCGTCGTGCTGCTGGTCGTCAACATCGTGACGATCGTCGTCGGCTTCGTCGTGCTGTTCACCTTCGGGTGGCTGCTCGGCCTGGTGTTCCTCATCGCGTCGATCCCGCTGTGGATCAACGGCCTGCTGTTCGAACGTCGGTACTCCGTCGTCGCGCGCCGCAGCCAGGACCAGGTCGGAGACCTCGCCACGAGCGTCGAGCAGTCGGTGCACGGCATCCGCGTGCTCAAGGCGTTCGGCCGCGGTCGCTACAAGCTCGACGAGTTCAGCGAACAGGCCGAGGCGCTGCGCGGCACCGAGATCGAGAAGGCGAAGGCGATCGCGGGCATCTGGCTGTGGCTGCTGCTCGTGCCCGACGTCGCGTTCGCGCTCTGCCTGCTCGCCGGCATGTGGCTCGCGAGCCAGGGGGAGCTGTCCGTCGGGCAGCTGTTCGCGTTCTTCGCGACGGCGACGGTGCTCCGGTTCCCGATCGAGTCGATCGGCTTCCTGCTCTCGATGACGTTCGACACGCGCACCGCGGTCGACCGCTTCTTCGAGGTCATGGACTCGGAGAACACGATCACGGACCCCGAGCACCCGGAGACGATCGCGGAGCCGCACGGTGCGCTGTCGTTCAACGGCGTGCACTTCCGGTACCAGGACTCCCCGCCGCAGTTCCCGGACCTCATCAACGGGGTCGACCTGCAGCTCCGACCCGGTGAGACCATGGCGCTCGTCGGGCTGACCGGCTGCGGCAAGACCACGCTGCTGTCGCTCGTGCCACGGCTGTACGACGTCACGGGCGGCTCCGTGACGATCGACGGCGTCGACATCCGCTCGCTGACCCGTGCGGAACTGCGGCGCCACGTCGGTGTCGCGTTCGAGGACGCCACGCTGTTCTCGACGACCGTGCGCGAGAACGTGCTGCTCGGTCGCCCGGACCTGTCCGGCGACGAGGCCGAGGCCCTCATGCGCGAGGCCCTCGACATCGCCCAAGCGTCCTTCGTGGACGACCTGCCCGACGGGGTCGACACCCGTGTCGGCGAAGAGGGCCTGTCCCTCTCCGGCGGGCAGCGGCAGCGCCTGGCGCTCGCCCGTGCGATCGCGGCGCGGCCGTCGGTGCTCGTCCTCGACGACCCCCTGTCCGCGCTCGACGTCGACACCGAGGCGCGGGTCGAGGCCGGTCTCCGCCGTGTCCTCGCCGAGACCACGTCGCTCATCGTGGCGCACCGCCCGTCGACCGTGACGCTCGCCGACCGGGTGGCGCTCATGGAGAACGGCGTCGTCACGGCCGTCGGCACCCACTCGGAGCTGATGGCGAACAACGACCACTACCGCTACGTCATCTCGTCGCTCGACGACGACGACGCCACCGCACGAGAGGAGGCGATGGCATGAGCCAGCAGGAGAAGAACCTCCCGGTCGACACGTCGGCCGGTCCAGGAGGCGCGGACACGAGCGTCGACGACATCGCCGACACGCAGGCTGCCGCGCCCGTCACCGCGTCGATCACCACGCTCGGCGTGCGCGGCGAGGAGCGCGAGGACTTCACCAAGGCGGAGAGCAAGCGCCTGCGGCGCCGCTCCCTCGCCCTGCTCGGGTCGCTCGCCGCGCCGCTCAAGGCCCGGCTCGTCGTCCTCGCCGTCGTGGTCGTGGTCTCGACCGCGGGCACGGTCGCGGGCCCGGCGCTCATCGCCTGGGGCATCGACAACGCGCTACCCGCGGTGATGGAGCAGAACGACTGGGTGCCGGCCTTCGGCGTCGTCGCGACGTACATCGTCGTGGCGGTCCTCGGCGCCGTGCTCACGGCCTGGTACACGGTGCTGGCGGCGCGGATCAGCCAGGCGATCCTGTTCGACCTGCGCAAGCGGGTGTTCCTGCACACGCAGCGGCTCTCGCTCGAGTTCCACGAGACCTACACGTCCGGTCGGATCATCTCCCGCCAGACGAGTGACCTCGACTCGATCCGCGAGCTGCTCGACTCCGGGCTGAACCAGCTCATCCAGGGCGTGCTGTACATGGTGTTCACCGCCATCGCACTCGTGGCGCTCGACCCGACGTCCGGGCTCGTGCTCGCGGTGTCGCTCGTGCCGCTGTGGTTCCTGATCCGCTGGTTCCAGTCCAACTCGCAGACGCTGTTCCGCGCCACCCGTGTCACCTCGGCGCGCGTGATCGTGCACTTCGTCGAGACGATGACGGGCATCCGGGCGGTGCAGGCGTTCCGCAAGGAGTCCCGCAACCGCGACGAGTACGGCGGCTACGTCGAGGACTACCGGCAGGCGAACACGAAGGTGTTCAACCTGTTCGGGACCTTCGACCCGGTGCTCGTGCTCATCGGCAACGTCACGCTGGCCGCGGTCGTCGTCGTCGGCGGTTTCCGGATCGTCGGCGGGACGCTCGAGGTCGGCGCGCTGCTCGCGGTCGCGCTGTACGCCAAGCGCTTCTTCGACCCGGCCCAGGAACTCGCGATGTTCTACAACGGGTACCAGTCGGCCTCGGCCGCGATGGAGAAGATCTCGGGCGTGCTCGAGGAGCGGCCGAGCGTGCCGGACCCCGCGAAGCCGGTGAAGCTGCCGGACGCCACCGGGCGGATGGACTTCGACGACGTCGTGTTCGCGTACAACAAGGGCAAGGTCGTCCTGCCCGAGTTCGACCTGCACATCCCGGCGGGGCAGACGATCGCGCTCGTCGGGTCGACCGGTGCCGGCAAGTCGACGCTCGCCAAGCTCATGGCGCGCTTCTACGACCCGTCACAGGGCTCGGTCAAGCTCGACGGCGTGGACCTGCGGGACCTCGACACGAAGGACATGCGCCGCGCGATCGTCATGGTCACGCAGGAGGCGTACCTGTTCTCCGGCACCGTCGCGGACAACATCGCGCTCGGCAAGCCGGGGGCGTCACGGTCCGAGATCGAGTCGGCGGCGAAGGCGGTCGGCGCGCACGAGTTCATCATGGCGCTGCCCGACGGGTACGACACCGACGTGAACAAGCGCGGTGGCCGGGTGTCGGCCGGGCAGCGGCAGCTCCTGTCGTTCGCCCGGGCGTTCATCGCGGACCCGAAGGTGCTCATCCTCGACGAGGCCACGGCGTCGCTCGACATCCCGTCGGAGCGACTCGTGCAGGAGGGGCTCGAGACGCTGCTCGCCGACCGGACCGCGGTGATCATCGCGCACCGGCTGTCGACCGTGGCGATCGCGCACCGGGTGCTCGTGATGGAGTACGGCCGGATCGTCGAGGACGGCACCCCGGACGACCTCATCGCCGGGACCGGACGGTTCGCGCAGCTGCACGCGGCCTGGCGGGACTCGCTCGTGTAGCGGCACCGTCGATCGGCACTGTCGATCGGCACTGTCGGACGAACCACGGATCCGACGTGGAACCACGCACTCGCGCTGGTTCCACGTCGGATTCGTGGTTCCACGTGGTTGGGTTGACCCATGAGCGACGACAGCGTGCAGCCCGGCGGCGTGGCCCTGCGCGACCCCTTCTACGGGGCACCCTTCACCGAGGCCGTCCGGCGGTTCTGGCGGAAGTACACCGTGTTCACCGGGCGGGCCTCCCGTTCCGAGTTCTGGTGGTGGTGGATCACGTCGCTCGCGATCGGCCTGGTGCTGCAGCTCGTGCCACAGGTCTTCACGCCGGACACCCCGGTGCTCGAGAACCCGGTCGGCTCCTACCTGTTCGTGCTGTGGGGGTTGGCGACGCTGATCGGGTCCCTCGCCCTCGGCGCCCGACGGCTGCACGACGCGAACCTCTCCGGCTTCTGGCAGTTCCTGCACGTGGTGGTCGGCATCGGCTCGCTCGTGCTCTTCGTCATGTGCCTGCTGCCGTCGAACCCGAAGGGCACACGCTTCGACGCGTGATAGCGCCGCTCAGAACGGGTCGTCCGCGTCCGTGGCCGGTGACCAGCGCGCCCGACGCATGTCGATCCTCCAGGTCGTCGTCCCCTGCACGAGCGGGGTGCCCTCGGCGCGGTAGTGCTCGTGCGCCCGGGCCTCGTGGTGCACCGGGGGCAGACCGCCGGACCGCACCACGCGCCACCACGGCAGGTCGGAGCCCTCGTGCGCCATGACCTTGCCGACGGCACGCGACGCCCGGGAGCCGAGCGCCGCGGCCACGTCGCCGTAGGTCATCACGTGACCTGCCGGGATGAGCCGGACGACCTCGGCGACGGCTGCGCCGAAGTCGTCGGGGGAAGCCTCGGTCACACCAACTGCAGGACCGCGAAGTGGTCGCCGTACTGGGTCTCGCGCACCACCTCGAACCCGACGGCGCGGAAGAACGCCTCGGGGCTGTCGTCGCCACCGGGTTCGTACACGACGGTGAGGCGCTCGAGCCCACGGTTGCGGGCCTCGTCGGCGAGGCCGTGCACCGCGAAGCGACCGACGCCCCGGCCCTGTGCCGTCGCGGACACGTTGACCCGCCAGATCGCGCTGCGCAGTTCTTCCTCGGCGTTGTCCTCGTCGAAGGTGCCGATGATCATGCCGACGACCTCGTCGCCGTCGAGGACCACGCGCGTCCACGCCGAGCTCGGCTTCACGTCCGACTCCGCGACGCCGTAGGTCGTCGGCTGCACGAACTGCTCCTGCCCGGGCTTGAGCGTCAGGGAGTTCGCCGCCGCAGCGGTCGACGCGGAGAGTTCTTCGAGGCGGAGGTCCGTCATGCCGCTCAGGGTAGCCGTGCGACCCGTGTGGGGGCCAATACCGATCCCAACGCATGACATGTAATATGTCAACATCATGACCTTCGATCGACGGATCCGCCACGACCTCACCGCGTTGCGGGCAGTCGCCGTCCTGCTCGTCGTCTGCGTCCACGCGTTCGGCGTCCCGATCGGCGGGTGGGTCGGCGTCGACGTGTTCTTCGCGCTCTCCGGGTACCTGCTCGCGCGATCGATGGTGTCCGAACGAGTGCGAACCGGACGCTTCGCACTCGGCGGCTTCCTCCGCCGCCGTTTCTGGCGGCTGTTCCCGGCAGCGGTGCTGACCCTCGCCGTCGTGGCGATCGGCGCTGTGGTCGCGCTCCGCCAGCCGCTCGCCGCGTCCGTCCTGCGCGATTCGGGAGCGGCCGCGCTCGGCATCGTGAACTGGGTGTTCCTCGGCCGTGACGCTGACTACTGGGCGTCGGCGTCCTCGACGTCCCCCCTCCAGCACTTCTGGTCGCTCAGTGTCGAGCTCCAGTTCTACGTCGTGTTCCCGCTGCTCGTGGCGGTCCTCTGGCGATCGCTCCGTCGACCCGACGCCGTCTCGGTGCGACGCATCGCCGTCGCGGCCTCGGTGCTCGTGCTCGTCGCGTCCGTGGCCTGGGCCGCGTCGGCGGGGACGACCGCGCCAGCAGCCTCGTACTTCGACACGGGATCGCGTCTCTGGGAACTGGCCGCCGGAGCCGCCCTCGGAGCACTCTCGGTCCCAGTCGGTGCGCGGACGCAGCGCGTGCCGGCCTGCATCCGCGTCGGCGGCGTCCTGTCCGGGCTCGGGATCATCGGGGTCGCCGCCCTCACCGCCCCTGGTGCGGATGCCGTCCCGGTCCCCGACGCGGTCCTGGCGGTCGTGGGAACGATCGTGGTGCTCGTCTCCGGGCAGGGGCTTCCTCCGCTCCCTGTCCTCCGGTGGCGCCCGGTGCAGTGGGTCGGCGGAGCGTCCTACTCGATCTACCTCTGGCACTTCCCGGCGATCGTCGCGGCGGCGTACGTCTTCCCTGAGCAGCGAGCGGTCGCCGGGAGCGCGGCCGTCCTCGTCGGGCTCGTCCTCGGCGGACTGTCGCGCCGCTGGGTGGAACTCCCGGCGATGCGGGTCGGACGCCGACCCTGTGCGACCGTCCGCGTCGTCGCCTCGGTCGCGTCGTTCGCGGTGGTGGCGTTCGGGACGGGTACGCTCACGGCAGCCCCGACCCCGCAGACCGAGCGGGTCGGCGACGGGGTGGCCAGCGCGGTCGCCGAACCCTGGACCCCGCGGTCCCTCGGTGCCGCGCTCGGGAATGGTCTCCGGTCGGAACGGTGGCCGGTCGGACTCACCCCGGCGCTGGACGAACTGGTGCCGGGGCCGCCGCAAGGGTACGAGGCGTGCGACCGGACTGTCATCGGCGATCCCGGGTCGTGTCGCTTCGCGGCGGATGATCCCGTCCGACAGGTCACGGTCGTGGGGAGCTCCGTGGGGGTCGCCCTGATGCCCGCGGCTGTCGGGGCCTTCGGACATGACTCGATCGTGCGCGGGTTGACCGCCAGCGGCTGTCCGATGCTCGACATCGCCGTGCGCGGGAAGTCAGACGACGATCGCAGGCGGTGCAATGAGCAACGAGCCGCGGCCATCGACGAGATCAACGAGACGACGCCGGACATCGTGGTCGTCACCCACGGGTACGACGGGGTCGCGCAGCTCGTCGGGCGCCCGAGTCTGCCCGAAGCTGCGCGCGAGTGGGAAGCCGCCGCCGGTCGGTTCGTCGACGCCGTCGCCGGCTCGGGTGCCCGGGTCGTCTTCGTCGCCGCGGTGCCGCAGGGCGGGGACCCGTCGCAGTGTGCGGCGTTGCGGCTGAACGGCCCGGACGCGTGCACCTCGGAACTGTCGGACGCGTACCAGCTCGGAGCCGCTGCCGAGCGTCGAGTCGCCGAGTCCCGGGCGGGCGTGGACTTCGTCGATTCGAGCGGCTGGTACTGCGTCGACGGCCGCTGCCCGGTCCTCGCGGACGACGTCCTGATCCGGAAGGACGGCCAACACATCACGCGCGAGTTCTCCGAGCGTCTCGCCGTGGTCCTCCGCGAAGCGGTACTCGCCGAGAGGTGACAGCGCGGTATGGTCGCGGCATGGCAGAGCATCGACGCGGGGCGAACCTCCCGTCGATCGGCGGGTTCAACCGGACGGTGGTGCTCGACGCCGTGCGCCGCTCGCCGGACGGCCTGAGCCGCGTCGAGCTCGCCTCCCGTACGGGCCTCAGCGCGCAGACCGTGTCGAACGTCACGCGGTTCCTCATCGAGGCGGGGATGATCGCCGAGTCCGGCACGGTCGTGTCCGGTCGCGGCAAGCCCCGCACGATCCTGCGACTCGAGGCCGGCAGCCGCTACGCCGTCGGGGTGCACGTGGACCCGGCCGTCGTGACGTACGTGCTGCTCGACCTGGCGGGCACCGTGGTCGCGTCGAGCACCACGTCGACCCCGACCGCGGACGACCCGTCCGAGGTCGTCCGGACCATCGCGACCGCGATCGACGAGCTCGTCTCGGGCGCCCGCGTCGACGTCGAGGCCGTGCTCGGGGTCGGCATCGCCAGCCCCGGACCCATCGACGTCGACGCCGGCGTGGTGCTCGACCCGCCCTTCCTGCCGCGGTGGCGCGACGTCCCCCTGCGCGACGCGCTCGCCGAGGCGACCGGGTACCCGGTGCTCCTCGAGAAGGACGTCACGGCGGCCGTGGTGGGGGAGATGTTCCTCGCCGGGGAGTCCTCCGCGCGGAACTTCGCCTTCGTGTACTTCGGCACGGGCTTCGGCGTGGGCCTCGCCGTCGACCACGAGCCCGTCCGCGGGGTCGGGTCGAACGCCGGCGACGCCGGGCACATCATGGTCGACCAGGGCTCGCTCGCCGGGACGCCGGACGGCGAGGGCACGCGGGGCGAGGTCGGCGCGGCGGTGGCACCGGACCGCCTGGTGCACATCGCGCAGGCCCGGGGGCTCGCGCTCGGCGGCGCACCCGCGGACGTCGCGGCGGTCGACCGCGCCTGGGACGCACTCGGCGCGGCGATCGACGCCGAGGACCCGGTCGCCGTGGGGCTCGCGGCCGAGGCGGGGACCGTGATGGGCAACGCCGTCGTCCTCATCGTGAACCTGCTCGACATCGACCGCGTGGTGTTCGGCGGCCCGTTCTGGTCGCGGATCGCGAGCGCGGCCCTGCCCGCTGCGCGCGAGGCGATCGTCGGTTCGCCGCTGCTCGTGCCGAAGCACCCCGTCGTCGTGACCGAGAGCGGTCGCGGAGCGGACGTGGCCGCGGTCGGCGCGGCCTGCCTCGTCCTCGACGCGGCGCTGTCGCCGCGGGCGAGCACCCTCCTCATCCGTCGCTGACGGGGGTCGGTCGCGACCAGCCCGTGACGGGAGGCGCGGTGCGGGCCCGACCCGCGCCTCCCGTCCGGCACACGGTGCCGTTCCCCGTGTCGCGCGCGACACCTGTCGTTCACCTCGCCGCCACCGGCCGGATGCCCGGATGCTGAACAGTCGTGCAGGTCCCCCCCCGAACTCCTGAGAAGGACTCTGCATGCATCCCCGTGCTCTGCGCCTCGGCGCGTCCGTCGCCGCCGCCCTCGTCGTCGCCGCCGGCGTGCTGACGACGTCGCCCGCCTCCGCTGCCGTCGGTGACGACGACCCGTCCGTGGGCGCCGCGAGCCCGAACGGACTCGTCGTGAACGAGGTCGAGTCGAACGGCGACGACACCGACTGGGTCGAACTGCGGAACACCTCGTCGGCGGCGATCGACCTGTCCGGGTACGCGTTCCTCGACGACGACAGCTCGCACGAGGCGTACGTCCTGCCCGCCGGTTCGACCATCGCCGCCGGCGGGTACTTCGTCATCGACCAGGTGTCGGCGACCGCTCCCGGCTTCGACTTCGGGCTCGGCGGCGCCGACACCGCCAGGGTGTACGACCCGGCCGGCGACCTCGTGCTGCGGTACTCGTGGACGGCGCACGCCGCGGTGACGTACGGGCGCTGCCCGGACGGGACCGGCGCGCTCGTGGACACCACGGCGTCGACCAAGGGTGCGGCGAACGACTGCTCCTCGCCGGTGCGCATCAACGAGGTGGAGTCCGACGGTGGGAGCCCGGGCGACTGGGTCGAGCTGACGAACGTCGGGACGACCACGGTCGACCTCGGCGGGTACGTGTTCCGGGACAGCGACGACACGCACGCGTACACGATCCCGACCGGGACGACCGTCGCACCGGGTGGCTTCACCGTCCTCGACGAGCAGGACTTCGGGGTCGGGCTGGGCAAGGCGGACTCGGCGCGGGTGTTCGATCCTCGTGGCGACGTCGTCGACTCGTACACGTGGACCGCGCACGCCGCGACGACGTACGGCCGGAACCCGGACGGCACCGGCGCGTTCGCGGAGACCTCGGCGCCGACCAAGGGCACCGCGAACCGGTTCGCCGGGATCGTCACCGCCGAGGCCTGGCCCGGCGGTCCGGACGAGCGGGTGCTCGACGACGAGGACACCTTCACCGGTGACCTGAGCGGCATCGACTGGACGACGTCGGGTTCGGGTTCGACGTCGGGTTCGGCCGCCGGGCAGCTCTGGGCCGTGCAGAACGGGGACGGGCTGCTCTACCACCTCGTGTCCGACGGCGAGGGCGGATGGGCGCCCTCGAACGCGGCCGGTACGGAACTGCACTACGCCGACGGCTCCGGCACCCCGGATGCCGAGGGCGTCACCGTCACGTCGGACGACCCCGGCGCGGTCTACGTCTCGACCGAGCGGAACAACGACGTGTCGTCCACGAGCCGCCCGGCCGTCCTGCGCTTCGCCACGTCCGACGGCTCCCAGTCGACGCTGGCCGCCACCGACGAGTGGAACCTCGCGGCGGACTTCCCCGGGCTCGGCGCGAACGCGGGCCTCGAGGGCGTCACCTGGATCCCGGACTCCTGGCTCACCGCGCACGGCTTCTCGGACGAGCACACCGGCGCCGCGTACACGCCGGCGACCTACACCGGACACGGCGACGGGCTGTTCTTCGTCGGCGTCGAGGGCACGGCCAGCGTGTACGCGTACGCCCTGATGTCCGACGGTGCCTTCCAGCGGGTGGCCACGATCGCGACGCCGTTCTCCGTCGTCGCGGACGTCCAGTTCGACCCGACGCTCGACGCGCTCTGGGTGGTCTGCGACGACGCGTGCTCGGGCCGGACGGCACTGTACGAGGTCGCCGACGGGGCCTTCGCGGCGACGACCGTGTACGAGGCGCCGTCGAACGCCGACCGGACGCTGGCGAACGAGGGCTTCGCGATCTCGGGTGTCTGCACGTTTGGCTCGCGGGCGACGTTCTACGCCGACGACAACGACACGGACGGGTTCTCGCTCCGGACGGGCACCTACCCGTGCGACTCGTCGACGCCGGGCGACGGTGGGACGCCGGGCGACGGTGGCACGACGCCGACGCCGACGCCGACGCCGACGCCGACGCCGGGTGGCGGGTCGACGCCCGCCCCGGGTGACACCGCGCCGGGTGACACCGCGCCCGGTGGCTCCACCCCCGGAACGGGCACCTCGCCCTCGGGTGCGCCCGTCGCACCGTCCGAGTCGTCCCTGACCGAGGCGAACCGCGGCACGCTCACCGCCCCGGCCACGGCGCGCCCCGGCGAGACGATCACGATCGGCGTCGGCACCCGGTACGCCGGGCAGCAGGTGCACGTCTGGATGTTCTCCACGCCGACGCTGCTCGGGACCGCCACGGTCGCGGCGGACGGCACGGTCACGGCGACCATCCCGACCGACGCCCCCGCAGGCGAACACCGCATCGTGGTGACCGCCGAGGACGGCACGGTGCTGGGCTGGACCACGATCACGATCACGATCACGATCGACCCCGTGACCGGTGCGCTGGCGTTCACGGGTGCCGAGGGGCTCGGGGTCGGCGCCGTGGCGGCGTTCCTGCTCCTGGCCGCCGGTGCGGGCGTGCTCGTGCTCCGTCGGCGCCGGGGGATCCCCGCCTCGGAGTGATCTGGTGAGCAGGAATGGTCGGGTTCGTGGTGCGGACCCGACCATTCCTGCTCACGAAGGCGCGCCCGCGGCCCGCGCGCCCGCGCGCCCGCGATCGGCCCGCGAGGCCCCGACGCCCCGCGGCGGTACGGTCGCAGGGTGCACAACGAGATCCTCCGGTACACCGCCTTCGCCGCCGAGCCCGGCGGCGGCAACCCCGCCGGCATCGTGCTCGACGCGGCCGACCTCTCCGACGACGAGATGCTCGCGATCGCGCAGGAGGTCGGGTACCCCGAGACCGCCTTCGTCACCGGGCAGACCGCCACGGGTCCGCGCCTGCGGTACTTCTCGCCGGCGGCCGAGGTCCCGTTCTGCGGCCACGCCACGATCGCCACGGCCGTGGTGCTCGCCGAGCGCGAGGGTCTCGGGCGCCGGGTCTTCACGACCGCCGCGGGGGAGATCGCCCTCGACGCCACGACCGCTCCGGACGGCAGCGTGCAGGTCGCGATGACGAGCGTCCAGCCGGCGTCCCGGCCGCTCGACCCCGACCTCCGCGACCGCCTGTTCGCCCTGCTCGGCCTGACGGTCGACGACGTCGCGGCGGGCTTCCCGGTGCTCGAGTCCTTCGCCGGCAACTGGCACCCGGTGATCGTGCTCGCCGACGTCGAGCTGTTCCACCAGTTCCGCTTCGCCCCGGAGCCTCTCGCGGCCCTCAAGCGCGAGGCCGGCTGGGCGGGGACGGTCACGGTCCTGCACCGTACCGACGCGCTGGAGTACGAGGCGCGCAACCTCTTCCCGGCCGGCCGGATCACCGAGGACCCGGCGACCGGTTCGGCGGCGGCATCGACCGGCGCGTACCTGCGCGAGATCGGGGCCGTGCAGCCCGGCGACCGCGTGGTGATCCGGCAGGGACGCCACGTCGGACGGCCGAGCGTGTTGCTCGTCGACGTCCCGGCGACCGGCGGCATCACGGTCACGGGCGGTGCCACTCCGGTCTGAGCCGTCCGGGAGCGTGACCGAATCGACACGCCACAGCTCTTGACACGGATAAGTCAATACGGTGGAGTAATCCTGCGCGCGGGTGACGGAGCCCGCGAACATCCCGTGCAAAGGAGCACCGATGAAACGCCGCACCCGAATCATCGCCGGACTCGCAGCCGTGGCAGTCGCCGCGGTCGGTCTGGCTGGTTGTTCCAGCTCAGGCTCCGCCTCGAGCGACACCATCAAGATCGCGTACCAGAAGTTCGGTGCCTTCCAGCAGCTCGACGCCCAGATGAAGGTCGTCAAGAAGGAGTACGAGAAGGAGAACCCGGGCAAGAAGGTCACGCTCGTCCCCATCCAGGCCCAGGGCAACGACTACTACACGAAGCTCGCGCTCATGAACAAGGCGCCGGCGACCGCGCCGGACGTCATGTACGAGGACACCTTCCTCATCAAGGCCGACGCCGAGGCGGGCTACCTCCTGCCGCTCGACAAGTACACGGCGAAGTGGAAGGACTGGAGCCAGTTCTACGACAACGCCAAGCAGGCCGGGCAGGGCGACGACGGCAAGATCTACGGCGTCCCGATGGGCACCGACACCCGGGCCCTCTGGTACAACAAGGACATCTTCAAGGAGGTCGGCCTGCCGGTCCCGTGGCAGCCCAAGACCTGGGACGACGTGCTCGCGGCCGCGAAGACGATCAAGGACAAGAAGCCCGACATCATCCCGTTCAACATCTACTCGGGCAAGGCGCAGGGCGAGGCCTCGACGATGCAGGGCTTCGAGATGCTCCTGTACGGCGCGGACGGCTCCGGCAACACGCTCTACAAGGACAAGAAGTGGGTCACCGGCTCGAAGCAGTTCGAGGACTCCCTGCAGTTCATCAAGGACGTCTACCAGGGTGACCTCGGGCCCACACCGCAGCAGGCGCTCGACACGAACGTCGGGACGACCATCGCCCAGACGTGGCTCCCGCAGGGCAAGCTCGCCATCGACCTCGACGGGTCCTGGCAGTCCGGCACGTGGCTGAAGTCCGGCACGGCTCCGTGGGCAGAGTGGAACGACGTGATGGGCCAGGCGCCGATGCCGACCCAGAACGGCCAGGAGCCCGGCTACAACTCGATGTCCGGTGGCTGGACCCTCGCGGTCGGCAAGAACTCGAAGAACCCCCAGGCCGCGTTCGACTTCATCGCGAAGTTCCTCGACAAGGACGGGTCGCTCAAGTACGACAGCGAGAACAGCCAGATCGCCGTCCGCAAGGACGTCGCCGAGGACACCGCCTACACGGACGCGAACCCCACGTTCAAGTTCTTCTCCGGGCTCGTGGAGCACACCAACTTCCGCCCGGCGACGAGTGACTACTCGCAGGTGTCCAACGCGATCCAGGTCGCGATGGAGGCGGTGATGACGGGGCAGCAGACGCCGAAGCAGGCGGCCGCCGCCTACGACAAGGCCGTCGAACAGGTGGTCGGCAAGGAGAACACGGTCTCCGGCTGATCGCTGCGGTGACCACCTGACGGACTGGAGGCGCGGCTCGCGTCGTGCGCCGCGCCTCCCGTCCGACCCCACCCACCTTCGGAACCCCTCTCCGCACCCGGAAGGCAACCACCGTGTCCAGCACCCCCCTCGCGCCGACGCTGTCGGCGCCCGGTGCGCCGAAGCGCACCGATCCGCCGGTCCCGCGCAAGCGGAAGCCGCTGCGGAACGTGGGACGAGCGGTCCCGCTCCTCCCCGCCGTCGTCCTCCTCGTCATCTTCCTGCTCGGCCCCGTCATCTCGTCGTTCTACGGGTCGTTCACCAACTCGGCGCTGACCGGGGTCGGCGCCGCCGACCAGCAGTTCGTCGGCTTCCAGAACTACGTCGAGCTGTTCCAGGACCCGGACTTCCCGAAGTCCGTCATCCTCACCATCGTGTTCCTGCTCGCGTCCGCGGTCGTGGGCCAGAACGTGCTCGGGCTCGGGCTCGCCCTGCTCATGCGCTCGGCGAACAAGGCCGTCCGCGCGATCGTGGGCACGTTCGTCGTCGCCGCGTGGGTCCTCCCCGAGATCGTCGCCTCGTTCGCCGCGTACGCGTTCTTCAACGACGAGGGCACGCTCAACGAGTTCCTGCGGTCGATCGGGATCAGCGGCCCGAACTGGCTCTACACGTACCCGATGCTCGCCGTCATCCTGGCGAACATCTGGCGCGGTACGGCCTTCTCGATGCTCGTCTACTCCGCCGCCGTGCAGGAGGTCCCCGAGGAGATCACCGAGTCCGCCGAGGTGGACGGAGCCGCCGGCTGGCAGCGCCTCGTCTACATCACCCTGCCGGTCATCCGCCGGTCGATCTCGACGAACCTCATGCTGACGACGCTGCAGACGCTGTCGGTCTTCACGCTGATCTTCGTCATGACCGGCGGCGGTCCCGGGACCAACTCGTCGACCCTGCCGATCCTCGCCTACCAAGAGGCGTTCAAGTTCTCGCAGCTCGGCTTCGGGACGGCGATCGCGACGATCCTCCTCGTGGTCGGCGCGGTCTTCTCGATCATCTACATCAAGGCACTGAAGCCGGAGGTGGACTGATGGCCATCACTGCCCCGTCCCTCGACCAGACCACCACCCGTTCGGTGACCGCACCGGGCTCGCTGCACATGACCTCCCCGCGGGGTCGGACGATGCGCTGGGTGTCGAACGTCGTGCTGCTCGTCATCGCGGTGTGCTTCGCGGTCCCGCTGCTCTGGCTCGTCCTCGCGTCGGTCGACACCCAGGCGTCGCTGTCCGTGAAGATGCCGACGCAGTTCACGCTCGACAACTTCACGAAGGTGCTCACGCCGGAGCTGTCGTTCATCCCGCTCGCGAACAGCCTGCTGCTCTCCGGCGGTACGGCGGTCGTCACCGTGGTGTTCGCGCTGCTCGCCGCCTACCCGCTGTCCCGCTACAAGATGCGGGTCAACAAGCCGTTCCTGTACAGCATCCTGTTCGGGACCGGTCTGCCGATCACCGCCATGATGGTGCCGGTCTACGCGCTGTTCGTGTCGCTCAACCTCATCGACAACGTGTGGGGCTGCATCTTCTTCCTCGCCGCCACCTCGCTGCCGATGGCGATCTGGATGGCGAAGAACTTCATGGACTCGGTCCCGGTGTCACTCGAGGAAGCGGCGTGGACCGACGGCGCCTCGATGATGACGACCCTGACCCGCATCGTGATCCCGCTCATGCGCCCGGGGATCGCCGTGGTGTTCATCTTCGTGTTCATCCAGGCCTGGGGGAACTTCTTCGTCCCCTTCGTCCTGCTCCTCTCGCCCGACAAGGTGCCCGCCGCGGTGAGCATCTTCAACTTCTTCGGGCAGAACGGGGCGGTGGCGTACGGGCAGCTCGCCGCGTTCTCGATCGTGTACTCCGTGCCCGTCATCGCCCTCTACGTGCTCGTGTCCCGGGGCCTCGGCGGCGGCAACGCCCTCGCCGGCGGCATCAAGGGCTGACACCCGTCCCTGCTGGAAAGGAACCACCTCCATGCACCACGACGAACCCCTCGTCGAAGCCCGAATCGCCCGGCTCGTCCGGGACCGCATCGACCCCGCCGTCCTGCGCCGGTCCGCACCGGTGGAGATCGCCGCCTGGACCGTGCCGGACGAGCCGGTCCCGTTCGACGTCGCGGTCGCGGCCGACTACGAGCCGTTCACGGTGGGCGGCTCCTGGGGCGGCCGACCGTGGGGGACCACCTGGTTCCGAATCCGCGGCACCGTGCCGGAGGACTTCGGGACGGCGCCGGGCACCACGGCGGAGCTCCGGGTCGACCTCGGCTTCACGAAGCGCCACCCCGGGTTCCAGGCCGAGGGACTCGCGTGGCGGCCGGACGGCACGACCGTCAAGGGCATCGAGCCGAAGAACGACACCGTCCCGCTCGAGGTCGGTCCCGGTGAGTCCTTCGAGCTCTACGTCGAGGCCGCGGCGAACCCGGACATCGGCGGCGACTCGTTCCAGGGGGCGACCCCGCTCGGGTCGCGCTCCACGGCCGGGACGAAGCCGATCTACAAGGTGAAGGCGCTCGAGATCGTCGAGCGGGACGACACCGTGTGGGAGCTCCAGCAGGACTTCTGGGTCCTCCGCGGCCTGATGGCCGAGCTGCCCACCGACGGCACCCGCGGCGCGGACGTCCTGCGCGTGCTCGAACGCGCCGCCGACGCCCTCGACCCGGACGACGTCGCCGGGACGGCCGCCGACGCACGAGCGGTCCTCGCGCCCGTCCTCGCCGTGCCGGCCAGCGCCGCCGCGCACCGGGCGATCGCCGTCGGCCACGCGCACATCGACTCGGCGTGGCTCTGGCCGGTACGCGAGACCATCCGGAAGTGCGCACGCACCTTCTCGAACGTGCTCGACATGATGGACCGCGACCCCGACTTCACGTTCGCCTGCTCCTCCGCGCAGCAGTACGCCTGGATCCGGGACGGGTACCCGTCGATCTGGGCCCGCATCAAGGAACGGGTCGCCGAAGGCCGGTGGATCCCGGTCGGCGGCATGTGGGTCGAGTCGGACACGAACCTGCCCGGCGGCGAGGCCCTCGCGCGGCAGTTCGTCGCCGGCAAGCGGTTCTTCCTCGAGGAGTTCGGCATCGACACCCCCGAGGCATGGCTCCCGGACTCGTTCGGGTACTCCGGAGCCCTGCCGCAGATCGTCCGCGCCGCCGGCTCGAAGTGGTTCGTCACGCAGAAGCCATCGTGGAACGAGACGAACGTCATCCCGCACACGTCGTTCCACTGGGAGGGCATCGACGGCTCCCGGGTCCTCACGCACCTGCCCCCGGCGGACACCTACAACTCGGACGTCTCACCCGCCGACCTGCACCGCGGCGAACGGCAGAACAAGGAGCGCGGTGTCGCGAACACCTCGATGCTGCTCTACGGCTTCGGCGACGGCGGCGGCGGACCCACCCGCGAGATGGTCGCCGCCGCCCGACGCCAGCACGACCTCGACGGGTCCCCGCGGGTCGACCTCGGCACCCCGGCGCAGGTCTTCGAGGAGATCGAGGCCGCACTGCCGACGCCGGCGGTGTGGTCGGGCGAGATGTACCTCGAGTTCCACCGCGGCACCTACACGTCCCAGATCCGCACGAAGCAGGGCAACCGGCGCTCCGAGCACCTGCTCCGCGAGGCCGAGCTCTGGGCGTCCACCGCTGCCGTCCGACTCGGGCTCGACTACCCGTACGAGGAGCTCGAGCAGGCCTGGCACACCGTGCTCCTGCAGCAGTTCCACGACATCCTGCCCGGCTCCTCGATCGCCTGGGTCTACGAGAACGCCGAGGCGAACTACGCCGAGGTCGCCCGGGTGCTCGAGGGCCTGATCGGGAACGCCACGACGGCGCTCGCGAACGGCGGTGCCGCGGCGCTTGCCGGGGTCGGTGCGTCGTCCACCGCCCGGGCCGGCGGTGGGAGCGCCCTGCTGGACGCGCCGTCGGGGGCGGACGCCGCCGGCGGCAGCGGCTCGACCGGGAACGTCGTGCGCTTCAACGCCTCGCCGGTCGCGGCGGGAGACGCAACCGCCCTGGGTGGTTCGCTGGGCGACGAACCGCGAGCCGTGCCTCCCGTCCGGAACGGCGACCGCTTCGTGTTCGACACCGGTGTCGTCACGGCGACCATCGACGCGGCCGGTCACGTCGTGTCGCTCGTCGACCACGCGTCCGGACGCGACGCCGTCGCCCCGGGTGCGGCCGCCGCGGAGTACACCGTGTTCCGCGACACCCCGAACCAGTGGGAGGCCTGGGACATCGACCGCGCCTACCAGCGCAGCGGCACGGTGCTGGAGGCGTCCTCGGTCGAGGTGTCCGGCGACGAACTCGTCGTCAAGCGCTCCTTCGGGTCGTCGTCGATCACCACCCGGTACTCCGCCGTCGCCGGGCAGTCCGAGCTGACGATCGTGACCGAGGTCGACTGGCACGAGCGCCAGAAGCTCCTCAAGCTCGCGTTCCCCCTCGACGTCCGCGCGGCGTCCGCGTCGAGCGAGATCCAGTTCGGCCACATCGACCGGCCGACCCACCAGAACACCTCGTGGGACATGGCCCGCTTCGAGACGAGCGCCCACCGCTGGGTGCACGTCGCCGAGCCCGGGTTCGGCGTCGCCGTCGCGAACGACTCCACCTACGGACACGACATCACCCGGAGCACCCGGGCCGACGGCGGCACCACGACGCTCGTCCGGGAGTCGCTGCTGCGGGCACCGACGTTCCCGGACCCGCACGCCGACCAGGGGCACCACGTGTTCCGGACGGTGCTGCGGGTGGGTGCCTCGGTGCTCGACGCCGCCGATGCCGGGTACCGGCTCAACCTGCCGGTGCGCACGGTGGAGGGGACGACCACGGTCGACCCGCTCGTCACGGTGTCGTCGCCGCAGGTGTTCGTCGAGGCGGTGAAGCTCGCCGAGGACCGCTCCGGTGACGTCGTCGTGCGGCTCTACGAGGCGTCGGGCGGTCGCGCGGCCGACGTCGGCGTCGACTTCGGGTTCGACGTCGCCGGGGTGGCGGCGGTGGACCTGCTGGAACGCCCGCTGGGGGACTCGTGGGAGTCGGGGGAGCCGGTCGTGCTCACACTCCGGCCCTTCGAGATCGTGACCCTCCGGGTGCGTCGGGCCTGAGGCAGCGGGCTCGCGCGCGAAGGACCGCGGCGCCGGACGGGACACGGGTGCGTTCCGTCCGGCGCCGTGCTGCGGGTTGGCGTGGTCGTTCCGGGCGTAGGTGGTCGAATCGGGCGTACCTGGTCGAAAGATCTGACCAGGTACGCCCGATTCCGTCAGGGATCGCGTCCGTCCTGGGAAAGAACGTTCTCTCCTCCACAACAGCGTGGGCCTGGAGGCGCGTCAACAGTTGACGAGATCGGACCGCTTTGCGCGTGGCTGGCGGGCATCGTCTCGTCCATGAACGAACCGCTGCCCATCCTGCGGGCCTCCACCACGCGCGAAGCCGGCCTGGACGCCAGCACCCTCCGCCGCCGGACACGGCTGCACGGCCCCGGTCGTCTCGTCCGCGCGGGGCCGAACGCCTTCGTCGACGGGGCGGCATGGGACGCAGCGGGGCCCCGGCAGCGGTACGTCACCCGCGTGTACGCGCGGCTCGGTCGACTCGGCGGCCGGGCAACCGCCTCCCACGCATCCGCGGCCGCAGTGCACGGGCTGCCGTCGCTCGGGGGATGGAGCATCCCGGTCCACGCGACCGTGCCGGAGTCGATGTACCGCGCCCGGACCGCCGAACTGGTCCTGCACACCCGGCCGGTGTCCGACACCGAACG
>Ga0308160_10002058_pt1 | contig 25641 bp, 27 predicted proteins | sample PhyFR1_FD_201036 | JGI IMG/M metagenome (GOLD analysis project Ga0308160, IMG submission 201036) | Phyllosphere microbial communities from UC Gill Tract Community Farm, Albany, California, United States - DLSLF.R1 | ecosystem: Host-associated > Plants > Phyllosphere > Unclassified | place: USA... | reverse complement strand
GTACTTCGCCGCACGAGCGGCGTGGAGGACCGGCCACGGGTTCGACGGGACCGGCGTGTCGGGGCCGAGCCGTGCCTCCGCGCCGGATCCTGACCACACGACGGAGGCGGACCGGTCCTGACGCCGGAGGTTCGACGGACGGCCCGGGGAAGCCCCTGGAGACCAGGCCCCGGAAACAGGAAAGGCCCCGGATTCCTCCGGGGCCTTTCCTGTTCTTCGCCTGGTGGGTTCCTAGGAAAATCCCTGTTCACGGCATGTTTCCTAGTACCTGAATCGACCTGATACAGTCGGATCCTCTCTTTGGTCCACCGAAATCCTCTGGACCTCCGAAGGCCCCTTGTCCTGGCGCATCCGGTGCAGTCCGCCACTCAGTATCTCGCGAGTGCAGCGGATTGGAGACATCGTGGATGAGGCTGACCTGAATGAGCAGTTCGTGGAAGCGCGCTACCTCCTGCGGAGGAGCGCGGAAGACGCGCAGCGGGCGCGAGCCACGCTCCTGGCGTTGACCGATGCCGGAGTGCCGCAGCGCACCGCTGCGGCACGCATGGGCGTTCCGGCCGGCACCCTGACGCACTGGCTGCGGCTGGCGCGAGCAGAACGCGACGGAGCCGCACGCCCTTCGCTGACTCGCCCTCGCTGACATCGTCGACGGCTCGCTGTGCTTCTCGTCGGCTCGATGAACTCGGCGTGGGCCTCCTGCGCTGGCCTCTTGTCAGAGGATCTTCCAGCCTGCTGCAGTTCCGGCCCGATCGCCGCCTGAGTGGGCACGTCAGGTGCGGGTGGACCCCGGACGCATCTGCGCTCGCCCGGCGGCGAGCATGGCGTGGATCATCGGCGCAGTGATGGGCACGCTTGCCTCACCTCGGCGTTGCACGATGCTGATGAACGCGCCTTCGACGTCGCCTTCAGCGGTGATTGCTCCATGGACAAGGAAGGGCTTCTGCTCATCCGGTTGCGGCGGCACGTCAATTGCGATGACGCTTCGCGTGTTCGGCAGGGTCACAACATCGATGCGAAGACCAGCGGGCAGTGGGTAGAGGTGGCGGTCAAGGATGCCGCTGTAGCGAGCTGCAAGTCCGGGGGGTACCTCGAGGCCCCCGACCTTGCTCACGACCTCGCCGCCGGGGATCTTCTTTGTCTTCGCTCCGATGAGGATCAGGCCTCCGTCCTCGGCGTTGCAGAACCGCGCTACGTCTTGCGCGAGCGAAACCGCGCCCGCGGCTGTGTCGGCGTAGAGCATCGATTTCGCGTCGAACCAGTTGCCTTCCTCCTGGCCGGTGAGCAGGTGCGCTGCTCCTCCACGGATGAAAGGGCTCACCGTCTCACGAGTGATCTTTCTCCCGGAGAAGCCTTCACACAGGGTTAGCGCGTCGCGGCCAAGCGCGAACACGTCAGCAACCGTTCGCCCCTCCGCAGAGACCGAGATTCGAATCTCAACCACCGCATCCGGGCCAACCCAATCCTCGAACCTCACGTCGAGGTGACTGCCCCCTATGTCGTCGACGAACGGCTGCAGGAGAGCGCGGATACGTCGAACGATTGCACGCTCGTTTTCGTCTCCGTCTCTGTTCCCGTCCTCACCCTCGCCGTCGCCCTCCTCTTCATATCGAGACCGGAGCACGACCACGGCCGTGAGCGTCAGTCCGTCCCATTCAAAGCTGACTGGCTCGTAGGGTCCACCTTCGTCCTCGTAGCCCCGAGGGACGGACACGACGTATGCCCGTGAATCCGCAGGCTCCATCGTTCCCGCCTCAGCTTTCAGGGCGTCCCGAAGGTCCTCCGCGCTCAGCGACGGCAGCTCGTCGTTGAAGAGCTGCAGGTACCCCTGCCAGTCCGCTTCACGCTCCTCCTGTGCGACGTACCAAACTTCGTCGGTTGGCGAGTACTCGATGGATGGCATGTGAGCAATGTAGCTCGTCTTAAATGTCGGAACCGCCCCCTAGCGTGAGACTGTCATGCCCGGTGAGCGGGCACTTCACGTGGGGGTTCTGCAATGGCGTGGTGGTCACGCAACACCGATCCGGTTCGAGACGTGCGAACGCCCAACGCTGCTGGGATTGTCGCGTCACAGGTGGTCCGAGAGTCACGCATATACAGCCGCGCGGTTCAATCCCTGGTGCTTCGCGCTACCTTGGTCACGATCGGTCTCCTGCTTTACCTCTGGCTCGCATCCGTGCTCTTCGGAACGCAAGCGAAGACGTCCAGCGGGCCAACCTTTGAAGTGCATCCGTTATCGGGTGCGACGATCGTCGGCGTATACGCGGGTCTCGGCGGTGTCATCGTCGCGTTGCAGTTTGGGGCGCGTTCCGTCATCGCATCCGAGGTGGCCGATCTTCGGTCGACCGCGCGGAGTGTTGTCCAGCGGGACTTCCTTCGCGCCCTCGCAACGGGCGCGCTGCTGGCATCAGTCCTGCTCGGCTGTGTTTCGGCGGTCTGGTACTCCCGGCTGCCCCACTTCGACGTGAGCCGGGTGGGTGGAACAGTTCTCGCGAGTACGTTCTTAGCGTTCGTTGCGGCTGAGACGCATCTTCTACTCGAGAACCCTGTGGGTGAGGAGGTACGGGCGTTGCTCCAAGAGCGGCGACAAAAGCAGCTGCGGCACATCGTGCAGACTGCCTTCCCGCCAACGCCGCGACCCGCAGCCGTATGGGTGCAACGGGTTATCGCCTTCGTCGTTGTCCCAGTGCTCTGCACCGTGGGAAGCGACGTGGCGCTCCCCGCCCGGGACGTAGTGATGCTTATTGGGCGGTTCGGCATCATCGCCCTGATAACGCTGACGGCGTGGCTGATGATTCTCCTTTTCGTGCAAGCGCTCTTTGACCGCCAACCTGGCGTCCTGATGGCCATCATCACAGTCGGCTGCCTGCTCGCGGTGGAGCTCATCATCGCCGTCTTGCAGGCGCAGATTCACTACCACGGGTCGGAGACCACGTTCGGCGACCTCGCGCGCGGCCTTCTCGGTATGTGGGTTTGCGTCGCAGTAATCCCGTTCGCGGGCATGGCTCTTGCCGCCCGACGCTTCAAGCAAGGGGTCGGCTTTATCCAGGAGGACACGAGGCGCCTCCTGACACGTCGACTTGAACGAATTGAGCGTGCTTCGGAGCGGCAGCAGCCGAAGCCGCCGCTAGGCCGACTCGTCGTGTGGTCGTGGCTCGCCGCCCCGTTCTTCCCGTTCGGCGTGCTGCTCGGCCGCCGTGCAGCGCGCGACGCCAACGCCTTTGGTCATCGCGGCGCCGGCGCAGCGAACGCTGCCGCTTGGACATGCCTGTCGCTCGCAGCCGGAAGCATCCTCGCGCTAGTCGTCGCGGCATGCCTCCCGTAAGCCACCCCAACAGCACCGCTCGGGAACCCGGAGCACCACCCGGCGCACCATGGACAGTCCTGCGCGCGCTCGTTAGTATGAGCGCATGGTGACTGTGCGCGACCGCCTAAAGCCTCTGTCTCGAAGCGAGAGGGTCGAGGATCCGCGCCCGCGACGTCCGAGCGCTAGAGGATGCGTGAACGAACGTCGTCACCCCCGCACGGGTTCTGCACCGCAGTGCGGTCGTTGGACGGCCAGTCGGAGCGGACGTAAGCGCTTCGCAGAGCGAGTCAACATCCGGATGCGGCCAGCCACGTGACGTCCCGCGGCCACGACCACGGGGGCGAACGAACCGAACCCGGCATCGCGAAGATCCCGTTCGAGCAGCTTCGGGATGGCGTACCTCGAGGCGTACAAGAGCTGTACGCCGACGTGCAGGAAGGGCAAGCGCTCATCCCAGCGCTGAAGATGGGTGTTGGCGCCCTCGTCGTCCGCCGGTGGGAGCCGACATATGCCGCTTCTGGCTGGACCCTCTACGGCGCGGACCTCACCCTCGACCAGGGTCACCCGTTCGGGTCGATGTTCTACCGCAACGACGAGGACGGCCGAGTGCTTCGCGTCGGGGTGAAGTGGCGTCCGCCGGTGCAGCGGCTCGAGTTTCCCGCGCTGCACCCGTCGAAGCCGGAGCTCACCTCAGACTGCACCGACGACGAGGTCGCCGCGGTGGTCCTCGACGCACGCAGCCGGATCGGGACACTTGTCGCGGTCAACGCGCAGATCGGGTCGTTCGTCGCCACCGAGGAATCCGAGAACGCCATCCTCGACGCATCCGGGCTCGGCCTGGAACGACTGTCGGAGGACGACCCGAGGTTGGCCGGCCGTAATTCGACCGGGACGCCGGAGGCTGACGGGGGCGGTACTCATGGGTGACCGGCATTGGGTGCAGGACATCCGGGACGAGCAGATGATCCTGTCGTTGCCGTTCGGGCTCGGGTGGACGATCGACGTCACCCAGACGCTGGTTGCGCTTGCGGCGGCGGGGATGCCGGCGAAGGTGGAGGCGTTCGATCGGCTCCGGTTCGACGACGGCCGGTCCGGGTTCCTGTCCACCCCGAACCCGACGGTCACCATCAACGACGACGGCACCCCGGCCGAACGTGACGAGGACCTCATCGTCCTGCCCGGCGGTTCTGAAGGCGGTGTCCTGTCGTTGGCGCGCCGGTACCCGGACCTGGTGGTCGTGAACGGGAAACGAGGGCGCGTTTGGGCGGACGGCAAGCAGGTGTACGGATCGTCGATGGAGCGCGACGCGACCCCGGGGTGGCGGACCGTGTTCGCCGTCACCCGCGCAGTCGCGATGCACGGCGGCAGCACTGCCAACATCGCAGCCCGGACCGGCCTGCCGCTGGAGCAGATTGCGGAGGCGCTTCGGACGCTGGGCGATCACGTCGTGTCGACCGAGCGCGGGTGGGAAGCCGCCGACCTGGGCAGCCTCGTTGATTGGACGATCGCCGCGTACCCGGGGCCTGGCGGCATCCGCACCGCCTGGCGACGCGACGACACCATCGACCAGCAGGCAGATCAGCTGATCGGGCTGGGTGGGTTGATGTCGGACCGGTGGGCGGCGCAGCAGGCCGGCGTCTTCGTCCCACCGAACCGACTCACCGCGTTCTTCGCCGAGCACCCCGACATGGAGGCGCTCGGCTACGAGCCAGGCACCGCCAATGACGTCACGGTGACGGTCGTGATCCCGCAGGACACCACGATCCTGACCGCGACGGACCTGGGGTGCTGCACGGATGACTTCATTACCGCGCACGTGATCTATGCCGACAGCTACGACGACGCGAACACGGACGCGGTGAACGGGCTGCGGCAGCTGCTGCGCTTCCGATCCGACCTCGCCCACGACCTTCGCTGGCACCCCGACAGCGGTGACCAGGGCGGGACCGGGTGATGTTGCAGCTGCTGTCGCTGACGTTGGCGTACGACGAAACCCGGTTCTTCGGGTCCGTCATGTTCACCGACACCGACCACCTGGAGAATCCCCCGCCGTCTGTCTTCATCGACCACACCGACGAACCGCCCTGGTTCCGGCTGACCAACGTCGACCCGACCGGGCAGGACGCGTCGGCGCCGGCGATGGTCGAAGCGGACCGGATCATGCGGTTCATCCTCCGCTACACGCCCGAACGCATCGGCCGCACTCCCGCCGACTTCCCCCAACCCTGACCGCCCCGCCCGCTCCTGGAGGTTCCCGCTGATGATGCGTCTGATGTCCATGCACCTCTCGAACGACCGGATCCTCTGGGGTCACGTCCTCCTCGAGGACACCGAGCACCCGGACGCGGAACTGGCGCAGATCTTGGTCCGCCCCATCGACAAGGAACCCGGCTACGAGCTCTACGACAAGGACAACACGGTCCTGTCGGACCTGACCGTGCCGGCGGTACGAGAGGCGAACCGCATCGTGCAGACCCTCCTCATCCCCGCCTCCGAAATTGCAAGACGCGAGAAAGCCGTCCGGGCGGTGATCCACTCCGGCTACTTGGAAGGGTTCCCGGACAACATGCCCTGGCAATCACAGCTGTGGATGTACGCCCGCGGGGAAGTCACCCGGGAGCAGCTCAGCGCCTACGCCGACGACGGCCGGCAACTCACCCGCAACCCCGAAGACTCCCCGGTCGACCCAGCAGACGTTCCCGAGGACTGGTGGCAGACGACGCAGGCCCGCATCCGCCGGCACGTCCTCGACTCGACCCTCACCGAAGCGGAAGCCGCCGCAGCCCTGCAGATCAGCATCGACGACGTCGGGGAGCTGTTCGGGTCGAACCGGCTGCTGAGCTTCGACCTCGAGGGCGAAGAACGCATCCCCGACTGGCAGCTCGTGAAGCCGGCTCTCCCCGAGTTCGGTGACCCGTCCAGTCTGCTGCCCGGCCTCGACGTCCTCCTCGCGGCCGCACCGCAACCGATGCTCGATGCGGCAGCGATGACCGAGTTCATGACCACACCCCGCACCTTCCTGACCGTCGACGACGAAGCCCTGACGCCATTGACCTGGATTCAGCAGGGCCGGCCGCTCGCGACGATCATCGCCCTGTTCCGCGGACGGCAGTGGCGATGGTGACGGCCCGTCCGGACTTGTTCCTCATCAACGTCACCTTTGACACACACGGCGTCCACGGACACATGTTCTTCCGCGACCCACCCGACACCGAACTCCGACAAGTCATCGTCCGCGGCACCGGCGACACCGCCACCTACCGACTCGAACCCGCTCCCGGCGACACCCGGGACGCATGGGAGCCATTCCTCACCGAGGCAAGCTGGGTCATGGCCCTCGTCCGACCAGACACCCCGGAGGAGCGCAGCTGATGGGGCCCGCACTCGAATGGGTTACCGCTGCCTACGGCGACAAGCCGCAGATCACGATGCCGTACGGGCTCGGCGACACCGCCGACCTCACCGACGCTCTCGCTGTTCTCAAACTTGCCGGACTTACCGCGGCCGTGGAGACGCACGACACGATCCGCCTGGCCGACGGCCGCCGTGCACGCTTCCCGACGTCGACGAAGAGACCACGCGACGAGCCGGCTGTGCCCGCGGAATTGCTGTTGCTGGCGCCGCGGACGGTGACGGCGACGCAGATCGCACTCGCCGAACAGACGTCGACAGTGCTGCTCGTCGACGTCGACCGACGACGCGTCTGGGTCGACGGCAAGCAAGTGCTCGGCAGCCACGACCGGTGGAAGGACGCTGAACCGATCTACGTCACCTTCGCCATCGCGCGCCTGCTCGCCGTCAACGGCGCCACCTTCGATCAGCTCGTCAACCGCGGACGGCTCACACCCGGCCAGGTCGATGACGCCCTCGCCCGGCTCGGGAAACGCGTCCACCGCACGAGCATCGGTTGGGAAGCCCGTAAGGTCGGCGGGCTCGTGGACTTCGCGATCGCCTGCTACCCCGGACCCGGCGGCATCCGCACCCGATGGCGATCCGACCTGTCGTTACCGGAACAGGCGGAACGACTCATCAGTGCGGGGTGCCTCATATCCGGCCGCAGCATCTCCGACCGACCCGGCTACCCGTCGATCACAAAGCGTCCGACGCCGTACCGGCTCGTCGCGCTTAGCCCTGATGAGGTTGACATGGCCAGCCTCGGGTTTGAGCCGGAGGTTCCCACCGTCACGGTGTTCGTGGTCCCGGCGGACGCCAGCAGCCTCGCCGACGTGGACGAGCAGTGGGCGAGCACCGAGCTCATCGTCCCTGCCGACCCGACGATTTTCACCACCGCCGCCGCCGCTGGCTACACCGACCGCACCGACGACATCATCACCGCCAACACACTCCTCCACGCCGACACCCGCAACGACGACGACACCGCCGCCCTTGAAGAAGTCCGAAACCGGCTGCAGTTCCTTGCCGACACCGGCTATGACCTGCGATGGAATCTGCCGAGCTGACGAAGGCCCGCGTCTAACGTGACGCGCGCCCAATGGCGGGCTCCTGAGGCGTGCACATCAGCAGCCATCGGACGGGCCCACAAGGTGTGGGCCCGTCCGCTGTGGTGGGTTGGTTAGCCGCGGCTGCTTCGTGGGTCGTTGCCGGGTGCGATGGTGTCCTTCGCGCGGATCTGCCCATCGCGGCCGTGGATGTTGAGCTCGCCACCGCCGGCATTGCCGACGATCTGCCGTCCGCGGTCGATGGCGTCGGCCTGCGTGCTCGTGTGTGCGGAGGCGCGGGATGCGCCGCCCGCCTTAACGTCCCATCCGCCGTTGGGGTTCTTCACGACGTGTCGATCGTTGCTGTTGGCCACGATGTTCTTCTTTCTGTCCTGCCGCGTGCGCGCGGCGTGGGTGGTGGTCGGCGGGTGTGGGTCCCGCCGACCACCGTTGAGGGGTGGAGTGCTTACGCGCCGGTGGCGCCGCCAGCGTTCATCTGCACGTTCGTCGCGGCTCGTTGCGCGTTGGCGTGCGAGGCGAACGCTTCACCGGACGCTGCGACCTTGTCGCTGGATCGCCACGCCCGCCACCGCCACGTGCCGGCGGTGTCGAGGTACACGTCGTATCGGGCGGTGAGCGCGCCGACCTTGAATGACGAAGCGGCGCGCTGAGCGTTCGCGGAGGACACGAATGTCTCTCCTGCCCAGGCGACCATCTCGCCGTTGCTGGCGTAGAGCCACCAGGACCACTGCGCGTTCTGGGTGGGCTGAATCGAAAAACGGAGGGACACTGTGCCCGCTCCTTCCACTGTCGGCAGGGTGAGCCCTGCGGAGGGAGCCGCCGGTATCGGCGGCGGAGGAAGATCAGTCACGACGGACGTGACTGCGATGCGTCGGCTCGACAGATGGAGCCGCCACGAAGACATCCGGTGCGCGATTCGACACGCGCAAACCCGGGGCGCGAAACCCGCACCTTCACGCGAGGCGTGACAAGGGACGCGTCCTCGTGGGTACAGTGAGGCTCAACCGGTGAGGGTGACCATGTGGTGACTCCGATCTGGTTCTCGAACACGGTGGACGCTTCGGCCTAGGAAACTTGGGCGCGCATCGAGTTGTGACAGCCCTCGACCGGAAGACCCGGTCGGGGGTTTGTTCTTTGTGCGGCCTGTGGAAGACCTCACACAACAGACACTACATCTAGTGGCCGACAGCGGGTCTGACCACAAGGGAAAGTGTTACAGCCATGTAGTTCTCCACAACGTCCTCCACAGTGTGGACAGGTCCGTGTACCCCGGAATTCTGCGGATCTGAACGTCTCCGCCGACGCTCCTCCACACCCTGTGGACGAGACCCTCCACGCTTGTGCACACCCCCTCTTCGGCGTGTCGCGAGCAAGTTACGCCACCCAGTTGGCCGCTCCTTGACCTAGCCGCTCGTCAGAAGTTCCTGTCCAGCTCGCTCGTGGACCTCGCGATCATCTGCCCCCCGGCTCCACCCAGAGGGCGTCGCGGGTCCGACGGAACGCTGCAACGTCGCTTCAGCGGATCAGCCGGTCGGGGTCTTGAACCAGGCGCGTACCTGCAGCGGCTTCGGAAGATCATGCACGTCAGCGGCGCGTGGGTTCTCCTCCAAAGCGAACGGGTGCGGGGCCACGCAACGATTCGAACGAGGACGTCCCATCGCCGGATCGTACAAACAGGCACCGACGCCCGCATGACTCGCAGGCAGTGAAGCGGACACCGAACGACCTATGCGAGACAAGCGGAACGGACGATTACGGAAGACGACAGGGACGGCCGATGACGGACCCTCCGCTGGACGACGGGACTCGGCTCGCGCAGGCAGCGCCCTCGGGAACCTATCCACGAAGCTCGGCATCGAACCAGGCTGCTCGCACCCTGCCCGCCGCCCATTCCGCGAGCTGACGGGTCGAGCTTCGGGCTCGATCGATTGCTTCCTTTGCGGCGGGGCTACTTCCGGCGATACCGCTCGTGATCAAGTGCACTTCGCGATCCATCCAGTTTGCGACGTGTACTTCACGGCGCCGCAGCACTAGGCGGAGGGTAACGACGGCTGAATCAGCATCGCGAATTGCTGCGAAGAACGCGGTCGTGTTGGGGTTGCTCGCTGTTCGATTCGCTCCCTCGATCAGGAGCACGCTGATGGCGCGGTCGATCTCCGCGACCGCAGCGGAGCGTTGCGCCATCCTTTCGGCCAGCCGAGTACTCAGTGTCACGCCGAGTGTCGCGGCTCCACCAATCAAGGCGCCGATCAAGCCACTCAAGAAACCAGCTAAGTCGAACATCTAACTATCCTCAGTCCTCCTGCTGGGCGCCGTCGTGCGATGCTACATGGGTGGACAATCGCAGGCCGATCTTCGACGATGTTGAGCGCAACGATGCCTCCCCCGCCGCGCATGGCGAGACTAGCTTTGCCTTCCTCAATCGTGTGGCTGGCACTTACTGGGAGCATCCTCGCCAACTTCTACAGTCCTGGGCCGATCGGCTACCCGACGACGCGTACGCAGACGTCGTCGGTCGTCTCCGCAAGGACGACGAACAGGCGCAAAGCGCGTTCCTCGAGGTATACCTCCACGAGTCCCTTTTACGAGCCGGCTACTCGGTGACCGTTCACCCAGACCTTCCGAACGCCCGACGACACGTCGACTTCTTGGCGGTGAGGGACAGCGAACGGTTTTACATCGAAGCAGTGATGCCTAGGAACAGCCCTGCCCACGGAGAGGCGAATCGCCTCGCGCGGTTCCTCGACGGTATCAATAAGCTGGATGATGATCGCTTCTGGTTAGACCTCCAGGAAACTCACGTGGGGGCGCGCGCCATCAAGTCGGCTGACGTTCGTCGCCAGTTGAAGCGATGGCTCAACACGCTTGACCCGGACGCGATCAGCCCGAGGGATGACCGCGCGCAATTCCTCTGGTCCGAGGGGGACTGGTCTGCCCGATTCGGAGCTGTTCCGAAGCCGCGGTCCCGTCGAGAATCGTCGCGGGGACGCGCGATAGCCGTTTACTCACATTTGCCAGCGGAAGTTGTGGACGACGCGGGCGTGATTAGGCGTGGAGCCCTGTCGAAAGCGCAAGGCTACGGCGCCCTTGACGCCCCCTTCGTCATTGCAGTAGGAGTATATCTTTTCGATCGTGACCTTGAGGACGCAATCGCGGCGATGTACGGGCACACCGCATGGCAAATCCCAGTGAGCGGTGACCCGTCGGAGGGTGTTCGTATGAATGACGGATTCTTCGGGACACACGGATCGCCGCGGTACCGGGGGACCTCCGCCGTCTTGGTCGTCAATCAACTGCAACCTTGGCATGTGCACATGGCGCAGGTCACCCTCTTCCACCATCCGTGGACGCAGGAGCCCCTCGTCACATCGCCCTTCCACGCCACGGAGATGCGCCTAGAAGGGTCGGAGCTAGTCCGGAGCTTGCCGACCATGAGTTCCGAGGAGTATTTCGGCGTCGAATCATGGGCCCACGCAGCGGCCTGGCCACGAGATGAGTCGAGCTGAGCGGCATTTGTCCCGGGTACATCCCACGGATGATACCCGGCCCCACAGCCCTCACGGAAAGAGAGCTCGCGTTCCATGATCGCTGCTCGACGCTTAGAAGAGTTCACCCTGCCTTCGAAGTCGCGTGCAGCGCGTTGGCTGCGGCGGTCACCTTGTGGTCACGATCGTTTGGCCATTCGGTCGGTCTGGTCCCGTTGCGACTGCGCGCCGTCTTGCCATCTCGACAGGAAGTGTTTCGGCCACCCGATAGTCGTCCGTGGCTTCGATCGTCGGTCCCCCGCCGAACCGACTGACGACATCGCCTGCTGGGGCAGCGGTATCGCGAACACGGGTCGCCCGGAAAAGTACTGACCAGCTTTTCCCGGGGTTCCGAATCGCCAGACTTGACCGTAAGTTGAGGACACTACTAGCAAGGAGCAGTTATGTCTGACCGGGAACCGCTGAAGACCATGCCCGACGCGGAAAGGCTCATGAATCTGAGTGCCGCACTCAATGACTTCCACGCGGAGTGGAGTTCCGCTCCTGTATTCGTGGAGCACAGGGACCTCAAACGTCGCTTGGTCTCTTCGCTGGCCTGGGCGCTGGCAGGCATGGACTTGCTGTTCGCAGAGATCGAGATCACGTCGAAGACGACCGGAGCGGTGATCATCACAGCCTTCGCGCAAGGCATCGTCATCAGGATCGAAGGTCAGCACGACTTGCACGAGCCGCCGAGTGCTGAGATCGCTGGGTGGGGTGGAATCACGAGGATCCGGATCGATCGTCCGGACGATCTAGCTTCCGATCTCATGTACCCGGGGCCGTCCGGCATGACGTTCGAGATTCAACATGAGTCTCTCGGTGCTCTGACGATCGGTGCGAACCGATCGTCGCAGATGCGTGCGGCGGAGTTCTACCCGGCCTTAGTCAGCAGCCTCTGACGTACGACCTGCGCCGATGTGCGCCGAGACGTCTCGGTGATCGATCGGTCACCGGGACGGCGTGACCGCACGGACAGCCCATCTACAACGCCAGCAAGGGCGCAGTGCTGAACTTCGCACGTGCGCTCGCCCTGGACTACGGCCCCAAGGGCGTCCGCGTCAACGCCATCGCGCCCTCGCTCGTCCGCACGGACGCCATCGCTGGTCTGCTGCAGAACGCCGACGCGGTCGCAGCGTTCGAGCACCGCGTCCCGCTCGGTCGCATCGCCGACGTCGTCCTCCCGATCGACGGCGGCACCACCGCCTCGAACGGCCAGGCGCGGCTGTAACCCCGACGCCGAGCTGAGGACGTCGGGAACGACCCAGCCCGGCCCGTAGCGGCAAGCCCGCACCCTCACCAGGAGCGGAGGCCGGCGTCATCGCCAATGCCGCTACATGCTCCGAGGTCACTCTCGGAGCCGCCCCGGGGCTACGTCGCCCCTTTCCCGTAACCCCGGGGCGCCCACCCGTTCTCCGCACTCCCGAAAGCATCCGAAGGACCAGCCCATGACGCGGCCACAGCAGCTCGAGATCAACACCCGCGTCATCGTGGACAACTTCTACCTCGCCGCCCGAAACGGGCATCCCGCCGAGTTCGCACGGTACGTACGCGAACCGTTCGACCTTTCCGCGCCGGCGTTCCTGCCCCGGGGCGGGTCACACTCGGGTCGATACTTCGCGCAGGTCGTGCTTCCGCAGCTCACCGACGTGTTCGACTACACGCGCTTCACAACAGAGCAGTTCTACGTTCAAGGCAACGAAGCGCTCGTCATAGCGCGCGTCGGCATCGCGGGCAGCGAGCAAGTGGTTCGCACCGAGGACACCTGGTGGGTACAGGGAGGGAAGGTCTTCGCGTTGAAGTCGCGGATCCACGAACCCTACGCACTCACGGAGCAGCTGCGCGTCGCCGCCGCGTTCTCCAAAGTCACGGCCGCGATCCGCGCCGAGAAAGCGCCCGCCTGAATCTGACAGAAGACCCCCGCGCGGCCGTCGACGGCATCTTGCTCCAAGGTCCCTCGATGGCGTCGACGCCGCGCGGGTTGCCCGAGCGCCACAGCATGACGATGCAGTGGGTTCGCAGGCGAGCATCCGCTCGCCTGCGCGCTCGGGGAGGAGCCCCGGCAGCCGCCCCCATTGCTGCCGGGGCTTTCACGCGCTCGGATCCCTGGGCTGACGCCCGCGCTGGCGCAGCCTGCGTCGTCGACGACACTCCGCCAGACGCTCCGCCCTGAGCGCTCTGCGCGCTGCCTAGGTGATGACGTTCGCGTATGCGCTCGGCGCGGAGCGTTGCTCGGCCCTAGGGGATGTCGAGTTCGGTGTCTGGCGCTGTGGGGTAAATCGCTTCGAGAACGTAGCTGCGGCGACCTTCGTCTGCGCCTCGACCAACTGCGGTATAGATCGTGAAGCGAGCCTCTACCCGGCGGTCCTCGACCGTTGCCAGCTGCGCAACACGCCGCTCCAGATCCGACGACTCGAAACTTGCGGCGAACGTACGCGTGCGATCGTCTGCCGCGAAGAACATCAACCCCTTGTCCCATCGATGACCAGTGATTGCACCGGACGTATTCCACTGCGTGCGATGGACGTCCTGAATCGCGAGCTGCTCCGCAAGGTGCTTCGCGCCACGGCTCGTCAGCGATACTCCGTGCGTTCGCAGACCCTGCTTTCGGAACTCACCGGTGATCTGCCAGTCTCGCGCCGCTACCTGTTCAGCGACCTTCCGTAATTGCGTCCGCGCTCGGAACGGAATCGACTGGATGATGCCATCAAGCGCAGGATTGTCGGGGTCGGGCTCCGCGTTACTGAAGACCGTTGCGATAGCCCAGAGCGAGTCGGAGTACACGTCGCTCTCGGTCCACACACGGTCCTCAGCCGGGTCAGCGGCGAGCGGAGTGTGGCGAGCGTCGGCGTGTTCGTGCGGGGTCGGCGCGATGAACGTCGCACGCACGGAACCGGGGCCCGGTGCGATTCGCAACGGCGCACTCATCGCCCCGAGCCGAAGAATGCTCTTGACGTACTCCTTCGACGCGTCCGCCATCGCGCTGACGAACACGCCGAACGACTTGGCGTTCGTCGCGTGTTCGCGAACGTCGCCCTCGTCGAGATGCAGCTCAAGCTCAGCGGCATCGGGTGCGAGTTCCTCTTCCGCCACGAGTTGAAGGGAAGGAGAAGCGACCGCCGACGACAGGAGCGCACCGACAAGGAGGTCACTGTCAGCGTCGTCGCGCGCTTCACGCAGCGCCGCTCTGAAGAGCTCCTCGAGCGTCCTCTCGTCACTGTCCGGCATTGGGATTCGTCACCTCCACGTACCCCTTGCGTTCTCCGTCGAGGAGAGTCTTCCCTGGACCGGTGACGTTTGCCCACATGCGGTCCCAGTACGCGAGGACAGCGTGCTTGTCAGCTGGCACCGGGTAAGCGTCGATGAGCCCACCCATCACTGCCACCTTGTCCAAGTTCGCCGGCCGGCCAGCGATGACCGATACGACGTCCTTCATGGTGAACAGCGGTCTGCGGACGGCCTTGTCCAACCCACCGGGAGGAGTTGGCCGGTCGTACACGACGACGATGTCGGCGTCTTCGGGAGCCGCCCACGGCTTATGAGTGACGAAGCCGCCGTCGATCCGGAGCCGAGCGGTCGGCAGAGCCTCCCATACGAGCGATGCATACAGAGACAACGCGTCGAACACACGTTGACGCTGCTCCCGGAAGGGCGCCTCGACGACGAAACGCTGATGCAACTCCTCGAGCGTCGCCGGATACGGGTCGGTCGCGGGCGGCAACAAGCCGCGATGATCCATCGCCGGAAGCACAGTCCCCCTCATGGGCAGTTCTCTCCCCCAGCGTAGAGGTCCGGAACGCTTGACGGGCCTCCTCATTCGGGGGCCGTCCGAACGTACCTCCCGTGCGTGACCGCGGCGGGGGCCTACTCCTTCTTTCGGCGAGGAAGCAGTGGCGTCCAGTGGCGCCCGTTGGCCTCACCTGTGGCCCACAAGGCGGTGAGCGTCATCGTCGGCGTGTTGTAGCTGGTGACGACGAGGTACCCCTTGTTGCCATACCCAAAGTAGCGTTCGGCTGCCTTCTCCGGGTCTGTATCGGACGGGATGAGCTGCTTCCCGATCGCGATCGCCTCGTCCTTGAACGCAGCCTGTTCCGAGTTCGAGAAGCTCGCCAGCGCCTGATCCACGGTTGGGATGCTGTCTTCCTCGTGGCGCAGGAAGGTTTCCGCGGTGATGCCAACGTTCTCTAGGAACTTCTGCACACGCTGTGCGCCGTCGGTGCGTCCGATAGTCCACACGAAGTAGGTGTCGTGATCCCGGAGAGCCGCTTGGAGCGCCACATCGAGCGGCTCGCCGCGCGCTTCGTTCAGCTCGTCTTCGTCGGGGAGACCCAACTCGTTGGCGATGATGCTGATCGCGGAGCTGCCTCGCCCGACCATGTCGTCGACGAACACGATCGGGTCTGGGCGCTTGAGCGCCTCGGTGAGTTTCAAGACGTCCCAACCAAGCTTCTTGCCCGCATCGCCGGCGTAGTAGCCGTACACGGCGGAGCCGTCTTTCGGGTCCCCGAGGGGCACGATCGACGCCTTCTTCAAGTCGGGATGCTGCTGGGCGAAGGTGAGCAGCGTGTCGTTGGTGTCGTTGCGGCTGATGAAGCGCACGGCTTTCGCGACCGCGACCGCCGCTTTAATGTTGCTGTGGCTGAACTGCGCCGCCCAGTCGCCGACGAGGGTGGCGTTTACTCCGTTTGCGGATTTCGTTTCGGCCCGCGCTGCTGGCCCGGAGTAGCCCTGGAGATTGGACACAATCGTGGCGATGTCCGCACGCACCTGCATGTCGGCGAGTTCGTCGGGCGCCGGAGCCAAATCGCGGGGCTTGTCGTCGTAGTAGCCGGCGTCGTCGAGCTTCCTGCGGCCCTCGTCGACAGCATCCGTGCCTTGCTTGGCGTAGTCGTGCATCTGCTCTGGGATGTGGACGCCGAATCGGGTGCGGACAACAACGCCAGCGGCGATGTGCACCATGTCTGCGATCTCTCGCGGGGCGAAGACGTAGCCGACGTCCTTCGCGTTGACGTACGCGTCGCTCCAGCCGCGGCTCTCCGCTCGGACCTTCTCGAACTTGAGCAGGTGGTCGCGGGCGTCGATGAGGAACGCCCGGGATTGGTCCGATTCGGACCCGTGGCCGTCGGTGGCTGGCGGGTCGATGCGGATGTACCGCGTCAGGTCGGCGTTGAACGGTTCGAGGTCACCGGTCCGATCGAGGAGCGCAGCGATGGCCCGGACCTCTGTTGCGATCTCAGCAACGACGTCTGTTTTGTCAGCTGCATCGCCAAGCTTGCGGACCATCTTCTCCGCAGCCTGCTCCTGCTCCCGGAGGTTTCGGTACGCGTCCATAGGCATGGTCTGCGCGAACGCGAACGCCCGAACGAAGATGTCGCGGTCGCGGATCCGGGTGAGCAGGTCCGCCGCGGCCGCAACATCACTCTCTGACAGACCGGCGTCCGCGTCGTCGTTCATGCGCGTCAGATCGGCCACTGACAGCCCGACAAACTGTTCGTCAGCCAGCTGCAATGGCAGCAATGCCCTGTCGCCGGGGACGACCGGGGCGATGACTTCGAGCGCGGAACCCACCATCGCTTCCACTGCTCGGACCTTGTGATGACGGTAGATCTTGTCGAACATCAGACTGCGGCTCAGCGACACCTCGTCGAGCGCGCTGGCACCGGATCGTGCGACGCCGATGACGTGGTGACCTGCCGCCCGGTGCTGCAGGCCGGCTCGCATCTCCGATGGGATGTCGGCGCTCGCAACGGAGACGGCTCGGATCTTCTGGATGAGGCGGACGACGTCGGTAACCACGGGAACACCGCACATGGCCGCGTCTCGCGGCATGTAATCCAACTTGTCGGCGTCGAACGGGCCGCTGATGAGTTCATGGAGCGTCGGATACGCCCCGTCGACCGGCTTGCCCGCGATGAAGTTGCCGATACGGTTCGGCAAATCCGAGGGGATCTGCACGCCACCGATGCGGAAGGCGTGCGCGAGCAGGTCTCGGACCGCGGTGGTGTTGACGAGGTGGTGCGCGGCGATCTCAGACAGTTGCGGCGTTTTCGCAAGCCGGTGCTGCCGTTTGAATGCCAGTTGCAGGTCCTCGCACTCCTCGTCGCCGGCGAGAGCGTTCTCCACCACGTGCGACATCAGCCCGTGGCCAGTGTCGTGCAGCAGCGCTGCCATACGAAGCGTCCGCTCCCAGTCTTCGTCGATGATTTTCTCGGCGCTCGGGGCGTGACTGTTGATGGCTGCGGCGATCTCCGACACCTGATAAGCCACCCCGAGGCTGTGCTCGAAGCGGGTGTGATTCGCGCCCGGGTAGACCAGGTGCACGACCCCGAGCTGGCGGATCCGTCGCAGTCGCTGCAACAGCGGGCTGTCGAGGACAATGACTTCCCACCCGTTCAGAGGGATCGTGCCCCAGACTGAGTCGTTGAATTCCTTACCGTTGCCCGAAGCGTCAGGGATTTTCTCGAGGCGTTGCAGGTACGACGAAAGCCAGCTGGTGGCGAGGTCGTCGATCGCGTCGCCGTACGCGCGGAGCCGCTCCGCGGGTGCGTCACTCATCAGTGGCGTTAGGCGTAGGCCGGGTATTCGTCCTTGAACGCTGCCGCTAGTTCGAGGAAGAGCTCCTTACCCCCGGGGACGTCCTCGAGGTAGTCATTCGCTTCGTCCGCATCGATCTTCAACCGCATGCGCTGGTACGTCGGATTGTCCAGACTGATCAGCCGTCGCTGCACTGCGCTGGTGATACCGTCGCGAACGTCGGGAGAGTCCTGATGGGTCTCATCCTGAGTCAGCCAGAACCGAAGGTTGAGGTGACGCTCCTCAGCCTGCGCTTCCAGGCGCTGGAACACGTCGACGACAGCCTTGTAGAACGATGGCCCTTCGATTGAGATCGTCTCCACACGCTCGTACGCCAGACCGGCGAGCAGGCCAGTGAAAAAGTCGTTGAGGGATACCCGCTCCCAGGCCTGATCGGCTCCCATACGCACGGACCTCCGACCGGTTTCCGACAGCTCTGCTACTGGGCTCATGCCCGTTCCTTCCCCTCAACGATACAACCAGCTACGCATGCGACAGATGAGAGATCTGACCGCAGCGCCGCCCTGACTTTGGTTGTGCTCCGAGCCGTCAGAGACGCCGCGTTGCGTCGCTGAAGCTGGCCGGTGCGGCGCCCGAGGGCCCGGCGCCGTGACACGTCGTGCCAGGGCTGCGGGGAGGGGCGCATGCCTCACCGTACCTCGAACTTCCGTCATTTCTTCCGGCAGAGCCCGGTGTTGCGTGAAGTCGCGAACGTGCTGTGGGCGTCGTGGTTCTGGTGCACCTGCAGGGCACTTCTGCGTCGTCCTGGAGTGGGTAGGGTCCGACTGTGAGCATCCGTGTCATCGAAGACTGGCAGCGACAAGACGCGGCGAGAGTCCGGCTCCGACCTCAGTCAGCGTTCCGAACGCTCTGGCCAGTCGGCCAGCACGCCGTCTCTGTTGACGAGGTACCGGCGGTGCTGGCAGGCGCTGCGCGGTGGCACTCCCGGACTGCGGTCGCGAACTTCGTGTCGACTGAATACACGGAGCTCCTGCAAGCGGCGATGTCCGTCGGGACTGCAACTGAGCTGCTGGCCAAGACCTGCCTCGCTCGGATCGCACCACCACTCCTGGTCGAGCGAGGTGATCGCGACTCCGTTCTGCTCCTCCAAGATCTCCCGGACGGCACTCGCGGCCCGCTCGCATTCCGATCCGTGGCCGCTGGCGAGGCATTGAAGCTTGTCAAACACCTCGTCCCGAAACTGCCGCTGACGCCGTCAGACGTGAAACCGCTGGAGGCGCGGAACGCCGCAGCGCACATGGGGCTGGTCGATGGGACGCACCTCCGGAGCGCGGTAGTGCAGTACTGCCGGCTTGCCGCGGTGATGTTGGACGCGCTCGAACTTGACGCGGAGCCATTTTGGGGAACCGACCTCGCTACGACAGCCGCAGCGCTCGTCGAACAAGCGAGAACGGAGACGGCACAGATCGTACAAGCGAAGCTCGCGGCCGCCCGCGTCCGCGTAGCAACCCGAACGGCGGGTCTGGATGGCATGGCGCGGGCTGCCGTCCTCGCGGCCCTGTCGGGGGTACAGCTCTCGTCCGTGGACCACGACGTGCCAGCTACCTGTCCGGCGTGCGAGCAGAGCGGATGGCTGCTGTGCGTCGTCGAGCGGAGCCCGGTCGAGTTCGACTCGGACGGGCCAATCGTCCATCTGTCGGCCGTTCCCGTCGAGTTCGAGTGCCCGGTGTGCGACCTTCGCCTGGAAGCCGAGGAGCTCGAAGAGATTCCGTCGTTCCCGGAGTTCATCCAGTTGGATCCCGATACGAGCCCGTACGAGGCTGACGGGCTCGAACCGGACGAAGACTGGGTGCGGGGACGGTAGCCGAACGCCTGGAACAGGCGCCCGCTCCGGATGGGTAGGAGTGACGAGCGGATGCCCCGATCCTCCAACATCTGACGATCGCTGCCACACCAACTATACTCGTTACTATGAGCATGCGTCGGGGTGGTTGGAGGGATCTTCCCTTTCCTGGGAGGCCGCGCCACGCCACCGAGGGGCTGACCTGGCCAACCGCACTCGCCGCTCCGGGTTGTGTGGCGGCTTGGTCCAACGAATCCGCCGTTCGCCTCGCGGTGCAGCTTCAGCGTCCGTCCGCCAAGGGGTGGCTTTTACTGGATCTCCGAACGCGGGAACGGCTTATCGATGCCGTCGGCGTGGGGGCGCCGCGACGACAGCTCGAGCTCACGCTCCGAAGACTTGCGGATGATCGCGATCACTTTGACTTGACGCGGCCGTTAGCGCGGTACTCGGTGCGGCCGATCTTCGACGATGACGACGCCGCGACCTGGACCGAGTTCCAGACCATGGCGCTCGCGTCGGGCGCGAGCTGGTCGGTGCCCGTGCCGCTCATCGCGTCCCGGATCGAGGTTGAGCGCCTGCGGCGGGCCATCGCCCGCCGCCGCCGGTTCGCCGGCTAGCGGACGTTTCCGCGATCTGTTGTGGGCCAGAGGTCGCGACCAAGTCCGGCCTCGAGCCGCGCGATGGTGTTGAGATCCGGCCACGCCTTGCCGGCAAGAAGCGTCAGGAGCGTCACGTTCCCGATTCCTGCCTCCAGCGCAACGGACCGGATGCTTCGCCCCTCCATCGCAGCCGTGACATTGAGGACAAACTGTCGCGCTACCTCGCCAAACGGGTCCCGCGAGGGAACCTCCGGCCACGGCGCGTCAGCAAGCTGCACTGGCACCAATCGCGACGGTCGACCCATGCATCAACAGTAGAGGGAACGCGGCTGAACGCACCGCGCGTCGATTGCAAGACCCTGGTGCGGCAGGCGAGCTTGCAACCCGACGGGCTTGCGACACGCCGTTGGGTGTCACCAACACCGAGTAACTGCTCATTACTTTGAGCGTATGCAAACGTCCGGTGGTGATCTGCGCCCCTACCAGGCCCGCATCGACGCGGTGCACTGGTCAGTGATCCGCGAGTTCGTGCACGAGGTGGTCGCCGACTCCGAGGGGCACGTGCCGTACAAGACAAAGGAACTCCTCAACGCCACTGCCGAGTTCGCCCTCTGGGGATGGCAGAGCGCGGCACTACCGCTTGAGGTTTCGGGCCTGTTCGATCGCAACGTCATCGCGTTCTACGTGCAGGTCGGGTGTGGTCACCTCACCGCAGCCGCGCGTGGCAATCGACGCTCTCTTCTCCTTCGAATGGCGGAGCACCTCGTCAAGACCGGGTACCGCCGGCTTCCCCCGCTCCCACCGAGCAACCCCTCTGAGCCGTACTCACAACGGGAACTGGTCTCGACCATCAGCTGGGCGCGCGGACAGTCCACTGCTGCGCGCAGGATGAACGCGCATGTGCTCATTGCGCTAGGGCTCGGCTCCGGCCTTTCTGCGCAGGAGATCATCGCGGTCCGCGTCGGTGACATCCTTCGCGACGGCTCCCGCATCACCGTCGACCTCACCACCGGACGAGCACGGCGGGTGCCAATGATCCAGGAATACGCGGAAATGATGCCGGACCAGTCTCAATATGAAGCCGGTGCCTTTGCGTTCCGCCCCGGCCGGTCCGATTTCTACATCAACGCGATCTCGAACTTCATCACACGGGGAGGCAAATCGAGCAGCATACGGCCGCAGTCGCAGCGCATGCGAGCGACGTGGATCGTGCGTCACTTGGACTCCGCGACGCCGTTGAGTGTGCTCACCAAGGCGGCCGGGCTGGAATCCCTCGACGCCCTCGCCCGATTCGAGCGGTTCACGCAAGCCGTGCCCGATGAGGAAGCCGACCGAATGTTGCGGCACCCGCACTCTCATCGCTGATGTCAGGGGGTGTCAGTAGGTTGCTCGAAGCGCTCGTCACGAACGCAGTAGAGCCCAGGCGACACGTAGCTGGGGTCGCTTAGTAAGGCGCGGCTCCGCTTAATCTCGACACCCTCGAGCGCGGGCACTCTACGGCCATCAGTAGGCTGAAGCCTCTAGCGCGGAAGGAGGTCCGAGATGACGATACTCAGAGAGAAGTTCCGCAAGTTCTCGCGCCGGAACTATGGCCCGAAATTCAGCCGCATAGACGCAGTACCCCCCGTTCGGGGGTCAGGATATCGAGGGATAGTCGAGGTTCGAAATGAGTGAATCTCCGCCGGCACACCCTGTGGCAAGTGACGACATGATCGCTGAGATTCGTTTCACCATCCGGCGGAACGAGAGCGAGGAGAAGCGCCTGCGTCGCATGATCCTCGACCTGAACGAAGCCGGGGTGACCCAGCGGGAGCTTGCACGCCGCATCGACGTCCCACTTGGGACCCTGACCCACTGGATCAGAACCGCGAAACGCGATCGCGGAGACCCCACGCCCCGCCGACATACGAACCAGCGCTCCCGATAGAACACCCCCGAGCCCCGCACCGAATACGGTGCGGGGCTTGCTTGCACTGATCAACATGACGATTCATCGTGTTGCAGTGAAAACGATACATGCGTACGTTGCTCGCATGAACTACACGGATGTAACTCCCCCCGGCTGCCCGCTACGCAGGGGTCCCGTGGAAGCGGCGACTGCACGTCAGTCCACCCAGAGTGCAGCGCTTTCGATACAGCAGTGACGCGGGACGACAGCATGCGGGCGGGCGCTCGCTCGCTCCGGTTCCGATATCGACCGCATCGAGCTGCGAAGGATGACTGGTTCACACGGCAGGAGCCTCAGGAGCTGGCAGCCTCTCGACTGCGCGGCGTGGGCGGGTCATCTTGTCGGGGGTGGAGCAACGCGTGAGTTCTCCTCCCCCCGGCCTCGACAGCGCTGCCCAGGCGAAGCACATCGTTAGCTCAAGCGGTGAGGCCGGCGACGAGATCGCGGCCTACATAGACGGATACGAGCCGAGCCGGGTCGTCCGTACTTGGGTCCTCATCGCCGCATTCGTGAGGCACGTCGTACTCACGATCGCTCCGGAAAGCCAAGGCGCCGCTAGCCGCTACCTGTCGCTTCTTGCCCGGTACATCGACTGGTGCGTGCTGACAGAAGGTGCCGTGCCAGACGAAAGGTTGCTCACCGATTCCAGGGTGCGCGCGTTCCTCAAGGAGTGGGGGCGCTCGCGCTCCATCAGCTGGGTATCGCAGTCCCAGCTCCGCTTCGATGAGCTGCTCGCTCGGTACTACAACCGCGTCGACCTCACCGCCACGAAACGCGGCGCGCATGCGCCGCGTCTCTATCCGCCCTACAACGCTGAGGAGGTAGCACGAATCCTCTCCTGGGCTCGGTCCCGTCCCCTCGAAAGGACCCGTCAGAACGCACTCGGCATCGCCCTCCTCGGCCTCGGCTTCGGTCTCCGGGGCACCGACATGGCGATCGTCACACGGAGCCACCTCACAGATCACGGTGCCGACGGCATCGAACTTGAGCTGCCGGACCGCACCATCTGGTGCGACACGTTGGTCGAAGACGACGTCCGCGCGTTCGTCGCACACCTCGAACCGGAGGGCGCAGCCATCGGCTACCCCACCGCTGGCGCGATCGGCTCCTTTCTCACCGGTCACCGGCGGATCAACCGCGGCAGGAACCTCATCCCCTCGATCAACCAGATGCGCACCACCTGGTTTTCCCGACGCGCGTCCCACATCCCCGCCCTCACCGCGATCATGCGCAGCTACGGCGTCACCCACATCTCATCACTCCACCCCCTCATCCCGTTCCTCCCCACCACGAAACCCGCCGACGCGCGCGACATCGGCCGCACCGTCAACGTCCCGGAAAGGACCAGCTAATGCTGCACCGCAACCCCAACGACCCCACCCCTATCAGCGGCCCCACGCCCGACAGCAACCCCATCGAGGAGCACGGCCCCGGCCTCACCGGCTCCAAGCACGTCATCCCACACGCACGGATCAAGATGATCGACGCAATCCTCACCCAAGCCCGGATCCCACAAGCGCTGCAGGCCCACCACGATCGGGAACGCAAGACCGCCTCCGGGCGGCCCCGCGCGCTCAGCGACCGCGCAGCGCTCACCCTTTACTGCACCGCGGCAGTAGAAGGCCTCCCCATGCACGCCACCGTCGTCGCGCAGATCCTCCACGAGCGGCTCGAACCCGCGTCGCGAGAGCTCCTCGGCCTCACGGACAACCCGACGTTCGCGCAGTGCTACGACCGGGTGCAGCACTCCATCACGCGCATGCTCAAGCCCATCGACCCGAAGCCCGCGAAGTACAACCGCCGCATGACGAAGGACGAGCAGGAGAAGAACGAAGCCCGTCGGCAAGAGGATGCAGCCGGGATGGCGCAGAAGCAGCAGGACCTCGAGTGGCTCTGCAATCAACTCATCTGTGCACCGGTCCTCGCCGACCCCTCCATCCTCGAGGGTTGGGAAGGCAACGTCACCATCGACGCGACCGCGATCGCCGTCTACAGCAAGCGCGGACACACCCGCGAGTACGCCAGCATCGAGACCGACGCCGCCTGGTACCGCCGAGACCAGAACCACGAGGTGCCCACCGACCCGAAGAAAGCCCGCGTGGCCTTCTTCGGCTACGAAATGCACCTCGTCGCGCCAGCGGACAACACTCCGAAGATCTCCAACGGCGGGCTGAACCCTAGCGCCAAGGACTTCTGCCGGCCGGTCCTCGGGATCTCATGGACCCGGCCGAGTTTCGAGCCGCCGGCGTACGGGCTCAAGGCGATCACCTCCATGTTCTCCCGATTCGCAGAGCAGATGCGAGGAGGACTGGTGATCGCTGACCGTGGCTACTTCGCGAGCGCCAACCCGAAGACGCTGCAACTGCCCTTGCGGGCCCTCGGGATGGGGATCGTCACGGACTACAAGTACGACCAGCTCGGCATCGCAGGCGAGCATGCCGGGGCACTCGAGGTCGAAGGGGCCTTCTACTGTCCCGCGATGCCAGAAGCACTCATCACGGCTTCGAAGGACAGTCGAGACAAGGCGATCGACGAGGACACTCGTCGAGCTCGAATCGACCGGCGGAGTCTCTACCTCCTTCGCCGCAAGGAGAAGCCCGACGCGGACGGCTACACGCCGATGATGTGCCCCGCCGCCGGCCCCAATGCCACCGTCACCTGCGGACACAAGCCCAAGGACGCGGAACGGAACGCCGACAAGGGGCTGTGGGACATCCCCAACCCGGTCACCCATCCCGACCGCATCTGCAGCCAACACTCGGTGCACTTCCCACCAACCGCAGGCGCGAAGTTCCTCCAAGACATCCGCTACGGCACCGAGACGTGGGCGCGCCTGTACTCCCGAGCACGCAACTTCATCGAGTCGACCAACGCGTTCCTCAAAGACGAAGGCATGAACGCCCTCGGAGCCGCAGGACGACGCCGCATCCGAGGCCACTCCAAGCAGTTCCTCATCGCAAGCATGCTCATCTTCGCGGCGAACCTTCGGCGCATCAACACCCACAAATGGGAGCAGGTCAACATCGTCGAACCCCCGAAGCGCCGCAGACGAGACCGACTCAGCGACTACCGCTGGGTACCGCCGACCAGAGAGGCGGCGCCGAAGACCTTCATCGCCGACGGGTACCAGCTGATCGAGGAGACCGTCACGAACATCAACGAACCCCTCACCGACTGATCATCCGGGCGTGTTGGCCGTCCAACCACTGCCAGACGCAGAAGAGGCCGCTGCCCTCACGGGCAGCGGCCTCTTCTCTGCTGCAGGTTCTACCTGATACATCGGGTTGTATTTCCTAACAACCCCTGGTGCGCGAGGGGGGACTTGAACCCCCACGCCGTTTCCAGCACACGGACCTGAACCGTGCGCGTCTACCAATTCCGCCACTCGCGCCAGCCCCGAAACACTACCACGCACAGACGGGTGTCAAC
>Ga0308160_10002057_pt1 | contig 25644 bp, 46 predicted proteins | sample PhyFR1_FD_201036 | JGI IMG/M metagenome (GOLD analysis project Ga0308160, IMG submission 201036) | Phyllosphere microbial communities from UC Gill Tract Community Farm, Albany, California, United States - DLSLF.R1 | ecosystem: Host-associated > Plants > Phyllosphere > Unclassified | place: USA... | reverse complement strand
TTGACCGTCTCTTCTACCCGAACCAACGCTTCCGCTCCCATCTTGGCCAACATCGAGGCATCATGGAAGAGTCTACCGGCCGAGGAGCAATACGAGGTCTACCAGCAACTCGAGGAGATCCAGAAGCGGGATTGGAAGGAGTTGACGATAGATGAGAAGAAGGCTGGTAAGTTGGAACTCTGCTTTAATGTTAGGACGTCATCGGAAATTCGTGGAGTTGGACACGGTCGAGAAATATCGGAAAGATTCCTCCTTATCAATTCAGTGTGATGTACGGATTTGGACGGACTTCTGGACGGCTAGGGTCATGGCGCAAACGAGTTGGAGCTGACATACAGCCTACTTCGTCGCTTTCGGCCCACACGGTCCCCGGGCACCTTACAACCCCCCTAACAACACCATGAAGGTTATCATCGGTACCTCCATGTCCATCCTGGCTGCTTTCGGTATCATCATCGCCGTCCGATCTCAGGGTAAATACCGCTCCGCCTACATGTATCGCACGTACTGACTAGATAGCCCCTCCCCCACCAAAGACCCTCACAAGAGAATACCAGGAAGCCTCCAACGAGCAGCTCAGGAACCAAAACGCCAACCCCATCGTAAGTCCACTACATAACCAATACAACAGGGCGCTTACAACCAGTCCGGTCTCTCATCGGAAGGCTACAAAGGCAAGGGAATGGTCCAGTTGTAATTTGGACATTAGATGTGGTGTGTGTAGTGCTGTGGATGTGGATCATGGAAATCAATACGCATTGTCAATATCTGCGACCAAGTACAACGGAACTCTCTTATGACAGGTTATTCATCGTGGATTGTTTTCAACAGCGAGGGGTCTGGCCCCCAAATCAGCCGCACCGAGACGCCAGCGACCACTGGGCTAAACTTCGACATATGCTCGTCACCGAAACCGATGCTTACATCACTGATTCTCTCTGACCATGAGCCTATATCACCGAATTCTCCGACAGCAAGCAAGCAGCTACCAAGAGGGACGAAGCAGGTGATGTCATCGCTTCATTGCACAGGACTGCAACCGTCAACGTCTACGCTCTAGAAAGGACTTGAGCGAGCGGGCCATGCACTCGGATATAAAATAAAAAAAGCCGTGAGCGTCAGCACGCGATCTCATCAAAAGATACCTTGTCTTCTCAGCTCTCAGATCACGACGTGCAGCTTGAATGTCCTTAAGGGATTGGAAATCTTGAAGTTTTTGTCCGACGCAAAATTGGCTGGCTAATAGAACGGGTCGATGATCAAAGGGTCAATCATGAAAGGAACAGCTCTCGTCTTCCGCCAGGCTCCGCTGTCTTAGGCACTGGTCTTCATAGTCTTCTCCTCACTCAGACATTGACCACTATCACATTCACTTCACCACAATGATGCCAACAGTCACAGAGATCACAGAAAGAGATACCACGGTTGTTTCGCTCACCTGCACAGAGATCCACGACATGATTGCCGACGACGGGGAAGCTTACACTAAGCTGCGTAATGTGACTGTGAAAACCTCGGCCGAGAGCGAGAGGAAGTTCCCCGACAGTTGTTTCGAATACTACGAAAACCCGATGAGCCATCACTACTGCTCACTTATCGAGATGGGTGGTAAAAACAGCTACGTCTCTCGCGATGAACGTGATAGACCTTCGCCTCTTGTATTTACGCAGCTGCCAGACGGAAGCTGGGTTGGAAAGCTGGCGTCTCCTGATTTGGAGCGGGCTGCTGAAGTGCGAAGGTGGGGTTTCCACTAGGAGTGCGATACCGTGGCGAGAGAATGATGTAAGCACCTCTACTATGTCACGGGGCGCGATTACTCATCGTTCAGGAATCCGAGAGCGATGACGAGTCTGACGAGAGCGATACTCAGACGAGGATGTGATTCTATGCACATGATGACTTGCTAGTATATTACAAAATGCCAACCAAGCCCAATCGTCAACAACGCTCATCATGCCGCTGGTTCCTCCCTTAGCCAGACCCTTTCTCCCGCCATCCAAGTCTCTACCACCGTATCTTGAGCTTCTCGAAGACCCATGACGCCATCTCCGAAAGGATCAGTGTTGAGAATACAAAAGTCTGCTTGCTTCCCTGGTTCCAAACTTCCATATTCTCCTTCATCCCTTGTCGAGTATGCTGTTCCGAGAGAGTAGAATCGAATACTGGTTTCGAGGGGGATCTTGTACTTTTCAAGAGCGAGTACCCTGGCATCATGTCGAGTACAGTGGTGAGGTTTGGTAAGTGACTTTCGAGTGGTGGCAGAGTAGATATTTGGTAAAGCGGGATAAGGAGCTGATGGTGGATCTGATCCAAAGGCGACATGAGATCCTTCGTCGATGTATTCGGTCGTGGGCCAGAGTCGTTCAACACGCTCATCATCCCCTAGCATCTCTCGGTAATTGTCAAGACCAGCTGGATCGGCATGTGTAGGTTGTAGCGAAGCAATGACGCCAAGTCTGGTCAATCGCTTGATGGAAGCGGTCGTGACCATCTCGAGATGTTCAATTCGGTTTCGTCTATCGGGCTTTGGGCCGTTCGCCTCTATTGCATGTTCAAAGGCATCAAGGGCATTCTCGACGGCAGCATCACCAATAGCATGGATGGCGATTTGGAGGTCTAGGGAGTCGGCGAGGTCGACAACGGGGAAAAGCTTGGAAGGGGGCCAGATTGGGCCAGGGGTAGAGCCATCTGCGTAAGGCTTGGTGAGGAATGCAGTGCATCTGATCATAAGCCCTGTACTCTAGATAGCTGTTCAAGACCGACTCACGTATCCACGATACCATCACCGAGAACCTTGATCCCCACAACCTTGAGCCAAGGTTCCATCTCTTTCAATCGATGCTTGTGCCCTTCAGCTGCCCTGACCCTGTTCAACCTATCCTCCTCGGTCCCATCTGGCGAAATTAGCCAATGACAAGCCAATCGAATGGGTAATTGTCCTCCATTCCTCTTGTAGCACTCTTCCAGTGCGGCCAAATCCTCTGGGAACAAAGCCATCTCCACCGCACCGACAGTACCGGCAGCAAGGTATGCTTGGCACATCTTCTCAATCGCCATCACTCGGTCCTCGATATCAAGAGTTCGACCAAGGTAAGGCCAGACGATATTATGGAAAGCAGTCTCATGGAGGAAACCGGTAACTCGACCATCTTTGTCCTTGACGATTTCACCTCCTTCGGGGCATAGAGTCGACTCATCCACTCCAATAGCTTTCAATCCAGCCGAATTGACCCAACACCCATGGATAGAAGAGGTATCGATAAAAAGAGGGATATCGGAAACGATTTCATCGAGGTACTTGCGGTCCGGTTCTACGTCGAGCTCGTTCGGTCGGAATCCTTTGCAGAGTAGGACTTTAGCATCTGGATTGGCGTCTCGGTAGATTGGTAATGCTTTCTGGAGCTCTGCAAGAGACATGCCCCTCACATCCAGCTTGGCGAAGCCCATACCAGTAATGACTAGATGGGTATGCCCATCGAGAAAAGCTGGCAGCAGGACTTTTCCACCGAGATCATGGTGCTCAATCTCGTGGCCAGACTGTTCGTCAGTCACCTTCCAATAAAGTGGGTAGCTTGCTGACCTCTTGTGCAACCTGTGCCGCCCACTTGTCATCCCCAACATATAGCACCTTGCCATTATGTACCAGCATAGACTGGTACAACCCATCATCTCCCTTCTTTGAGGTAAAGATCTTTCCGTTTGAAAACAATTTAGCAGTAGAGACAGTCATGATTGATGGTAGATATGGAAGAGAAGGGATGCAGAGCGAGTGCAACTACATATATAGTAAAATTCTCATCGCGCCTGGGGCGGCATGTATGGGGATGTTACACCATGAAGTTAAAGGATTATAGCGCTCCCTTGGCGCGCGTCTCCACTTCTTCGGCTTAATGGATCTCGGGCTTAATGGAGGGATCTTCGCCCTATGTGCTCCTTTACGGCCCTTTCTGGCTCCACAATTATTCGAATGGGGGTTCCTTAAAGGCATGTGTTTGATGATCAAAGGCATATGTCAGCGATAAGGTAACAATAAACGTGCATCAATGCTATGCTAACTAACTTGCTGATTGCCATGCGCCGTCTACTCTAATGCTTCTATTCTTTCTAGTATTCTTTCTACATCTTACCTCCGTTCTTCTCGTTAACAAGAACGTATCGGTACCTAGCCTCTCCAGCCTCCATGCTGACAACAGCCTTGTTGACGTCGTTTAGGCTGTACTTAGTAGTCCAAGCCTTGACCTTGTGCTTTGCGGCGAACTCGAGGACTTCTCGGATATCCTTTGGTGATCCGATCAATGATCCGGCGAGGTGGGTGTTGGACATGATCAAAGCTCCTGGGGAGATGGCGGGGAGCTTGGACTCGGGAACACCGACTAGGACGAAATGTCCTCCGGGCTTGAGGAGGGTGAGGTAAGACTCCAATGGCATCTTCTTGTCGTCTACATTTGTCAGTCATCGTCCCGAGTGAAGTGATCGAGGTGACTTACTGGAAGAACAGATGATGAGATCAAGCGATCGCTCGTGACCCTTGACGGCAGCAGCGGCGTCATCACCAGTGACAATAAAGTTGGTAGCACCCATCTTCTTGGCGTCCTCCTCCTTGTTGGCGCTGTGGGAGATAGCAGTAACATTGGCACCCATGGCCTTGGCAAAGATCAAAGCGAAATGACCAAGACCTCCAATACCAATAACACCGACGTCCTTGGCGGTAGTTCCTGCTCCGTACTTCTTCAAGGGCGAGTAAACGGTGGTACCACCACAGAGCATTGGTGCCGCCTCTGAGGGGTCGAGCGAATCGGGAATATGGACGGCAAAGTGAGATGGTCCCCTCCATTTGTCGGCGTACCCTCCCTGGGACTGATGTCCTTTTCCGTTAGGTCCTCGAGAGAATTTGGCGGCGTAGGTTCCACAGATACCACCTGAGCAGTACTGCTCACGGTCTGGATGTCAGCGTGCCCCAACTAGCTGGATTTGAAGCAGACATACCGTCCTTACACCATTCACAATGCATGCACGAGTCACACTGAGCTCCGATACCAACGAGATCTCCCTCCTTGAATCCCTCAGCCTTGGGTCCGGCCTTGACAACCTTTCCAACGATCTCGTGTCCGACTACCATTGGGTACATGGACGACATGTCTCCCCATCCGGAGCCTGCGGTGTGTACATCAGACCCGCAAATACCGCAATATGTGATGTCGACTGAAGGTCAGCATGGGACAAGGCAGCGAGTAGAAGCAGTCGGAGAGCACCAGAGCGAAGAAAACGAAAAAAGGACTCACTCTCGATATCATCGTCATCGAAAGGTTTGGGTGTGTAGTCAAACTCCTTGAAGTTTCCCTTGATAGAATCGGCGCCGAAAGCACCCCAGCCGTGGAATTGTTCAGACATAATTTATGGTTTTATTTGAGTTTTTTGTAACAGGATAGAGGTGGCAAGTATCGACTTTGACTTCGATTATATACATTTTCCGTTATCTGTGCCCGACGGCCTAACGCGACTGCGCTGAATCATGGGCCGGCGTATGAGACCTGCTGATTACGGAGAAGAGCTGCATGTGGAGGTGGAGATAGCTGAACTGTCGTCATTACCGACTTTTTTCGACGTAGAAGCGAGTCCCGTGTTTTTCGGAAAAGATCGCAATTGATGGTACCTTAATTGTGAAACTTATTCATACATCCCGTCTAGCGCTAAAAGTAATTACTCTACTGGAGATCCTTAAGGGGGACTTTGACAAAGAGGTTCCTACTCCATCCGTCGCTGCCTGTAATAGCCTGCCTTTCTAGCCTGTATTTACCTATACGTGGTAGAATGACCGCCCAGACGAGCCAGTAGACTCCACCGGCCAAGAGAACTGCAATACCGATAACGCAGTGTAGCCAGTATGGGAGTTGCTCGTAGACGTTCTGATCGGGAGTCTCTGGTGGGACGAATGGAGCAATCACGAGGTAGACGTTTGAGAGGAAGAAGAAGATGACGACGGGCAGAGTTGCTCGGAAAGTCGGGTACCAGTTGTATTGTTCTCGATGGAAGTATAGCCAAATAAGACCACCAGCAACGAACGAATTGACCACAGCAAGTGGGTACGAAATGACATTCAGGACTAGGATCAGCTCTCTCCTAAAATCTAATGGTGATGACTTACTAAGGTTGTAAGCATCTCCTGGAGGTGGTGCCAACATGATGATCATCGAAACGACCCAATGGGCAAACAAACCAGCAAAAGGCGCTCCGAAAGGCTTGTTGCTAGCGAAGAAGCTGGAGAATGGGAGGATACCTTCACGACCGAGTTCCTGAACGATTCGACCTTGCGAAAAGATAACGGACAACACATTTCCGAACGCCGACAAGGCGACAAAGACACTTAAAGCCCGTTCAGCCTTTTCTCCCATAACGTTCCTAAAGAAGGTCGCGGCGAGGATACGACCAGATCCAACGAGCTCATCTCTTGGTACGGCGGCAAAGTAGGCGACATTCGCAAGGAGATACAAGACAGCGACACCGCCCAAGGCGAGTGGCCCTGCGATCTTGAGAGTTCGAGCGGGATTCTTGGTCTCGGATAAAGCGTAGTTGGCATTCGAGTATCCGATATACGACCAAATGACATTATAAAGCGCAGTGACAACACCATAAGCGGATCCGGTAGTACCCTGGAAAGCGTTTGTGAAGTTATCGGGCTTCTCGTCCAACTTGACGTGACCACCTAGAGCGACGAAACCTCCAATAATGATGATCAACAGGATTATAACCTTGATGGCTCCCAAGGCATTCTGGAGTCGTAGTCCCCATTTGAGGGCTAGACCGTGAATGAGGAAAGCCGAGGTGATACAGGCGATACCAATTGCTCGCTGATTGAAACGGTTGACATCGACTCGAGCGGCGGTAAGGATATATTCGCCAAAGACGACGGAGTTGCTACCTGATTGTCAATGAGGGATCTCGAACTCCATGAAAATGACTCACCTGCCCAACCGAGAAGCATAACATAAGAGGTGAAGAACCCAGTAGCGAGGAAACGGGGTTTACGGTACACAAACTCCAAATAGTTCTTCTCCCCTCCATTCCTTGGGATAGCAGTTCCAAATTCAATGTACACCAACAAACCCGCTGCGGCGATCAAGGTCCCTGCGACCCACATGAAAAGGGCGAGTCCGACTGATCCTGACAATGCGAAAATACCAGATGGAGTAGCAAAGATACCAGTACCAATCATCCTGTTGATGATACTGCTAGTCAGCTCCTGTCTCGACTCAGAATAGGGGAACGGAGCTTACAGGAAGACAGCACTAGTTAGACCGATAGTCTTCCTGTCCTCTGACACCTCATAGTGATCTCCGGCAGCATCAATGATGAGTCCATCAGACTTTTCGCCTCGAGGACTAGAGTCCCGCTTAGTATCGGAAGATTTATCGTCTGACATTCTTCGAAATGTTCTAGCTTGGAGAATGTGTTCTTCGCAATTTTCAGTCAATTATATAGATGCAAAAGGTCATCCTTCCAAGACTCTTTTCCATGCGTAGATCTTTACATCGCGAATTTCCAAGGACGAGCTATGGCGTAATTAGCACTCTACCAAGATTCGGAAAGGTGCAAGAAAGACCCTCGCTTGCGAGATTATGATCAGGAATGGCGTTTTCTTGCCCCGTCAGGCACTTTGCCAAGAGAATGGAACCATGAGGTCAAACTTTTTATTACGGCGAATTTGCGCATTTGCGAATGCATGCTTAGCTTCCGATGCCTATTGCACATTAGAAGGGCTGAAGCACGTCAGGCTAGGCGTGAATGGTGTCTGTGTTCGGGCGGGTCATGGATGGATGTCCGGTCACGAAACATCCTCTTCTTCATTCTCTATTGAAACTATCTAAAGGCTACATGTAAATGGCTAGGTGACTACAAAGAGTAGATGAAGTCGACATTCTGCAAATCCGTCAAATCCTCGAATGCAGCTGCATTATGCTCCTCGGCAATACCTCCCTCCTGCTCATTATGTTTCTGTTGAGCCTTCATTGCCGCCCATTTGGAAGAGGACTCGAGCGAGTAGTCGACATTGGGACCAGTCTTTCCCATTGCCTTTCTCTTCTTTGCGTTTCGTCGATTCAAGAGTGAGAGGTAGCATGTCTGGACGATGATCAAGCCGAATAAGATGGCGAGGACAACCAAGTTTCCAATAAGGCCAGTTTGATACCTTGGCGCTTCCTTTGTGAGGTACAGCTGCGGTCCGACGATGTTACCAACACAAAGCCCAACGAATAGCATACCGGTAGTGACGGTCTTTTTGGTGTGACCGGCTGTATTGGCGAATGTCCATGAGAACAAGACGGGAGTGACGGGCTGGAAGATTTGCAGGATAAAGTAAACAGCAAGCAGCTGAGATCGGTACTCGTCGCCCCGGGGCAGGGCGTAGAGGGCAGCAGCGGCAGCAAGAGGGAAGCAGGTGACACCGAGTAGGACTGGCATCTTTCGCTTGGTGATGGTGACGAGGTAGGCCGCAATTATATTGGTTACGATATGGATACCTCCGGGAATCATATTATAAAGGATCGATTGAAAGGGGTCGAGACCAAAGCCGGAGATGATAAGGGGTCCGAAGGCCGAGATACCTCCGGAAACGAGGGATACACAGAATACGCAGATGACATAGATCCACTGTTTGGGGTCGGTCAAGCATTCTCGAACCTGGCTCCAGTCAAAGTCTGCCGGTCAGCACTATCACATGTTCGTATGACGAACGACATACGAGTGTTCTGGGTTCCAGTATTGTTTAGCCTGATTCTCTCGAGGGCAAGGTACTTTTGCTCATCATTCAGGAATTTGGCGGTGGTAGGATGCGAAGGAAGAATGAGCATAGTAGGGATAGCGAAGAGTAGAGCGATGATACCAGACATGAGGAAAATCCATTGGTAGGGCTTCAAGCTGGTCCCTTCGATTTGAGCGAGACCGTAGGAGAGCAAGGATCCTAGGATGAGAGCGAGACCGTTTGCCGAGTACCAGATGCTAGAGACATTAGTAGTGACCCTGAGAATGGACCAAAGATACCTACTTGTTTCGTAGAGGCTGTTCTCGCCTGGTCCACCAAGAGGAAACGATGATCACTGAGAGTCAGCTCCAGATCCGCTCCAGGTCGGACAAATCGACGTACTCATGCAGGGTGAAATACTACTTTCGAAGGCCCCGAGGATGAAGCGGAATACAACGAGACCCGCAAAGTTATCGAAGGCGGCACAGATCATGCACGAGATCGACCATCCGAAGAAGCAGAAAGTGATCCATCGGTTCACCGGGAATCGCACCAAAGCGTAAATCGATAATGGTTGCTATTGATATCAGCAAAGTACCTGCGGTCTATAAGCGTAGACTCACGAAAGCCAGCTGGGCAAAGTAGATGATAGATGACAACCAAGAGTATTCACTTCCAGTCAAATTGGCATCTGTTCGAAGTCCGAAATTGGCGGCGAACGAGACACTCGATTTGTCTAGCTGTTGACAGAAGTAAATGTAGAAACAAATTGGCATGAGGAAGGAGTCAATCTATAGGTCAGCCTGTGGCTATTTGAGAGTAATATGAACTCACTCTTAGTCTGACTTTCTCGCTCGCCTTGTCGGTCAATTCCGGTCGTGGACCGGTATAGCTTGCTAACCACCTTGACGCTATATCCCCTCCCTTGACATTGGGCGTGACGTCTGCGCCCTTGAGATCGTCGCCGTGGATCGATTCTGCGGGTGTGTGATTATCGGTATGAACGATGTCCCCTTTATGTCCTTCCCCGTCCGCCTGCGGTATGGGGGCGATAGTCGTTTCGTTAGATGCCATCTTGTTGATAGCGCTCGTATTCGTAAATACGGCAAGTCTTGGTTTCAATAGTGATGAAAGGTCGTGACAGTCAAATACGAACCGAAGATGCTGATCTTTTCGTTCTTTCTCACATCCCCTCACCAGCCCCTCATCCGGGCCCACAGGCCCTGTCCACCGGTCCACAGTCCGAACAATTTCCCTCCACAAGCCCCCCTTGACTCTACAACCTGACCCCCAAGTCCGAACAACCGGTCTTCACTCGGACCGAAAAGGAGTTTCAGAAGGTATCGCCTAATGCTGTCCTGAATGGCTTCTCGGACGGTACCGCCGGTTACAAATTCTGTTACCGCTACTTCTTGGCAAACCAGCTCGTTTAAGAATATGCTAGGGGCTCGGCGCTTCACGGAATATTGGAGAAGGGGGTTTGTTGACGTGGTCTCGGATTCTGCGGCGCCGGAACACGGACCAGCTTCCGATGAGTTTTGCGGTCCGAATATCCAGTTCGCTGGTCGGCATAGCGTGGCTGGAACGTTTGTGATGACTCCCGGCTTCGTGAGCGCAGAGCAGCGCAAGAGCATGCAAGCGAGACCGGCGGAAGTTTGAAGTGATAAGGCAGAGGAGATGGCACTTGATTGTGTGTGTGTGTGTCTTTGCAAATCTGGCGAATATCCTCAGGCATTCATCTGTTTTCCATAGCATCTGCTTCTGATCGAACTCATAGCCGCAGCGGGTCCCCAAGGTGAGGAACAGCCTCTGGTTGATAGACCAATGTAGAAAGGGAGAGTCAGCAGGATCCGTAACTGCGGGACAAGAATTGGCTCTAGTGTTTGGATACGTGGGACTATTTGTGGAAGGGTGGTTGGACCGATCCGGACTTTTGGGGCAACCTACTCTCCTCAGTACATTTGGTAGCATCAAGACTGGAACTAAGAGACAACCCATAGCGCGGCCTTGACGACAATCATGTATTCAAGTGACCATCAGGCGCCTCACTATATCAGAGCGGTGCATGATGCGTTCAGTACCATGCATTATATCGCCATTATATTATTTTACTCCCCGACAAGCCTATACATCCCTGCGCCGTTCGAAATGTCTTCAATACCTTCCTTACGCCATCATAGACCTAGAGGCCCAGAGCAGCAGCAACGACAACTCCTCCAACACTTGTCAATCCCCAGATCCACCCTCCGTCCACACTTCTCGGAGCGGGGTTCGAAGGCGTACTGCTAGCGGCAATACTACTGACCGACGAAGCAGCCTGGCTAGTCGCTGATCCTGAGTTTGAAGTGGATGAGGCTGAGGAAGTAGATCCAGCGGCAGAGGAGGATAAGGCAGATGCGGATGCGGATGAAGAGGCTGATGATGAGCCTGAGCCCGAGGTGGATGATGCTGCCGATGTGGATGATAGATCGACGGTGGCGCTGGATAGGGTGACAGAGGCGTAGGCGCATTGTTGAACGTATGCTACTTGATCAGCTTCATGGTCTTGGAGAGTAGGGTGACATACCGTCAATCAGACTTTGATAACTCCCTACTGCCTGTGATGCGTTTGGGTCTGCACGGCCCGCACATTCGATACATGCCACCTGTCCCATCAGCACCTCATAAAGATGTCGTAGAGTCACTCACGAAAGCATTCTCCACTCTGGAATTACATAGACACGTAACATTGAAACCAGTCAAATCACCTAATCCGCAGCCCTACTAAATCAGCTTTCTTTCATCAAAGACGTTCACATACCGTTAGAGACTGAGCGACAGGCGCACAATCATCAGAGCATTGTTCAGGGAATAATCCTCCCATGCTTGATCCGAGACCTCCACTGGATGTTGGGGATGCTGAAGAAGAGCCGGAGGAGGTTGGTGTAGGTGCGTCGGTCTGGATGGAAAATATCTGTTCTGATGATGAAGACTGGGCCATGACCACTGGATCATCAACATACGTCCATACCGTTGACTCTATAAGTATAGCAGAACCTCCCGGGTTGAGGATGGCCGTGCAAGACGTACCTCGTGTGACAAGGCCTAGAACTAATACATTCTTGAGGAAAGCCATTGCGGTTTTTTTTGTTTGTATGAATGCTGAATTGGCTGTCTCGAAGGCGGTGTTTCACTGGCGAGCTTAGTGATGGTCTTTACAAAGGTCAATTTATAAGGAAGTATGAAAGGAGTAGTACAGGCAAATCCAAATCCCAGAATAACAACACAGCAGCAGCCCGCGTCACCAAAAATGGAAGAAATCCCGAGGCCCATCTGTACCAACTACGCTATACTGCGGGAACCTCTGAGCTCATAGGGACTTCGCAAGTCGATGCATCATGGAATAGTGTAGCAGTGTATGTATGATATATATCTTTAGTGTCCAAAAGCCGAGCTCAACCCTCAAGGAGAAGCTTGACGAAACGAATCCGACCCTGTCTTTCGTACTCCGCCTCATCCCTCTCTGTGTCCCGCTGAGGCCCAAATACAGCAGGTACTAGGCTCTCAACTGAAAGTTAGACAGTCCCATGTCATAGATCAGGGAGACACTCACCACTTGACGCGTTAGATCCTGCATCTGGATCACAAAGCCTGACGACGCTCATCAAACCAATCAAAATCTAGGGACATCAGCACAGCTTTGCGCTCTTCTTGGACGGCTTACATTTGTATGAACTCCCTCGACACCTTCTAGAATTGCAAAGCCATCATCTCTATCGTCTGCAGCGCAGCACTGCTGTTGCAAATCGGATGGCACAAGCGGGGTGGGTAAAGCCGCAAGCAGGTGAATGAGGGTATGTGAGATGGTCGCTGGTGGGCAGTCTGGTAGAGGCGCATCTGCATCTAGAGCCTGTTTGTCAGCGAGCCCACAGATCGCGACTCACCTCAATGACATCTAGTATCGCTTCCAGATCCGTATTGCCCGACCACAGAGTGCCCTCGTGCTTCTCCATCAACGATTCCAGAAGTCTCCAAATCACTTGTGCCGGCTTGACAGCTTTGGCCGTCTTGCCCTCATACGGGTCTTCGCCTTCGTATTTCGGTGTCAGAAGTGGCACAGCATCCGTCAAGCGTTTTCGTTGAGTGAGAGGCATTTGCCGGATTCGATTAGGAAGTTTGTTGAGCTGAGTGAGAGGTAGGCCGACAATAGAGGGCAGATAATTGGCTTGTAGTGTGATGAACTGACATCAGCCAAATCTCATAATCTAGACTCACTGTATCCTTTCCTCCATCGATTTGTAGAACGAGCACATCTACCATCAGCGAAAACAAGGAGGCTCACATACCGTTTGACTCATCCTCGCCTATCGTAAGTTTCGAGGACCATATGGTATCCACCAGCGAAGTGATTTTCAATGTAGTCTCGGCACCAGGCTCCAAAGTACCAGTGGCCGGAAAGGGCCAGTAAATGGGTTTACCTGAGATCAGCCACATGCTCTCAAGCCTGGACGTACATATCTCCTTGCCGACCGGTGCTTTGAAATCGAATTTGGCCGGTACTCTCCCCTTATTGCGCAAGATCAAACCGCGAGTGATTGAACGGCCGTATCTACAGTATCAGCAGAGCAAGACTTTGAATCGTACCTGATGTCTCCGAAGTCCACTTCAAGCTGATCCACCTCAATAGATGGTGCCCACTCTTCATCTAGCTTGTCCAATTCCGACCTGACTTGCGCCAATTCTACTTTCCGCTTCTCTTCGTCGGCCACTCGAACTTGCACCTGGAAATCGCAGGTGACAGGTCGATGATCAGACCACAGTATGTCGTGGGAAGTATATGTCCCAGCTGTTACCATAGACTCTGCTTCGGATGACGTCGCACTGGGTGCAGTGGACGGTGTCGTATAAAGTACACGATCCGTGTACGCCGCTGGTCTACGAGTATCGAGCGTTGTTGATCCATGTACATATTTGTAGGATCTAAGGTCAGCTTGTATTGAAGCAGATGACTTACGGAGGGAAAATGATGGGTGCTTCTTGGAAACCAGCGAAGGAACGACCTTGAGCTATGTCCGACCGAAGCTGAAGTCAGATTCAACACGCTCAGGAGACTCACTTGATCATGCTCAAGGACTTCCTGCCATCTCTTCCACTTGACCAGCGGAGCAAGCTTATCCTCTTCCATATCGATTCGGTAATTCAAATCACCGAGCCAGAACTGGCATCAGCCGAGGCAGGCTGTGGTAACGTACAATAGCGTTACTGTCCTGTAACGGTAATATTCGATCCGATTGATCAGGCAAGAACTCCTCGTACGCCAACACAGACACTTCGCTCTCGAGTGGTCGAGGGAATGACAAGGAGTCCGCAAGGGTGCTATAGTCTAAACGCCGGCGCTCGATGGCGTTGGCGTGAGCAGCAAGGTCTGGCATCAGCCGATGATGATAAGCTTGGACTTACGGCAATTCACGAAAGCTAAAGTAGTGTCGTAGACTTTCAAACGGACTGCAACTCCCTTTCATCAGCTCAGCCACCCAAAGGTGTTCTCACAGCTTTGTTCCCCTGCATTGGTCAGTGATGTCATGCGGCTCGCACTGAGGAGAGCTTACGACAAATCCCATCAGACCAATCCCCTTCTCACTGGTCTCAACCCTACTGATCACTGGTCGCAATGTCTTTCGGACCAAGACGAAGGTCATAACTCCGACGTATTGGCTGAAAGCAAGCTGGATGTTAGCTCAGCCTTGTATATAGCGAGGCTTCTTACCTTCCCGAACTCAGATGCCCTGTCTCCCAAACCTCGGAACAGTGCCTCTTCCCAAGCTGCTGCCCTATCATTACCCTGCGAGAACAGTAAAGCCTGATGGCGGACATCTAACATCAGCTCGCATTCCAATCTAGACGGACCTGCTTCCTGAAATCCGAATACCAGTAAGTCATCTGACCCGTCTCCGACAAGAGATGCGAGTTCCGTTGTCCCCTTTGGAGGTAGTTTGTCATTCACATTGTAGGTCGCACAACGGATTCTGCACTTAGCTCAGTTCTTGATCGGTGACTTACTTGATGCCCTTGTGGTTAGACCACTTTGACGCTCTGCCGAATAGCCGCTTCCGTAAGAAAGCCGGTCTGGAGAAACTTGGCAGATAGGAATTTGGGTGTTCATCGTCTTCTACAGGCATCGTGACATGGTCCGTAACGGACATGGATGACAACGGGGTCACTAAAGAAGAAGTATCAGGGCTGGCCATCCCAAGGGCTGGAAGTCAGTCATGTCTTTGAAGTATAGCTTACCTGACGCATCTCGAGGGCTTTTGTCTGACATCGAAGTGCTTGTGGACGGTGCAGTGTCTTCTGGCACCGAAACGATAGGGTAGAAGCAAAGCCATTCGTGTTGTCGGCTTGGCGGGGTTGATGAATGGTCTGTCTTCAGAACATAACTCTCTTTCGGATGAAAGGACTCACGGACGACAAGTGCCAACCTTCTCAACTCCTTTGTCAAGGACTGAACGACAAGCGAGTGATGAGCAGCGATACGAAGCTCGTAGCTTTCGTCGCCCAAGCGGAGGTCTAGTGTTATATCTATGTAATCAGCCTTGCTTCTCATGTAGAACTTACGAGGTCGTGATGACTGATGAAAGTAAGAGACCGAAGGCGAGGGCGGGGTCTGCAATAAATTATGCTTGAAGCGACTGTTGATCGGCAATCCGTGGATGATTTGAGGTTGAGTTCCTTCATCGGCAGCAAGACAGATGAGCAGACTATCATATCAGCTTCGAACAAGTCTCCTCAGCTTACGCTGCCTCTTCATTACCTCGCCCATCATGCGAGATCAGCACTGCGTCCGCCTTGACGAATGCGGTTCCTGGTTGCCTGATCCTGCAAGGTAGTGAGACCAGGATCTTATCCGGTGATCTCAGCAATCTACTGATCGCTATTTGATCTGATCCTGGGCCGCTCATGATGATCTAGATGGGCTGTCGAACTGTATACTATGCTTAGGTAGTAACCAAGTTGACAATGGTATCTCTTGAAAGTGGACATGGTTGACGACTGAGTGGGGTGGTGCCCCACGTGACGTGTATTTCTATTTCAGCTTTATCATCGTTTTCCAACGTCTATCGTCGTCAGGTCTATACAATCCACAAGTGCACACCACCCACAATGTCGAGCGTTTCAATCATCCCAAAGGGTAAGCTCAGTGTGATTGACTACCGCTGATAGTCAGGACTGCACCATCTCGAGAATATCGGTCGAAAATTCCCAAAGTAAGTGTCGAATCCGTTACACAATTTCAATCGCTGACCGTACAGATTACCATCAAGAGTCCCTCATCCGTCCAACGTTTTCGTCCAGCCTGGAGACCGTATACGAAAATGGAACATCAGGCCTGGAGACAAAGTCCGTCTGCGAGTAGGGAAGCCAAGGGAGAAGTTCCAGGACGAATCTCTGAAAGCTGCTGGTGGTTATAAGGTGTACAATGTGAAAAGTGTCGATCTGGAAAAGAATTGGCTGTACCTTGATGGTCTTTCGGTAAGCTACACGAATACCTCATTAGCTGACATGTAGCATAAACGATCAGCCACGGTATCACCAAGACCTGAATCGTATGATAGATGGAGTCAGGAGGACAAGAACCGATGGGACGAGGAGCAGAATGTCGTACCCACAAGTCGACCTGTCCACTACAGCAATGTTCAGCTATGTGTCGAGGAGAATGGGACCGCCAGGTGAGTCCACCCTTACAGGAAGAATGTCTTCTGATGATAGTGTATTTGCCTCTAGAATCGCTACATCAGGCTCTCACTTCAACAAGCGCACTCGTAAACAGGAATGGGATCGATATGCTGCTCGACTTTCCGGTCCATCTTCTGTGGCACCTGATGCAGACCGCAATCAGGTCTCTATCCCTTGGCCAGCGTTGAAGTTGCCCAGCCTTCCTTCTCGTGAGTCCTCGCGACATGGGTATGACTTCCAGCTGATGTCCAGCTCGCCCTTGGGATGTTTCGTCAGACGACCTCAAGCAGACTTTCGAACCCGCCAATCTATTGCCTCTTGATCAGCTACAATCAAACGCTGCCAGAGAGTTGCTCGCCATCACACCATCTTCATCACGTGCACCACCCCCAGCCAACCAGGAGTTCTCCAACACATATATCGACTCGCTAGAGGATCGAAGTCGACCTACCGTCGAATCGGCAATGCCACTATACCTATCCGAAGAGCTATCGCCTCGATTCAGTCGAGCTAAGCAGACTCGAGGTTGGAACGAGCGACGTCTCAGGGAACAGGCAGAGCGAGTGGAGATTGGACGTGTGGCTGTGGAAGAGTGGGAGGCTGGAGGACGAGACAAGGCTTTGAACGAGCTAGTCGCCGACGCCAGTACCGGACTTGAAGGTGTCAAGATCCGATCAAGGACAAGACAGGAAGTTCGAGATGCGGCCATGGCAGAGTTTGATGAGGAACTTGTGGCAAGGCGAAAGAAGGTTCAGCACGCAAGGAAGATGGGTCTCAAGTGGGATAACCATATTGAGTCGTGGGAGGCCATGCCCGAGCCCAACGTCATGCCCGGTGGTCAGCAGGACAAGGCAGCCAACAAGAGGGACAGGAAGGATCGACGAGCGGAGAGGCTGGAGCAGAAGCTGGAAGATCTCAAGTTGGAGGATGCGAGGAATATGGTACTACCGCCGGACCTGCGTCTTTAGATACATCTATGCATTCCGTAATTCCGGTACCTGAGCATATGCACTTTCTCGCTCTAGTCAAGTTGACTCTGTAACTCATTACATCCACCATGGCGGAACTATCGACAACCATGCCGCTCGAGGCTAGCTCAATAGCCAAGGCGTATAGCAAGATCAAAGACCATGTGCATCGCACTCCTCTATTGACGAATAAGACCATCAACAAGATAGCCTCGACACCTCGTAATGGACAAGCGGCTCCGGCTTTCAATCTGTTCTTCAAATGCGAGAACTATCAGCGTATCGGCGCTTTCAAGGCCCGAGGAGCTTTCCATGCGGTGACTCATCTTATAGAAGAGATGGAACTTGAAGAAGTAAGGAAGAGAGGCGTCGTAACACATTCATCTGGTATGTCTAATAGACGACTGAGCTAACGGCAGGTAATCACGCCCAAGCACTAGCATTGGCCGCTTCCACGTTTGATATACCGGCTCATATAGTCATGCCAACCATATCGACACCGTCCAAGATAGCCGGAACACAGGAATATACCGACAAAGTCTACTTCTCCGGTTCCACCTCTGAAGAACGGGAACAAGTCGTCAAGGAGGTCATAGAGAAGACCGGTGCAATCTTGGTCCCTCCATACGATCACCCGGATATCATGCTTGGTCAAGGTACAGCAGCTCTAGAGATGGATCAGCAGTACAAGAAACTCTCGGATGGGCGCAATATGCGATCCGTCATTGCACCACTGGGCGGAGGTGGATTACTTTCGGGAACGACGATTTACTTTTCCGATAAACCCGATACATATGTCTTTGGCGCAGAACCATCTTTCGAAGGAGGTAATGATGGTCAACGAGGTCTTTCGGCGGATCCTCCGAAACGTATCGAATCGGTAAAGACTTTGACTATCGCAGATGGGCTTCGCACACCATTAGGTGCAAACCCCTGGAAGATATTTACGAGTGGTTCGGACCTGAAAGCGAAGTACTTGGAAGGGGTTTATAGCGTAACGGAGGATCAGATCAAGGATGCTATGCGTCTAGTGTTGGAGAGGATGAAGGTATTTGTAGAGCCCAGTGCGGTGGTTGGGCTGGCTGTTGTCCTGTACGACGAAACGTTCAGAAGCTGGGTGAGGGAACGGCAACAGGAGGAAGGTGTGCAGTCATGGGATATGGGCATCATATTCTCAGGCGGTAATACTACAATTGAAGCTATAGTAGGGCTATTTGGAAATAAGGAAGGGGAAGCAGGAAAAAGGGCAGAAGCCAAAGTAGGAAGTGACGGCAAAGCGGTTGCTGAGAACGTTGCAGGGTGAGAATACATGTATATCATTACAATCATCGTTGATAAGTCCACTCTCCACCTAGCAGGGTACCTATCACCTTCATAGCCCTTAGCCCGGCTGCATTGCACTTGAGAGGGTCGGTAGGTAATAAGACCAAATCGGCCCGGTCGCCTTCGCGAAGATGTGTTTGCCCGTTCTGAAAAGTTAGCTATATTTTTGAAGTCTAGACTGATTCGCTACTCACCGAAGTCGAAGCTGCCCATGCAGTCTCCAGATCAATGATCTGCTCTGCGCACATCGGTGCATCTCCAACGGCGGCTCGAGTAATACAAACGGCCAGAGCGTCCCAAGGCTGCATCGGAGCAACAGGGCAATCACTTCCCAACTTCATCGGAATACCGGCATCAATGATAGATCGGAAAGCCCATGCTCGGTGTTCACGTCCAGGCCAGAATTTGGCGCACGTCTCTCGATCATCGACCATATGTTGAGGTTGAACCGATGCTATCAAGCCCAATTCCTTGAACAACGGTAAATCTGCGAAATCGAGCAGTTGAGCATGTTCGATAGTACTTCCCGGTAGTGGGTTGGGCCCCTCGGCGAGGGTTTTGAAGGTCAGCGAATTGGCTTCGTCACCGATAGCGTGGATCGCAAGTCTGAAACCGTTTTCCCGACCTCGTCGAGCCATTTCTGCGAGCGTCTTTGGCTGATAGGGGAAAATACCGTAATCTTCTGTACCGGGGTACGGCTCGTGACAATATGCGGTTTGCGAGCCGAGAGATCCATCAGTGACGATCTTGTATGGGCCGACCGTTATCAAGCCGTTGGTATCCGGTACTGGATCGTCGGTCTTGAGTCCAAGCTTGATAGCGTCGTCGAGATGTTGGTCGTAAAAGCCAACGTGAACTCGGAGAGCTCTGAACCCCTTCTTGTATCTTCGTTGCCAATCTGCGATATTATGCGAATTCTCCAATTCGACAATCTCAGTGACTCCAAGCTGGCTTACCATCAGCACAGAAGCATAAGAATAGGCTTACGAGGCAACTTTGGCTTCTTGAATGATCCAATCGTCCAAGACATCATCAGTGACGGCACTGAGTTTGCGGGTCGCCTCGAATGCTTCTTGCTCGACAAGGATACCGTCGCCTTCGGCCTTATGACCTACTCTCTCCAGACCAATAGAGTTGGAACATATCGAATGGTATCCATTCCAGAATAAGTAAATAGGTCTTTTCGAACTCAGCTTGTCGAGGTTGGTTCGACACATGGCCTCTCCATCAGGCCATACTCCATTTCGCATGTTGACACCGACCAGTTCGAATTGATCGTATTTGGGATTCTTCAATGCCTGAGCTACCGTATCAAGGGCTTCACGAGCGGTTTGGGCTGTCTTGAGGTCAATTCGATGGGTTGCAAGGGCATTCAACTTCGAGTGGACATGCCAGTCAATCAAACTCTACAAATTAGCTCAGTGTAGCCTAGAAGGTACTCACAGGAGCAAGCCATTTGTCTCTGCAGTCGATGACTTCGGATGCGCCCTTGATAGGAGTTGTCGCGATCTTCTTGACGATCCCATCTTCCACCAAGACGTAGTACTCGCCTTCTGGGTGACCGACGAGCTGTACATTCCCGAACACTAAGGAGGATTTGGAACTCATCCAATTGCCCATGATGATATGTTGACAAGTGGGGTTATCATCTTCGGGGAGTCGATTATATTGTATGTAAGTAACGGAATGGAAGCCGGACTGAGGCGCCCGCGCTTATTCCATGCACATCCCTTTGAAGCCACCAGGCCCGTATGGGCAGAGGTAGCCCATAACGAAAGCTTCGAGCCAAGCAATTCGTATATACAGTGTGATTAGCATTGGATGTACGGATTTATGGGAGCTACATGAGGAAATAAGAGGACTAGTCGGGTGAATTAGAAGATGTAGGTCTCGGTCAACCATGATAACAGGGGAAGTGTGACGTGTCAATAATATTGCCGCCCATCTTATCTGATCTAGAATACTAGCCGCTGTCCGTTACACTCTCGACCATGGATTCACTTGGACCCTCCATCGATGGTGACAGGAGGACAAGCTCTATGAGCTCAGGTAATTCAGCTCCAAACAAAAGGCTTCGCTCAGGATGTCATAGCTGCCGTATACGAAAGAAGGTTGGTCATTACACCTCCTAATAAGCACCAGCCTGACTAGACAGAGGTGTGACGAGGGGAAACCAGATTGCGCCAGCTGCACAAGGTTGGGCATACAATGTCTTGGATATGGAGCAAAACGACCAGAGTGGCTGAAGGACAAGAAAGATATTGAGAAGACTGCTGCGGAACTGTAGGTCCCATCCACACTCTGATCTCTGACGGGCAGGAAGCACAAGGTATCAGCGGGGCGGGCCAAACGATCACGTCCGAGTGAACCATCGTCAAGCGGGGCCGTATCATCATCCACCAGTGTCGAGCCTGAAACTTCGGATCCATTCAATTTCGGTCATCCACCCGACAATCAACAGACTTACGACATGATCCCTACTCGAAACAATGGCTTTGACCATTACGAGACAGCAGTCCTGCCGAGTCATTCAGCTGGAACGAGCCTTCCGCTGGAACGTGACCTCGATGAAATTTGGAGAGTCCTATTCGGAAACGACAACCCGTTCTCAATACCTCAAAGCCTATCCGCCCCTTTGCCCGGATCCATAATTGACGACTCGCCAAACCGATATCTACACCATTACCTCAACATAGTCCTCCCAATGCAATTCCATCGCAAGAATATGGGACTCGGTGACTCGGTGGCCCACCTCGCAATGACAAATCCAGATATTCTGGACGCTGTATCTTCGCTGGCGGCACTTCATATGGGTGCTCAGAGGACTCGACAGCTCTGCGCCCCGACCGACAATGATGTAATTTATGCGCAAACGGCTCATCGCAAGACCATAGATCGTTTGAGGATGATTGCGGTAGAAGAATTCCCAACGGAGCAAATCATCATTCTGGCCATTTTCGCGACTTCGTTTCAGCTGTTTTCTGGAGGAACAGCTAGAATGTGGAGGGAAGCTATTGCAGTGTGTCAGAGATGCCTCTCAACCATTGTATCTAGATTCCAAGAGTATGTCTCCTAGAGAACCTCGCTGACAATAGGTCGCCTACGATAACGCAGTATCCCATCTGGATGCCCCATTTGATCTGGGTCGACGTCGTCAGCTCAGTATCTAAAAACACGACATCACGCATGCTAGGGACATATCGGAAGTTACTACTCCATAAACCAATAGACCCGGAAGATCCGAGAGATGTAATTCTGCTTGAAAAGACAATGGGCTGCGACAGCACCACCGTACGTTTGAATTCGGATCTTGGCTGAGTATAGACGCTTGCTCTGGCAGAAATAGTGGGATTGTCGGAGTGGAAAGCAAAAGCGATTGAAGCTGGATGTTTAGTCTCGCGAGATCTGTTGGAGAAAGCTCGGCCCATCGAACAGCTTTTGGAAGAACGAGAATGGCGAGAGGGCCATCTGCAGAATTTGGAAATCAAAGATCAGCTATATGGAGACACTTTCTTCTATGCCGCCAAGATCTTGTTAGCAAGCGTCATTGATGGCCCATTCCCATCGAGTAAGTCAGTCTCACTACAGCATCCATGCTAGACTGATGCCTAGTCCCCGACATCTCACTAGCGGTACAAAGCATGCATACAACTCTCCAACGACTAGACGACATCACTCACGACATAGACCTAGCTCGAGGTCTGGTCCTCCCGATAACAATAGCAGGCTGCCTCGCTGGAACGGCCGCTGAAGAGGCGTTTTTTAGAGAACGATTCGCCCGTTTAAGTCCTGAGGCTGCGGCTTTTGGGAATACTGGGTCAGCTCTAGAATTGATGGAAGAGGTTTGGAGGCGAAGGGGTGGAAGTCGGAAATCGGAAAGGGTGGATTGGACTGAGGTCATGATGGATATGGGATGGGAAGCTGGGATATTGCTGATTTAGTTTCGGTTTTTTGTACATGTCCGTGATGTGTGACCGATGTATGCAGCCCCTTTGCCGTCCCTTGCTTGAAGTTCCCATATGGGATAACAAAGCCAATCATTTGAGCTATGAACCAATGATGACATGCGGTTCCCATAGGATAATGTAGAACGAACTTGAAGTCTTTAGACGTCAGACTTTGGTCATATCGCCCATGCTAACGACCTGCCAACGGTTCCGAAGTGTTCCATTACATGATATTGGACATGTGTCAAACAGTGCAGTTCACAATGGTAGAAATTGATATTCGGGCGGTATCGGGACACTCATATTCAGTTGACCATCACGGGTAGTTTCGGGTCGGGCAATTAAATGGAAGAATGTCGAGGCAGCTCTGTGTCCCTCGTATGATACGATGCATGGACGATAGTCACCCACGCAGAAACCACGTCTCCGACGAGGAAGCGGCGCCAAGTCTATTGACCTAAATCTCAGAAGCCGTAAATAGGTTGGTCTTCATCTTGTTCCAAAAGCAATACACGAGGTGAACTTCTGACCTTTCGGGTCCGCTTGTACCGGAGTGCTTGGGTGGTCACATACGACCAAAGGCAGAGACATACCTTTGGTCCCGACTCGCGTAATCAGATACCCCTTTTTCACATAAGCAGTTTACGTCAAAGTGTCGTCTCACACTTTGCCGGAGGATTGAGAGTGCATAGAAGCACTCGATACATCTTCAAACCCCGAACTCGCGTGCATTATGCCAAGCAAAGATGCATGGCTGCAGGTAAACGCTCCGCGCCGTTCCACCCGTTTGAGTATACTCAGAGAAGCAGCGTTGGATCGTAACCCCTAAGCATGTGCCTGAACCCTGAACACTTGCCTATCTGATTAAAAAACTGCGTTTTTCTTCCTCCGGTCTCTAGCCCCTTGCCCCTTTCTGCCTCTGGTAACAGGGTAAACAATGGAGGCTGGATTTGATGATTGCTTCGGCCGACGCCCTTGCAGCCGTTCGAGACTCAAGGGAAAGACAAGGGTAGCCTCGAGGTTGAGGTACCTTTTGGAGCGAAAATTGATCGACCCGATCCAATCAGATAAAAAAGGGCGGGAAATTCTCTTCTCACCTCATCCTCTTCATTCCCTCTTCTACCGTTCCAATACTCTCTATACACTGGTAGAGATGTCGACCGAACAAAAGTACGCTGGTGACCTCGAGTCCAGCCGAGATGGCAAGGATGTCCATCCCAATTCTCCCCATGATCTTCCCGCTCTTGGTCACACTGCGTCTTACGACAAGGCCACTGCTCACATCACACAAGACGATCTCCACGTAGCTGGTATGTACTACCCGTAGATCATGAGCATTGACTAATGACTAGGTGTTAAGCGAATTGAAGCAATCTCCGCTCAGCTCGGCCCCAAGACCCGAATCGTTGCCTTTGTTGGTGTCCTACTCCTAGCGTATGCTATCAGTATTGATGGAGTGAGTTATTTATACTGACTGGCATTACTACCACTGATGTCAGTCCATTCGATACGTCCTCCAGGGATATGCTACCAGCTCTTTCTCCGCCCACTCTCTTCTGATCACCATGGGTGTTCTCCAGGGTGTTATCGGTGCCGCTGGTCAACCCGTCGCTGCGAAGATCTCCGATGTCGTCGGTCGAGTCGAGATGCTCATCGCCGCCATCGTCCTCTACTGTATCGGTACCATCGTCGAAGCTTCTTCCAAAGGTATCGCATCTTACGCTGGTGGTGTCGTCATCTTCCAAGTCGGGTTCACCATGTACACCATCATGATTCAGGTTATTGTCACCGATTTGTCTTCTCTCCGAGGTCGACTTTTCGCTTCTTTCATCCCTCCTTCCCCTTGGCTCATCCAGACTTGGGTCAGTGGAAATGTCTCGGCTCACTTTGTGACCGACCAGGGAGAAAGGGGTCTTTGGCGATGGGGTTTGGGTATGCTCGCCATCATCACTCCTGGTATGTCTATTTCACTCTATGTCCAGGTATGGAGCTGATAGTCAGTCGCTTCGCTCTGCATTATCACCATTCTCGTTATCGCTAGCCGAAAAGCATCCCGAGCAGGAACTCTCGCAGGTTACCGAACCCCCTTCCAACAGCTCGGCTTCAAGAACTTTGCTCCTCACTTCTTCTGGCAACTCGACATTATCGGTGCTATCCTCCTTGTCGCTTCCATTGCCCTTTTCCTCGTTCCATTCACCCTTGCTGGTGGTCAGCAATCCAAGTGGGGTCAGGCTCACATCATCGCCCCTGTTGTCGTTGGAGCTTGTATTTTCCCCGTTTGGGTCTTGTGGGAGCGAAAGTGCAAGTACCCCTTGGTTCCTTTCCATGTATGTCACACCTGACCTTGGATTTGTATATGCTGACTTTTAGCTCCTCAAGGACAGAGGTGTCTGGGCTGGTCTCCTTGTTGCTCTTTGCCTCAACATGGGTACGTCTCCTATCTCCCCTTGATTATGTTTACTAATAATATAGCATGGTCCATCCAGGGTCCTTTCCTCTACACCAGTCTAATCGTCTCCTTCGGCCAAACCGCCCTCGCCGCTACCCGAATCTCTTCCCTCTTCACCTTCACCTCCACCTTGACCGGTATGGCTCTTGGTCTAGTCGTCATGAAGGTCCGACGACTCAAAGCATTCATCATCTTTGGTTCCCTCACTTACACTCTCGCTTTCGGTCTCCTTATCCGATACCGAGGTGGTCACAACACCAGTCAGGTTAGCGGAGTTATCGGTGCCGAGGTCCTCCTTGGTCTTGGCGCTGGTTTCTTCACTTATCCCGCTATTGCCTCTGTCCAAGCTCGAACTAAGCACAAGAGTGAGTTTAATTTGTATGTTGATTTGCACAAAGACTAATAATTAGATGTCGCCGTCGTTACCGGTCTCTACTTTGCCTTGTACAACTTGGGAGGTGCCCTTGGAAATGTCATTTCCGGATCCATCTGGAACCAGAGGATGCC